>Ga0307474_10000935_pt1 | contig 21029 bp, 18 predicted proteins | sample atmos_gasesECM1C_2_FD_203312 | JGI IMG/M metagenome (GOLD analysis project Ga0307474, IMG submission 203312) | Hardwood forest soil microbial communities from Morgan-Monroe State Forest, Indiana, United States - atmos_gasesECM1C_05 | ecosystem: Environmental > Terrestrial > Soil > Temperate... | reverse complement strand
GAGGTTGTCTAAACGAAAACTTCTCGGGCGGCGGCTGGCACTGGAGAAGTAGAAGCCCGCGGCAAAAAGCAGCGCCAGCCCGCACATGCTGATCCAGCCGAATTCTAAACGGCGCAAGCGCCGCAGCACGGCAAAGTTCAGCACGCCGATCATGACTACGTAAACCGTCAGCCAGATCAGCAGCCAGCGCAACCGCGGAAAATCAAACGCGGTTGCGAACCGACGGCTCAGCCAGCCCGTCTGGTTCGAGTTCCACATGTAAGGTTGGCCGAGAAGGCCCGGCAGATGCCGGCCCACGAAGACATCGCCAAGTTGGTTCGTCCCTAGCCCGGAAATCCGAAAGAGCGTACCTTTACCCACCCGCTCACCGTTGGGGGATGCCAGCCCTGTGCGATAAGCGGAAAGAAAGCCGGGATCAGCGATCTCGTCTTCGACCAGAACCAGGCTTCCGCCGCTGCGCAGAAACCCTTCCAGAGCCTCACGCTGCGCCTGCGTAAAAGCTGCCGTCGGCCTTGCCAGCACAATCGCCCTGCACGCCGAATAGGCCCACCAGTGGTCACGCAGGTCGTTCACTATTTCGAATTTAGCTTGGCGGTTTTTGTCGGCTCGTTCTTCAATCGTCCCGCTGAACTGTATTTGCGACTGCACGGTTTTGCAGATGCTTTCGCTGGCGCACATCAGAACGATCAAATTGGCTTGGCGAAAAGGAGCTTCCTGCTTGTCTTGGCCGAAAACAACGCCGGCGGTCTTCGCGTCAGCCGTGATGGCGGCATTCCCGCCCGGCATCAGGACCGGCAACTCCAGTTCGCGCTGCTCCCCGCCGCTCAGGCTAATGTCAGCTGTAACGGTGTTCGTGCCGTTATTATTCTCGCCCGTGGCGGAAACCTGCAGATGAATCGTCTGCGCTTCGGGGAAAGGATTGCCTACGATTAGGCGGACGGCAGAGGTAGTACCCGAGTAGCCGTGCAAGCCGACGTCTACTATCCGCAGGTTGGAGTCGGCAATCAGAGACGACGCGATTACCAGTACGAAACCGGAGCACCACAGTGCGCGTCTCATCGCTAGCCGCTTTGTACGCGCAAAAGGAGGAAATATCAAGAGGGGACAGCCGTGGGTTCTACGCCGGGATGGGGCGGGACGGAAGGTTTTGGGCAGGAATGCCTTGCCGGCTTGAGTTCGCTCAGAGGGAAAGGGGGGCTTTCGACTTCGCTCATGAAGACAGCGCTTGGGCCAGGCTGAAGCCCGGTTCCCCTGGTGCAGCTCTTATCGCAGCGCTGAAGCGCTGCTAAATGTTAACCGGCTTATTGACACGAGTCGTGGCCTTCCCGGTCGTGGCTGGAGCGCGGTCCGCGGCGGAGAAGTATTCATCCGATTCGCAGGGAGGACTCAGTTCTTCCGTTCCCGGCAGACCAGCAGGTTCCTCACCGGGCTTTGCGCCTGGTGAGGAGTGACATCCCGTTGCAAAAACGTAACAACATAGATCGTTGAGATTTTAGAGGCGCGACGGCGTGGCTGGACGTCGCGAACTTTCAAAGCTTCCGCGAGGGGTTCGTGGCTGCTCAGGCAAACAGCGGGTCCCTCGACTTCGCAGGATCATTCGCTTTGCGAATGGTCCTGCTTCGCTCGGGATGACAATTTCGTGGATGGCGGATTTTTTTCGATTTACCGTGAGCTTGTCAATAGGGAGAAATTACGCGATTGGGGTTATCCCCTAGCAGGGAAAGGGGAAATATTTTTGGCAAAGGTGTCCCAATCATGGTTTGCTGATTGATATACTGGAAGTATAGGGTAAAGATTCGAGAAAAAACGGAAGGCGCGGTCCATTGATGTGATTCATGGATCGTGCCTTTTGTGTTTTCGGAGGCGAGGATTTGATGGGACAACGGGGCATGCAGTTTAAGAATGCCAAGGAACGGGGAGAGTGGGCCGAGGTTCGGTTCTTGTCACGGGCGATGGAGCAGCGGTTTCGGGTGGCGAAGTTATGGGGAGAATCGGCTCCGTATGACTTGATGGTGGAACAGGATGGGCTGGCGTTCCGGGTGCAGGTGAAATCGACGATGAGGAATCCGAAGGGAGGCGCGTATCCGTGCCATATGCCGGCGGGAAAGCGGCTGGTGCATGTGCTGGCGGAGATTGATTTTGTGGCTGCGTACATTATCCCACTGGATTTGTGGTACATCATCCCGGCGGGAGTGGTGGCGAAGCGGAAGGGAGGTATCTGGCTGGCGCCATGGAGACGGCAGAGCAAGTATGAACGATATCTGGAGGCGTGGCATTTGTTGCGGCGGTGGAGAGGCGCGGGAGGGGCAGAGGGTTTCGCGGACAGAGAGCCGGTGGAGGTCATCGCCAGGGCGTAGTCCAATCGGACTTCCGCGGGGGGTGGCGGCTCGGGCGGACAGCGGGTCCCTCGACTTCGCAGGATCATTCGCTTCGCGAGTGATCCTGCTGCGCTCGGGATGACAATTTGGAGTGGGTTCCTGCTTGCCTCGGGAATGACAATTTGGGGTGGGGTTCCGGCTTCGCGTGGCAGGCTATTTCGATTTCGGATTTCTACGGCATTACTCGGAAGGCTACGTTGCTGTGGAGGGTTCGTTTGGGGGTCGTCACCACGACCTTGCCGGTGGTGGCGCCGGTTGGGACCGTGGCGGTGATGGCCGACTTCGAGACCACGTTGAAGGTCGCGGCCGTGCCGTTGAAGGTGACACTGGTTGCGCCGGTCAGATTAGTGCCCAGGATGGTGACGTGGGTTCCAACTTTGCCGGCGAGGGGCTGCGTCTTGACGAACGGTCCCAGGCCCAGGCTCAGGGTGAAGATCACGCCATCGTCACTGGTGCCACCGGCGGCTGCGGCTCCGTAGAGGACGCCGTTCGTGTTCTGGACGAGGCCGGCGTAGGGGTAGTCGCCGTCGGTGCAGTTCAATTGACTGCAGAAACTGTAAAGCGTGGTCACGACGCCGGCGGGCGTCATTTCATAAACGGTGCCATTGCCGTTGGTCCCACCGCCGAAGGTTGTGCCGTAGAAATTGCCGTCGGTGGCCTGGATCAGGCCGGCGTAAACGTCAAGACCATCGGTTCCGCTGAAGCTGTGCAACAACGTAAAAGTCCCGGTCGTGGTGATTTTGAAAACCGTGCCCAGGCTGTGCGCGCCGCCATTGGCGGTGGTTCCGTAGAAGCTTCCGTCGGTCGCCTGAATGAGGCGCGCATAGGGATTCAGTCCGTCGGTACCGGCGAAGCTGTGTAAGGTAGTCAGGACGCCAGCGGGGGTTACTTTGAAAACTGAGCCATCGTTGTTGGCGCCGCCGGTTCGCGTGACTCCGTAGAAGTTTCCGTCGGTGCCTTGCAGCAGGCTGGCGACCGGGCTCGATCCGTCGGCACAATTCGCGAGAGTGCAAAAATTGTAGATGGTGGTCAGCGTCCCAGCGGATGTGATCTTGAAGATGGTGCCGTCGCTAATAGTGCCGCCGTTGGCGGTGGTGCCGTAGAAATTGCCGTCGGTGGCAAGAATCAGGTTCGACAGGGGGTTCGCGCCATCGCTGCCGCCGAAGCTGTGCAGCGTGGTCAGCGTGCCTGTCGATGTGATTTTGAAGACCGTGCCGTCGCCGCTGGCGCCGCCGATTTGCGTAGTGCCGTAGTAGGCTGCGTCGCTGCCCTCGACCAGCCCCGCGACGGGATCGGCTCCGTCAGCGCAATTGGCTTGCGCGCAGAAACTGTAAAGACTGGTCAGCGTGCCGCTGGGTGTGAATTTGTAGACTGCGCCGGAGTTGTTGATCCCACCGAGCTGGGTTGTGCCGTAGATGTTTCCGTCGAAGGCCTGAACGAGGTAGTCATATTCGGGAAGGCCTCCATCGGTGCCGTTGAAGTTGATCAGAGTTGTATAGGTGGTCGTGGGCACAGTCGAGGCCGAGGAGATCGCGGTCGCGGCACAGAACAAAAATAGGGTGAGGAGTGTTTTCGATAGGCCCGGTTCTGCCGCTGGGGATGGGAATCGCATAAGGTTTCCTGGGAATGACAGAAAGAGGGAGGCTTCTGCCCTAGCTTCAAAACAGGAATCGATTGTAACCGGGCTCGGTCTCTCGAAATAGAGACCTATTTCTGTAGCGAAAACTCCCCATGTGGGATGCCGACACAGGACGTCACCAGCAACGGCGTTACTCATTGCCTTCATTGACTTGCCAGACGCGTGGCCCTAAGATTCAGGCAAATTGGCGGACGAGAAAATCATCGGCGAAACCATCTCGCATTACCGCATTGTGCAGAAGCTCGGCGGCGGCGGGATGGGCGTGGTGTATGAGGGTGAAGATCTCCTGCTCGGCCGGCACGTTGCCCTTAAGTTTCTCTCGGAGAATCTCGCCAAAAGCTCGGTGGCGCTGGAGCGCTTTCGGCGCGAAGCGCGGGCGGCATCGGCGCTGAACCATCCCAATATCTGCACGATTCACGAGATCGGCGAAGACGGCGGACGAGTCTTTATTGTGATGGAGCTGCTCGACGGCGTGTCGCTGAACCATCGCATTGCCGGGCTTCCCTTGCAGATCGATGAACTCCTCTCGGTCGGGATCGAAATGGCCGATGCTCTGGAGGCTGCGCACGCGGTCGGAATTATCCATCGCGATATTAAGCCGGGAAATGTCTTTGTCACCAAGCGCGGACACGCTAAGATTCTGGATTTCGGTCTGGCCAAGGTCACCGCGGCGCAGGACACTTCAGATTCGTCGGCCACGCAAAGCGACAGTCGCGGCGACCTGACGGGAGCGGGAAATGCGGTAGGAACCGTTGCCTATATGTCGCCCGAACAGGCGCTGGGAAGGGCGCTCGATGCGCGCACCGACCTGTTCAGCTTCGGTGTCGTGCTCTACGAAATGGCGACCGGGCGCGCGGCTTTTTCTGGCACGACGTCGGCGGCGATTTTCGATGTCATCCTTCATGGCGCGCCGATTGCGCCGGTTCATTTGAATCCTCAGGCCCCTCTGGAACTGGGCCGCATCATCAATAAGGCTCTCGAAAAGGACCGCGAGTTGCGGTATCAATCCGCAAGGGAAATGCGCGGAGATCTCAAGCGGCTGAAGCGCGAGACGGATTCCAGAGGATTCGCCGCTGTCGCCGCCGTAGCCGCAGACACTGCTTCGCGGGCGACTCCAGAAGGAGTGGGGGCTTCTCCCGCTATTGAGTCTTCTAAGAAGAAGAGCTTAGCGGCAGCCGAGACGGCTTCGAGATTGCAAGCTGCGGCTCCTCGGCGATGGCCCAGTCTGGCCGTTGGGGGCGCACTCGCACTGGTACTTGCAGTGCTCGCAGCCGGTGGATCCTGGTATTGGCGTGGGCGCCAAGTGCGCAACATTACCGTCAAGGATACGGTCGTGCTCTCCGATTTTGCGAACTCCACGGGCGACCCGGTCTTTGACGACACGTTGAAGCAGGCGCTCAGCATGTCTCTGATGCAGTCGCCGTTCCTGAATGTGCTTTCGGACGACAAAGTCGCTGCTACGCTGAAACAAATGACACGACCCGCCGACGCGCCGATTGGGGCCGCGGTCGCTCGTGAAATTTGCCAGCGGGCCGGGAGTAAGGCCTATATCGCCGGGGCGATTGCCAGCTTGGGCAGCGACTACGTGCTCAGTCTCAAGGCCGTGAACTGCCAGAGTGGCGACCTTCTGGCGCAGCAGCAGGTCACTGCGCCTGCCAAAGAAAAAGTCCTAAACGCGTTGGGCGATGCCGCCCTGAATTTGCGCCGCGCGCTCGGAGAATCGCTGGCTTCGGTGCAGAAATTCGATGTTCCCCTGGAGCAGGCGACAACTTCATCGCTGGATGCGCTGAAAGAATACAGCCTGCAGTACAAGGCAATGCGAGAGAAAGGTTCGGCGGCCGCGTTACCTCACGGACTACGCGCGATCGATCTAGACCCGAAATTTGCTCTCGCCTATTGGGCCGTGGGCGGCAACTATGCCGATATCGCGGAGTACGGGCGAGCGCGCACTTATTACGCCAAGGCGTTTGAGTACCGCGACCGGGTCAGCGAACGCGAACGGTTGCTGATCGCCGGCTACTACTATCTCTATGTGACAGGAGAACTGGACAAGGCCGAACAAATCTATCAGGAGTGGGTGGAGAGCTATCCTCGGGATTACATCGCGTGGGGAAGTCTGGCTCAGGCCGAGTCGGAACAGGGCCAACATGAAAAGGCGTTAGAGGCTAACCGCGAATTCCTGCGGCTCTCGCCAGATAATGTGGTTGGTTATATCAACACAGGCAGCGCGCTAATGGCTCTGCAGCACGTCAGTGAAGCACAGCAGATTTTACTCGAGGCCGAAGCCAAGAAGCTGGACGACGTGAATGTTCACATCAATTTGTACGCAGTGGCCTTTCTCGCTGGAGACCCGGCAACGATGGCGAAGGAATTGTCATGGTTGCAGAGCCGCCCCGAGTACAGCAGCCAGGGTTTATCGCTGGAATCCGACACGGCGGCTTACACCGGGCATCTGCGTAAAGCTCGTGAGTTGACGGCACAGGCGGTGGCTGCCGCCACGCATGCCGCGAACAACGAAAATGGCGCCATGTGGCAAGCCAACGCCGCCCTGCGCGAGTCGGCTTTCGGTAACTTCGCGGAAGCCAAGCGGCTTGCGGGAGGGGCACTGAAGGTTGCGCCTGAAAGTCCCGGGGTGCAAATCGAGGCTACGCTGGCCTTATCGCGCAGCGGCGACAACCGGCGGGCACGGGAACTGTCGAAGAATCTTTCTTCCAGATTTCCGTTGGACATGCAGATGCAGTCGTTATGGCTGCCGATAGTTGCGGCACAAACCGATTTGAATGAAAAAAACGCCTCTGCTGCTATTGATCTCTTGAAAACAGCGAAACCGATGGAGATGGCCTTGATTCCATTCACGGCTACCAGCTCCTGCCTGGATGCCGCGTACCTGCGCGGTCAGGCTTTTCTAGTCCTGGGCCAGGGGGAAGCAGCTGCGACGGAGTTCCAGAAAATTCTCGATCATAGCGGGCTGGTATGGAATTGCTGGACGGGGGCGTTGGCACGGCTGGGAGTGGCTCGGGCTTACGCGCTGGAAAGTTCGCAGGGGAAAGATGCCGGGGATGGGCATGCTAAAGCACTCGACGCTTACAAGAACTTCCTGGCTTTCTGGAAGGACGCCGATCCCGATATCCCCGTTCTGAAGGAAGCCAGGGCGGAGTACGGGAAGCTGCAATAAGAAACGGCGGGCACGGAGAAGTAAGTGAAGTACTTGCTCGACGGGGTTATCTGGCTGTGGAGTATCGATTCTGTCGAGAAGATCGGTCCAACCGGCCGCGAGATTCTGGAAGACGGTCGCGAAGAGATTTACTTTTCGGCGGTGACTGCGTGGGAGTTGAGCATCAAAGCGCGACTGGGAAAACTGCAACTTCCTGGGCCTCCCGGGCAATGTATACCGGCGTTCATGGCCAAGCAGGGCCTGCGACTGCTGCCTGTGACTCATCTGCACAGTCTCAAAGTTTACGATCTTCCCTCACATCATAATGACCCGTTCGACCGGCTGATGATTGCGCAGGCCATGGTGGAAGAGATGACCATTCTCACTTCGGACCGAAAATTTGCAAAACATCCAGTAGAAGTTGTCTGGTGTGGGAAGTGAGAGCGACGGTGATAAACAAAAGCCGCCCTCGCAGGCGGCTTTTCCAATCGCAGCTAAACGAATCCTATGCGGCTTCTTGCGCCGTCGCGGGCGGCTGGAAGGGCTCATCGTAGCTGCCGCCGTAAATCGACGGCACTTTCGATCCCATGGGGCGCAGATAGGTGGCGAGTTCGGCGCGGTGGTGAATGCTGTGATTGTTCATGAAACCCAAATACAGCACAGCCGGCAAATTGAATACGTTGTAGAAGTTGACGGGCGTAAGTAACTGCTCCGGCGTCATAGCAGCGATGCGGCCTACTCCGCGCTTAAGGTTCTCGTCGTACCAGGCGACCACTTCGCCTGAAGTTTGGGGCTTGTGTTCCGGGTTTTCCATGCCGAAATTCAAATCGGCGATTCCATCCAGAAACTGAATGTCGCTGTTGGCCAAATGCCACGCCAGTTCCTTCGCCGTGCGCGCACACGGGTCGGGCTTATAGCTCGAGGCCGCGTCAGGCACGGCCGCAATCACTTTCTTGGTGATTTCCGCTTCACGCGTGATGCCGTCGAGCATCATGGCGCAATATCCAAGGGCAAATTCGGGAGTTAAACCTTGCTGGGCAGACATGTTTCCTCCTTCTGAGGGTGTTTGGTATTTTGGGACTGAAAAGCAAAAGGGACGCAGTGTGCGTCCCTTGTGAGGGTTACGTACAATGCGGAGCGATTATACGCCTACCGGCTGCTTGCTGCGGACCGGAACCGGCGTCAGCCAGCCGTGGCGGTCGTCTTTCTCGCCGCGCACGATGGCATAGAATTCACGCTGAATCACCTTGGTGATCGGGCCCATCGTACCCTTGCCGACCTTGATCTTATCGACCGAACGGATCGGAGTGATTTCGGCGGCGGTACCGGTAAAGAAGGCTTCGTCGGCGATGTACAGCATTTCGCGCGGAATCATCTGCTCGACAATCGGGATATCCAGGTCACGCGCAATCTGCAGCACGGAATCCCGCGTAATGCCCGGCAGCACCGAATTGCCCAGGGGCGCCGTGATCAGCTTTCCGCGATGCACGATAAAAACGTTCTCGCCCGAGCCCTCGCTGACGAATCCGTTTACGTCGAGCGCAATTCCCTCGGCAAAGCCGTTGACGATAGCCTCCATCTTGATAAGCTGGGAGTTCATGTAGTTCGCGCCGGACTTGGCCATCGCGGGCAGGGTGTTGGGTGCGATGCGCGTCCAGGATGACACGCAAGCGTCGCAGCCTTCGCCCTCTCCGCCCAGATACTTTCCCCAGGGATAGTTGATGATGTAAACCTCGGTCGGCGAGTTGAAAGGATTCACACCCGCTTCGCCATAGCCGCGCAGGATGACGGGGCGCACGTAGCAGGGCCAGGCCCCGTTACTGCCGACGGTTTCGCACATGGCTTTTACGATTTCGTCGCGGGTATAGTCGACGTCGATGCGGTAGACCTTCGCCGAATCGAGCAGGCGCTGGATGTGTTCGTTGGCACGAAAAATGGCCGGCCCGGAAGGCGGCGCGTAGCAGCGGATCCCCTCGAACACCGAGGATCCATAGTGGATCACGTGGGACATCACGTGAATCGTAGCTTCATCCCAGGGAATCAGCTTGCCGTTGTGCCAGATATTTTCCGACTTCTGGATAGCCATTCGAACTCCTTCGGCCTGCGTTTAGCTTCTGTAACGAGAGGGATCGCGTTTACGAAGCGCAGTTTGTAGGACGCGAGAATCCAGCAAAACGTTACAGAACATTATAGCCGACGAACTTCAGTATCCGAGGCTATGCTTTGGTGGGAGGCGCCTTCACCAGACCGTTCGACCAACGTCGCCTTAGGAGTGAGCAACTCCTCTAATTTGCCACAACGCTCCACTTCGCGACCGCATCTTACTGGCTGATCCCGAACCTCGTCTCCTAGGCGCGCTTCTGGACCGAGGCTCAGCGCAGACGAACAGTGTCAGCGGATCGGCGGAGGGTATAAGGCGGTGACGTTCAGATTTTTACTGTTTCTCTGAACCGAGCCAACGATTTATCTACGCCGATCCTTGAGCCCTACGCGTGGCCCCGCAGCCTGGATGCCGCCCGACTCCCTTCAATAAATCCTTTGGTCTCAGTGATAAAAATCGGGAAATCCTACAATATCCGCACGCCCAATTCGTCTACCTGTATAGATGACGAACGCAGTGAGCCTGGAGCGAATGAGCCTCGAGCAGGACCGGCGGATCTCGGAAGTGGTCGAGCGAGAGCGGTCCCGGCTGCGCAACTTTATTCGCAGACGCGTACCGGACGCGGGCGACGCTGACGATATTCTGCAGGACGTTTTCTACGAACTGGTTGAGGCGAATCGGCTGTTGATGCCGATCGAGCATGTTGGCGGCTGGCTGTTTCGAGTGGCACGGAACCGGATTACGGACCTCCTCCGCAAGAAGAAGCCGGAGTTGTTCAGCGATGCCGCGGGGGTGGACGACGACGGAGAGCGGTTGAACTTCGAGGACCTGCTGCCTTCGCCGGAAGCTGGGCCTGATGCTCTTTACGCCCGTGGCGTTTTGCTCGACGAATTGGAGTTCGCTCTGGACGAACTTCCGGAGGAACAGCGGGAAGTATTCATCGCTCACGAGATTGAAGGAAAAACATTCAAGGAGATCGCAGCTGAAACCGGCGCAGGCGTGAACACGCTGCTTTCGCGCAAGCATTATGCGGTTCTGCATTTGCGCGAGCGGTTGCGGAACATTCACAACGAGTTAATGGAAGGACAATGACCATGAGAATGAAGTGGGTTGGACTGGGAATTCTAGCTCCGCTGGCAATCGCGGCCTTCATCGGCATCGGCGGAGAAGTGGTAATGCACTTGTGGAACTGGCTGTTGCCGGCGCTGTTTGGGTGGCGCGTAATCACCTTCTGGCAAGCGGTGGGACTTCTGGCTCTGTGCCGAATCTTGTTTGGCGGATTTGGCGGCCGTGGATTTTCGAGGTCTAACTTTCGGCGGCGCATGGGTGAGCGCTGGGCAGCAATGTCGCCAGAAGAGCGCGAGAAATTTCGCCAGGGGATGCGAGGCCGATGCGGCAATTTCGGATCAGCCGCGACGGAGACTAAGGCCTAGTCGCGTCACAGCCAATTCTATTGAACCTTAGGCTGCGTACCGGAAGGGTCTGTGTCCGTGGCTCTTCCAGAAGTAGGCGAGAATGATCACGCTGGCAACTGCTGCGTAGGCGCACCATAGCGACGTGAACGCGTAACGTTTGACTGCCATGACCGTGAGCAGAATCGCCATATTCGCGACTCCAAAAATCACCATATCGTTCACCTTCGAGAATAAAAGCGAACCGCATGTGGCGATCACATAGAGAACGGCGACGGTGGTGTTGTTGGTGGCCTGGTTGATGTAGACGATGCTGTTGCCTTTGACGAAAATCTGGAGCGGATAGGCGACCAGCGCCCAGAGAATAAAGAGTGTTGTCAGGGCTCCTATGACGAGGAACGGAGTCATGCGCCGGCGGCTCTTCGCGTCGGCCTCAAAAAGAATCACACTCAATGGCAGCAGAAATGGAAGCAGGCCCTGTGCATAGAGCACAAAGGCCGCACCCATGTTATGAGTCACCGTTGGAGATAGATAACCATCCAGCCCGAGCCAGACGAAACCTTCAATAAATTGATGAATAGCGAAGAGGGTGGGGAGAGAGGCAAAAAGAAGTTCGCGGCGGTGTTTTACTCGCGTCAACGTGACGACACCGACCGTCGCCAAAACTCCGCTGCCGGCGAAATTCACCGCCGCCGAAAAACACACCTCGCGCCTGCCTTCTCGGTCTGCTGACCGAATTCGGTTCGGTCATATTACTACGGCAGGGTTCGATCGGCTACACAGGCCACAAACGAACGTAAGTCGCTGTCCCGCCTTCCATCGGAAGCCGTTACTTAGGTCATCTTGGGGAAGGTGACGAATCGGTTCATCATACGAAGAGCTCGGAGGGAAACCGCCTCCCAGGAAAACTTCTGCGATGAATATTGATGACCTGCTGCGAATAGCGACGGAACGCAAGGCCTCCGACTTGCATTTGAAGGTTGGGAACTATCCTCATCTGCGCGTGGATGGCGAACTGGCGCCACTGACCGACCAGCCGCGCGTAAGCGCAGAAGACATGCTGACCATGGCATTCAGCATGATGTCGGCACGACAAAAACAAAAATTCAAAGAGACCACGGAAATCGATATGGCGTATGGCGTCGCCGGCCTGGGACGATTCCGTGTAAACATTTTTCAGCAGCGCGGCAATGTGGGGCTGGTGCTACGCGTGATTCCGACGAAGATTCGCGCGCTCGACGAATTGTTTCTGCCGAAAGTGGTGGAGCAGATTTGCGAAATGCCGCGCGGGCTGGTGCTGGTCACCGGCGTCACTGGTTCCGGTAAATCGACGACGCTGGCGGCGATGGTGGATCGCGTCAACTCGAGCCGGGCCGAACACATTATTACGATTGAAGATCCCATTGAATTTTTGCACCGCGACAAGAAGGGGTACGTCAACCAGCGCGAGATTCAAGTCGATACACCCTCATTCAGCGCGGCCCTGCGGGCTTCCCTTCGTCAGGATCCGGATGTGATTCTGGTCGGCGAAATGCGAGACCTGGAAACGATTTCGACGGCGCTGCACGCGGCCGAAACCGGCCACATGGTGTTCTCTACGCTGCACACGCTGGACGCGGTGGAAACCGTCAACCGTATTATTTCCATCTTTCCTCCGCCGGAGCAGAAGCAAATTCGCCTGCAGTTGGCGGCAGTGTTGCGCGCCATCGTCAGCCAGCGCCTGGTACGACGCTGCGACTCCGAAGGGCGCGTACCCGCGGTCGAGGTCATGATCAATACGGCGTTTATTCGGGAATGTATTCTGGTCCCGGAAAAGACGCGGTCGATCCGCGACGCGATTGCGGCTGGAACTTCGCAGTATGGCATGCAGACCTTCGACCAATCGTTGTGGGATCTGTTCCAGGCGGGATTGGTCAACTACGAGACCGCGCTTGAGAACGCCTCCAACGCCGACGACTTCAAGCTGCGAATGCAAGGCATTGCTTCGACGGCGGACATTTCTCGGCAGTCCATGCAGTCGGCTGGCTTCGGCGGAAGATAGAACCGGACGTCGGACGTCGGACCTCTGCCAAACCTCAACCGACTTTCTCTTGGCCGAGGTCTGAGGTCTGAGGTCTGAGGTCCGAGGTCTGCCTCCCGCTTTTTCCCTCCTTCCCTCCTCTTTAGGGTTATCGTTAGAGGATGGCTTTCCCTCGTCCCAAACGACGGTTCTATTCCGAAGAAGAATTGTACGAATATGCCGTGGGAGCGTTGTCGCGCCGCATGCGCACGGTTGCAGAATTGAAGCGTTTGCTGCGTGCGCGGGTGGAGATCGACACCGAGTATGGGCAGACGCTGGTGGAATTGATCATCCGGCGGTTGAAAGACAACGGATATCTCAACGATTCGCAGTACGCCGCATACTTTTCCTCGCTGCGCCGGGACAATCAGAAATTCGGACGGCAGCGAGTGGTCACCGACCTGAAAGTCAAGGGTGTGCACGGCGATGTGATCAACAAGGCTGTGGACGCGGCATTTGATGGCCTAAGCGAAGAAAAACAGGCGCGGGAATATCTGCGGAAGAAAAGGCTGGTGAAACCGAAAGACCAGAAGCAGACCGCGCGCATCTTCAGACAACTGGCTCGCGGAGGATTCGGTACGAAGACGATCTTCGCGATTTTAAAGAAATGGGATGTGGACGAGGAGACGTTGAGCGCACTGGAAGGCGAGACCGCTTAAAAAACAGGGTTCGCGCTTTGCAAAAATGCCCGCGTTGTTGCATACTCCAAGACCGAATCCCCAATCCAGCTTTTCAGGAGCGTGCTATGAAGTTCCGTTTGAAGACCGTTTTCGCAGGAATGCTGTTGAGTGCTGTTCCTCTCGCACTGGCGCAGGACGCTGCCACGGATGTGAAGAAGGGCGCCGAGAAGACCGGCCACGAAACCAAGGTAGTGGCCAAAGATACCGCGAAGGGCACCGAGAAAGCCGCAGACAAGACTGGTCACGAAACCAAAGTGGCTGCCAAGAAGACCGGCAGCGGAATTAAGAAAGGGACTGAGGCGACCGGTCACGCAGTGAAAAAGGCCGGCGAAAAAACTGAGGACGCTGTGAAGTAGCAGCCAAGTCAAGACCTTTACCACAGAGGGCACAGAGTCGCACAGAGGAAGGGTTCCTTTGTGTTCCGCTGTGCCCTCTGTGTTTCAGTTTTGCGATGCTAAAATTAGGATTCTTCACGCCATGCTGACTGGTTCTGAAATCCGCCGCAAATTTCTCGACTTCTTTGTGCAGAAGGGGCACAAGGAGGTGCATTCGTCGTCGCTGGTACCGGCGAACGATCCGACGTTGCTGTTTACGAACGCGGGTATGAACCAGTTCAAAGACGTTTTTCTCGGCCTCGAGAAGCGCGATTACGCTCGCGCCACGACTTCGCAGAAGTGCGTGCGCGCCGGCGGCAAGCATAACGATCTAGAGAATGTAGGGTTCACCAACCGGCATCACACGTTCTTCGAGATGCTGGGGAATTTTTCTTTTGGCGACTATTTCAAGAAGGATGCGATTGCTTACGCGTGGGAGTTGATCACGTCGAAGGGGTGGTTCGGAATTGACAAGGATAAGTTGTATGTCACGATCTTCGAAGGCTCAGGCGAGCCCATGCCGGTCTCGCGCGACACGGAAGCCTACGATCTTTGGGTCTCGCAAGGAGTGGCGAAAGAACGCATTTTCGACGGCGACCTGAAAGACAACTTCTGGCAGATGGGCGACACGGGGCCCTGCGGGCCTTGCAGCGAGATTTATTACGACATGGGCGTGGCGGCTTCCGATCAGGGGCACGCGGATTGCGGGTTTCCCTGCGACTGCGGGAGGTATGTTGAGATTTGGAATCTGGTGTTCATGCAGTTCGACCGCGATGGCAGCGGGAAGCTGAATCCGCTGCCGAAGCCATCGATTGATACGGGCATGGGGTTGGAGCGGGTGACGGCGGTGCTGCAGGGAGAGATTTCGAATTATGAGACGGATCTGTTCACGCCGCTGATCAAGCGGGCAGTGGAGTTAACTAACAATCTAGGTGACAACAGCAATAGCAAGGCATCGCTTCGTATTATCGCTGATCATGCGCGAGCCACAACGTTTCTCATCTCTGATGGAGTTCATCCATCTAATGATGGCCGTGGCTACGTCCTTCGAAAAATCATGCGTAGGGCTATACGGCATGGTCACTTGTTGGGCCAGAAGCAACCGTTCTTTTTTCGAATGGTCGACGCGGTTCGCGATCGGATGGCGGATGCGTATCCTGAACTATTAGAGACGACGGAGAGGGTTTCCCGGATCGTCCTCGCAGAAGAAAAGCAGTTTGGCCGGACGGTCGAGATCGGGTCGGAGAAACTTGAGGACCTACTCAGGCTGACGGAAGCCGAGGAAAAAAGAGCCTGTCTCGTGTCTTACTCTGAGACCAACCCTAACTTCGATCCTGACACGGATGGAGGGTTTATTGACGAGATACTGCCAACCGGCCACCTTGACCCTTGGCGGAAGCCTAGCGGGACGACCGAACAGTTTCGCGTCTTTGCCGGACATCTGAATCTACGGAAGCACTTGCAAGAGAATTATCATCCGCGGTTATCGGGTGTAAGGGCGTTCAATCTTTATGAGACATACGGACTGCCCCGCGATTTTATTGAGGACGCTGCACGTGACCGCGGAATCGAGTTTGGCACAGAAGGTTTCGAGGCCGCATTGGAGTCGGAAAAGACTCGCGCTCGCGCGTCCTGGAAAGGCGCGGCCAAACAGACCGCGAATCCCGCATATCAGCAGCTTCCGAAGTCAATCTTCGAAGGCTATCGGCAGACTCGCTCCGATGGATGCGAAGTGCTGGCTATCATCCACAACGGCCACGGCGTGCAGGAACTTAAGGCTGGCGAGGCCGGTGAGGTCATTCTTGATCACACTCCGTTCTACGCTGATTCCGGCGGGCAGATCGGCGACAAGGGATGGTTCTATTCCGACGATCACAATACTGTGGTCGCCGAAGTAACTGGATGCTATGCGCCGATACAGGGCGTACGGGCGCATCAGGTTGTGGTGAAGACCCACGGAATCAGGGTTGGCGACAAAATCGATGCTGTCGTGAACGCTGACGTTCGCCAGTCCACCATGCGGAATCACACCGCCACGCATCTGCTTCATGCTGGGCTGCGTGAAGTCTTGGGGAAGCATGTGAAGCAGGCGGGATCGCTGGTTGCGCCGAATCATTTGCGCTTTGATTTTTCGCACTTCACGGCAGTGGAAGACGAAGAGTTGCAGGATATTGAGGACATCATTAATAAGGAAGTGCTGCGCAACCAGATTGTCGAGACCATCACGGACGTTCCGATTGAGGAGGCCATCAATCAATATCATGCGATGGCGCTGTTCGGCGAAAAGTATGGCGAGAAGGTGCGCGTGGTGCGGATTGGCGATTTCTCGACGGAGCTTTGCGGAGGGACGCATACCGGCGCTACCGGCGAGATTGGGCTGATCAAGATTCTGAAAGAAAACAGCGTTTCTTCCGGAGTGCGGAGGATTGAGGCCATCACGGGCTTGGGATCGCTGACGCACTTCCGGAAGGATCATGAACTGGAAGGCGTGGTGTCGGCGTTCGTGGTTCCCACTCTTGCGCAAAAAACGCGCAAGAATGGGGCACCCTCTGCCGATGAGATTTCCGCACACGCAGAGACGGCGTCTCCCGCAGAGGCTTTGAAGGCTGAGCTTGAGAAGAAAGATTCGGAGATCAAGCGGCTTACGCGCGAACTGGATTCGGCGCGGATGAAGTCGGCATCGTCGAGCACCGCGGACATTGGCGACAAGATTAAAGATGTGAAGGGCGTGAAGGTTCTGGCGCACCGGGTGGACAATCTGGAGCGGGCGCAGCTGCGCACTCTGGTCGATCAATTGCGCGATAAGATCGGATCGGGCGTCGTCGTGCTGGGGTCGGCATCGAATGGAAATGTGTCATTGATTGTCGGCGTCACGAAAGACTTAACGGCGCGGGTACAGGCAGGAAAAGTGATTGGCCCGGTGGCGCAGAAAGTCGGCGGCAAGGGCGGGGGGCGTCCTGATCTTGCCGAAGCCGGAGGCAAAGATGCCGGCGCGCTGGACTCCGCGCTGGCCGGCGTGTATACCCTCGTGGAATCGCTTTTGGGGAGTTAGCATCTCAGCAAGCAGGAGGTGCCCGATGGAAGATCGTATTCGCTGCGTGGAACACCAGGGAAAGCAAATTCTGCTGGTAGATCTGTCTCATTGCACGCCGGCAGAGGTTGCGAAGATTGCGCTCCTGGTCCCCTCCTACGTGACCAGCGAGCCTCGCGGCTCAGTGCTACTGCTGGCCGACTTTACCGGGGCGGAATTTGACCGCATCGCGATCGACCGCATGAAGGAGAGCGCAGTCTTCGACCGGCCGCACCTGAAGCGTTCGGCATGGGTGGGACTCGAGCACCTGCCACCGATATTCTACGAGCACATCAAGAACTTTTCGCAGCGGGAGCTTCCGACATTCAAGACGCGAGAAGAGGCGATGGACTGGCTGGTGCAGGGCTGAATCCATCGCTGCGGACCTTGACATAGCTATCTCAGATAGCTATCCTCTTGGTATGCAGGTCAGTGTAGCTGACGCCAAGAACAAACTTCCGGAATTGATCAAGGCCGTCGAAGCAGGAGAGCCCGTGACTATCTGCCGACGGGGGATTCCGGTGGTGGATATCGTGCGCACCAAGAAATCCACCGGCAAGAAGCGTAAGCTCGGCACGCTTCGTGGGCAAATCAAAATTCATGATCCGAACTGGTGGAAACCCATGACGGATGAGGAAGTGGAAGACTTCATTGAGGGGCGTTATTGACGGGCGGCTTCTTCTCGATACCGCGGTTCTGATTTACGCGGTGGAATCCCCGGAAAAACTCAGCCGACGCGTCGCGGCTGCGTTGCAGAACGACACCATCACCCTCGAGTTGAGCGCAGTCTCCTTGACCGAGATTGCAATCAAGAACAAGGTGGGCAAGCTGACATTTCCCGCCGAGGTTGTCAGAAGGGCGATCGAGTCACTGGGCATCCGTATTGTGCCTTACACCGCGGAACATGCCTTTCATTTGTTCGAACTTCCACTTCATCATCGCGATCCATTTGACCGGCAGATCATCGCTCAGGCACTGGTTGAGAAAATTCCTGTCGTGACCCCAGACCGAACATTCGGCCGATACGAAGGCCTGAAATTGGTCTGGTAGCGCAGAAAACTCAGCTTCTCCACTTTAGCGTGACCGGACCCGGCATCGGATGTTTCATCTCACCGCCGGTTCGTTTCGCTTCTAAATACGCGGCCTTCAACTGGAAATACCATTTCGCGGGGCGATCGGCGTCGTCGATCAGCATGAGGTGGGGATTGTGTTGCAAGCCTTCGGCCTGGAGTTCCATTGTGCGACGGTCCTGCTCGACGAATTTTGCGAAGACGAATTTTAGCAGTTCGGGGCCTAAGGGCAGCCAGCGGAAGAGATTCCAGGCGGCGACGACATCGATACGGCATTGATTGCGCGTGATCGGAGTGACGGTGGTAAGCGACGAGAACCAGTACTTCCCTGCCCGAATAACTTCTCTGCGCAAGTTGGGCAAAACGAAATCAATCGTGGTGGTGATGGAGTCGGCATCCGCGTACAAGCGCAGAAGCTTGTAGGGCGCGGAGTTTGAGCTGGGAGTGTGAGCGCTCATGCGAAAGCCGTTGGGGATGGGCTCGAAATTCTTTTGCTTTTCGTGGATGCTGTGGCGGCTGCGCCACCACCACGCTTGATGTACAAACGGGCCGTGTGCAGGATCCATGAGGCCGATGATGCCGTGATCGATGCTGACCGGCATGTCGGCCGTGAGGTAGGCGAGTTTGTATCTGTCTTTTCCCGGCACCCCGAACTTCTCGACTTGCGGCGCGGGCTCGGGCGCTTGGGCGGGCTTGGTGAATCCTGCACCCTGCGGAATGGGATCGGGCACATACACCCAGACGAAACCATCCTGCTCCTCACAGGGATAGCTCCCGGCGTAAATGCGATCCACCTTCAGATTCTGGCCGACGGTGATCGAAGGGATGAGTTGACACTGGCCGGTGTGCGCGTCGAACTGCCAGCCATGATAGGAGCACTCGACGTTCTCTCCGTCAAAGTTGCCGCAGTGCAACGGCATCCCTCGATGCGGGCAGGCATCCCGAAGGGCAAAAGGATAGCCGGCGCGATCGCGTCCGATAACGAGTGGAATCTCGAGCAATGTAGCCTGATAAAGCTGGTTGCGATGGACTCGGTCGGCGGGCAGGGCTCGATACCAGAAGCCGGTGAGCATCAGCGAGTCTGGAGCCTGGCGTTGTGGAGAATCGAGTTCGAGCATGGATAAGGAATCGCCGACCGATGATTCTTGGTGGTTGATTGACTCAATATGCTAGCATTCGCTGGAATTTTCAGCGCGTGCATCAAGGAACAGCGCGGAGGATGCTGAGTGGAGTTCGTTGGCCATTTTCGCCGGCTCACGCCGGTACAGCGGAATACGTTTATTGCCTGCTTTCTGGGCTGGGCGCTGGATGCCTTCGATTTCTTCATTCTGACCTTCTGCATAAGCGCCATCGCGACCCAGTTTCAAGCGAGAGTTTCCGCGGTGGCCGAAGCGATTTTTTTCACACTGGCGATGCGCCCGGTGGGTGCGTTTCTGTTTGGAATCATGGCGGACCGATATGGCCGGCGGGTCACGCTGATGGTGGATATCATCGCGTACTCAGTGTTTGAGCTGGCATCTGCGTTCGCACCTTCTTTGAAAATACTGTTGATTACGCGCCTCTTCTTTGGGATCGCGATGGGCGGGGAATGGGGCGTGGGTGCCGCGCTTGCTTTTGAGACGCTGCCGGCAGAGGGCCGCGGATTCTTTTCCGGTTTGCTGCAAGAAGGCTACGCGGTGGGATATCTGTTCGCAGCGCTGGTTTACCGGACGCTTTTTCCCATGGTCGGATGGCGCGGGATGTTTGTAGTTGGCGCTCTTCCGGCGTTTCTGATCATCTACATTCGCACCAAAGTGGACGAATCCCCGGCCTGGCTGCAAGGGAAAGTCGCGAGAAAGGAAGAGGGTCACTTGGGTAAAGACATCATGACTTATGTAGGCACATTTATTTTTCTGATCATTCTCATGTTTGCCTTTAACTCGTTCAGCCACGGAACGCAGGATCTGTATCCGACATTTCTGCAGAAAGACCACCACTTCACGCCACAGACGGTGGGGCTGATCGCGATCATTGCGAATGTTGGGGCCATACTTGGGGGAATATTTTTCGGGACGTGGTCGGAAAAAATCGGGCGGCGGAAGGCGATAGTGATCGCCTCGCTGCTGGCGATTCCAGTGACCCGGTTGTGGGCATATTCACACACCGTGCCGATGCTGGCGCTGGGCGGTTTCGTGATGCAGTTCATGATCCAGGGAGCGTGGGGAGTGGTTCCGGCGCACCTGAACGAGCTTTCACCCCCAGCTGTGCGGGGAACCTTTCCCGGCTTCGCTTACCAATTAGGAACCCTGCTCTCTTCGCGGAATGTTGTGATTCAGGCGAAGCTCGTCGAGCAACGGTATGGCGGGCTTTTCGCGCCGGTGCTAGCCTGGACTGTCTTGATTGTCGCCACATTAGTCGCTGTGGTCACCTGGAGTGGGCGGGAAAAAAGAGGCATCGACATGACGAAGACGAACTAGAAAGTATGCAACATTTGGCATACTTCGCGGCGGGAGGACCGGCCTTTGCTATGGCACTCCAAGTGGCACGATAGAGGCATTGTCATGGGGAGTTTCCTGTGGTACGGTAGGTGAAATTTCACACCTTCGTAAATACTTTTTCAGGGCAGTCAAATAATCAATCTAGGCGAAGCGTGTGCAAGGGTTGCGCCACTATGAAGGAAGCCATCGATTCGACACTGGCCCAGCAGGCGGGAGACGACGAGAATTTCGCCAACCGCAAACTGATCCGTCCGGCGCTGTCGCGCCCGGATCACAACCACGGAAACCACAATTCCAATCACAACTCCAATCATGTGCAGATGGCGGAGCGCCGGGATCGAAACGACCGGCACGACCGGCCAGAGCGTGGATTTGACCGGAGTGATCGAGGCGACCGCTCGAGTGGCGGAGGGGGCGGACGAAAGGCAGCGCCTCCGGAGCAGACGAATGCCGAAAACTTTTATTACCAGAAGCAGATGCAGTCGAAGACGCCGATGGTAATCGTGCTGCAGGACGGCGAGGAAGTGCATGGTGCGATCGAGTGGTACGACAAGACTTGTATCAAAGTGATCCGCGACGATGGCGGGCCGAACCTGATGATCTACAAGCCCGCGA
>Ga0307474_10000934_pt1 | contig 21029 bp, 21 predicted proteins | sample atmos_gasesECM1C_2_FD_203312 | JGI IMG/M metagenome (GOLD analysis project Ga0307474, IMG submission 203312) | Hardwood forest soil microbial communities from Morgan-Monroe State Forest, Indiana, United States - atmos_gasesECM1C_05 | ecosystem: Environmental > Terrestrial > Soil > Temperate... | reverse complement strand
AAGGTGATCGATGTTTTAGGCAAGGGCGCAGGCTCGAGTTGGTACTTCGTCAATCGCGCACCCTTCATGGCAAACAACAGTTTCCCGGCGGGATTTCGCGTGCGGCTCCACGATAAGGACTTGCGCATCTGCCGCGACATGGCCGCCAAGCATGGCGGCGTGTTGCCGGTGGTCGAGTCGACGCTGGAGCAGTACGAAAAGTTGATTGCCGAAGGCTACGGCGATGAAGACATCTCCGCCATATATCGCCTCAAGACGAAGCTGTTTCCGCCGAAACCCGAGTCCATGTGACACTGCGGCTACGAATCGCCACGCGCAAGAGTCAGCTGGCGCTTTGGCAGGCGGAGCACGTGTCGGCACTGTTGCGCGCTGCGCATCCTGGGCTGGAAATCGAGCTGGTGCCGCTGCTGACGCAGGGTGATCGCATTCAAGACCGGACTTTGGCTGCCATCGGCGGCAAGGGTTTGTTCATCAAGGAACTCGAGGTCGCACTGGAAGATCGGCGCGCCGACATCGCCGTGCATTCGATGAAAGACGTGCCGGCGGATCTTCCTCACGGATTGATCATCGGCGCGGTGCTGAAACGCGCGGATCCCCGCGATGCGTTGGTGAGCGCGTCGGGCATCACGCGGCTGGAAGACCTGCCGCACCAAGCCGTGGTGGGTACTTCGAGCCTGCGCCGTCAAGCTCAGATTCGCGCGTTGCGGCCGGATTTGAGCATCGAATCGCTGCGCGGCAATGTGGACACCCGCCTGCGCAAGCTTGATGCGGGACAGGAATCGGGCGCCAAGCACGACGGCAGCACGGCAACGGGCGGTAAGCGCATGGACGCCATCGTGCTCGCGTGTGCGGGTCTCATTCGCTTAGGACTTGAATCGCGCATCACGGCGCGGCTCGATCCGCAAATTTGTCTGCCGGCGGTAACCCAGGGCGTGATCGGCATCGAGTGCCGGCAAAGCGATTCGGCCACGGTTGAGTTCTTGCGGGCGCTCGAGGATCCGGCGACGCGCAAAGTGATGGATGCGGAACGCGCATACGCCTCGCGTCTGGGCGGCAGCTGTCAATCTCCCATCGCGGCCTACGCGGAGCTCGAGGCGGATCGGATCACAATGCACGGCCTGGTTGCAGAGCCCGATGGCTCGCGGCTACTGAAGGACACTGTGTCAGGCAGCGCGGAGAATCCGGCGGCCTTGGGCCGCCGGCTGGCGGAGCGCATCTTGGCCGCGGGCGCCGGCCCCTTGCTCGAGCGCTTGCGCGCAAGCTAGGAGTTGCTCGAATGCCGCGAGATTCTTAAGTGCCGGCTCTCGATGGAGTCGGTGTCCTCGTCACGAGGCCTGAATTTCAGGCGATGCCGCTGTGCCGGATATTGGAATCTTTGGGCGCGACGACGTTGCGCTTGCCCGCCCTCGAAATCAAACCTCTTAAAGACAGACGAGCGCTCATGGAGCAGATGGGCGTTCTCGAGAATTTTGATGTGATTTTATTCACCAGCGCCAACGCGGTGCGCTTTGGTGTGTCGTTTCTGGATCAAAAACGCGACCTCACGCTGGCCACGTTAGGGCCCGCCACGTCGCGCGCCTTGAACCAAGCAGGCTACCGCGTGGCCATACAACCGGGCGAGTCCTTCGACTCTGAGGCTCTGCTTTCGCATCCGCGGCTGGAACATGTTGCTGGGCACCGCATCTTGATCATCAAGGGGACCCACGGACGGGACCTGGTCCAACAAGAACTCACGCGCAGGGGTGCGACGGTGGTCAGTGCCGATGTTTATGAACGCGTGCCGTCAGTGTTCAGCGCTGCGGCGCTCAACGCCGTGCGCGAGCGATTTGCGGTGGGCGAGATGCAGGTGATTACGGCGACCAGCCTGGAAATCGGTGCGGCGCTGCTCAAACTGGCGCCGCTCGGTGTAGCATCGCCCGACTTGCGCGGCGAATTTGAACGTGCGCGCTGGCTGGTTCCTGGGGAACGCGTGGCAATGGGACTGCGCGAGTTGGGACTCAAAGCGCCGCTGCTGCGCGCGGATTCAGCGGAGGATCAGGACTTGGCCGCTGCGCTCATCCGCTGGCGTTCGAGCGTGTCGGGGGCGTAGTCGAAGGAATCGAAGTACAGCCGCGTCTTGCCGCTGCCGCGCGAATCATATTCGCGTTGGATGGCAGCGATCATCGCTGGCGGTCCCGCGGCATACACTTCGATCGCTTCGAGATCCGGGACATCTTTGAGTGCGGCTTCATGCACCCAGCCGGTGGCTCCGTGCCACTCAGGGTGGGCTTCGGACAGGACCGGCACATAGGTTAAAGCCGCGGTGCTTAAAGACGCCGCGCGACGGCTCAACTGCTCGAGGGTTGCTTGCGCATACAGGTCATGCTCATTTCGCACGCCCCAATAAAGCTGCAGGTCGCGCTCAATACCATTCTCGATGAGGTGGCGCAGAATGGAGAGCAGGGGTGCAATGCCCGTGCCGCCGCCGATCAGCAGCATGCGGGGCGCGTGGCTTGTGTGCGGACGGTAGGTGAACGTGCCCAGAGGACCTTCGATATTCAGCAACGCCGAGCGCATGTCCTCGTGGAATAACCGGTCGGTGAATTCTCCGCCGGCGACCCGCCGCACATGCAGCTCGAGCGGCCGAGCGTCATGCGGCGGCGATGCAATGGAAAAACTGCGGCGCCGGCCGCCCGGCAGCAGGATGTCGATGTACTGGCCCGGCGCGAAGTTGAAATCTTCCGCAATGGGCAGGCGCAGGAACAATCCCATGACGTCGTGCGACAAGGGAACGGCGCGCTCGATGCGGCACGGCAAGCGCTTGAGTTGGGCGGTATCGGCGGGGCGCAGTTCAAAAGTTTCGATCGAAAGATCGGTGCGCGCACACGCCTGGCACAGCAGGATCAGACCGTCGGCAATCTCGGCATTCGAAAGTCCCAGCGGCGCTCCATGAGGATAGTGAATCTCGCCGCGCAGGAGGCGGGCCTTGCAGGCGCCGCAATTGCCGCCTTTGCAGCTATGCGGCAAATTGAGGGCGGCATCAGCAGCGGCTTCGAGCAGCGGCTGTTCGGCAGCAGCGCTGAAGCCGCGGCTTGAATTGGCAATGCTGATGATCAACCGCTGGGCAGACTGCGCTTGCTGTCCAGCCATTCGTGGATCGGCTCCCATTGCTTCCAATCCGGTGAGGCGAGATATTCGGGCAGCTCGAGGACACCCATGCCGCGTGCGTAAGCGCGCACATAATTTTGCGCTTCGCGCAGATGCCCGAGATACGGCACCCTGAGCTTGCTTAGATACTGGTCCAATTCTTCGTACACCAGGGTGTACTCGCGCACGCGATTGGCGATTACCGCAAGACGTGCTTGCTTGCGCGATACCTTGCCGATTTCCAGCAGTTCCGCCATGAAATGTCCGCAGGCTTTCATGTCGATGCTCGAGGGCAGCACCGGCACGATGATGGTTTCGGCGCGCCGCACCAGTTCATTCAATTCCGTGCCGTGAACTCGGGCGGGCGCATCGATGACGAGAATCTCGGTGTTGCGCGGTACGTGGCGCAGACCGTCCTCGAAAGCAGCGGCACCGCTGATCGCCGGCAGGTCGGCCGGCCGCATGGCCAGCCAATCGAGACTGGAGCGCTGCGGGTCGTAGTCCGCGATGCACACATTGTGCCCGTCGCGGGCGAAGAAAACGGCAATGTTGGTGGAAAGCGTGCTCTTGCCGCAGCCGCCCTTCGCGTTCAATATCATTACGTGGCGCATAATCCCCCGGCTTTGTTGTAGTTGTAAGGTAGAACTTTACGCGAACATTGCGCAACCCCCGAGCGGAATTTTGCCGCATCGGCTATGCTGCTTGGTATGCGCATCGAGTTTATGAAGATGCAAGGCCTGGGCAACGATTTTCTGGTGTTCGACGCCGCCGCCATCGCCGCTGACACTCCCTTGGATGAAAGGACGCTGCGCGCCCTCGCCGACCGGCACACGGGCGTGGGTTTTGATCAGGCGCTGATGTTGGAATCGCCACGCGATCCCGCAAGCCGGGTGTTCTACCGAATATTTAATTCCGACGGCACGGAGGTCGAACAGTGCGGCAATGGCGCGCGCTGTATCGCGGCCCTGCTCTATGCGCGCGCTCCCGAATTGGGGCGCGACCTCATCATGGGCAGCCCCGGCGGCCGCGTGCGCGCCCGCATCCGGGACGATGGCCTGGTGTCGGTGGACATGGGAATCCCGGAGTTCGAGGAGCCTTTCGAGTTTTCCTTGAAAGTGGAGAACAAGGATATCGGCATGAGCGCGCTGCGCTTGGGCAACCCCCACGCCGTGCTGCGTGTACCCGATGTGCAGACCGCGCCGGTGGAGCTGTGGGGGCCGAGCATCCAGCGCCATCCGCACTTCCCCAATCGTGCCAACGTGGGGTTCATGCAGATCCTCGAGCGCAACCATATTTTGTTGCGGGTGTTCGAGCGCGGCGCCGGCGAAACCCAGGCCTGCGGGACCGGAGCGTGCGCCGCCGTCGCGGTCGGCGTGCGGCAGGGTTTGCTCGACGGCGAAGTGAGGGTGGATTTGGCGGGTGGCACGGCGATGGTTTCTTGGGAGGGCCCCGGCCAGCACGTCTGGCTGACCGGTCCGGCCACAACGGTTTTTAAAGGTTCGATCGATTTAACGCGATTCACGGGAGCCAAACAATGACCACGAGTCACGCGCGCGGGATCAAGCAGGATGTCCTGAACGACACGAGTGTCGGAGACTATTTGCTGACCTATCCGGACTTCTTCGAGCGCAACTCGCAACTTCTCACCAAGTTGCGTCTGCCGCATGTACGCGACGTGGCGGCCACGGTGAGTTTGGTGGAACGCCAGGTCGAGGTTCTGCGCGAGCGCAATCAGTCGCTGGAGCGCAAGCTGAAAGAACTGGTGGATGTGGCGCGCGCGAACGATACGCTGGCGGATCGAATCCATCGTCTGAGCCAGCGTCTGATCCGCACCCGCACCCTGGCGGAGTCGATCAGCGCCATCGAGACCTCGCTGCGCGAGGACTTCGACGCGATGAATTCCGTGCTCGTGCTGTTTCTCGAGGAAGCGCGCGCGCTGGAGCCTGCGATGGGGCGATTTTTGCGCGTCACCAATCCGGCCGACGAGGACATGCGGACTTTCGATTCATTGTTGAGTTCCGGAAAACCGCGCTGCGGCCAGGTGCGCGATGCTCAGCGCGACTACCTGTTCGGCGGAGAGTCGGTGGCCATCGGATCGGTGGCGCTCACGCCCTTGGGCCAAAAGGGCGCGCTCGGCATTTTAGCCATCGGTGCGAGCGATGCGGAACGCTTTCATCCCGGCATGAGCACCGAATTCCTGCTGCGCATCGGCGAGCTCGTGACCTACGCGCTGACGCGCTGACCTCCGGGCTCCTAACCCTGTGCAGCTTCGCGAGCGCGAACAGATCGAGCGATTCTTATCGCACCTGAATTTCGAGCGCCGCATGAGCAGTCATACCGTGGCTGCCTATCGCCATGATTTGCTGGCATTGGCGGGATTTTGCGAGGGACGCAAGGTGCAGCGTTGGTCGGCGCTGAACAATTTTCAGGTGCGCGCCTTTGCCGCGGCCGAGCACGCCGGCGGCATCGCGCCGCGCAGCATTCAGCGCCGCTTGTCGGCCGTACGCACGTTCTACGAATACCTGATGCGCGAAGGCCATGCCAAAAACAATCCCGCGCTCGAGGTGCGGGCGCCTAAAACCAAGAAGCGCCTGCCGGCGACTCTGGACGCCGATCAAATGGCGCGGCTGCTGGATTTTCGCGCGAGCGATTCGCTCTCGGCGCGCGACAAGGCCATGATGGAATTGTTCTACTCGTCGGGCCTGCGCTTGAGCGAATTGGCGGGGCTGCACGTTTCCGCCGTCGACCTGAAGGACCGGACCGTGCGCGTGCTGGGCAAGGGCGGCAAAACACGCATCGTGCCCATGGGGCGCCAGGCCATCGACGCCCTGAAGAGATGGCTCGCGGAGCGGGGCGCGCTCGTCCGGGACAAGCCGGCGTCGGCTTCCGCTGAAGGTGGCGCGGTGTTCGTGGGGAAATCGGGGCGGCCTCTGTCGGTGAGGGCGGTGCAATTGCGGGTGGGTATCTGGGCGCGCCGCCAGGGCCTCTCCATGCACGTGCACCCGCATATGTTCCGCCATTCCTTTGCGACACACCTGTTGGAATCCAGCGGCGACCTGCGCGGCGTGCAGGAATTGCTGGGTCATGCCGACATCAGCACCACCCAGGTTTACACGCATTTGGACTTTCAACACCTGGCGAGCGTCTACGATGCCGCTCACCCGCGAGCCCGGCGCCGACCCCGAACGGCTTGAAAGGCCTTCAGGTCGGCCCCACGGTACCAACACTGCTATGACACATGATCCGGATCGTATTTACGGCACGACCATTCTGGCCGTGCGGCGCAATGGCCGCGTGGCGGTGGGCGGCGACGGCCAAGTGACGCTGGGACAGAGCGTGATGAAGTCCAACGCACGCAAAGTGCGGCGGCTCTATGACGGCAAGGTCTTGGCTGGATTTGCGGGGGGAACGGCAGATGCTTTCACGTTGTTCGAGCGCTTCGAGGGCAAGCTGGAGAAATTCGGCAATCTCACGCGCGCGGCCATCGAGCTGGCAAAGGACTGGCGCAGCGATCGCAGCCTGAGGCGCTTGGAGGCCCTGCTCTGCGTCGCCGATGCCGAGAGCACTTACGTCATCTCAGGAACGGGCGATGTCATCGAGCCCGAGCACGATCTGATCGGCATTGGTTCGGGGTCAGGCTTCGCGCAGGCGGCTGCGATGGCATTCATGCAAAGCGGCGACTTGTCTGCGCGCGACATCGTCGAGCGCTCCCTCAACATCGCGGCGGACATCTGCATCTATACCAACCGCAACCTGACCATTGAGGAACTGTAGTGCTCCCGAGTAACCAGTCAGGCTCCTCGCAGATGACGCCGCGGGAAATCGTCGAGGAGCTCGATAAACATATTGTCGGCCAGAAGGCCGCCAAGCGGGCCGTGGCGATTGCCTTGCGCAACCGCTGGCGGCGCCAGCAAGTGGCCGTGTCTCTGCGCCAGGAGATCACGCCGAAGAACATTCTCATGATCGGGCCGACCGGGGTGGGTAAGACCGAAATTGCGCGACGCCTGGCCCGGCTCGCCAAAGCGCCTTTTATCAAGGTTGAGGCCACCAAGTTCACGGAAGTGGGCTATGTTGGCCGCGAAGTTGATTCGATCGTCCGCGATCTTGTTGAGATCTCCGTCAAAATGACGCGAGAAGAGGAAATGGCGAAGGTGCGGCATCGCGCCGCCGACGCCGCGGAGGACCGGGTGCTCGATATCTTGTTGCCGCGGGCCCAGGCGGCGGGGTTCACGGCCGAGTCCGGCGTAAAGGACAACGATACGCGGCAACGCTTTCGCAAAATGCTGCGCGAAGGGCAGTTGGATGATCGCGAGGTCGACATCGAAGTGCGCGCCCTACCGGTAGGATTGGAAATCATGGCGCCTCCCGGCATGGAAGAAATGACCCAGCAGCTGCAGGGAATGTTCCAGAACTTGGGACAAGGCCGCACCCGCAGCCGCAAGGTCAAAATCAAGGAGGCATTGAAGCTGCTGGTCGATGAAGAAGCGGCAAAAATGATCAATGAAGAGGAACTGAAGCTTCGCGCGGTCGAGAACGCCGAACAAAACGGCATCGTGTTCATCGACGAAATCGACAAAATCGCCCGCCGCCAGGAAACCATGGGTGCGGACGTGTCGCGGGAGGGCGTGCAGCGCGACTTGCTGCCGCTGGTCGAGGGCTGCACGGTGAACACCAAGTACGGCACCGTCAAAACCGATCATGTTCTGTTCATCGCGTCCGGCGCGTTTCACATGTCCAAGCCCTCGGACCTGATTCCGGAATTGCAGGGCCGTTTACCGATCCGCGTCGAGCTCGAGCCCCTGGTTGTCAATGATTTCGTGCGGATCTTGACCGAGCCCGACGCCTCGTTGTGCCGGCAGTACTCGGCATTGATGGCCACGGAAGGGCTGACGCTGGAATTCGCGGAGTCCGGCGTGCAACGGCTTGCCGAAGTGGCCTTCGAGGTCAATGAGCGCACCGAGAACATCGGCGCGCGGCGCCTCCACACGGTCATGGAGCGTCTGCTCGAGACCGTGTCTTTCGATGCGGCGGATCGCAATGGCACCCGTGTCGTGATCAATCGCGAGTACGTTGAAGGCAATCTCGGTGAGCTGGTCAAAGATCAGGATCTGTCGCGGTACATTCTGTGAACTCGCTCAAAGGCGCGCAGCCCACCGACATCAAGCTGCGCACCGAATCGCGCCTGCTCGATGTGCGTTTCGACGACGGATCGCACTTCGAGCTGCCGTTCGAATATCTGCGCGTGTTTTCGCCCTCGGCCGAGGTGAAAGGCCATGGCGGCGGCGAGGGCGCGCTGGTGCTCGGAAAGCAGAAGGTCGGGATCAGCGGAGTGGAGCCCGTGGGCAACTATGCCTTGCGCCTGTTCTTTGACGACGGCCACAACACGGGGTTGTACTCCTGGAGCGTCCTCTACCAGCTGGGCAAGGACCGGGCGGCGAATTGGGCGCGCTATCAAGAGCGCTGTGCGGAGGCTCAATTGGCGCCAGGAGCCGACAGCACCCGCCGGTAGCACCGGCATGTGATATCGATCGGCTCGAGCTCTGGTCAGCGCGGGGTCTTGGCCCCAGTCGGCTACAATGGGCACTGTTAAAACTGCACAGAGCGCCATGGCTGACCCCGATCACACGGTAGATTTTGGCTTCGAAAAGGTCGCCGTGGGCGACAAGGCGGAGCGCGTGCGCGCTGTTTTCGCGTCGGTCGCGGGCAAATACGACGTCATGAACGATCTGATGTCGTTTGGCGCGCATCGCTTGTGGAAACACTTCACGCTGTCGCTGACCGGCTTGCGGCCGGGGCAGCGCGCACTGGATGTCGCGGGCGGGACCGGCGATCTGGCGGCCGGGTTGCTGCGCCAAGTCGGCAAGTCGGGTCGGGTCGTGCTGTCGGACGTCAATCCGGCCATGCTGGATATCGGCCGCGACCGCCTGCTCGATTTGGGGTTCGTGGGCAATGTGGAGTGCATCGTCGCCGACGCGGAGCGTCTGCCTTTCGAGGACAACGCCTTTGACTGCGTCACCATCGGTTTTGGTTTGCGCAACGTCACCGACAAGGCGGCGGCGCTCAAGTCCATGCATCGTGTTCTGAAACCCGGCGGTCAATTGCTGGTGCTGGAATTCTCGACGCCGGTGGCGCCGGGGTTGAAGCCGATTTACGACGCCTACTCCTTCAAAGTCTTGCCGCTGCTGGGTCGCTTGGTCGCGAACGACGCGGATAGCTATCGCTATCTCGCCGAATCGATCCGCATGCATCCGAATCAAGAAGCCTTGCTCGAGATGGTGCGCGGGGCGGGTTTCATTCAGGCGCGCTACCACAACTTAAGCGGCGGCATCGTCGCTGTGCATCGCGGCTACAAGCTCTAGAAGGCTCCCAGCATGCCCGCGACTCCTGCCTGGTTGGCCTCGGCCGAAGCCGTTTTGAATCGAAACATCGCCGCGTCGACCCGCGCGGCGGCGCTCGCCAAGCGGCTCGAGGGCACGAGTCTGCAGGTGGATGTCGATGGCATCACCCGGGTTCGCACGACCTGCTGCGGCGGGCGCGCCGCGCTGCTCGCGGGTGATGATTCGCCGGCGGACGCCGTCATTTCAGGATCTGCGCCGGCGCTCATGCAAATGTTCAGGGCCGGGGCCCCGGGCGCGCAGACACGAACCTCGGTGCAGATTCGCGGCGATGCCGAGATCGCCAACTTGTATCGCGACCTGTTCACGGCGGCGCGGCCTGACCTGGAGGAGGAGCTGTCTCGCTGGGTCGGCGACATGCCGGCACGGCACCTGTCCTTGCTCGCCAAGAGCGTGCGGACTTGGGCACGGCGCGCCCGGCGCACCGCCGGGGAGAACATCGCCGAGTACCTGCAAGAGGAAGGTCGCGATCTGGTGACGAAAACCGAAATGGAAGAGTTTCTGCGCGGCGTCGACGGTGTGCGCGAAAGCATTGACCGGATCGAAGCGCGCCTGATCCGCATCGAGCAGCGGGCGGCCGGCTGATGCGTACGCGGGTGCTCGCGCGGCTGCTTCAGATACAACGGGCGCTGGTCAGGCACCGGCTCGATGAGTTCGTGCGCGCCACGCATCTGTATCGGCCGCTGCGTTATCTCTACTATGTCTCGCCGTGGACCTGGTTTCAGCGCGATGTCGGCGGCGCACGCGGCGAGCGCCTGCGCCTGGCGCTCGAGGAACTGGGCCCGATTTTCGTGAAATTCGGTCAGGCGCTCTCGACGCGTCGAGACCTGCTCCCCGTGGATATCGCCGATGAGCTGGCGAAATTGCAGGACAGCGTACCGCCCTTCGCCGGCGATATCGCCATCGCCATGATCGAGAAAACCTTCGGCCGGCCGCTGGCCGAGATCTTCGGCAACTTCGAGACCTCGCCCCTGGCGGCCGCGTCCATTGCGCAAGTACATGCGGCCACCTTGAAGAACGGCGACGAGGTGGTGGTCAAGGTGCTGCGGCCGGGCATGCGGGAGGTCATCGACCTGGACTTGGAAGTGCTCGACGCCCTGGCGAAACTCGCCGACGAGTACTGGATCGAAGCGCGGCCCGTGCGGCCGGTCGAAGTGGTGCGCGAATATCGCAAGACCGTTACCGATGAACTCGATCTGATGCGCGAGGCCGGCAATGCCGCGCAGCTGAAGCGCAACTTCGCGGGCTCCTCCCTGCTCTACGTGCCGCAAATCCACTGGGACTACTGCCGTCAGAACGTCATGGTGATGGAGCGTATCCACGGCATCATCGTGAGCCGTGTGGAGGAGTTGCGCGCGCGCGGCACGGATATCGCGAAGCTGGCCGAGAACGGCGTGGAGATCTTTTTCACGCAGGTGTTCCGCCACAATTTCTTTCATGCCGACATGCACCCGGGCAACATCTTCGTGCAAATCGAGGATCCGCGAAATCCGCGTTACGCGGCGGTGGATTTCGGCATCGTCGGCACCTTGCAGCCGCGCGATCAGCATTATCTGGCCGAGAATTTCATGGCCTTCTTCAACCGCGACTATCGCCGCATAGCGCAGCTGCATATCGAAAGCGGTTGGGTGCCAAAGGGCACGCGGGTAGATGAGCTCGAATCCGCGGTGCGTACGGTTTGCGAGCCCATCTACAACAAGCCGCTCAAGGAGATTTCCTTCGCGCAGGTGCTGTTGCGGCTGTTCGAAACGGCGCGGCGTTTCGACATGCAGGTGCAGCCGCAGCTGATCCTGCTGCAAAAGACCCTGTTCAACATCGAGGGTTTGGGAAGACAGCTTTATCCTGAACTCGATCTATGGAAGACCGCCCAGCCGGTGCTGCGCGAATGGATGAAAGAGCGCACCGGCCCGCGGACTATTTTCAAGGAAATTCGTGCGCATTGGCCCGATGCGCTGCTGACTTTGCGGCAGATACCGCAAATCGTGCAGACCTCCATTCGCGAGGCCGCAGAGGGCACGGGCCCGGCCGTCGAGCGCGAGTTGGCCCAGCTGCGCGCGGAAATGCGGGCGGCGGCTTTGCGGCGCGACTTGTGGCTCGCGGCGGGTGTACTGTGGCTGTCCGGATTGATTTGGCTGGCCCTACTTACGCAACATCAGTGGTTTGGAGCGGCGCAGATGATCGCCGCCATTATTCTGTTCTTGAGGCTACGCTTTGGGCCGCGGATCGAATGAGAATTCCCATAGAAAGTTCGACGAGCTACCGCGGCCGCAACTCACGGCCGAATTTTCCCGCGCTGGCCTTGTTTCTGGTGCTGACCTTGAGCGCGGGCGTGGTGGGAGCCCTGTTCTCGCCGGGCTTTTCAGCAGCGGCCGCGCATTGGTACGCGGCCGTGGTAAAGCCGGATTGGGTGCCTCCGCAAAATTGGTTTCCCCCGGTGTGGATTGTGCTGTATGTATTGATTGCAATCGCAGCATGGATGATATGGCGCGAACGCTATCATCGCGGCCGCACCATCGCGATCACGGCCTATTGCATTCAGCTGCTGCTCAACACCCTGTGGGCGCCGGTGTTTTTCGGCTTGAAGAATATCGACGCGGGGCTATTTTGCATCGTGGCGATCTGGCTGGCCGTGGGCTGGACCATGCGCGAGTTCGCGCGCGTGAAGCCCGCCGCGGCGCTTATCCTGGTGCCGTACTTTTTGTGGATAACTTTTGTCGCGGCGATCAATCTCGCCGTTTGGAAATTAAATCCATGACCCCGGCGTGTAGGCATCGGATTACGTTCCATTGGGTCGATGCCCCGATCGCGCGGACGAATGATTTCGATCAATCTGTCCACGCTGCGTCGAGTACATCACCGCGAGAATCCGGGGCTAAAGTAAACTCTGCCAAGCCCATTGAGCGCACATTTTTGCGTCAGTCGGAATTAGCACCCTACCCCGTGAGATTTCAAGCACGATGTACTCGACCGCAGCAGCCTAAATGGCCATAGACTCATCACGTCGTTTTAGCTCCCCTTACCAGGCGACGCCGCGCACGCACCTTCTGTCGAATGGCAGTTACTCGGTGATGCTGACGGCGGCGGGCTCGGGGTTTAGCCGCTGGCAGGGCCTGGCGCTGACGCGCTGGCGCGAAGATCCGACCTGCGATCCGTGGGGCTTCTACATTTTCCTGCGCGATGTATTCAACGGCCACGTGTGGTCGGCCGGCTATCAGCCGATCGGCAGGGAGTCCGAAACTTACGAAGTGGACTTCTTCGAGGACCGTGTGGAAATCCGCCGCAAGGACGGACCTATCCGCACCATCATGGAGATCATCGTGTCTCCGGAAGACGATGCGGAAGTGCGGCGCTTGTCGCTCACCAACGAAGGCCGCGGAGTACGCGAGATCGAGCTGACCTCGTACGCCGAGGTCGTTTTGAGTCCGCCGGCGGCCGATTCGGCGCATCCGGCCTTTTCGAAGATGTTCGTGCAGACCGAATTTGTCGTCGAGCGCGGTGCACTACTGGCAACCCGGCGGCCGCGCGATCCCGGGCAGGCTCAACCATGGATGGCGCATTTCAGTTCGCTGGACGGCGAAGCCATCGGCGGCCTGCAGTTCGAAACCGATCGCGCGCGCTTCATTGGCCGCGGACACGACCTGCGCAACGCCGCGTCCATCCTGGACGCGAAACCCCTGTCCAATTCCGTTGGCACCGTGCTCGATCCGGTCTTGGCGCTGCGGCGCCGCGTACGCATCGATCCCGGCGAAACAATCCACGCGGCGTTTTGGACCGGTGTCGGCGCCAGCCGCGCGCAGGCCTTGAGCCTGGTCGACAAGCTGGGCAGCGAAGCGGCTTTTCGGCGCACCAAAACGCTTTCCCGGGCGAAGACCGAAGTTCGGCTGCGCGACCTCAATATCAGCGCCGAGGATGCGCAGCTTTATCAGGAACTCGCCGAACGTGTCCTGTATTCCGACGCTTCTCTGCGTGCCCCGCGCGAATTACTTGATCGCAATCAGCTGGGCCAGGCCGCCTGGTGGACGTACGGTGTGTCGGGCGATTCGCCCATCGCGCTGGCACTGATCGGCGCCGAAGCCGACATCGAGGCGGTGAAGCAATTGATGCGCGCGCAAACCTATTGGCAAGCCAAGGGTTTGGCCGCGGATCTGGTCATTTTGAACACGGCGGCCTCCGCCGGTGCGGCCACGCTTGCGGCCGCGCTTGACGCGCTGATAAAGAGCAAGGGCAAGGGCAACGGAGTCGTGATTGCGCTGCGCGCCGATGCCTTGTCTTCCGAGCAGCGCGATTTCCTGCAAGTGGCGGCGCGGGTGGTGCTCACTTGCGGCCATAAGACGCTGCGCGAACAGCTCGCAAGGCCGCAGGAGTCGCCGGGTGCTGCGCGTCTGCGCCGTGAAAACCGCGGCGAGGATCCACGCGCACGTGCCCCGCACTCGGTGCCGACGCTCGAGTACTTCAATGGCTTGGGGGGATTTGACTCAGGAGCGCGCGAATATGTCGTCGTGCTCGATGACGGCCAATGGACTCCCGCACCCTGGATCAACGTCATCGCCAATCCGCAGTTCGGATTTCTGGTCTCCGCCGATGGTTCGGGCAGCACCTGGTCCCTAAACGCTCAGCAAAATCAGCTTACGCCTTGGTGCAATGATCCGGTCAGCGACACGCCCGCCGAGGCGATCTATATTCGTGACGAGGACTCCGGAGATCTTTGGAGCGCGACTCCGCTGCCGATTCGCGAGCGCTCTTCCGTTTACGTGGTACGGCATGGTTTCGGCTACACGCGGTCCGAACACACCTCCCACGGCATTGCGCTGACGCTGACCCAGTTCGTGCCGCCTCAGGATCCGATCAAGATCTCGCGGCTGAAGATCACCAATGTCTCCGATGAACCGCGCCAATTGTCGATCACCCACTACTTGGATTGGGTGCTTGGAAATCAGAATAATAGGGCGGCTCCTTTCATCGTCACCTCTATCGATTCGCCGTCGCGCGTCCTGCTGGCGCGCAATCCTTGGACGGCGGATTTCAAGTCACGGGTCGCCTTCATGGATATGGCGGCCGCGCAGCAAAGCTGCACGGCTGATCGAACCGAATTCATCGGGCGCCACGGCTCGCTCGCCGAACCGGCGGCGCTGTTGGGCCCGCAGCCGCTGGCCAACCGGGTTGGGGGTGGTTTGGATCCCTGCGGCGCGATGCAAACCAAGATCAGCTTGAACCCCGGAGAAGCGGTCGAACTTAAACTGTTTCTTGGCGAGGAGAGTTCGTCCGACGCGGCCGTGGCCCTAGCGGAGCGCTATCGGGGCGCGGACCTGGATGAGGTGTTGAAGAGCGTGACGGATTTCTGGGATCGCACCCTGGGTGTACTTCAGGTCAAGACGCCCGATCGGTCCCTGGACATCCTGGCCAACGGATGGCTTCTGTATCAAACATTGAGCAGCCGGGTTTGGGGACGGACGGCTTTTTATCAGTCGAGCGGCGCTTACGGGTATCGTGATCAACTGCAGGACGTCATGGCCCTGTGCGTGTCCTCGCCCGCCATCGCGCGTGAGCACATTTTAAGAGCGGCCGCACAACAATACGCTGAAGGGGACGTGCAGCACTGGTGGCTTCCCACCTCCGGCCAGGGAATCAAGACGCGAGTATCGGACGACCGGGTGTGGCTGCCCTTCGTCGTCGCGCACTATCTTGAAGTCGCGGGCGACGTGTCGGTGTTGGAAGAACCCGTGCCCTTCTTGGGAGGCGGCCCGCTCGCGCCGGACGTTCAGGAGAAATTCTGGGCGCCCCCCTCGGGAAATCCAGCGCCGTTATTCGAGCATTGCGCGCGCGCACTGGACTCGAGCCTGGAGATTGGTTCGCACGGCCTGCCGCTGTTCGGCACCGGCGACTGGAACGACGGCATGAATCGCGTCGGTATCTTAGGGAGCGGCGAGAGCGTGTGGCTTGCCTGGTTCCTATACGCGGCATTGATGCGCTTTGCGCCGATCGCCGAGGCGCGCGGCGCCAAGGAAACCGCCGGCGCCTGGCGCAAGCATGCGTTCGCCGTGCAGCAGGCCATCGAACGCGAAGCCTGGGACGGCGACTGGTACCGGCGCGGCTATTATGACGACGGCACAGTCTTGGGCTCCGTCTCCAGCGACGAATGCCGCATCGATTCCGTGGCGCAATCCTGGGCCGTGATCTCCGGTGCGGCTCCACGCGAGCGCGCGCTTCGCGCAATGTCCGCGGTCAACACCCAACTCGTCAGCCGCAGCGATGGGCTCGTGAAGTTGTTCACGCCGCCGTTTGACCACAGCGCGAAGGATCCGGGTTATATCAAGGCCTACCCGCCTGGCCTGCGCGAAAACGGCGGTCAGTACACGCACGCGGCCATGTGGACCACGCTGGCATTTGCGCTGTTGGGCGATGGCGACCGCGCCGTCGAATTGTTCTCGCTGCTGAATCCCATCAATCACGCCAGCACGCGCGCCGGCATCCATCGCTACAAAGTAGAACCCTACGTGGTGTGCGCCGATGTGTACTCCGCGCCGGCGCATGTGGGGCGCGGCGGCTGGACTTGGTACACCGGCTCAGCCGGGTGGATGTACCGCACCGCGGTGGAGGGCATTTTGGGAATCAAGGTGCATGGCACAACGCTGGTCGTTGACCCATGCATCCCGCGAGCCTGGCCTGGATTCGAATTCACCTACAAGCACGGAACGTCTCGCTATCGCATCACCGTCAAGAATCCCCGTGGCGTGAGTCGTGGGATCGCGCAAGCCACGCTCGACGGCAAGGATTTGAGCGGCGCGCCAGGCGAGATTCAATTAATGGATGACGGCCGTTATCACTACGGTGAAATTACGCTGGGGTAGTAACGGCTCGACCAACCGGTCAATATCACTGCGCCGCCGGCTTTGATTTCAACGCGCTCACCGCCTTGGCCATGAGCATTTTAGCCACGGCGCTCGCGGGGACGAAGCGCAATAATCGCAAGGCAAGCGCGGGCCGTGCAATGAGCAGGCCGCCGGCGAGCGCGCCCAACGCACCCAAGCCCCGGCTGCTCATGAGCATCTGCATGGTGCGGCTGCGCGGGAAACCGGCATGCCCATTCATCCCCGCCTCGGCGCCGCCGTTGCTCTCTCTGGGCGGCTCGAGCAGCATGCGCAATTCCTCACGCGACTGGGCCAGTCGCTTATAAATCAGGTCTCTGGCTGCCGCGTCGCGATCCGCCATGTCAATTTTCGTCCGAAGACAAAATCTTTTCGAGAATGATGCGGTCTTCCTGCCACTCGCGGCGTACATCGGATAGCAGCGGCGAGCGCGCACGCGCCGCGCGCGACCGATAGATGGCGGCGCCGATCGCCACGACGAGGAATCCGCCGGCCATCCAAGCAATGGCGGCGAGGCGATAGGGTGTGTCCCAGAAGGACGCGATTATCCCCAGGCAGGTGAGGAAAACCGCGAATAACACGCAGATCGCGATGACCGCCACGGCCACCACTTGCGCCGTGATTTCGCGCTGGGTGCGCGCAAGATCCAACCCCGCCAGATCAATATAGGCGCCGATATGGCGCATCAGCGCAGGAGCGGCTTTAGGCAGTGACCATAACCCTCGCACTGTAGCGCCCTAGGCTTAGGAGCGACGCGTCGCCAGAATACCCACTACTGCGCCGACCAATGCCGCAATGCCAATCGCCTGCCACGGACTCTCCCGGACATAGTCGTCCGCCGTGCTCGCCACGTTTTGCGCCTGACGTCGTATGGAATCCGCGCTATCCGAAAGACTTTGCTTCGTTGCGTCCACCGCGCGCTGCACCTTGCCTCGCACGCGAACCACATCCGCATCTTTCAGATCAGCGATACGCGCCATCAGATCTTCGACATCCGAGATCAGATTCTTGATCTCGCCGGATGCGGCGTTCTTGATATCGCTAATGCCATCGGTCAAGTCATTCTTCATGCGGCGACCGGTGGCGCGAGCCTGGTCTGCCGTATTGTCAAAATTCGCTTCCATTTCAACCTCCTTAAGTGGATCGGCCAGCATCCCCGTTGCACTCAACGGCATTCCAGCAACTATGCGGGTACTTGTCTGCGCCAGCCATCGGTTCGTCCCGGGCACGCCTGTAGGATTACCCTCACATGTTAAACTCAAGCTCTGCAATGCGGGCACTTTAAATGAAGATTTTCGGCGAGGAGCTTGGCGAGACCGGACGCTGGTACCTGGCGCTGCCGCCGATCCTGCTGATCGGGTTCTTAATTGGGCTGTTCTTTCTCGCCTCTGCCGGTCAAGCCCGCCTGAATATGACCAATGAACGCGCGCACCGCTCGCAATTGCGCGAACAGGCGCTGAACGACTTCGCGGGCCTGATCACGGATGCCGAATCGGCGCAGCGCGGATACCTGCTCACGGGGGAGAGCGCCTATCTCATTCCCTATGCCAATTTTGTGACCCGCATCGGGCAGGCCCTGGATCGACTGCATGACGCGTATGGCGGCGATGAAAACAGCAGTGAGTTTCACGAGCTGCGAGTGTTGACGGGGAAGGAGCTCGGGGAACTCGAGGACGGCGTCGCATTGCTCAAAAAACGCGGCATTTCCCCCGCAGCCAGCGTAGTCGGCACGGATGTGGGCAAGCGCACCATGGACTCGATCGCCGCCATCATCGCCACGATGCGCAGCGAAGAAGCCGGCCAAGCGGCGGCGGCCAACGCGGAGTGGCAAGAGGATTTTCACCTGTCGCGCTGGGCGTCGGCGGCGGGCGCGACTTTGAACATCGGCTTGGTGCTGCTTGCGATCTGGCTGGTTTACAGCGACATGCGGCGCCGTGCGCGCCAAGCCGCCGCCCTGCGCGACCAGAAATTGCAGCTGGAGCTCGAAGTCGAAGCGCGAACCAGCGAATTGACCGCGCTCTCGACGCATTTGCAAGGCGTGTCCGAGCAGGAAAAGTCGGCCCTGTCGCGCGAGCTGCACGATGAGTTGGGCGGACTTCTGGTTGCGGCGCGCATGGACTTATCCTGGTTGCAGCAGCGATTGCCGACCAGCGACCCCTCCATCGAGCAGCGTTTCAAGCGCATTCACGATTCCTTGAGCGCCGGCGTCGATCTGAAGCGCCGTGTCGTCGAGGAGCTGCGCCCCACACTGCTCGACAATATGGGGCTGTTCACCGCCCTGCGATGGCAGTTCAAGGAAACCTGCCGGCGCACCGGCTTGCGCTGCACCGAAACCATTCCTGAGAGCGAACTGAAATTCAGCCCCGATGCCGCCATCGGCGTGTTTCGCATCGCACAAGAAGCCCTGACCAATATCTTGAAGCATTCAGAGGCCAAGTCGGCTGACTTGTTCATCTCCATTGATCGGGACACATTTACATTGCGCATCACCGATGATGGCAAGGGCATCCCCAGCGGTCGGCTGGCAACCAGCACCACGCATGGTTTGGTCTCGATGCGGCACCGCATTGCCGGCCTCGGCGGAACCTGGGACCTCGGCAGTCCGGATTCCGGCGGTACGGTGGTCACGGCGCGCATTCCCTTGGCAAGGATGCTGCCGCAGAACGCGCTGGAAGGAGGCGAGCAGCCACTCGCCTCCGCGGCTCTTTAGCCCTTACGCCGGAATCCTAAGATCCGGAACGAGGCGCAATCGCCGAACCGTGGTCGCCGCCGATCACGACCTCCACGCGCCGATTCAACTGTCGTCCGCCGGAGTCGTTGTTGCTGGCGACCGGATAAGCTTTGCCATAACCTTCGGTGCCGATTCGTGCGGGATCAATGTTACGGCTGACCAATGCGGCTTTCACTGCATCGGCACGCCGCTGCGAGAGCTGCTCGTTATAGGCGTCGCTGCCCACACTGTCGGTAAAGCCGTCAATCTGCACGCGCCGGTCAGGATGCTCGTTCAAGAATTGGGCGAGCTGCTCGATCTTGCGGATTCCGCCGGATTTGAGTTCTGACCTGCCCGTATCGAACATGACATCCCCCAATGTCAGCACCAAGCCGCGCGGGGTCGGCGTCGCCTTCAAAGCCTCCAATTCGGCCTGAGCCCGCGCGGCCTCTTCGTTTGCCTGATCGCGTTGGCTGAGCGCGGCCGCGGTCGCGGCTTGAGAATTGGCAGCGGAGGCCTTCGCGTTCTCCGCCTCGCGGGTGCGCGCGGCCAGCATGATCCGGTCGCGCTCACTCTGGCCCGCCGCCACGCGCGCGTCATCCGCCTTCGCTGCTCCATGCGCCTGAGCTATGCGCGCATTTTGCGTGGCCAGATAGGCCGATTGAGCGATCTGCGCGTCGCGGTGATGGAGCGCCGCATCTTCGGCGGCACCAAGGTCTTTCTTGGCGCGATCCAAATCCAGGGGTGCGTACTTGATTACGTTGGGATCGGCCTCGGCCGTCTGCACGGCGGCGCGCGCATTCTCGAGCGCCGCGTTGGGTTGCGGCATCGATGCGCAAGCGCTCAGGGCAAGGGCCAACCCCATTGCGATAGTTGATTTGGCATTCATGACTGCATCCTCATTGATTGGGTTGGGTATTGCGCGACGATTCTTGCTTGAGCGCCTGCAGGCTCGCGTCCAATTCCATCGCCGCCTTGCGCGAGTGCTTTTCTTGCGCGGTTGCCTCGGCCAACTGTGCATCGGCGCTCGCCTGTTCCGCCAGCTGGGTCGCAGGCTGGGCATCATGCTCAGCCGCCGCCTTTTCGGCGCGCGCCAATTTGTCGCGCGCCGCAGCCATCTCGACCGGAGCCAATTCCGGTGCGCCCGCTTCTTCCGCGCGCTGTACGGAACTTTTCGCCACCGCAATCTGCTCGTTTGGAATCGGCGTGGTGACGCAACCGCCGGCGGCCAACGCGATCACCGCGCAAAAAGTCGCACACTTAATATTTGTTAAGCCTGTAAACATGTGAGTTCTCCTCTTCATGTCCTGATAAGAGCAACATGCATGCCAGGCAGAAAATCGCGCGCCGCCCAGCATGCTTTGCGATTTCGCGCAGCACGCAAACGATCAAGACATTGGGGTGTAGATTTTTCCGGACGCGACGGTAGACATTACGAGAATGTCGGACGGGTATGACAGCTCAAAAAGCTGAAATCCCCGGGGAAATTGGCGATCAGCGCTTGATGTTTTCGTTTTTAGAGCGCCGGCCGGCGCTCAATGCTTCGACAAGTGCGCCTCGCAGATCTCGTGCAGTACTTCCGGCAGGCGCCCGTAGTCGCGGGCCTTGTCGAGGAAGTGCGTCGCGCCGAGTGCGATCGCCGCATTCTTGTATTCAGGCAGATCGTAGTTGGTGAGCACGATGATCCGCGGCTTCTGTTGTGTGCTTGCCAGCGCCCGCATCACGCCAAAGCCCGTGCCCTGCTTGAGATGCAGATCGAGAATGATCACATCGACGGCGTCGCGCTTGACCGCGGCCAGAGCCGCCGACTCGCTGTCGGCCGTTCCGATCAATTCCACATCGGATATCTGCCGGATCGCCTCGGTCAATCTCTCGGTCAGAACTTTCGAGTCCTCGACCAGCAATACCCGCAACGAGCGCACCATTAACATG
>Ga0307474_10000932_pt1 | contig 21034 bp, 20 predicted proteins | sample atmos_gasesECM1C_2_FD_203312 | JGI IMG/M metagenome (GOLD analysis project Ga0307474, IMG submission 203312) | Hardwood forest soil microbial communities from Morgan-Monroe State Forest, Indiana, United States - atmos_gasesECM1C_05 | ecosystem: Environmental > Terrestrial > Soil > Temperate... | reverse complement strand
AACTCGGATGGAAATCACAGCCTATAATCTTCATTGGCGGCTCCTTTCGCCCCGAGTCTTGGTTCTTCGCAAAAACTCAAGTCTACTCGGCGCCCGCAAGGAGCCGTCGTTGTTATCCAATCAAGCGAAGCGAGGGATCTGGGTTCTTCGTGTGCGCTACCAGCAATCCAGATTCCTAGTCGCATCCGCTCCTCGGAATGACGGCATCTTGGTGAGTTGAAAAGTAGCCGGCCCGTTCCCACAAAAAGCGTTCTAGAATGGGGCAAGGATGTTGTATGGAAATCAATCTGAGCCAACCCAAACATTCCTTCAGGGGGCCAACGGGTTTGATCGTCGCCATCGCCGTGGTGGCAATGGTTCTGATTGCTTTCCCCGCGTACCGCTGGTTTTTCCTCATCAGCGTGGGAATCGGGGTCGTCGTCGCGTCGATTCTCTTCTTGTGGCATAAGCTCCGCCCCATCCGGGAAGAAGATGTCGAAAACAAACGGCCGCTAGGGCTGGAATAGGTCTGGAGACTCTAGCGCTCGCGCTTGCATCTTTGCCCTGCGAAACTGCACACTGTTTGCATGCGCGTCTTGGCTCGATTCATGATGTCGGCGATGGACGCCAACCACTTCCCTTCTCCCGCCCTACCCGAAGTTGCTTTTCTGGGACGGTCGAACGTAGGCAAGTCCAGCGTGATCAATTCGCTGCTCGGCGCCAAAGTGGCCAAAACCAGCTCCACTCCCGGGCGGACGCGAAGCATTAATTTCTTCGAACTTCGCTGGGCGGGGAAGCCCCGGCCCGAGTTGATCTTCACCGACTTGCCCGGCTACGGCTATGCCAAGATCTCCCGCGAGATTTCCAGCCACTGGCCCAGCTTCATCGAACCTTATCTCGAACACCGTCCTTCCCTGGCATTGTGCCTGGTGCTGGTGGATGTGAACGTGCCCCCCCAGGAGAGCGACCGGCAGTTGCTCGATTTTCTTACTTCCACCGGACGCCCGTTCCTGATTGTTGGCACGAAAAGTGACCGCCTGTCGGGAAACCAGCTTCACAACTCGCTGCAATCTCTGGCCCGGGAATTTCCTCAAGCTCAAATTCTTCCCTTTTCCGCTAAAAGCGCCGCCGGCCGCGAAGAGCTCTGGGGCAAGATCCGGGCTGCCGTCGAGAACCATCGCGCCTAGCCCCCGACTTACCTCGACAGTTACCGACGTTCCATTTCTCAATCGAACGGCATCCGCTATGATCAAGCAATCTATGGCCATCTATCTGATTACCGGAATTGCGGGATTTATCGGGTCGTCGCTGGCGCGAGCGATCTTGGCGCAGGGCGATGATGTGCGCGGCGTCGACAATTTTTCCACCGGAAAGCGAAACAACATCGCCGAACTGCTCGATCGAATCGATGTTCGAGAGGCCGACTTGCTTGACCTCGAGGCCATGCAGTCGGCTTGCCGGGGCGTCGATTACGTGTTGCATGAAGCGGCGATTCCATCTGTCCCCAGGTCGGTGCTGAATCCTCTGGAGAGCAACCGGGCCAACGTTGACGGAACGGTCAACCTGCTGGTCGCTGCTCGCGATGCGAAAGTGAGGCGTGTGATTTACGCGGCTTCGTCGTCCGCTTACGGAGACACGCCCACGCTCCCCAAGCGCGAAGACATGTCTCCCAATCCCATTTCTCCTTACGCTGTGGCGAAATTGGCCAGCGAGTATTACATGGCATCTTTTTTCCGCTGCTATGGATTGGAGACCGTCGCGTTGCGCTATTTCAATATCTTTGGACCGCGCCAGGATCCGGCCTCTCCATACTCCGGCGTGCTGGCAAAATTTATCACCCAGATGCTCAAGGGAGAACAGCCGACTATCCACGGCGATGGCGCCCAGAGCCGCGATTTCACCTACGTCGACAACGTAGTGCATGCCAATTTACTGGCCTGCAAAGCACCCGCCAGCGAAGTCGCAGGAAGAGTGTTCAATGTCGCAACCGGCACCCGCATTGATTTGAATGAAATGTTCAGCGTGCTGAAGAAACTTACCGGATATCCCGGCGAGGTGAAACACGGTCCGGAGCGCGCTGGAGATGTCAAGCACTCGCTGGCCGATTTGTCGCGCTCCGAAAAACATCTGGGATACAAGCCGAAAATCAACTTCGAAGACGGTCTGCGCCGCACCATCGATTGGTACCGCACGCAGGAAAAGTCGGCCACGGCCTGACATCGAGCGATTGAGCACACGTGCCAGGTGTCATTTCGTTTTACCTCAGAATCTTATCGTGCTGTTCTGAATCCGTGACAAGTCCAGCCTTCGTCCGTCCTCTTCCGTGAATAACTGCCCGCACCCGATTCGGTGAGGCAAACGCCTGAACGCAAGCTGTTTGCGAGACGGACGATTTGCACATCGTTCCAATATCGTAACGGGAACGCTTTTATTCTAGCTTGCTTGTGAGATTGCCTTAGACTCTGCAGCGCCGCTCGTCTCCCAGGTCTTTAGCTTTCGTACCTCTGGTCTTGTCGATGTCTACAGCCAACGCACACGCCTCAAACCGCAAGTAACCATGAAACGAACAAAGAGGAGAACGAAGATGAAAAACACAGCAGCGAGTGATTTTGTCAGAACGACCCTCTTGGCCGCGACTGGCATAACAAAAATAATTGCTACTCTTCTGCTCGTGATGACGGGCGCAACCTGGGTTGCACACGCACAATCACTGACCACCTTCTACGTGGCGACCAACGGTAACGACTCTTGGAATGGGAAGTCGCCGACTCACACCAGCGGCAACAATGGACCTTTTGCTTCTTTGGCGAAAGCTCAGCTGGCGGTAGAAGGGGTTGCTGGTACTACTTCAGTGTCGGTCCAAGTGCGCGGTGGAACCTATTATCTTCCTCTCAGTCCCACCAACCCCGGCACCCTGACGTTCGGAACCGCAGACTCGGGCAATGCGACCAACAACATAGTTTGGCAGAACTATGCTTCGGAAACTCCAGTTGTCAGCGGTGGAATTCCGGTAGGAACGGGAGGGCTGGGACTTACCTGGACCAAGATTATTGAGGGAGGCAACGTACTCTGGCAAGTTCAGTTGCCTTCCACCATTCAGCCCTTCGAGTATCTGTTCTACAACGATGCACGGCGCTTCAGGGCTCGCATTCACGATCCCGCCGGGGTCGGGTACTATATGAGTAACGGCTCCTGCATCTCAACCCAGACCGGCTTGACGGTGAGCACTTCATTCTGCAATCTGGGGACATTCCTGCGGGTGGCCGACACCATCGATCCAAGCAGCACTCTCGGCGCGGGCTGTCCATTTTCAACAAGCAACGACATGCCCCCACGGCACAAGTGTCTCGATCGTTTCAAATACAGCGTCATTTCCGGTGGCGACACCATTACTAACTGGATCAACTTGAAGGGATCGTATACAGGAACGCCGGCGAGTCCGTGTACGCCGAATGCCTCGAATCCGTATCCTCCGGGTGACATTGGGCTCACTTTGATCGACGCCTGGACAGTCGACGAGATGAGAATCAATTGTGTGGACACCAACGCCGGTGAGCAGGTCATTTTTCTCATCTGTCCGCCAGGCACCGGAGGGAACACATGCGCGTCCAACGGCGGAACCGCCAGCGGGAACGGCGGCGATAACTACAACTACTTTGGCCCTCTGCAGAATCACCGGTATATGATCGAAAATACCAAAGACGCGTTCGTGGCCGCCCAGGCTGCTGGTCAGACCGGTCTCTGGTTCCTGGATCGTTCGAGTTCGTCACCAATTCTTTACTACGTTGCGAATGCGGGCGAGAATCCCAACAGTGCTACGGTGGTACTCCCGCAACTGGGTGGTCCGTTCAGCGGAGCGCCGGCAACCGACTACATCGGTGGAAGCCTGATTTCAGCCACCAACCTCAGCTTCGTCACTTTCCAGAACATAGTTTTCGAGGTCGACAACTTTGTCCCTTCCTACACCACGGGATTCAACAACGACGTAAATGGCGAAATGTCGGTGCCGCAGGCAATCGACTGTGAAAGTTGCCAGTTTGTGACCTTCAACGGGGTGACGCTGCAGCATACTTCTGCTTCGGGGATTCTGATTGCATCCAGTTCCGGAACTTCCGGTAAGCCGGCGCAAGATGATGCGATTCAGAATTCGTCTTTCCTCGACATGGGGGACAGCGGAATTCGCATCGGACACAAGCCAGCTTCTAACGACGTGCTCGGGGTGGTGGTGAACAACGTGACCGCGCAAAACAATCTCATCGACGGCTACTCTCGCGTGTTTCCGGATGGCGAGGGCATCGCGCAAGGCAATGGCAATCACATGACCTATTCCCACAACGACATTACCGACGGCTATCATGCCGGAATCTCGGTATGTCAGATCACCTGCTATGGCAATGGCTCGGGTGCCAACGGAACCAGTATCACCAGCGAGTATAACCATCTGTGGAACATGATGCAGGGCGTCACCTCTGACGGTGGATCGTTGTACTACAACATAGGTGGGGCGAACTCAAGCGGCTCCGATGATCACTTGCTCAACAACCTGATTCACGATACCACCGACTCGTCGATCGTCGATACCATCGGCGGAAGTAGAATTCCGGGCACCGCGTACGGTGGGGAGGGTCTCTACCTGGATGCGCAGTCGGCTGGCGTTGATATCGAAAATAACGTCGTTTTCCACATGTCTGGACATGCCATCCATATAACCCAGGGGATTGGCTCCGGGCAAGCTTCCAACCTGTTCGAGAACAACATTCTTTCTCTGGCTCTTCAGGGTATGTTTACGCAAGGCAAGCCCTGGCCGAATGGTTGCCTCTCGGGCGCGCCGCAAGTGGATCTCTACTGGAACATCTTCAACTTTGACCAGAATGAGAACTCGAATGATCCGCTCAATTCCTTCTACGTGGTGGGGGGCTGCACCAACTCCTGCGAACGGAAGTACTACCAATTCCAGGACTTCGAAGCTAATGCCTACTGGAGAGCCGGCACTCCCGGCACCGGACCGCTATTTTGCAGCGATCCAAACGCTTATCATGTGATAAGCAGTCAGCCTGCGGATGGAAGTTGTCCCGCACCGAAAGACGATCCCTTGGTCTTTCTCACATTTGATTCTCCGCCGGGCGGCGCAGTAACCTGGCAGCACGGTCACCCACCATACCCACCGGGACCGCCCGTAATCATGAACGAGGACATCGGCGATGGCGCAACCTCGGATCAAGGGACATGTTCTTGGAACCCCAATTTTGGGACCACCGGGAAACCAAGCGACTACCATCTCGTGAACCCGCCTCCCAACAACCCATTCAGTGTCAGCAAGACCAACGACACCATCGCCAACGCAGGTCGAACCCTCACGGGCACGATCCAGACTGTGCCCGCCACTTTCCCTAACTATTCTTACGGCAACACCCAGTTCTAGCTGGACGCAACTCCTGGAGTCTGTCGGGAACTTCCCGACAGACTCCGGGTCGATTTGAATTGACCGACCATGCGACAGCAAGAAATATTACTCGGCTCATTCAAACCGCGACATTGAGGCCTTGATTCCTCCTTCATTACCTTCGTTATCTGTAGCCGGATTACACCCCAGACTACAGTTGCGGTATGACACTCTCATCCATGGTCGTTTCTCGCGATTGGGCCGAAGTCAGTGTGTTGGAGTGCATTCTTGGCAGCTTGCACATCGGTGTCGATGTCGAGCCGGAACCGAAGCGCGCTCGCGAAAAGCTTGCGAAATCTAAAGTCGACGCCTTGATCGTCGACTGCGATCTGGATGGCACAACCAGTTTTCTCCATGGTTTGGGAACCGGTCTCAACGCCGTGCCGCTGGTCATCGTCAGCGGTTCGAATGGACACACTCGGCTCGCGGACACGGTCGCCACATTTGTTTTCAAGAAGCCGATTTCCGTCGAACAGGCCGTGCGCACGCTTTCCGCGGCACGCAACATGATTCTCGACGGCCGGCTCCGCTATAACCGCCATGCCCTCGACCTGCCGGTAACTCTCGCCTACGGACCCAAAAAGAAAGTCGAAGCTCATCTGATGAACCTTAGCCAGGGAGGCGTGGGCATCCGCTTGTCTCACCCCGTCACCTTTCCCGGTCCGGTGCGAGTCAGCTTTCAGCTTCCGGAAAGCAAGGTGCAAATGAAGCTTCAGGGAGAAGTGGCCTGGATCGACAAGCTGGGCAACGCCGGGATTCGCTTCCTCGACATGAACTCAGAATTGCAGCGCGACTTGAAACTCTGGCTGGCTAAGCAGTACCTCACGCACTAAATCAGAACATTGGATCCCCTCCGGTCCCGCACGGGCGAGGATGCCCGCGCCTCCATTAGCGGAATCGGGCTTCGATTTCTTCGTCGTTCGACATTCCGTCTCCAGACTCTAGGCACGCCATCTGAGCCAAACGCTCGCCGGGTGTGGCGCCGATCCAGAACACAAACAGAAACCAGTACACCCACACAAAGACAGCGGTAATTCCGATGGCAAGAAGTATCGTGACCGGCCACGTCGGAAGCATACTGGTCATGACCAGCGACATCACGACAAAGAGTAGGACCGCGCACAACAGGATCAAACCATCCAGCAATTTCGTGAGCGTGTGCAGCGAAATTGGAACTGGGCACCACAGCAATCGAAAGCGCCGTGGCTGAGCCTCCCGATCAGCCAGAGCAAGCCGGGCCGGTTGCTCCTCAAGCTGAATGGCGGGTCGTGGCGATGCGGAAAACAGCAGCTCGGTAGCGCCTTCAGCACGATTGCCTTCGACCGCCAGCGATTCGCACGGCGCAAACAGATACGCCGAGGAAAGAATTTGCGTAAAGATCCACTCTTTTAACAAACGCTCGCAACGCCGAGGCAGATCGAGAAACTGGACTCCGGCTTGTCCCCATGCGTCCGTCCACACAATTCGACCCGCGCCTTCGATGCGCACCCGCGGAGCTTCCAACTCGAAGCGAAGCTGAACGTGTTGGTTCAGCGCCAGGGGAACAAGGGTTTGCAGGGCAATCCCGAACTCGCTGACGTCGCGCAGGATCGCCCCATTCGTAGCATCCAGGATAAGGTGCGATAAGCTACGAATCTTTTGCCGGTACGGGCGCTGGTTGTGCGCGATAACGTCCGCTCCCGCAGATTCCGGCGGGTCGACCAGATTCGAGCGCGACTTCATCTTCAAATCTTAGCCTCGGTCGAGGCGCCTCTGAGTAACCGCAGTGGTTCCGTCTTTAGAAACCCAAGTCTTCAGGAGACGTTGCGGTGGATGGCAGGTTCGGGCTGAGTTTCACCACTTCGAGCGCGGTCGCGAGCCACCAGGCGATTAAGATCGTAGCTGTAAGGTCCGTAAGCGCGGAAGGCTTGTTCATCGAACAAACGCTTGATGCCGCAACCCAGGCAAACTTGATAGGAATGATCCTGAAAGCGCACCGGCCAACTCATCTTGCGGTGCCAGCAACCGCGCAAGATAACGACTCCAGCGGCTCCCAACCCGGTCGCGACCACGCCAAAAGGCCATAACCAGCCCGACTTCTTTTTCTTTTCAATCACTTAACACGGCCCACAAACTCTTCAAGAAGCAAGAATATGCCCAATTGCAGGGGCACGCAATGGTCTTCGGAAAGCTATGAATCGGAAAGATTTCCCCAGCTTACGAAAGAGCATGGCGCCGATCCTTACCTTCGTGCGCCGCATATTATTGCGATTACCGCGAAACCCCTGTACCTTACGAGTAACACCGCGGCCGAAGGCATGGGGCTCCGCAGAGGCCATCTGCGGGAGTGAGAATAGGTGCTCTGAAAATATTTCCCCCAGGATTGACCGCCACATCGCCCGTTCAAGACCGGCTGTCCAGAAATTCTAGAAATAAGGTTTCAACCGTTCCAATGAACGCAAGCGTGAACGATGCCGGCTTGGAGTTGATCAACGAAGAAGCCGCATCGCTTCCCGTCCCCATACCCCGAACGCAATCGCCGACTGACTGCCTGGGTCACGAAGCTTTGCAGGCCCTCCTGGCATTTTCTGCTCTGCATGAAGAGATCCGCACCCGCCGCGCGAAGCAGCGGCGCGATGGCAGCCCCTCGAACCCATCGGATGATTGTCAGATCGAGCAATTCGTCCTCGATGAAGCGCTGCAACTGGTTGCGGATCGCGCCCTCGCCATCACTGGCGCCGACGGCGTCGCGATCGCATTGGCGGAGAGCGATGCCATCGTGTGCCGCGCTTCAGCCGGGAGCATCGCGCCCGATGCCGGAGTTCGTCTCGATCCGCATGCAGGATTCTCCGGAGAATGCCTGGTATCCGGACGCATTGTGCGTTGCGACGATGCCGACACCGACTCCCGAGTAAACCTGCAAGCCTGTCGCCGTCTCGGCGTTCGTTCCATGCTGGCCGTGCCCCTTTCAGCGAAACAAACTGTGGTTGGATTGCTCGAAGCATTCTCCACTGAGCCTTACGGATTCAACGACAGCGACGTTCGCAGTCTGAACCTGCTCGCGGAGCTGATTCTTTCTGCCCTGAAACCAGAAGAAGAAGACCGGCTAACCGAAATTTCAAGGCGCGTCGTCCCGGTAGCCGCACTCGAGCCCAAAGCCATCCCTGAGCCTCCGGGTGCCCCTCGTCTCGCGCCTTTCGAGACGCGGGAAAAACATTCAGATCCGCTCCCCGAGGAGAACCCGAAATCAAGCATTCCCCCAGCCACAGAACACAAAGACCTCGACCATTCGCGCCCCGGCCTTGCAGTCGTAGCCGTGGTCGTGCTGTTCGCCGCAGCTTTGGGAGCGGGAGTATGGTGGACCCTCGGTCACCGCGCCCGCCCAGTTCGAGCAAGCGCAACTCCGGTTGTGTCAGCGCTGCAGCCGCAAGCCGCACAACTCGCGATCGCATCCGTAGCGCCGCCTGCTACTACTGCATCGCCCGAAGTCACAGACGCGGCGACAGAAGCAGAAGATGAAAAAGAAACCTCGCCCGCAACTCCGGAAGAAGCCGGCGTGCTGCCTCAGGTAACCGGCATCCGGCACTGGTCTTCAGCCGAGTCCAGCACAGTCGTGATTGACATGCAGGATCAGGTGCAGTACGAAGCACATCGGCTGCCGAATCCAGAGCGAATTTATTTCGACCTGCACGACACTACGCTTGCAACCAGTTTTTCCAGCCGCATGATTACGGTGAACGACGCCCTGCTGCAACGAGTTCGCGTGGCTCAGCCCATGGCGGGAGTCACCCGCGTAGTACTCGAAACCAACGGCGCCTCGGATTTCTCCGTGAGTTTGCAGCCGAATCCGTACCGTCTGGTGGTCGAGGTGCGTAAGACTGGAACCAAGCCGCGCGCCCGCACGACAGTCGATCTTTTCGCTCCTGTAAATCCCGCACCCGCGGACCAGGCTGCCACAAAGGCGACTCCGGATCCGATCGCCGGCGCTAAGAAGACTCTGAACCAGACCACGTTGAACCCGATTTCTTTAAAGCAGATCCCTTTGAACCCGATTCCACAAAGGACTGCAGGCAAGGACGACAATCGACCGGCAATTGCCTCCCCCGGCGAAATACTCGCACCCATCCGCACGCCCAAGCTTCGCGTCGTGCTCGATGCCGGACATGGCGGTTGGGATCTGGGCGGAGTCGGGAGTAAGGGCCTGTTTGAGAAAGATCTGGTCCTCGACATCGTGGAACGCCTGGGGCATTTGGTCGAGAGCCGTCTTGGCGCCGAGGTCGTCTACACCAGGAAAGATGACAGCTATCTCGCTCTCGAAAAGCGCGCTGAAATTGCCAATGTGGCCAAGGCTAACCTTTTCGTCTCCGTACACGCCAATTACAGCGATTACCCCTCAGCCCGCGGCGTGGAAACCTACTACACCAATACCTATTCTTCGGTGAAAGCAAGAACCGAACAAGCAGACGAAGCCGCAACCGGACTGCAAACCATCAATTGGACGAACGTCGATATTCGCGAAAAGGTGCATGAGTCGCGACGCATCGCAACCAGCGTGCAGCGCGCCTTGTTCGCCATGCTGGCCGCGAACAATCCCGGCCTTCGCAACCGTGGCGTCAAAGAAGCTCAATATGTTGTGCTCACGGGAACTTCGATGCCCGCGATTCTCGCTGAAGTTTCATTCGTCAGCAGCCCCGCCGACGAAGACAACCTGCAAAGCTCCACCTACCGCCAGCAGATTGCCGAAGCCCTCTACACCGGCATCGCCCACTACCAGGCATCCGATCGCAACGTCAAAATCGCGAGCACTTCAGCGAAAGCCACAGCAAGATAGCAACTCACGGGAAACCATCATTTTTTCGCGGCGAGTTCCTTAGGGCGCTTGAGATCACCCGTTGCTTGCTCACGCAGTTCTGCTTTGCTGTGCCGCGCGCCCGCGGCGAGATGGGTTTGTGCCTGGTTCTCGCGAGTGGCCTTTTGCTTCTGTTGGGGATGTTGCACTTTCGCTTTGCTTGACGCCGGCCAGGGGTCGTACCAGGTCGGGTCAATCTCTTGTTGGCTGTAGGCGGGGACCAGTAACGTCAGCATCGTCATAACCACTAGAAGGGCGCGATTCAACCCAAAGAGTCCGGCAAGTTGCTTATGTTCCAGCATTTGTCACCTCTACTTCGTATTGCCACCTCCCTTCCTTGAATGCACCTCACCCTTGGAAGCATCGTGGCTCGAAGGAATAGTGAAGTTCAATGCCCCCGCGTTTCTTCCTCACGTAGACCCGGACGCCCTCGTCCGGGTAGCCGAGCAAAGCTCCGCAGCATACGGACAGCGGCATCCGAAGTCACGCGGTATGCCTCGACGAAGCTTCCTGCACTAATCCGCCACGCTCAACTCCTTCCCTCGCGTCTCCGGCAACAAACAAACTGCAACAATCATGCCCACATATGCGGTCACGGCGAACGCCGCAATTGCGTGTCCGAGAGAAAGGCGCGCACTCAAATAACCGACCAATGTAGGGAAAAGCGCGCCCACTCCGCGGCCGAAGTTATAGGCAAAGCCCTGCGCCGATCCGCGCACCCGTGTCGGAAATAGCTCAGTCAGGAACGATCCCATCGGGCTGAACGAACCGGAAGCGAAAAAGCCCAGCGGAAATCCCAGCACCAGCATCAGGTGGTTACCGATGGGCAAGTAAGTATAGACAGCAACCGCCACCAACGACGACGACGCAAAAATAATCAGCGTCCGTTTGCGCCCAATCCGATCGGTGAGGGATGCGCTGACCATATAGCCGGCAAACGACCCGGCGATCACTACGAAAAGATAACCTCCCGTATTCAGCACCGACAGTCCGCGCGCAGTCTTCAAGTAAGTTGGCAACCAGGTAGTGATGGCGTAATACCCACCCTGCGCGCCGGTAGCCATGAGCGAGGTCAACACGGTAATGCGCAGAAGAGCAGGGCTGAAAATTTCGAGGAAATTGCTTGCCTGGCCCACCCTTTTCAGCTGTTGGCGTGTCTGGCGGTAAACCGCCGGTTCGGGTACATACCGCCGGATGTAAAACACCAGCAAAGCCGGCAAGATTCCGATCCAGAACATAGCTCGCCAGGCGATCGCCACCGGAAGCACGGAGAACAGCACGCTATAGAAAATCGCCGCCAGACCCCAGCCAACGGCCCATCCGCCTTGCACCGTGCCCACCGCCTTGCCGCGATGCTCGGCCCGAATGGCTTCGCCCATGAGCACCGATCCCACGGCCCATTCGCCACCAAAGCCAAGTCCCTGCAGCGCACGCGTCAGCAGCAATTGCCAGAAGGAGTTGGTAAATCCGCTGAGAAAGGTGAAGACCGCAAACCACACAATCGTGATTTGCAATATGCGCGCGCGTCCAAAGCGATCCGCCAGCAAACCCGCCAGCCAACCGCCGATCGCCGAAATAAGAAGCACAACCGCGGCCAGCAGGCCCGCTTCGCCTTTACTGATATGCCACGCGGCAATCAGGCTGGGGATGACGAAGCTGTACACCATGACGTCCAGGCCATCGAGCGCCCAGCCGCCAAAAGTAGCCACCAGCGTACTTCGCTCTTGCGGAGTAAGTTGAAAGATCCAGGCAGCCCTGCGCTCGACCGGCGGCGGCGATCCACCCAGCACTCGTCGATGGGATGAAAAGGTGGACACAGCCTCTCCGCACCCGCGCACATCTGTCATTCCCTACATCACATCCCGAGCCGCATCAACCTCAGGGCGCAGCTTCCGAGTTCTTCAAGGCATCGTCGAGCCCCTGATTGCTCTTGGGCGCGCTGCCTTCGAGGATCCGCCAGCCATCGTCATACCGGCGAAATCCCACCGTGGATTTGTACTGCACGCCGTCCGCGTACAGCGCGCCTCCGACTTCATTCAGCGGAATCCACTTCCACAGGAACTCGACATCCGCCGCCGCCCCGCTCTTGCTGATCCCGGTGATCCCGGTCAGTTGTCTGCGGGCCACAGGCACGCTGAAATATTGTGAGTTCGCCGTCTCCTTCGGGATCAGATCGTGAAACGTCTCCACCCCAATCGGAGTCAGTGCCACCTGCCAACATGGCGGAGGAGTAACCTCCGGCGGGCAACGAGAAACTGCGCCAGTAATCCAGCCACGGCGCTGCAACACCAGATATTCAGGAGAAAGATAATCCTTGTTCGAGATGACACCGGTACGCAGCCAGAACTGCTGCGTGCTCTTGAAGGTCTCCGAGCCGGCAATCAGATCCGAGGCAAGTCGACGCGTAAGAAAGTCGCGAGGCGAACAGGCAACCGCGAACAATAAAACTCCCAGGCCGAGCATCAAGCCCCACCCATACCCACGTAGACCCGGACGCCCTCGTCCGGGTAGCCGAGCAAAGCTCGGCAGTATACCAGCGAGGCCGATTCGCAGTTTCTGCATGAAGGTGAATCTAGTTGAGGATTGTAACCAAACCCGAGCCGCGTCGCGGCAAGAAAGGACGATCAGTAATCTGCCCATCGAACCGAGGGGCCCAGCGCCCCGGAATCCCCGCCTTACACGACGGACAGCGGCCATCCGAAGTCAAGCGGTATTCCTCGACGAAGTAGCTCCGCCGTTTAATCAGCGTCTCTCCGCACTCGTGGCATCGTGTGTTTTCGTGATCGCCCACCATGCCGGGCAAGTTACCGGCGTAAATGTAACGCAGTCCAGCCCGCTTCCCAATTTCGACCGCGCGCAGCAAGTCTTTCGGACGCGTGTTATCCGGATCTTCCATCTTGTAATCTTTGTGGAACGCAGTCACATGCCAGGGAATATCCAGCGAGACGCTGGCAAGAAATTCCGTCAATCCCCGCAACTCTTTCTCGGAATCATTGAATCCGGGAATGAGCAGGGTAACAATCTCCAGCCAGACGCCCATCTGGTGCAGCGAGCGGATGGTCTCAAGAATCGGCCCAATGCGTCCACCCAACTCGTGATAATGACGGTCATCAAAACTCTTCAGGTCAACTTTATACAGATCGATCCAGGGACGCAGATATTCCAGCACCTGCGGCGTGCCGTTCCCGTTCGAAACAAATCCGGTAATCAAACCCGCAGCCCTGGCCCCTTTGAACACAGCCACCGCCCACTCGCTGGTAATCAGGGGTTCGTTATAAGTGCTGACCAGAACCTTCGCACCTTGGCGCAGCGCATCCTGCACAAGCGCCTCTGGCGAGGCTTCGAGCGGCGGCGAAACCGCATTAGGATCGCGCAACGCCTGCGACGTAACCCAGTTCTGGCAATACCCACAGTGTAAATCGCATCCCAGCATTCCAAAGCTGTAAGCCAACGCCCCCGGATAAGCATGGAAAAACGGCTTCTTCTCAATCGGATCGCACTGCACCCCTCCAACATATCCCCAAGGAACGTACAGAGTGCCCCCGCGGTTGTAACGCACCTTGCAAACCCCAGGCTGCCCCTCCGGGATCGGACAGCAATGCCCGCACGCATAACAACGCACCCGATTGCGGTCGAGCTTCTCATAAAGCTCCCCCTCCCGCACCTGCTGGTGAACAATATCCCGAAGCGTAGCCACCAAAACAACCTCTACCGAACATTTTAAACCCCACCTGGCGACGAACGCGTAAGGACGGGTCTCTGACCCGTCCAGCGGAGCACAGCTCCGCTGCGCTCCGCCAACCTTCGAGGGTGGCCCACTCAAGCTGTGCCACCGCCACTTTCCCATTCGAACGATATTGTGGGTAATGCCTCGAACTATGAGGCCGCACGGCGCCGTGGCGTAACCATCGGCCCGCACGCCAAGTTCAAGGGCGGGTGAAGCGCAACGAATCCCAACACACGTCGCGCAGCCCGAGCCCGGCAAGGCGCGGGTTTACTTTCTCCAGGACATCGGCGAAGTAAGCTGTCTCGGAGGTTGCCTGACGACAAAAATCGGTTTGGACGGAGCCTGGGCGGGTGCCAACCAGCACAACTCCTATTTCTCCGTGTCTGTGGAGCCGGGTGAGCACCATGTGTGTGCGAACCAACAGTCGCACGTCTCGCGTCTAAGCCAAATGGTGGCGTTCGCGCATTTCACAGCCGAAGAAGTAAACGCCAGCTAGTGCAGGAGCGATTCCCAGTTGGCTGGTACTCTTCCTGCAGGTCCAGGCGCGGGCTGATTTTCCGGATGCGCGTGCGGCGGAAGCAACTCCACACCTTTGATCGCCCCCTGCTTCTCGTAATCGAAAAACCAATCCTCACCCGGTTCGAAGCTGGCAATGATCGGATGCCCTGCCGCTGCCGCATGCTTGGATGCATGCTGGCTCGGAGAACTGTCGCAGCATCCGATGTGCCCACACTCCGCACACCGGCGAAGGTGAAGCCACCAACCTTTCGGGGACGCCAGGCATTCCACACAACCATCGCCGCTCGGCTTCGAAGCGGCGTTGATTCCGCGCCGATCTTTCTTCATTTCAGATTTTCCTTTCGTGCTCCCTGTCCGCAAAAAGAACCTCAAGCCACCAGCAAGACCTTCCCGATACCACCCTCTTCCGCCGCGGCTTGTGCTTCACCTGCCTTGCTGAGTGGCAGCTTGCGGCTGACCGGGATCACCAGTTTGCCATCTCGAACGGCTTCGGCCATGAACTGGAGAGTTTTCGCGTCGGGTTCCACGTACACCGGCATCACCTTTACCGATGGGTACTTCTCGGCATTCTTCGGCGCCCCGAGAACCGACGCAAACACTCCGCCCGGCTTGACTTTGGCGATCAATTTTTCGGCGGTCTTGCCGTTGACTGTATCCGCAACGACATCGAGCGGCGCAAGATTCGCGATCGCGTTGTCGTCGTCGGTCGCGACCACCTGATCCGCTCCGATGGTCTTCGCTTCATCGATCTGCCTTTTTAACACCCCTGCAATCACGGTCGCTCCGCGTTGCTTCGCTGTGAATACTGCCGAACGCCCGACGTTTCCTGCCGCACCTGCGACGAGCACCGTCTGGCCCGCTTTGATTCCTGTAGCAACAATTAGTTCGTTGCCAGTCGTCGTCACCAGCGGTAGCGCCGCCGCCTGGATCAAATCGAGTCCCTTGGGAACTTTCGCCAGGACGGCTGCTTTCACGACGCAAAGTTCAGCGTAAGTATCCGCCGCTATTGCGAACACCTGGTCGCCGGCAGAGAAGCCTTCCACTCCGGGCCCCACCTTGACCACAGTCCCCGCAATGTCGACTCCCATCAATCCCGGAAACTTGATGGGATAAAAGTCTTTCGTTAACCCGGCACGTCGTTTGTAGTCGATCGGATTCACGCTCGTGGCAGCGACCCGCACCAGTACTTCGCCCCGACCCGCCACCGGATCAGGGTACTCCTCGAACTTGAGTACTTCAGGACCGCCATATTGGTGGACAACAACTGCTTTCATATTTCATCTCCTTTGTACGTTGGAGCAACAAATACTAATGAGAAGTTGGATGAACGAAACTAGAATTGGTCGCCGACCCGATGGAATTCCGCTATTCCTTATCGTCCCACCGGACGTAGATTAACGCAGTGCGCACATGACTGGAAAGCCAAACCTCTACCCCCGGCTCGGAACTGTTGTAACACCGCGGTTACGCTCATCGACCTTGGCTCGGGCAATCTCAACGGAGTGTAGGGCCTGGTTACAGCGACTATCTGGCCAAGATCAGCGAACCGCCATCCGGTTGGTCGCCCTCAACGGGAAACTCGAAAATAGAATTGCGGATCCACTCTCCACTTACCCTTGGTTACTCCGCGGTTGGTTTTGCGCCGGGCAGGCGTTTTCTCAGGAACGCGATTTGTCCCGTGTGATGCGCCTCGTGCTCGCACACGTGGAACCACTTGCAATAATTGTTGGTCGGCCCCCAGGACCAGTCTTTGTCGATGGCCATGAGCCAAGAGTCATCGCGCTTGCCGAACTCCGCCAACGATTTCGCACGGGTCTCCTGGAGGATGTTGAGGTAGTAGTCTCGGTCGTGGCCCTTGATCGTTTTCCGACCCGCGTCCCCCAGATCCATGGCCGGGTCCCACTGCTGCTTCACGGAATCGGGCCAGGAGTCCCACTTCTTGCCTTCGAAGGTATTGAACTGGTAGTAAGTTTCAGTGGCCGCGAGGTGGAGCATCAATGCACCGATCGTATTGGCATTGGGGTCAATGAGATAGTCCAGATCGGCCTTCGTCAGGCCCTTGGTTGCAGTGATTACGCCGTTGGCCTCGCGCATCCAGGTGAGCATGGAGACGAACGTTCCCAGCTGCGGGGCATATCCGGGTTTTGGTCCTAGGATGCTGAGATCAGAGTCGCTGGCCTGGGTGGTCTCGGGCAGGACAAGGGTTCCAAATAGAGTGGAGAACCCGGCGGCAAGAGAGGCTGAGGCTTTTAGAAAACTTCTACGATTCGAAAAGCATGGGTCGGCGAAGTGATGATCGGTGAGCGTATTCCGTTCGCTTGCTGCCATGGCTCTCTCCTTAGCAGTACGGATAGTTCTTGCAGGCTGAAGCCGAACAGGTCCCAAAGGCACGCGAATAAGTGCAAAAATACTAGGAGCGTTTGACGCAGAAGTCAATCTCCTTAGCGGAGTCCAATAGTGATGGGTCTGAGCTAAGACGCCTGCGGGGAGCTTCTTGGCGTGTAGTCGGCAAATCAGAAACTATCTCACAGGATTGCGTTCACAAGTGACCCAACGAACAACTGGCCTAACATCGCCATAGCGCTCATTAAGGGTTTTGAGTTCACATGGGCCTGCGGCCCACCTATTCGGATGAAAGTGCGTTGTTTAGGTTCATTGATTCCAGACAGGCTACCTCCGACTTCGACGGAATGTAATCGCCTGCTAGCGACAGTTGTCACTGTTGACCAGCGGTCAAAACGTGCAATCGCTAGTTAACAACAGCGGGGGCCGATATGCGATGCCCAGATTAGCCGTCAAGAATAGGGCTAACCTGGGCTGCCAGGCGCGGATTCGAACCCGCACCATGTTCGTGAGAATCGAATCGCTACGGTAAGTACACGCTATAGGTGTTGCTGTATTGTGCAAGTGTCGCCCCGGTGGTCAGGTAGAGCTCGGCTTGCACAGTGTGTGGTCCCTTGGCTACTGGCAGAACGTTGGTGAAGGAACCGGATACGAACGAACCATCGGACGGCAGTGCGCCTTGGAATGTGCAAATGCCTGCGCCGTTGCTCCCGTCCAGGTTGGTGCAAATGCCCCATCTATCGCCGCTGCTTGTCTGGTTACCGGGTTCCGCGAAGCTCGTAACCACAATCGTGCACCCTGCGGCATTGCCGCAGTAGATCTTAACGGGGCTATCAATAGCCGTGAATCCGGAGCCGTCGCTTGCGCTGGGCGCACCTATGTCTGCATATGTTCTGACCAACCTGTGAATTTGGCTCGGCGGTAAATTGGGCAGTGATTGGCCCTGGATCGGCCTGCCCACGACGTATTGCTCTGCCGCTCGAACGTGGTAATGAATTCCAAATAACGCGATGGCTACGGTTACTGCAACACCAATTGTGATCAGTTTTCTCATCCGCTTCTCCTTGGTTTCTAAGTGTTTTTCGATTTACTTCAGTTCAGTTGCAACTACCTTTCTATGCCTTGCGCCCCGAGAGGTTCCATGCCAAGCGATGCGGTTATCGGATCGCCGCACCCGAAATTCAGGGACCATTGGGGACACCAACTCGGACAATCTGAAGAAGCCAGAGCCTAGGAGAGGGAAGATCGATTGGCTAGGAGAGGCTTCGCACAACTGGGGCGCAAGTATCTACTTAACGCGGAGGTTTGTCAACATGACTTCTTGATTGGCGAAAAATCTCTATTTCACTCAAAATGCCTTCCAATCGCGGAGATGGGGCAAACAGACAGCGCAAACTTGCGCAAAGGCCTGTTGGAAACAGTTATCCAACGTGCATCACGTAAAATGTTAGGGCGAAACCCCTAAGCCAACGGCCCGGAAGAAATCATCTACAGGCTTTCGGTCGCGAGCAAACCATTATGGATGCTGCTGTTCTGTACGCGCTTGGAAAACCGCCCCGGTGCGAGCAATTCCCCGAGCCGATCGCTGGTGACGCCGAAGTGATCGTACATGTTCACGCCGCGTCACTGAAACCTATCGACAAACAACTCGCCAACGGCTCGCACTATGCCAGTCCGCTCGAACTCCCCGTCGTCTGCGGCTCAGATGGAGTTGGGCATCTCGGCGACGGGCAAAGAGTGTTCTTCGGTGGAACCCGAGCCCCTTACGGAGCGATGGCACAGCGCACGGTCGTGCCCCGAGCATTGACCTTTCCGGTCCCGGAAGGAGTGGATGACGAGACTGCCGCCGCCCTGCCCAATCCAGGTGTCTCCGCATGGCTTACGCTCGCCTTCCGCGCCAAGCTGGTGCCAGGCGAAAACGTCCTCATTCTCGGTGCGACCGGAGTGACTGGTAAGCTGGCGGTAAAGATAGCCAAACTTCTGGGCGCAGGTCGCGTTGTCGCTGCGGGGCGCAACCAGCAAGCCTTGAATACATTGCATCCGCTTGGCGCTGACGCAATCATTCGCCTCGATGCGCCAGCCAAGGAACTCGCCGAGGCGTTTGTGCGTGAGGCCGGTCCTTCGGGGTTTCAAGTCGTGATCGACTACGTGTGGGGTAGCCCGGCAGAAGCATTTCTGGCTGCGATCACACGCAAGGATTTTGCCGCCATCACCTCCGAGACTCGCTTCGTTCAAGTCGGGGAAAGCGCAAGGCCGACCATCTCGCTTCCAGCTGCCGTGTTGCGTAGCACAGCGCTGACAATTCTCGGGACGGCAGGGATTCCGCCTCGCAACGTTCTGGTCGATGCCTTGCAACAAGTCATGGCCTATGCCGCCAGCGCGGAGCTGTGTATAGAGACGGAACGTGTTCCCCTCGCCGATATTGAGAACGCTTGGCAACGCGATCCGCAACGTCGCAGGTTCGTAGTCATCTCATAACTGGTCCCTTGGCGGTGAATGTGGGCTCAAAGGAGAAGCAATATCGCCACTGCACCGATTAACCGGGTTTTGAGCGCTATGGCTGATATGTCTTTTGAGCGATCGCAGCGTTGATGCTCGAACCGAAGAGACGGATAATACCCAAGCTCTTTGGACGGAGGGTTTATGCGCAATCTTTCCGCAACAGGTTGACCGTATGCGCGTAAGACTCGAACGTGCGCTGGAGAAAAACCGTCCGACCATTTAGGTCGCTGGGTGCCGTAATTTGTAGGGTTCTGAGCGCTATGGCCTGGTTTCGCCAGTTGGCGGTGGTAAATCCAGTCGTGCATAATGCTGCTCGTGAGCACAGCCCAATCAGCGAAGAAGCCTCCCAAATTCGGCCCCTTGTGGTCTGTCCTGTTCGTTCCCATGTTATTTGTTGCGGCTGGATTGTCTATTCCTTATTCGGCAATAGCCAAACGAATACGGCGGCGTCGGGAGCAACAATTTAAGACGCTGATGACACAACGGAGCCGTGTGATTCCTTGGAGTAATTTCGTTCAGCAACTAGATTCACGAAGCCGGGACGCTCGTGGTGGAACGCCATTCCTTTAAAGGCCCAGTACGTTGGTGGTGGACAGCTGAGAACGTTTACGACTTGTGCCCATATCCCCTTGTGGATTGGCTCACCATGTCGAGAGACGCCGGTTTGCGACAAGGGCCGGAGTGGTGCCACAACCGATACACAAATGTCGATGGTGGACAGAGGCTGCTTGTTCTTGCCGATTCTACGCAGATGCGTTCTATATGCGATGGGATGACGTTTGCAGATGGCGTGCGCTGGGTTGAAGTTCCACCCATGCAAATGGCCCAGAAATCGTAACTGGCTCTGAGTGCTGCTCGGCTGTGTAGATGGAAAGTCGTGGGTAAGTCCGGTCAACTGGCGCAAAATCTCCATTACGCTCAAAACCCGAAGCTCCGGCGAACAGACGACGCAAACTTGCGCTATGCCCTGGTTACAACAGTCACTTCCGGTTTGCTCGTCGTTCGTTCAGGATCTCTAACCTATTCGGGGCTTCCTTGGTAAGCACTCGACAACTTTCGGCGGGTGATCCTGGGTGAAGTCCGCTCTCGACGTCTACCCCGGACCTGTACCGCCTAATTCACTTTGGCACGACGATCGGGCCGCTCGTGATAAGTTTCGAATCCACTATGCCGATCTCGACCCGGCGGTTGGCAGCACGCGCCTGTTCGCTGTCGCCCGGAACGCGCGGGTCGGATTTCCCAAAACCCTTGGTGCTCATGATTGTCGCGGAAACTCCGGTCTGCACCAGGAAGTCGCGGACAGCCTCGGCGCGACGCTGTGAGAGTTGCAAATTGTACGGCTGCGTGCCGATGTCGTCCGTATATCCGTAGACAGCAATCGTGTATCCCTTAAGCGTCATCAGGATCCCGGCGATGCGATTAAGGATGTCGCGATATTCCGGTTTAATGTTTGCCTTATCAAAGTCGAAGCGAATCGACTTGCTGTCCAGCGTCATCACCAGACCCATGGCGGTGCGCCGCGTTTCGGCGATTTGCCCGAGAGCCTGTTGCAGCTGTGCAAGTTCCGCCTCGCGCTCTTGCCGATATTGCTCAGCCTGCTGGGTGGCTTGATCTGCCTTTTGCTGCTCGGCGGCGGCCTGCTGCCGCGCAAGTTGCGCCTGCGCCTCCGAGTTCGATTGATCCTGCTTCGCCA
>Ga0307474_10000931_pt1 | contig 21057 bp, 14 predicted proteins | sample atmos_gasesECM1C_2_FD_203312 | JGI IMG/M metagenome (GOLD analysis project Ga0307474, IMG submission 203312) | Hardwood forest soil microbial communities from Morgan-Monroe State Forest, Indiana, United States - atmos_gasesECM1C_05 | ecosystem: Environmental > Terrestrial > Soil > Temperate... | reverse complement strand
CCCTCGCTGCTGGTGACGGTGGCGCCCCCAGCCAGCACCAAAATGAAATCGCCGCGCAACGTGCGGTTCACTTCCTTGACGTAGTTCAGATTCACCAGGCACGAGCGGCTGATGCGCAGCATGGGTTGCGAGCGCAGCGCCACTTCCGCCTGCTGCAGCGTGCTGCGCGCATGGAAGTTTTCCCTGCCGACTCGAATCACGACATAGTTGCGGTCCGCTTCGATCATTTCGACCTGCGTGACGTCGAGTACGTGCAGATGGCCGCCCAGTTCGGCCAGCAGCCGCGGCTTTTCCTCGCCGGTGCCGCGCGCGCCGCGCTCGAGTTGCGCCAGCAGTCCCGCCAGCAAGGTCTGACGTTCGTCGGCGCCGGAATTCAAATGACGCGGCCGGACTCGCGCGAGCGTCTTGCGAAAGCGTTCTTGGTCGAACGGCTTCAGCAAATAATCCACCGCGCACACTTCGAACGCCTCGAGCGCGTAGGTGTCGTAGGCTGTGACGAAAACCAAGGAGGGCAGCTGCGTCGGCTCCAAGGCGCGCGCCAGGTCGATGCCGTTCAGCGGATCCATCTGAATGTCCAAAAACAACAGCTGCGGCTTCTGCAATCGAACGGCCGCGAGAGCCGCGGTCCCGTCGCCGAACTCGCCCACCACGCGCAGGTCGCGCTCGGCTTCGCAGTATTCGCGCAAGGTGCGCCGCCCGGCGGCCTCGTCGTCCACGATGATGACATCCATCATGTGCCCAGCAGTGTCGTGGTGTGTATTTTGTTGCCGGCCGGCGCCTCGCGCGTGATCGGCGGCGATTCGCGGATGGCGGGCATGGAAATTTCGCTGATCCATTCGCCGCCGTGAGCGCCCGCCAAGAGCGCGGCACGGCCCTCGAATTGCACGGCCATGCGTTCGCGCACGTTTTTGAGTCCGATGCCGTCCGCGCCGGCGGCCCGATCCAGCGCCATCGAGTTGCTGACCCGCAGCACAATGACTTCATTGACGAGCCGTACCGTGACGCTCACCTTCACCGTACCTTGATGGCCCGCCATGCCGTGCACCACGGCGTTCTCGATCAAGGGCTGCAATATCAAACTCGGCACCCAGACGGCGGGTATTTCCGCCGGATTCGGCAGCTCGACTTCGAGGCGATCGGTGAAGCGCCGCTGCTGCAACTCGAGGTAGAGCTTTGCAAAATGCAGCTCGTCGGCCAGCCGCGAAAAATCCCGCTCGCCGGCGTTGAGCAAGCGCCGCAACAGATCGGCGAGCTGCACCACCATGGACTGGGCCGCCTTCGGATCCCACTCGATGTGGCCGCGGATGGTGTGCAACAGATTGAACAAAGTATGCGGCGAGAGCTGCATGCGCAGGGCCGCCAACCGCGCGGCGCTCCACTCGCGTTCCAGCGCGGCGAGCCGCAATTCGGAATCGCGAAAGCGCGTATACAGCGCAAGACCCGTGACCAAGGCCAACCCGAAACCATAGGAGGGCAGAAAACTCACGAAGCTGGCGAGCCAGAGCGTCACCCAGAACGGATCGCTCCAGGCGCTGACCACATGCGAGAGCGCAGTTCCGTGCGACTGGTCGGCGGCCATGATGACCTCGGACAAAATCATCACCGGATAGGCCATCGCGGAGAACACCGCACCTAAAACTACCTGCAAGGGCAGGGCGATCAGGACGGGGCGCCACTGCACCTTGAGCGAAGCCCAAAACGACACCAGGAGCATGGGCAGCAGCAAGAGGTGCTGCAGCAGGCGGGTGTCCCAGGAAGCAAACACCGTCACGTCGGTCACGCGCGCGATGCCGGCGCTCATGCTGTAGCCGTACAAGACATTCGATACGGTCACATACACCCAGAACAGGCAAACGATCCCTAAGAACTGGATCTGGCTCAAGCCGCCGGCAAAGCGTTGCGAAGATTCTGCCGAACCCAGTCCGATCATGGGTCAAGACTACCGCAATTAGGCGTTTTTTGCGGTGCCGGCAGGCCGGTGCGGGACGAAACCGTGGCCTTTCGGGACGAACTCGACGGTCGGGCACATACCAATAGCCCTCTCGCGGCGTCTTATGGGGGTGTCCAGTAATTGAAGCGAAGGAGAAATGTCATGACTCGATTAGCTACGACGATGATGCTGTTCGGGGGTCTTGCCGGCCTTGCTGTGGCGAGTACCGCGGGAGCCTTAAACGCGGTGCTCGATGCGCCCTCCATGACCGTTCGGTACAACAGCGATGCACTGGCGACCGACGGTGGAGCGCAGGCACTGTATCGCCGCCTCTCCCTGGCGGCCGAGCAGGTTTGTCCCAATCCCAGCAATACGCGCTTGGTGAGCGCAGCGGTGCAGCAGTGCCGGCAAGAGGCACTGACGGCCGCCGTTAACAAGATCCACAGTCAGCGGCTCGCTGCGTTGCACGCGTCCCGCATGACCAAATCAGGTTAAGGGCATGAGGATTTAGCGGCCGGCCGCAGGATCCACGCGCACGGTGCGCTGCACCACCGTGATGTCGCCATCCTGCGAGCTGGTCGCGTTCTTCGGCCGGGCAAGCTGCAGCTTGTGACCGTCCGGCAGTTCCTGAGGCAGATCGTAGCTTTCGTCGAATACCTGCGCCGTCATCGGCGCGGCCGGCGCATTGACCCAAAAGTGCAATCCAGCCTGCGACAACCCTGGAGCGAGCACCACCGTGCTGCCGTTGCGCAGCGTTTGCAGTTTGGCGTGCAGCGGTCCCGCTGAAGTCGCAATCTCGATGTCGTGAATGTTGGCGCTTGCCGGGAAAATCACGAAGGCCTTCGGCGCGCCGCGCGCCGATCGCAGCAGCAGCTCCATGCGGCCAGGCGACTCCGCGGAAATTTGCGTCAGCTCCGGCGCGGCCAATTTCAGGTCGGGCGCCTCCCCGAAAAACCCCTTGAGCGGATACCCTGGGAAGCGATCGCGCGGCACCGGATCGAATTTCGTCGTCTCGTCCATTGCGCCAGGCAGGCGCAGCGATGCGGTCTGCGCATACCAGTGGGCGCGGCCGCTGTCGGCATCGAGCCAGTATTCAACGTTCACGCGCTGCGGCCAGCCTTGGGAGTAGGTCGGCAACAACACGGTGATGCATATCGCGCCGAAGGTCGCGACCGCGGCAATCAACGTCAGCCGTACGCGCGCCGGCCACGTCGCGTTGCCCAGCAACGGCAGCAAAAAAGCCGCCGTCACACATAGCGTAACGGCGCCAATGGGCCACGCGGGCGCGCCGAGGGCGGGGTAGAGCAGCAGCAGCAGCGGCATCAGTAAACTCAAGGCGATGAGGCCGGGAAAGAGCACGGCGAAGTCCGCGGCGCCTTGCGATGGCCGGTGGCCCTGGCTAAGAGCCCATGCGCTGGGCACAAATCCGAGCACCGCCGCCAGCGCCGCCAGCAGATCGACATAACCGGCGGCAGGAATAATCAGGGCGATCGCCAGCGATAAGAGCGCGACCAGCATGCTGGCGCCGAACCAAAATCCCCAAAAACCCGCGCGGCGAGTGAACCACGCCGCGATGGCGGTCGTCGTCAGCAAACTCAAAGCCGCGAATCCAACGTGCATCGCCAGGGGGTAAGCGATCCAGGAAGGACCTTGGATGGGCGGGAGCCGCCCCAAGAAACGCAGTAGCCCGAGCACGCCCACCGCAAGCGCGCCGCCCAGCAGAACATTGGCCAGCGCACCGAGAAAACCATACCCGGCGTGGGCGAAGCTCATGTACCCCTTGCGAATCAATAGAACCGCGGCCGCTAACAACAACGCCAGCGCCGCCAGCGCGGCGGGCAGCACGAAACCGATTGGCCAGACTAAGACCCAGCGTGCCAGCACATCGAAGAACAGCGAATCCGCGGCAGGCGGAGTCAAGTCCGACGCGTTGGCGAGCGCAAGCAGGGCGCTCAGGGCATTCGCGCCCTGATGCTGCATGGTGGTGGGCGAGGCATTCTCGAAGCTGTCGAGGGGCGTGTGATAGTAGGCGACGTCGCCGATGAACGCTAAGTTAAAGCCTTGGTATGCGGCGGCTTTGAAAATCGTGAAATCGGTGTTGTTGGGCAGCGTTTTGTAGATCACATAGCATAAGGAGTTGGTGATGGGCTCGAGGGTTGACCTGCCGTACAGGCGCATGAGCCACGCGTTGGCCGTTCCAGTTTCGAACATCAGGCTGGGTCCGGAGACTCCGCGCGTGTCCATGTTGACCGCGGCCCAAATGTGCTTCGCCAGCGGATGGTCGCGCGTGAAGAGCGAGGCGCCCAGCAATCCGGCTTCCTCACCGTCGGTCACGAGCAGCACGATCGGATGCCGAGGTGTGGGTGTCACGGTCAGGACACGCGCGATCTCGAGCAGATCCGCCACGCCGACGCCATCGTCCGAGGCGCCGGGACCGGCAGGCACGGAGTCATAGTGCGCCGCCAGCATCACGGCGTCCTTACCGGTTGGTTCTCCGCGCGTCGCGACTATGTTGGTCGGCGTGCCGCATGCACCGAAGTCATTGCACGAAATTCCCGTCTGCAGCTCGGTGGTATAGCCGAGCGCGGTCAGTCTCTTCACGATCAGGCCGCGCACTTGGGAATCGGCGGCGCTGCCCATGGGATGCGGCACGCCGTCGCCCACCAGCTCTTTGAGAATCTCTGACGCCCGCTCGGCGGAGAACAGGCCCGGCGCGGCATCCTTCCCAAGCGGCGCGGGCGTGCGGTACGCCGCCAGCGTCCCGGCCAGAATGGCCACCGCGCCGATTCCGGCGAAGATGAGTCCGCGATTTTTCCCCAACGCCATGGCTCAAGCCTTGGTTTTTTGTTCAGCCTGGTGACGCTTGATGCCGTCCAGAATTTCCGCGTGGGCCAACTCGACTCCGGACCAGCCCAACACCTTCACCCACTTGCCCGCCTCGAGATCCTTGTAGTGCTCAAAGAAATGCTGAATCTGCTTTAAGCGAATCTCCGGCACATCCTCGATGGTTTTCCAATGTATGAATAGCGGACAGATATCGTCGGTCGGCACCGCCAGCACCTTCGCATCGCCTCCCGACTCATCGTCCATGCGCAGGACCCCCAAGGCGCGACAGCGCACCACCACGCCCGGCAGCAGCGGAAACGGGGTATGCACCAGCACATCGACGGGATCATCATCGTCGGCGATGGTCATCGGCACATAGCCATAATTCGCGGGATAGTGCATGGCCGTCATCATGAAGCGATCGACGAACAGCGCACCGGACGCCTTGTCTATCTCATACTTGATGGGGTCCGAAGCTTGCGGGATCTCGATGATCACATTGAATTCCCGCGGCACATGCTTGCCGGGCGTCACGTCATGAATGCTCATCCTGAGAACATACCCGGAACTGAAGGCTAGAACTAGTCGATCGCGATCGCATGCGGCTGGCCTCCCACGGCGAAGGGCGAGCCGGCCACCGGCGTGAGAGCGCCGGTCGCGCTCAACGTGTAGGCGGAGACGTCGTTGGAATTGAAATTCACGGCATAGAGAAATTGGCCCGACGGATCAATCGTCGCGGCGATCGGCAGAGATCCCGCGGCGGTGGTCGAGGACACCGTCAGCGCGCCGCTGGCCGGTGTGATGATGAAGGTGGCTACTTGATTCGCGCCTTGCGCATTGGCCGCGAAAACGTAGCTGCCGGTCGGGTCGACCGCGACTGCTTCCGCATTGGTGCCGGCCGACAGGGGCGAGCCGGACGGCGTCAAGGCGCCCGTCGTCGCATTGAGCGCGTACGAAGCAATCGTTTGGGCCGAATTGTTCGCAACAAACGCAAACGCGTCCGTGGGATCGATGGCGATTGATACGGGTCCGGCGCCCGTACCGAACGGCGAGCCGGAGATGGGGCTCAGCGTGCCGCTCGCCAGGTCGATCAGGAATACCGAGACCGTATTGTCGTTGAAGTTCGTGACGTAGAGAAAGTTGTCGTTGGGATCGATGGCCAGCGACGCCGGTTCCGCTCCCGCGGCGAAGGGAGAGTCGACGATGGGTGTCAAGTTGCCCGAACTGATCGCGAAGGCCGATACATCGTTGGAAGTCAGGTTTGCCACATAAAGATAGTGATCCGTGGGATCCACGGTCACGGCGCCCGGGCCGGTTCCCGCCGCGATCGGCAATCCGACCGGAGTCAGCGCACCCGTGGCGGCGTCGATCGAATACACAGAAACGTTATTGGAGCCGCTGTTCGCGACATAGAGGAATTGTTTGTTGGGATCGACGGTCAGTGCGGTTGGCGTCGTGCCGCTCGAGGCGAACGGCGATCCGCTCAAGGGCACCAACTGGCCGTTCGCCTGATCGATGGCAAATCCGGAGATCGAGTTCGATACCCGGTTCGCCACGTAGGCGAATTGGCCGGTTTGGGTGCAGCTGACGATGACGTTGCTGATGCTGGCGCTGTTGATCGCGCCCGAACCGTTGCGTACGGTGCAGGTCTGCGTGGGGTTGGAAGGCTGGGTCATGACCGTAACCGAATACGCCGCGCCTTTGTCGAGCTTCGTGCCGAAGGCAAACGTGGCGCTGGAGCTGAAACTCAAGGAGTCGCCGCCGTTGAGCTGCAGCACCAAACCGGATCCGATCAACCCGGTCACGGTGCCGCCGACGGTGTCGCTCCCGCCGCCTGTAATGGGGCAACCCGACAGGGCGAGCGCTGCGGCGCCCAACGCCATGCTAAGCAATATCTTCACGTTCTTTCTCCCGGACATTTTTACAACTTCCTACTGCGACAACCGCGGTGCGAAATCATGCCCTCAATTTGGCGAAATTCGCGTCAAGAAGTGTCAGGTGCTCGGGCCGCCGCTTTCACACCGCACCGCGAACGGGCCCGGCGGCGATTCATTGTAAGCTGGGTGTACGGGGAGTAGGGTCATTTGAATCATTGGAGTGACACATGCGCTATCGCTTACTGGGTCAGACTGGATTGTACGTTTCCGAACTCTGTCTTGGCACCATGACGTACGGCGGCAACACCGGTATTTGGGAAACCATCGGCAACCTGCAGCAGGATGCCGTCAACGAACAGGTGAAGTTCGCCGTTGAGGCAGGTATCAATTTCATCGATACGGCCAATGTGTATGCCACCGGTAAGTCCGAATTGCTGCTCGGCGAATCGCTCAAAATGCTGGGCCTGAAGCGTGAGCAATTGATCGTGGCCACGAAGGCCACGGGCAGCATGGACGACTCGCCCAACGGCCGCGGGCAGTCGCGCCATCATTTATTCAATCAAGTGGACGCGAGCCTCAAGCGCCTGCAGCTCGACTACATCGATCTGTACCAACTTCACGGATTCGATCCCCTGACGCCCTTCGAGGAATCCCTGTCCGCATTGAACGATCTGGTTCGATCGGGAAAGGTGCGGTACATCGGGCTCTGCAACATGGCGGCTTGGCAGGTCATGAAATCCTTGAGCGTGTCGGAACGCTTGAATTTGGCCAAGTTCGTCAGCGTTCAGGCGTACTACACCGTCGCGGGCCGAGACCTCGAGCGCGAACTCGTCCCCTTGATCCAGGATCAAAAATTGGGATTGATGGTGTGGAGTCCCTTGGCAGGCGGCTTGCTCAGTGGCAAGTTCAGCAGCGCCGAGGACAAGGGTCCGGCCGGAGCGCGGCGTGCGACGTTCGATTTTCCGGTGGTGGACAAGGGCCGGGCTTTCAGGTGCGTCGATGCCATGCGCCCCATGGCGCTGGCGCGCAAGGTATCGGTGGCGCAGATCGCCCTGGCCTGGCTTTTAGCCAAGTCTTTCGTAACAACTGTGATCATCGGCGCAAAATCCATGGATCAATTGCGGGACAATGTCGACTCGACGCGGGTCCGGCTTGACGATGTGGAAATCAAGCAGCTGGACGAGATAAGCGCATTGCCGGTGGAGTACCCCGGATGGATGCTGGCGTTTCAGGGACAAGCCCGAGCCAAGCCTCCGGTGAAGGAGTGATGTCGCCGAAGCCCGACACAAGAGCGGCTCTGATGAACCAACTGACGCGGTGGCGCTCCAATTTTTTTGTAAAGGATAGTCATGCCAATCTTCCGATCGAATGATTTGAAAAGAGCCGCGCTCGGCGTGGCGGTGCTCATCGCGGCGTTGCTGCCGCAGGTTGCCTCCGCGACTTTGGGCCAGCCCGAGATCACGGTTCAGACCGACGTGGAGCTTGCACATGCGTCGATCAAGTCTTCGGAGGATCGCACCGGCTATCGAGTGCACGAAATCCAATTGCCGTCGGGCACGGTGATGCGCGAGTTCGTCGCACCGAACGGCAATGTGTTTGCCGTGGCATGGCAAGGGCCGACCCGTCCTGATTTACGTCAAGCTCTCGGCCAATATTTCGGCGCCTTCGCCTCGGCGCCGCGTTCCAAATTCTCGGATCGCCGCCACGTGCAGATTCAGCAAGGCGATCTGGTCCTGCAAAGCGGCGGTCACATGCGCGCCCTTTCCGGCAGGGCTTACCTGCAAAGCGCCATCCCGAGCGGCGTAAGCCTTGGAGATTTGCACTAATGGTTTCGATGCGCGCGCTTAAGATGGGGCTGTGTGCCCTTCTGTGCCTGTCAGCGATTGCCTGCGGCGGTAGCGACGGCACAAGCGGCGGCGGCACACCGCCGCCGCCACCGACGAGCACCGTAAACACAGCCAGCGTGATCATCGATGGAGGTCCCTCCGCCTCGAGCGGGAGCGTCAACACCATGTTCACGACGGTGACGGTCTGCGTGCCCGGTAGCACCACCAGCTGTCAGACGATCGATCACATTCAGGTGGACACCGGATCTTACGGGCTGCGCCTCTTGGCGCCGGTCTTGACTCTGACGCTGCCGGTGGAGATGTTGGCGAGTGGAGGTTCTCTGGCAGAGTGCACGCAGTTCGTCGATGGTTTCAGCTGGGGACCCATTGCGACGGCGGACATTCAAATCGCCGGCGAGACCGCGAAGTCTGTGCCCGTGCAGGTGATCGGCGATTCCCGTTTCACCAACATTCCTACGGAATGTTCCGGCACCGGCGGCACCGAAGAGGACACGGTATCGACCTTCGGCGCGAACGGAATTTTAGGGATAGGGCCCTTCGAGTCGGATTGCGGCGATTGCGATACGGCGATCCATGGCCTGTATTTCTCCTGCACCACGAGTTGCACGGACACGACTGTGCCGGACAATCTTCAGATACCGAATCCCGTTACGCATTTTGCGGTCGATAACAATGGCGCGATAATCGTGTTGCCCAGCGTCGCGGCAGGGGGCGCCTCCAATGTGATGGGCTCGCTTATCTTCGGCATCGACACGCAATCGGATAATGCATCCGGGACCCAAACCGTGCTGACCGTGAATGACAATGCGGAATTGCTGGTGATGTTCAACGGTCAGACCTTTGGGAACAGCTTCATCGACAGCGGCTCCAACGGCATTTTTTTCGCCGATAGCAGCATCACCACGTGCGCCGCACCCCCCAGCGACCCGACTTCGCAAATCGTGAGTTTCTATTGCCCGGCGAGCACCCTCACCCTGCCGGTCACGATCCAAGGCATGAATGGCACCATGACGAATAATCTGACATTCGGCGTAGGCAATGCCATAACGATGCTGGAAAACACGGATTTCGATGCCTACCCGCAGCTTGCCGGTATTCTTCCGCCCGGGAACGCCGGAAGCTTTGACTACGGTCTGCCATTCTTCTACGGCAAGCGTGTCGCCATTGCCGTGCAAGGCGCTATGACCACCGTCGGCACGGGACCTTACATCGCATTTTGAACCGAGACTAAGCGGCTACCGTCGTCAGAAGAGGCAGGATAGACTGCCTCCCAATGAACACCACGGCGTCTTCGACCGCGGCCGGCACAGATAGTCTGCAGCTCGAATATTTATCCTCACAAGAAATCGCGTCCCAGTCCGCAGCCTGGTGGCAAGGCGTCCTCGGCGTCGTCGGCTTCGAGAAAACTCCCAAAATCGGTTGGGCGCGCGTCCCGGCGACGGCCGGCATGATCCGCCCGTTGGGTGCGAACGATATGTGCGAAGTGTGGCGAGTTGGCGGCTCCTCGGTCCGGCTGCGCAGCGGTGCGCCGCAAGCGCGAGTCAGTTATCGCTTTTCCGACGACCTGTTGTTCGGCTCGCTGCGGATTTCGGAACGGGCCATCGATGCGCACAACGAGGCGGGCAACGAGGCAGGGGCGCTGCGGCGCGCCACGGAGATCGCATACCAGGAAATCTTCGATGTGCTCGATGCAACCGAGCATCGGCACCTGATCCGCATCTGGAATTATTTCCCGGAAATCAACGCGCAAGCCGGCGGCGATGAACGCTATCGGCATTTCAATTCGGCGCGGCAAATGGCATTCCGAAATTCCGGGCGGGCGACCATGGGGACGGTGCCGGCTGCCTGCGCGTTGGGCTCGCCGGCCGGCAGCCCGCTGTCCATTTATTTTTTGGCGGCACGGCGGCCGGCCAAGATGATCGAAAATCCGCGGCAGACCAGCGCCTATCATTACCCGCCGAAATTCGGCCGACACAGTCCGATATTCTCGCGCGCCTGCGTGTGGGGCGGGTCCGACTGCGCCAGATTATTCGTTTCCGGCACGGCCAGCATTGTCGGTCATGAAACCATTCATCGCGGCGATGTCGTCGCGCAGACTCGCGAAACCATGGTCAACATCGCTGCCTTGCTCGAGGAAGCCAATCGCGTCGTCGGCTGGAGCGACTACTCTTTGAATGATTTGAAGCTCAAGGTCTACGTGCGCAAACCATCGGATCTGCCGGCTATCGAGGCAACCTTGTCCGACCTTCTGAACCCCGCGGCTCCGATTGTCTACGTGCAAGCCGATGTCTGCCGCGAGGACTTGCTCGTGGAAATCGAAGCCGTCGGTTAACCGCGAAGAGAGGTCAACCGCAAGGTCGGCTGAGGCGCAAAATTCTTCGGCGCCGTCATTCAAGGCTTGTATGGAAAGGCCTTGTTCGGATAGGCCGGCGGTGCGGGCACGGGCCGCGGATCGGCGGCGATCTCTTGCTTCAGCAAATCCAGCGCCGCTTTGAGCTGTGCGTCTGCGCCCGAAAAGGTGTCGTGCGGAAGATTATCGACGACGATGTCCGGATCGACGCCGTGACCCTCGATCAACCACTGGCCTTCCGGCCCGTAGACCCCGGTTTCGGCGGCGGTGGCGATGCCGCCGTCGGCTTCGAAGTTGTTGCTGCTGAGCCAGATCTCGCCGCCCCACGTGCGCACGCCGATCGTCTTGCCCAATTTGAAGCGGTGAAACCCTTCAGTGAACGCTTCGCCGTCCGAGGCGGTTTCCTGATCGCACAGCACGACCATATGGCCGCGGAACGCGTACTGCATGTTCCAGTCGGAGTCGCCCACACGCGGCTGCCAATAAAACCAGGCCTGCCGCAGCAATTTCTCCAGCAACCAAGAGTCGATGTTGCCGCCGTGATTATGGCGAACATCGATGATCAGGCCCTGGCGTTTGTAGATGGGGTAGTAGTCGCGCGCCCATTGATCGATGTCCTCGGGCCCCATGGCGCGCAGATGGATGTAGCCGATTTGTCCGCCGGATTCCGCATCCACCTTGAGGCGCCGGGTGTATTCCCACTCCGCGTAGCGCAGATTGCTCTCATCCGCGGCCTTGATCGGCGTCACGAGCACGTCGCGAGTCTCTCCAGCACCGGACCTGACGCGCAGCAGAATCTGTGTGCCGGCCTTACCGCGCAGCAGCACCCGCTCGTCGGGGACACCCAAGGCACTTTCACCGTCGATGCCGACGATGACCTCCCCATCCTTGACCCGCGACTCGGGTCGATCCAGAGGCGGCGCGTTATTCGGCAGATCCGGATCATGCAAGTACACATGTTCCACCACAAAACCACCGGCTTTGTCATCGCGCCTGAGGCGCGCGCCGAGTGCCGCCAAGTCGATTTGATCGGATGGCCTGCGCGCATCGCCGCCGTGCACAAAGATATGCAGCGCGGAGAGCTCACCGACCATCTGCGAGATGACGTCGTTCAATTCTTCCCGGTCCGACACCCGACCGACCAAGGGCAGATAGCGCTGGCGCATGGCATTCCAGTCCACGCCCTGCATGTTGCGATCGTAGAAGTAGTCGCGCTCCAGACGCCACGCGTCCAAAAATATCCCGCGGAAATCCGCGCGCGGGTTCGTGAAGAAGGACCAGTTGGCCAAATTGATGGTGGACTTGTCGAGCACCTTCTGGTCGGAGAAGCCGGCCGCCTTGATATCGGCGTCCACGACGTAGAAGTTGCGGGCCTTGGCAACCAGCAGCTTCTTTCGATCGAGCGAGATTTCGAAGTCCTTGATGTCGCTGGCGACGGTTTCCACCTCATCGCCTTTGTTGGCGATATCCAGGCATTTCAGCGCCAATTTGCGAGGCGCCTCATCGGTAGCATCCTGCCAGCACAACCGCTTGTCGGTAATTTGCAGACGGTCATAGTTGCCGGCCGCCACCGGGACTTCCGCGAGCCGCGACTGCAGCCCGCCAAAGTCGATCCGTACTTCCTTGGGGGCTCTGGAGCCCGACCCAATCGCGCTCGTGCCCGTTGCCGTGGTGGTGCGCGTCGCCGTGCCGGTGCCTTTGGCCGGAGGCGCCTTGCCTTCAGCCGTTTTGGGCTCGGCCTTGTCATCGCTTTTTGGCGGCGCGTCCGGGTGCAATTCGTCGGCAGGCAGGAAAGGCGAGCGCAGCCCCGGCACCAAAGCGAGTTCGTAGATTTTGACCGGGCGGTCGAAATGCGGTTCCGGCTGGCGCGCGCCCCAGGGAGAGTCGACCGTGGTTTTGAGCGACCGGTCCGACAAGAAATACAACCAATTCCCATCGGCACTCCAGGCGGGGCTCACGCTGTTGTACCGGTCGGAGGTGATGAATTGCGCCGACCCGGTGTCGACGTTGAATACGCCGATTTGCAAAAACTGATTCGCTGCGGTTTGCGTAAAAGCCAGCCAGCGGCTGTCCGGAGACCACGATAAATTGTCGAAGTCGCCGAATTTGGATTGGGCGATGCGCTTGTCCTGCTTCGTGCCGATGTCGTAAATCCAAAGCTGCTGGTCCTTGTCCCGATGCGCCAGCCATTTCCCGTCGGGCGACGGCTCCCCGTCCCAGCGCAGCACTTTTGCATTGTGCGTCCACTGTTCCGGCGCGCCCACGCCGTTGGCGGGGTACTTCCAAAATTCGGTTTCGCCGCTCTCCGTAGAGAGCGCAACCACATGCTTGCCGTCGGGCAAGAAGCGCGCCTCGCGGTAGCGCACGCCAGGATCGCCGGCGACCTTGATAATCCGGCCGGCCTTGACCGGCAGCGTGAACACTTCGCCGCGCGCCGTGAAAATGGCGCGAGTGCCGTCCGGCGAGATGTGGACGCTGCTCAAGTAATTGAGCGGGCTCTTCACCCAGTGATCGCGCAGCTGATCGAAATCCGACGCCGCGGAAATCGGAATGATTTGCTCCTTTCCGCTCTGTAAATCGAGCGACCAAAGATCGCCGGCGCACGCGTACACCACGCGGCCCTCGGAGAGAGAGGCGCTTGCAATGTCGAACCCGCGCTGGTGGCTCTCTTGCCTGAGATCGCGGCCTTGAGTGTCCATGGAGAAGACGTTCATCACGCCGTCGCGGTCCGACAGAAAATAAATCCGCTGATTCCAAAACATGGGGTTGCGAGAAGTGCCTGCCCAATCAGCCGTCAAGGGCACCGCTTCGCTGCTGCCGTCGAAACGCCACAGGGTTTCGTTGTAACCGCCCTTATAGCGTTTCGTGAAACTGGGTTGTTTTCTCCAGCGGGTGAAGAAAAGCGTATGGCCGTCGGAGGAGTAGGCCGCCTCCGAGCCTTCGGCCAAGGGCACAATTTCCCGGCCGCCGTGCGCATCGAGCAGCACGAGTTTAGGGTCGGGCAGGGTGGAGAAGCGGTTTGTGCTCACCATCAGGCGGCCATCGGGCGCCCAGGCTGCGGGAACCGAATCGCCGTTCCAGGTGCGCCGTTCCGGAATACCGCCCGCGAGCGGTATCACGTAGACCTCGCTGGGACCTTCGTATTGACCGACGAAGGCGACGCTCTGCCCGTCGGGCGAAATGCGCGCCAGGGACTCCATCCCTGAGTCCGAGGTCAGACGCCGTGCGGCGCCGCCGTGAATTCCCACCGACCAAAGATCGCCCTCGGAGGTGAACACCACGGTGTCGCCGTGCAGGGCAGGATAGCGGTAATAGCCGCTGCGTCCTAACGGCTCGCTCGCCGGCGCCGGCGCCGGCGCCGGCAGAGCGGCGGAGGCGGCACAACAGGCGGCCATGACCGACACGCTGATCAGAAGGATTTTTTTATGCCGCATTTTAATCATCCCCGTTGTTCTTCCAGGTCATAATTGTGCCAATAGTTGCACAGGATGCCCGCGAGCCGATAATGCTATTGCCAACCTCTCCATTGGTCCAAACCGAGAAGCGAAAATGAACGATTCGAAAACGCACGCCGCAAAATCGCCCGCCCAGCATTATCGTTGGGCGGAAATACATCCGGAACCGATGAAGGGCGGCATCACGCGCCAACTGATCACTTCAGAGCGCATGATGATTGCGCATGTGCGTCTCAAGAAGGGCGATGAGGTGCCGACGCACTCGCACGAAAACGAACAGATCACTTACATCCTCGAAGGTGCCCTGCATTTTTGGTTGGGACCCAAGGGTGACCGCGAGGTGACCGTGCGCGCCGGAGAAGTGCTGGTGATCCCGTCCAATCTCGAGCACCGCGCCGTTGCACTGGAGGAGACCCTCGACGTGGATGTCTTTAATCCGCCGCGGCAGGATTGGCTCGACGGAACGGATGCGTACTTGCGCCGCTGACCCGCGCTACTCGCTGACGCGCGACGCCAGCTGCGCGCCAGCCTAGCGCGGCATGCGATAAAGAAACGCGGCCAGTTGCGAGCCTAAGGCGCTGGCGACGAATACCAGCTTGTTGTTCGAGGTCAGCTTGCGCAGCCAGTCGAAGGCGCCGCCATCAATCAACGGCATCTGCTCGCCCTCCCGAGAGCGTGCGCTGATCATGAATCGCAATCCATCGTAGTAGTCGTGCGTGAGCGTCTCGAAGACCACCGAGGTTTCGCCCGCGGCGCTCGCGATGCGCTCGCCGAGCGCCTTGCGCTCCGGAGTCGCGAGAATCTTGAGGCGGCGGTCCGGAAAGCCGTAGCCATGCTGCTCGAGCCGGTTCAAGGCGCCGAGGTGCGTTTGAATGTGCTCGGACAGCGACTCGACCAAAAACGCCTGATCCTTGCGTTCGTGCCCGGCGGTCGTTATGCAAAACAGCCGAAAATGCGCCGCAAACCCCGGTTGGTTGGGTACCGCTTGAGCGCGGACGCAGCGGTGATTGGTGGTGAGCTTGACCGTCTGGCCGTTCTTGCGCAATCGCCGTGCGCTCTCGAGCGCCAGCAAGTTGGTCGGGTCCGAGACCACTTCCGTGCCGCGCACCGTCGAGACAATTTTATTTTGGCTCGCGAGTGCGATGGCCGAACAGGACCCTAGGGGCGCCAGCGGCGAGAGTTCCAAGGCTTCGAACGCGGATGCAGCCGCCAGCAAATGACTGTCCAGCTGATTCAGCGTACGTTGATCGACATAGGCAGGGCAGACGAAGCGGTCCCTTTCCCATTGCTGCTGAATTTGTGCGGCGGATCTTTGCGCGGCACGCTGCTCCGCGACGCCGAGGAGTAATGACCACAGTTCGGACGCGGCCAATCCTTGCGCCAACGCCGTGTATGCCGCTTCCTCGATTCCCGCGCGCGTCCAGTTGCGTTCCATGCGCCAAATCTATTGAGCCGGCGGGCGCGGATCAATACTTGCGCGAGATCAGATCATCAGATGCGGCGGCACGCGCGCATTGGCGGCCCTCTCATAGGCTCGCGCGACCTGGAGCAATAGTCCGTCCTGATTGCGGTGGGTCACCAGGGTGATGCCTACCGGCAGGCCGCTGACCAACCCCGCAGGCACCGTGAGGCTGGGATAACCGGCGATTGCCGCGGCACTGGCAATTTGCGATGAGCCGCCGCCGCGCCGGTCACCCCAGACGGAGTCGATGAGATCCGCCGGTCCGTTGCTCGGACCTACCAGCACCTCCACCCCCTGCTGGCCGAGCAGTGTCGCCAGGCCTTCCACGTCCGCGGTGCGCTTCAAGGTCGCCAGTGCTTTCTCATAGGCCGGATCGCTCAAGGGTCCTTTCGCCTCGGCCATTTCGAAGATCTCCTGGCCAAAGACGATGAGTTCCTCATCCGCATGAGCGCGATTGAAGGCGATCAGATCGGCGAGCGTTCTGCAATCAACCTGGGAGGGATCGAGCGTCGCCAAGTAGGCGTTGATGGCGTCCTTGAACTCGAACAGCAACCCGTCGAGTTGCGCTTCGCCCGACTCGTCGAACGCTTTTGGAGGCTTCAAGTCGACGGTCGCGGCACCCTCTTGCTCGAGCACGGCTCGCGCGTCGGCGAATAGACGGGTCGTGTCCGGGTGCGCGCCTTGCGGCACCGGCATGACACCAATGCGTACACCACGCAGACGAAAAGCCTCGATGTCACTGCCGTGGGCGCCGAAGCCCAAGGGCCGTTCGGCAATCACAGCGGCGAGTATCGCGGCATCTCCCACTGTCCTACACATGGGTCCCGCCGTGTCCTGCCGCGGGGAAATAGGAACCACACCCTTACCGCTGACGACGCCGGCGGTGGGTTTGAGGCCCACGAGGCCATTGATGGAGGCAGGAGAGAGGATGGAGCCGTTGGTCTCCGTACCGATCGCCGCCGCACAGAAACTCGCCGCGGCCGCCACGCCGGAGCCGGCGCTCGAACCCGACGGGTTTCGGGCGGGATCGTAAGCATTGCGGACCTGGCCACCGATGCCGCTCCAACCGCTGCATGACCGCGTCGAGCGAAAATTCGCCCATTCGCTCAAGTTGGCCTTGCCCAGGATGATCGCGCCGGCGGCACGCAATCGGGCCGCGAGCGGCGCATCGGCGCCACGAAAGGATCTGGCGAGCGCATAGGATCCGGCCGTCGTTGCCATCGGATCGCGGGTCTCGATGTTGTCTTTGAGAATAAGGGGAATGCCGTGCAGCGCACCTCGCAGCTTCCCGGATTTGCGTTCCGAATCAAGCGCCCGCGCGTCTTTCAGGGCGTTGGGATTGAGTGCCAACACCGAGCGGTACTCCGGGCCGTGGTGATCGAAGCGGGCAATGCGCTTTAGGTACGCCGCCGTCAAGGCCTCAGAGGTCACGACGCCGGCGGTCAGTGCACGCATGAGGGCGGCGATCGACTGCTCGGTCGGGTCAAAAGCCGCAGTCGCGGCGCGCAGGTCGCCGACGGCGGCCGCCAGCGATAGGGCCCCGGCTGTTGTAATAAAGCATCTGCGATCCATGAAATCTACCCCTTTGCAAGTTTGAATCGTGTGCACCCCTCGGTCGCGCGTTCTCAACGTGGACAGAAGTTCAATTTATTTTCGTCGGAATTCTTTACAGCTCCCGGTGGATTTGTTAATTATTTAAATTCGGCTATGAGATATCTCATATACCGACAGTGTCTTGTCAAATATAAACGCCGCAAGGGATGAATACCAATGACTACACGACTTGCTCGGTATCGAGTGGCGCGCAAACTACTCGCGTCTCCACTGCTTCTGGTATTAGGGATGAGTGCTCATGCCCAGGTCACGCCGACAGCGGCTGCTGCGGAGGATACGTCCCTACAGGAAGTCGTAGTCACCGGTTCGCGCATCGCCCGTCCGGATCTCGACAACATGCAACCGACGACCACCATCGATGCCAAAACGTTCGATACACGCGGCTATCTCGACGTTGGTCAAGCTTTGAACGCCCTGCCGGGCTTCGGCGTACCGCCGAGCAGCGCCGAGCAAACGCAGACCACGGCGGGCATCGGGCAAAGTTTCGTTGATCTCTACGGTCTGGGTTCGCAGCGCACCCTGGTGTTGGTGAACGGTCGACGCTTCGTTTCTTCCAACACGGCGAGCTTGAACGGATCAGGCGCCAACAATCCGTTGGGCGGTCCCGGCGACCAGGTGGACTTGAATGTCATCCCCACCAAGCTGATCGACCGCATCGAGACGATCTCGGTCGGCGGCGCCCCGATCTACGGCGCCGATGCCATCGCCGGTACCGTGAACATCATCCTGAAGAAGGACTACGAGGGATTGGACGTTGACGGGCAGGTCGGCGCCACAGGGCAAGGCGATGCCTGGAACTATCGGACGCGCGTGTTGGCCGGCACCAATTTCTTGGATGGCCGTGGCAATGTCACTGCCGTGGCGGAATTCACCAAGACCGACGGTCTGGTCGGTCTGGCGCGTCCCGTCTACGCCGGGGATTTGGGTTTCAATGCACCGGCAACGCCGGGACCTTTCAGCCAAGTGCTCACCTCGCCTTTGACCGTCCCCGGCGTCAGCTTTGGCGGCATTCCCTACGTGGACGACGGCGTGTTCTTCTCACCCAGTGCGCAGAATGGCAAGGCGGTGGGTGTCACCAACGCCGCCGGCCAGACGCTGGCCTTTGGCCAGGGCGGCACCCTGCAGCCGTATAGCTTCCCAGCGTCGGGGAATCCGGTGTTCACCACCGGCGGTGATGGCTTGCGCCTCTCCCAGGTCAGCAACCTGCTGTCGCCCACTGAACGCGTCAACGTCGACACGCTGGGTAACTTAAAGATCGGCGAGAGTTGGGGTGCATTCGCGGAAGGCTGGTTCTCAGAGAGCCACGGCACGAACCTCATTGCTCAGCCGGCCTATACCTCTTCATTGTTCGGGGCCGCGGGCACACCGAACGGCGATTTCATTATCAACGTCAACAATCCATACCTGACGGCGGCCGATCGCACGTCCATCCAGAATGCGCTGAACGCCTATGCGGCACAGGTCACCGGCAGCGGCGGATCGTTCAACTACCCAGGCTGGAACCCGAACCAGTTCTATCTGGCTCGCGCCAACATCGATTTGGAGAACAACGCCGCCGTCGCCACTCAGACTTTGGCACGCGGTGTCGTGGGTCTGCAGGGTGACTTCGCCGTCTTTGACCATAAATACAACTGGGAAGTGGCTGCCAACTACGGTGAGTCGAGCAATACCGCCACCCAGCCGTCACTGGTGTATCAGAACGTGGTCAATGCGCTGAACTCGACCACCAACTCAGCGGGTCAAATCGTCTGCGCCGGCACGCCGGTGAACGCGCCGACCACCACCGTATCGAGCCTCTGCGCACCCTTGAACGTGTTCGGCGTGGGCTCGCCCAGTCTCGCCGCACAGCAGTACATCACGCATCTCGCGCAACAAACTTCCTACAACACGCAGCGCGACGTCACCGGCAACATCAATGGCGATGTTTGGAAGCTGCCGGGCGGTGAATGGAAGGCCTCTCTCGGCTGGGAAAACCGCCGTGAGTCGGCGGACTACTCGCCCGATTCCTTCTATACCCAAGGGCTGGGCCAGAATACGCTGACCGGCGTAGAAGGCGCCTATCACACCAATGAGGGCTCCTTCGAAACCCGGATTCCGATCTTCGGCGGCGACTTCTCCTTCCTTGGCATGCATAGCTTGGAACTAAACGGCGCCGCGCGCTGGGTGGACAATTCCGTTGCCGGCAACGCTTGGACTTATACGGAAGGCGTCGAATGGGCTCCGGTCCAAGACGTAAAATTTCGCGCCAACAAGACCAAGTCGATCCGCGCCCCGTCGATCACCGAGCTGTTCTTGCCGGCGGCGACCTCCTTCCAGTTCGCCAACGACCCCTGCGATCATAATTTCATCGGCCAGGGCACCGCTCCGGCCACGCGCGCGGCCAATTGCGCGGCCGCCGGTATTCCTCAAGGGTTCGTCTCGAACGTGGTCAATGCCACGGCTCAGGGTGTCAACTCGGGTAACCAGGATCTCACCAGTGAAACCGCCCATTCGCTCTCCTACGGCGTGGTGCTGCGGCCGCATTGGGTACCGCGCTTGAACATGTCGGTTGACTACATCAGCATCCGTCTGACCAATGCCATTGAAAACCTGGCGCTGGGCGACATCCTCGATGCCTGCTATGACTCGAGCAGTTATCCCAACTCGCCCGCTTGCCATCAGTTCACGCGCGGCCCGACCGGTCAGATCACCAGCTTCACTTCGGGCTACATCAACGCCGGTCTGTTGGATTTCGCCGCCATCCAAGCGGCACTCGACTACAACTTCGATCTGCCTTGGAACCTTGGCAACCTGGAAACCCGGGCGCAATACCTGGATACGCAGAAGCTGGTTTCCCAGGTCGGCTCCGCGAGTCCGGAAAGTTTGGCGGGTGAGCTGGTCGGGGTCGGTAACAGCAAGACCAAGGGCACCATCGACGCCACGTACACGAACCGGGGCATCTCCTTGGATTGGCAGGCGATCTTCATCGGCCGCGCCAATTTCAACAACCAGAATCTGGCGAACACTTTCAACTATTTCGGCGTCGGCAACTGGTGGGTGATGAACGCCACGCTGGAGTACCACGTGAGCCCGACTTTCAGCGTGCAATTCATCTTGAACAACGTGTTCAACAAGATGCCGCCGTTCCCGGCGTTGGCCGGCGCGCAGGGTAACTTCACGCCCGCGGTCTCGCAATACTTCGAGGGCGTGATTGGCCGCGCGATGATCTTGGGCGCAAATTGGAAGGCGTTCTAAGAGGAAACTCCGCATCGATGGATGCAGAGTCAGCAAAAGGCGCCCCGGGCGCCTTTTGCATTTCCCCTCGGGGATTTGCCATGCGTTCTCTTGGGCGACTAGAATCGCCGTTGCGCGGGCGTCGTATAATGGTAATACCCAAGCTTCCCAAGCTTGAGCCGTGGGTTCGATTCCCATCGCCCGCTCCACTTCCGTAGATCTAGTTTTGAGCTACGGCAATTCCGGGCTGCCGCCCGGATTGCGACGTCAGGTAACGGCTGACAAACTCCATCTCACGGATTGCTTGTTTGGACTCCATGCTCCGACCCAGACGGGCAAACAGGTCGGCAGCTTCTCGGCGCGCCAAGTGCTCGTACGTTAAGATCGCGAGGACGTCTGCCGGGCTGAGGCGCCGGCGCTCTACCTCGCATTGGCGCGCAGAGGGGCTCTTCGTGAGATCGATGGCGCCTGCATTGTCTATAG
>Ga0307474_10000930_pt1 | contig 21088 bp, 20 predicted proteins | sample atmos_gasesECM1C_2_FD_203312 | JGI IMG/M metagenome (GOLD analysis project Ga0307474, IMG submission 203312) | Hardwood forest soil microbial communities from Morgan-Monroe State Forest, Indiana, United States - atmos_gasesECM1C_05 | ecosystem: Environmental > Terrestrial > Soil > Temperate... | reverse complement strand
CCGAACGTTGGTCACTGGTGAGGGACACTTCGCTGTCTGTCGCCATACCAACTTAGAAGCATAACAGCTGGTAATGGTTACTTTGCGACAGCCCACTAGTCGAACGGCGGGCGAACCATCCGTCTTGCGAAGGTAAACGGCGTAGCTCGGTCCGCCTGCCTCTCCTTCCTCACGGAATAGAAGCGTCTTGCCGTCGGCAGAAAGGGTCACAGGATAAGACCAATCCAGCCAGGTGAAGTCGCGTTCCGCCGCATCTCCGGCGGTGCGAACGATCAGGCCTCGTCTCCAGTAATCTCGGGCAAGTAGGACCCGGCCGTCGGGCAGCACATCCTGAATGGTAAGATCAGCAAGCACTCGAGCAACGAGCCGTTTCTTTCCTGACAAACTGACCGAGTAGAGCGCACGATCAATGCCCAGTTGGGTTGCGGTAAACCAGATCTCGTCTCCCTCAGCGACCATGCGAGGCCGATGGCCCCGCCTTCGTAAGGCTCGGCCAAAACCCGCTTCTTCCCGGTAAGATCCACCACTGAAACCCCAGCGATCGAGTCCCCTTGAATAGGATGGTCCAGAAAAGCGATCATGTCGCCGTGGCGGGAGATGTGGGGATGACTGATCCAGCCCCCGGTCTCATATAGCACCTTGCCCACGGGATACTCCAAACGATTTCGTCCCGCGACGTCGCGCACCACGGCAAGCTGGGCGCCGTCGGGCGACCAATCGGCCCACTGCACATTCTCCAGCACTTCGCGGGGAGCGCCACCAACCAGCGGCATGCGCGCGAGGGTTCCGCTGTGGACTTGCGACGTGGTTTGTTGACTGCCCAGCAAAAGAGCCATCTCGCCAGTAGAAGAAATACCCAGGATCTCGGCCCCAGGAACTCCGATGGGGCGCGACTCAGGCGTGCCAAACCGTGTGGTAAAAACTTCCACCGGCGCACCCTCCCACGCGGCACTGTAGACCACGGTTTGTCCGTCGGGAGCGAACCTGGCCATGCGAATCGTACCCCGACGATAAGTCAGCAAATGATACGCGGCGGAATTTGTTGGTCCGTTATGCCGGATCAGAAAGAACGCCATCACCATCACCGCAAGCAGCGCCACACCGGCCAAGGCCAACGCGCGATGGTAGCGGCTCGCAGGAACCACGTTTTGAACAATGGAAGGGGCGGGCGTGATAGGAACAGAAGTTGTCTGTTTCGCACCCGTTTCGACCTCAGCCACGCTCGTGGAAATGCGCGAGGAATCCAATCCCCGTTTTAGGCGCTTTAGATCCCCACGAATCTCTGCCGCGCTTTGATAGCGCAGCTCAACATCCTTTTCCAAAGCTTTGCTGACGATGCGCTCCAACTCCGCCGGTAAATCGGGGTTCAGCCGGATGGGCGCAGCAGGAGCGCGGTTGAGAATCGCTTCGGTGATGACGCCGGAGGTGTCTCCGCGAAAGGGCAGAACTCCCGTAGCCATTTCGTAGAGCACCACGCCAAAGGAGAACAGATCCGTGCCTGCCCCAAGTTCTTTGCCTCGCACCTGCTCAGGAGACATGTACGCCAGGGTGCCCAGCGCAATTCCGGGGCTGGTCAGGTGAAGCGCCGCCACATCAGCCATGGTTTGGGAATCACCGCTGGCGGACTTGCCGGCGTCCGTGATTTTGGCTAGTCCGAAGTCCAGGATCTTGGCGTGCCCGCGCTTGGACACGAAGATGTTGGCCGGCTTGATGTCGCGATGAACAATTCCTTTGGCATGCGCCGCGTCGAGCGCATCGGTGACTTCGATCGCCACTGCCAGCAGGCGTTCGATTTCGAGAGGGCGGCCGTTGATGAGATGCTTGAGCGTGGCCCCGTCGAGATACTCCATCGCGATGAAGGACTTGCCTTCATGCTTTCCGATTTCGTAAATGGTGCAGATGTTCGGGTGATTCAGTGCAGACGCTGCCCGCGCTTCGCGTCGAAAGCGTTCCAGCGTTGCTTCGTCGTGAGCCACTTCTTCAGGCAGGAATTTCAGGGCTACGAAACGCCCCAACTCGGTGTCTTCCGCCCTGTACACGACTCCCATGCCGCCACCGCCAAGCTTGTCTACGATGCGGTAGTGCGAGATGGTCTGGCCAATCATTGATTAGACGCAAATCGAAGAATAAGCATAGTAGAGGGAAGGTTGAGAACAGTCAAAGCCTTTGAACGAGAGGCTGGCGTCAAGCTGTTTGAGTACACGCTGCCAGGGAGGTCAACCAGCGTGTTGGCCTACGCTGGTTGGGTTCTTGCTGACGACTGCCACCTGGGCATGATGGTGCTCGCTACGGTTCAATCCCCAGAGCAACAGCAGTAACGCAAACATAGCCACCAGGAAAAACAAAACACCTCCATAGCGGTGCAGATTTCCGTGCAGAAATCCGGGATCGACGCGCGTCCCGAGCATGGCGATAGTGAAGATTCGCAGCCCGTTCTTTGCAATCGAAAGAGGAATGGCAGCCAGGACAACGCCGGCCTTGCGCCAAAAGGACCGCAGGAATAAGTGCGCCAGCACCATGCTGGTGACAATCAACATCAGGCTGGACCGCAGACTGCTGCATTCCTGCGCGACCTCAAGGGTCAATCCTGGTATCGATACCATGATTCCATCTTGTGTAACCGGAATACCCAAAGCTGAAAACAGCATGCCGGCGGAGATTGCCGACCCTTGCTGCCAGAACGCCACAATCTTGTTTAATGCCGGGGCGGGAATAGGAATGAACCAGAACAAGAAGCAAAGAGGAAACAGAAACTGCCGAGCCATCCGGGTTCCAAAACACAGAATAAAGGATGCGATCCACCAGATCACCATCCCCAGCATGCCGGCAGAAAGCTGAATATCGCTGTATGAGCCCGGCATCCGACGGGCGTAGCCGCCGATCAACATGGCAACAACCAACAGAGCTGAGCCAAACCCAACAGACGGTTCGACCACGGGTTCTACTACCGTCCGCTCGGCGAAGATCAAAGCCACGCTAATCGGTACGATTAAGAGCAGGTGGGTGTATTCATCGGTGCGCAGCGCTAGCGCGAAAGTCCGCAATAGGGGCTGCCATCCGATCACCACTGAAGCTGCGCACAGCAATGCAAACTGTCGGAATGCCGGTCGCCATGTCATCTCGATTTCAGTCATCGTGGAAGAGCAAACATTAAGACGTTACTCCGAGAACTGACAGTACCCTTCCGGGGTAGTCCAGACGGCCAAAAGGCGTCGAGTATTCGAAGCAGATAGATTGCAATCCGCGAGTGGGAAGCGTAGCAGGAGGAGTTTGCGAACCTGGAGTACCGCGAAGTGAGCTTAACTATTCTCCACGGCTTGATAAGGCCACCACCGTGTCCATTTGGTCCCGTACGCCGTTTTCCAGCACTTTAATGGTGAAGTTTACGGTAATCTTGGCTTGCGTCTCGACCGGCCGCCCATTCTGCAGATAGGGTTTGAATTGCCAGTGCTGTGCCGCTTCGCGAGCGGCTGAAGCGAGGATGGCGGGACCGCTCAGCACGCGCAAGTCTTGGATGGCGCCGTCAGCGCCGATAAACGCCTGTAGCAGCACCGAACCCTGTACCTTCATTTGCCGGCTGAGCGCGGGATATGCGGTGGCCGGAGCCTTCGCCAATGCCATCTGTACCCGCTCGGCTGCAACCGTGGCCGGACCCTGCTCGGACGCTACGGAACCCGCCGCTGCAAACTGTGAAGAGCGCGGCATCTCAACCTTTTCTGGATTGCTGCTGAGACGGACAGTATTATGCGTGCCGCCGGCCACAACTTCGACTTCCAGTGGCGGAATCACATTGCGGCTGATGGCGACGACGGGTCGTCCAGCTTTTGCTGGCTTCGAGGAACTCTTGGCGACTGCAACCGGCTTCGTCGGATCGTCAGCAGGAGCAGCCGGTGCTGGCGCTACCTTGCTGGGAACCCACTCAGGGGTTGCATCATCCGCGACCGGCGTTTCCGCATCGCCAAACCAGAAGTCGCGGTCGTTGACCACCACGACCACAAGCGCCACGAGCAGAATAACCAGCGCGAAGAACATCCGGCTGCGATCATTCTGGTAAGCGGCACCCACCCAGCTCGTGCCAGCTTCCCGTCTTGGCGTCTGCTCTGACATTTCTGTGAACAATTGCTGATGTGCACTACTAAGATGATGCGTTTCGCGGTCGGAGACAATGGCACGACGGGCTGATGCCTATGGCACGACTGGGCCATACGAAATCGGACGCGGCTCTGCCTCGAGAGGAGCTGTTTTGGGCAGCGCACACAGGCCTTTATACCGACCTTGACACTTTTCAACACCTCAGTGGAAAACATTGTGGAAAAGCAGGGAAGTATCTTCGTAACTAGCTCAGCGAGAGATGCTTCTACACCTTGCACTGAGTTGGTTGCTGATACCTTAAGTGGAAAGCAGGAATCCTGGAGACATTTTGAAGATCAGACTCGACAAGCTGCTGCTGGAACGTGGACTAACGAGCTCGCGCGAACGGGCACAAGCGTTAATCCTCGCAGGCAAGGTTCTAGTCGGCGGGCAAAAAATAGAAAAAGCTGGAACAGCCGTGGACGCTGATGCTGATATTCGTCTTCTCGGTGAAGATTTGAAATACGTCGGACGCGGAGGCCTTAAGCTCGAAAAAGCGCTGGAGCATTGGCACATCGACGTGAAGAACAAAATCTGTCTTGATGTCGGAGCATCCACGGGCGGTTTCACCGATTGTCTGCTGCAGCATGGCGCATCGCGAGTGATCGCCGTCGACACGGGCCATGGCCAAATTGATTTTCGTCTTCGCCGGGACACGCGTGTGCGCCTCCTGGAAAAGACCAATGCACGCTATTTGACGAAGGAGCAGGTCGGCGAACTCGTCGATTTTATCGCGATGGATGTTTCGTTCATCTCCGCAACGTTGGTTCTGCCGGCGGCAATCGCAGCGGGATTCCCCGGCTTCGCCGACAAGCGTCGTGGGCGGCAAATGATGGTGCTGGTAAAACCGCAATTTGAGGCGGGTCGCGAAGAAGTAGGGAAGGGAGGCATCGTGCGCGATCAGGCCGCCCAGACGGCTGCAGTGGAGAAGGTGCGTGTCGCGCTGCTGGCGCAGAATTGCGCGTACACGGATGTAATCGAGTCTCCGATTCTAGGTGCAGAAGGCAATCGCGAGTTCCTGCTGTTTGCAGTTTTCTGATGTACTCCGCTTTCGCCCGGCGCCGTGCCGATAAATCTTTTTCGACTATTTCGGTACAATTCAATGTTCACCATGGACACTGAGAAAACTCCACCTGCGAAAGGCAAAGCTGCAGCTATCGTCTCTAAGCCTGGCAAGTCTGAAATCGCAAGCATTGTGCCTGGACTCCTCGACTGGTTTCGTCAGCATCGCTATCAGGTGGTTGTGGACCACGAGACCGCTCCGAACGCTGCCGGCATCGAGGTGCTCACCCGCGATGAAATGGCCTTCCGGCCTCTGAACTTTGTGGTCGTACTTGGTGGTGACGGAACTTTGCTCTCCGCGGCTCGTTCCATGGCCAAGGCTGGAATCCCGGTGCTGGGTGTGAATTTGGGTTCCCTCGGATTCTTGACCGAAGTGCCGCTGGAGGAACTCTATCCAACACTGCAGGGGATCGAGGACAGTAACTGCAACGTGGAAACGCGTTCCATGGTGCACTGTGATGTGTTGCGCAAAGATCTGCTGGTGGCCAGCTATGACGCGCTGAATGACATCGTGGTAGGCAAGGGAACGGTTTCCCGTCTCAACCATTGCGACGTGTACATCGATGGTGCTTTTGTCTCCGTCTATAAAGCGGACAGCCTTATCGTTTCCACCCCTACCGGTTCGACTGCTTATTGTCTCGCCGCCGGCGGGCCTATCCTAATGCCGTCGGTCAATGCGTTCGTGGTCACGCCGGTTGCAGCTCACTCGCTTACGCATCGCCCGCTGGTTGTCCCCGACACTTCCAAGATCGAGATCGTGGTCAACACAGGTCACGACGAAGCGTACTTGAGCATCGATGGTCAGGTCGGCATGCCGATGTTCGATGGCGACCGCGTCGCATGCCGCAAGTCAGAGCGCGAGGTCAAGTTGTTGCGCATCAAGGGAACATTTTTCGATGTGTTGCGGGCCAAGCTGAAGTGGGGACAGAGATGAGTCAAGTCGGTTCCGCTCGCAGCTACGAATACCCGACATGAGGATGAGGATGAAATTTGCAATCGCACTTTTGAGTTGTGTCTTCACAATCAATCTGCTGGCCCAGTCCAAGCCCATCGCCGACCTCACCATCACCAATGCCAAAGTCTGGACAGTGGACAAGGCGCATCCCATGGCGCAGGCGGTCGCTGTCCTCGGCGATCGTATTGTTGCTGTCGGTTCCAACGCCGAGATCGAGGTCTTGCGCGGCACGGCCACCAAAGTAATCGACGCGCGGGGCAAGCTGCTCCTGCCCGGTTTTAACGATGCTCACGTACACTTCGTTGAGGGCGGCCTTCAACTCGACTCCGTGCAACTCAACGACGCTACCAGTACCGATGAATTCGTCCGCCGCGTCCGCGAACAAGCGCAGAAAACTCCGAAAGGAGAATGGATTAAAGGAGGCGAGTGGGACGAGACCAAATGGAGCCCACCCAATCTGCCTACTAAAGAACTGATCGATCCGGTAACGCCGGACAATCCAGCATTTCTCGACCGCTACGACGGCCACGGCGCCTTAGCGAACTCTACCGCGCTGCGTCTGGCGGGCATCACAGCCCGAACCCCCGATCCACCGGGAGGCGTGATTGTTCGCGATGCCCAGGGCAATCCCACGGGCGCTCTCAAGGATGCGGCCAGGGAGTTGGTCATCAAAGTGATTCCTCCCTTGTCGCACGAGCAGCGCCTCCGAGCCATAAGGCGTGCTTTGGAGTACTCCGCCTCTCTTGGCGTTACCAGCGTTCAGCACATGAATGATGGCGAGGACAACTATACCGATATTCGAGCCTACGGAGAGCTTCTGCAAAGCGGTGAACTGACCACGCGCGTGTATGTAGCCCCGGCAATTTCCGACTGGCAGGATCTGGCAAAGGTGGGAATACGCCACGCCTTCGGTTCTTCGTTTTTGCGTGTTGGTGCGCTCAAAACATTTGCAGACGGGTCGTTAGGTTCGCGCACGGCATATTTTTTTGCTCCGTACAGTGACGAGCCCAACAACTCCGGATTGCTGGGCGAGCAAATGCAACCGCTCTCCCGGGTGCGGGATTGGATGACGCAGGCCGACGCCGCCGGTCTGCAACTCTGCACCCACGCCATCGGCGATCGCGCCATCTCGACCGTCCTCGATCTGTATACGGATGTGGTCAGAGCCAATCGGGGAATGGAACGCCGCTTTCGCATCGAGCACGCGCAGCACATGGCCGAAAAGGATTTCGCGCGTTTCGCGCAGTTGGATGTGATCGCTTCGGTGCAGCCCTACCAGGCCATCGACGACGCACGCTGGGCCGAGGCTCGCATCGGCCACGACCGGGCCAGCCGGACCTACGCTTTCCGCACGTTTCTAAACCACGGCGTGCATCTTGCCTTGGGAACCGATTGGCCGTTCGGCCCGCTGGATCCCGTACTAGCCGTTTATGCTGCGGTCACGCGTGCAACTTTGGACGGGAAAAATCCTAACGGCTGGTTTCCCGAACAGAAGCTTACCGTCGAAGAATCCGTCGAGGCCTACACCCTGGGCTCGGCATACGCTGAATTTCAGGACAAAGACAAAGGTTCAATCACGCCCGGAAAACTCGCGGATATGGTTCTGCTGAGTGACGACATCTTTACCATCGATCCGGTAAAGATTCGAGACGTGAAAGTGCTGAAGACGATTGTCGATGGAAGGTTGGTGTGGGACCTGGACCGAAAGAAACAGTATTCCAGGGCGAACTAAGTCTCGCTGCGAACCAGGTCTGCAATGGTCTCGCGCCGTCGGATTACTTTGATCGATTTTCCATCGACCAGCACCTCTGCGGCACGCGGCCGCGTATTGTAGTTAGAGGCGAGCACCATTCCATAAGCACCCGCGTCCAGCAGCGCCAGCAGTTCCCCTTCCTGCATGATTGGCAACTGACGGTCGCGGGCAAAGAAGTCGCCTGTCTCGCAGATCGGTCCGACGACATCGACCGTCTCGTTTACACCTTCCTCAGGTTGGTCAGAAACAACGACAGGGACGATTTCGTGATGGGCGTGATACAGCGAAGGCCGCAACAGGTCATTCATCGCCGCATCTAGGACCAGGAACTTCTTCGGCCCATTCGTCTTTTTATATAACAGGCGCGTGAGCAAAGCTCCAGCAGGCCCGACAATACAGCGGCCGGGCTCGAGCAAGAGATGCACCTTGAGATCTCGCAACGGTCGCAGCAAGGCGTCAGCATAGGAAGCAACCTGATCGGAGAACTTAGGCAGACACTGATTATCATAGGCGATGCCCAGCCCCCCGCCCGCGTCCACATACCGAATGGCATGACCGTCCGTCCGCAGCGCCCGGGTCAGGTCTGCCACCCGCTCCATGGTCGCTGCGAAGGGCTTCATGTCCGTGATCTGGGAACCTATGTGCACGCTGATGCCGGCAATCTCTAAAGATTTTATTTCGGACGCTCGCGCGTACATCTGGCGAGCTTCGTCAATGGGTATGCCGAATTTGTGCTGATGCAAGCCCGTGGAAATATACGGATGAGTCTCGGCAGGAACATCGGGGTTCACCCGGAGAGCGATTCGCGCTTTCTTTTTCACCCGAGTGGCACATTCCGCAAGCGCGCACAATTCCGATTCGCTCTCGACGTTGAATAGCAGGACATCGGCCTTTAGCGCGGCTCGCATCTCATCCGGAGTTTTCCCCACTCCGGAGAATACGACCTTCTTCGCGGCACTCCGGCTGACACGCAGCACGCGCTCCAGTTCTCCACCGGAGACTACATCGAAGCCGCATCCCATTCTGGCCAGCAATCGCAGAATGCTGAGGTTCGAATTTGCTTTAACCGAGTAGCAGACCGTATGCGGAACCTTGCGAAAGGCTCGATCGAAGGCGCGCATGCGTTCACGAATCGTCGATGCGGAATAGACGTACAGAGGCGTGCCGAAGCGCTCTGCTAGATCTGTCAGGGGCAGCTTGTCACAATGAAGCACGACCGAAGAATCGCCGTGCTTCGCATTGCGATAGGAAAAAGCAGGCGGACGGCCCTGGCCCCGGTTCCCGGCACCCATCACTTGCGCTTCCCGGGAGTGCCTTTGACTCGAATCGCAACCACGGTTTGATCGTCGAACGCTTCTTCCCCAGAGGCATGCTTGGCCACCGCTTGGAAAATCAATTTAACAATCTCGCCGGCTGAAGCGTTGGGGTTCGCGGCAACGATTTCTCCGACTCGCTCGCGGCCAAAAAGTTCTTCAGCTTTGTTGCTCGCATCGAGAATACCGTCACTGAAGAATACGAACATGTCTCCGGGTTTGGCCCGAAAAGTGAATTCATCGTAGTCGGCATCGTCGAACAATCCCAGCGGCAAACCGGTGGCCTCGATAACTTCGATCTGGCCATCGTGAGCATAGATCGGGCGCGGCAGGCCGGAGTTGGCCACGTGCAAGGTGCGATTGCGATCATCCCACACGGCGTAGATCAGGGATACGAACTGGCTCTCAATGCGCCGTTCGCCCAGAGAGAAATTGACAGCGGAAAGCATTTCCGCGGGGCCCGGCTCAATGGGTGCGTGGGAACGTAGAATTCCGCTGACCAGCGCAGCATAAATCGCAGCGGGTGCGCCTTTGCCGCTGACATCGCCAATTACGATGGCGGTGCGTGACATGGAATAACTCACAAAATCATAGAGATCGCCGCCGATGGCGCGGGCGGGCACGAACTTGGCCGCGATGTCCAGGTTCTCAAGCTTGGGAAGTGTCGGTGGCAGGAGCCCGAACTGCAACTGGCGCGCCATCGCCAGGTCGCGTTCGAGACGTTTTTCCTGACGGGCAATTTGCTCGTAGAGCTGCGCATTTTCGATGGCAATCGCAACTTGTGCGGCGAGCGTGGTCACGGTTCGTTTGTGATCATCGGTGAAAAACCCGCGCCGCGTGTGCTCAAGGTCGAGCACGCCGATCACTTTATCCTTGTAAACCAGCGGCACCGCCAGTTCGGAGCGGGTCTCGGGATTCCCTTGGATATACCGCGGGTCCTTCTTCACGTCAGGAACCAATACCGCCTGCTTGTTTTGCGCGGCGAAGCCGATGACGCCTTTCCCTAAAGGGATTTCGTGCTTGAGTTGAATATTTTCCTGAAAGCGTTGCGAGAAACGGTGCTGCAGTTTCTCTCCGGTCGCATCGAGCAGCAAGATGCTGAACATCTGATAGTCGATCAGCTTTCGAAGCAGTTCCGCAATGCGCTTCAGCAGTTCGTCGACGTTGAGAATGGACGTGAGCTCGCGCGCGATTTCATTCAGCAAAACCAAAGTCCGCGCCTGTCGCGTGGTACGCGTGTACAAGCGCGCATTCTCGATGCCCACCGCCATGCGTGAGGCAATCAGCGTCAGCAACCGCTTATGCTCTTCGGTAAAGTGGTACGGCTGGGGCGACTCGATATCAATGACGCCGATGAGCCGGTTCTTGATAATCAGTGGAACGGCCAGTTCGGAGCGCACGTTAGGAACCGCGGAAATGTAGCTTGGATCGTTGGCAACATCATCAACCAGAATTGCTTCCCGTCGCTGCGCTGCAATCCCAGTGACGCCCTCGCCCACTTTAATCCGCATGCGCTCGGCGACTTCCCGCGTGTAACCCACCTGAAATCGGAAGCGAAGTTCCTGAGTTTTTTCGTTCAGCAGAAGAATGGCAAAGATTTCGTAATCGATAACCTTGCGCACCAGTTCGGCCACGCGGCGGAGCGTGGTGTCCAAGTCGAGCGTGGTGTTGACCACGTCCGCCACTTCCAGCAGAAGGGGATCGACTTTGGATTGAAAGTCCGCCTTGGTAGCAACCATTTCCACTTCCTATGATATCAGCCGCGTTTTTCGGGCATTCCCTTGGTAGGCGAAAGGGTGTCCGCGATGGTTACGATCAGGCTTCTCGCGGGACGACACAGATGTCCGGAAGGTTGCGGTACTTCTCGGCGTAGTCCAATCCGTATCCGACCACGAATTCGTCGGGAATGCTGAACCCGATGTAGTCAGCCTTGATCGGCTGTTTTCGTCGTGACGGCTTGTCCAGCAATGCGGCAATGCGAAGGGCTTTCGGCTGGTGGCCCAGCATGATCCTTTGCAGGTAGTTGAGCGTAAGGCCGGTGTCTAGGATGTCTTCGACGAGGATCACATTTCGACCTTTCATCGATTGATCCACATCCTTGGTCAGTTGTACCTCGCCAGTCGAGTCCCATCCGAATTGCAATTCATCGGCTGGGCTGGGACGGTTGCCGTAACTTGAAACTCCGATGAAGTCGAAGGTCGCGTCCAGTTGAATATGACGTGCCAGGTCGCTGAGAAAGATCGTCGCGCCTTTTAGCACGCCTACCAAAATTACGGCCTGCCCGGCAAAGTCGCGAGTGATCTCAGCGCCCATCGCGGCCACGCGATGCGCGATTTGCTCGCGTGAGATTAGAACCTTAAGTTCGGTCACGGCGAATTATATTAAACTAGCAGTCAGCATTTAGCACTCAGCATTTAGCATCAATTCATAAGTTGAATGGGAACCTGGTTCTTGAGGAACTAAATGCTGAGTGCTGAGTTCCGCATCTGACCCAGACACTATGAACCTCAATGGCATCAAACTCACTTGGTTAGGCCACGCAACGTTTCGGATAGAAACGCCCGGCGGCAAAATCATCTTGATCGATCCCTGGGTCATGGGCAACCCTATGTGCCCGGAGAAGGAAAAGAACGTTAAGAAAGTTGACGTTCTGCTCTGCACTCACGGCCACTTCGACCACATCGGGGACGCGGTTGAGATCGCGAAGAAGCACAATCCCAAGGTAGTCGGCATCCCTGAATTGTGCGGATGGCTGGGAAAAAAAGGCGTGAACCAAACTGCGGAGATGAATAAAGGTGGCACGCAAACCGTCGACGACATCAAAGTCACGATGGTTCACGCCGACCATTCCTGCGGCATCAAGGATGGGGATGAGCTCGTCTACGGCGGCGAAGCGTGCGGGTACGTCGTCGAGTTCGCCAATGGCGTGAAGATTTATCACGCCGGCGATACTAATGTCTTCGGCGATATGCAGATCATCCGCGAGCTCTACGCGCCAGACATCGCAATGGTTCCGATCGGCGATCACTACACTATGGGCCCGCGCGAAGCTGCCTACGCCTGCAATCTGCTGAAGCCGAAGACAGTCATCCCCATGCACTTCGGAACCTTCCCGCCACTGGTAGGAAGGCCGAGCGACCTGCGCAAGCTCGCGCCCCAGGTAGAAGTCAAAGAAATGAAACCGGGCGAAACAATTTCATAAAGGATATGGAGCACGGGCGTCTCGCCCGTCCGGCCCAGCAAGCTGTAAAGAAAGGAAACGAGTTGGCGAAACCAAAAACCAAAAAGCCAGATTGGCAGATGCCCGGAATTCTCTCCGAGCCTGTCGAAGACTATCTCTATTCCATGCTTCCGCCGCGCGACGAAGTGCTCGCGGAAATGGAAGCCGAAGCCGCCAAACGAAAGATTCCAATTGTAGGTCCGGCGGTCGCCCGCATTCTGCATCAGCTTGCGCTCATGATCAACGCCAAAACGGTTTTCGAGATGGGCTCAGCCATCGGATACTCAACTATCTGGTGGGCCCGAGCCGTCGGCCAAGGTGGACTCGTGTTCTACACCGACGGAGATCGCAAGAATGCTGATCAAGCCCGCGGATATTTCGAGCGGGCGGGAGTCTTATCGCGAATCAACATCACGACTGGCGATGCGCTGGAGCTTCTTTCCGAACACAAACAGGAATTCGACATAATCTTCAACGACGTGGACAAAGAAGACTATCCGCGCGTCTTCCGGTTGGCTGTGCCACGTCTGCGCAAGGGCGGTCTGTTTGTTACGGACAATGTTCTGTGGAGCGGAAAGGTCGCCCAGAAGAATCCTGACAAGACCACCAGTGCCATTCTGGAATTCAACCGCCTGCTCTACGATTCTCCGGATCTCTTTACAACCATCCTGCCGATCCGAGATGGAGTTGCCGTTGCGGTGAAGCGTTAAGCGACCGCGATTATGGATGTTTGGGACGCCATCGCAAGTGCCCAGCACATTCTGCCAGGGCAGGCTGCCCCTGAAGACACTCGCGACCCGAGGTGGCAAGCGATTATAGCGGTCGGGCACTTTATTCAAGAGGAACTCGATGCCATCTGGTCATTCATCCTCCGGTGGGGCATTAGCGCCGATGAGGATCTACGCGACGCAGTAGCAACGTGCCTGCTTGAGCATTTGTTGGAGTACCACTTTACCCGCTTCTTTCCGCAACTCGAGGAAGCGGTACGAAGTAATCCGATGCTCGCGGACACATTTTCGAGGTGCTGGAAGTTTGGGCAGGCGAAAGAGGAGGACAACACGAAACGCTTTGACGACCTTCATGCCGAATGCCGAAGGGTTAGATCCCAAATATAGTTGTGAGAGCGAAGTCAGATCGATTTCACCGGAACCAAAGTCAGATCTTCCACCAATCCCACTTCCTTCTGCAGGAAAGGTTCGGCATAAGTCACACCGCCCAGCAACCCGTAGAAGCGTGCCATGGCTTCGATGCGTGCCCGAATCTCGGCTTGCGCAGGAAAGAGGTCCTTGCCCGCTTCCTGATCGCTGAACTGCGACTTGTAAGCCATCAACGACTGGAAGCGTGCTTCGAAAAGCTCCGTAATGTCCACAACGAACGTTGGCCGCACGTCGTGGTAAAGGGTTGCATAGATAATCTTGAAAGGCCGGTGCGGCGGAAGTGTGCTGGCACCGTCATCCTTCGCGGGCGAGGGCGCCCGCGCCACACCGACATCTAGTTTGGTCAGGCCTGCCAGAAAGCAGGCCTCATATCCCAGCGTCGACGCCGTATAGTGATCCGGATGGCGTCCCTTCCAGTAAGGAAGGATCACCACTCGCGGCCGCTGCTCCCGGATCACACGCGCAACTTTCAAGCGGTTCTTAAAAGTATTCTCAACCCGCCCGTCGGGAATATCGAGAGCTTCCCGCCACGAGACCCGCAGTATCTTCGCCGCCTCCGCCGCTTCTAGCGCTCGATCTTCCGCCGTGCCCCGCGTCCCCATCTCTCCCTGAGTGAGATCGAGGATGCCCGTGCGCCGCCCGCGCTGCGCCATCTTCAGCAAGGTGCCGCCGCAGGTTTGTTCGACGTCGTCGCGGTGAGCAGCGATCGCCAAAACATCGAGTGCAGCGGAACTGGAAGGAGTGGACAACCTAGTCGAGACTCCCTTGTTCCAGAACCACGTTTTCGCGCACGATCAGACGGTGGGCCGCCATCTCCTTCAATGTGGGCAGCACGCGGTTCACGTGCTCGTCCGTGTCCACGAAAATGATGATCACTGGAAGCTTGCCTCCGGCGTCTACCAGATGGCTAGTCTGAACCCGATGCCGCCCAAGGAACCCGGCCACCGCATGGATTGCGGTCGCGGCATACACGTTCTCCCGCCGCAGGTAGTTGAGGATCTCCACGTGCAGCGGCCGGTGATACCACTGGTCGGCTTCGTTGAGATAGATGGTAACTTGAACAGCCATCGCGTCTGGCATTTTACAGCACTCGCGCCAGAGCCATACCGGCGAGCGCTCCACCAAGGCAAAGTAAATTGTTGCCGAGCACGTTGGTCAGCATCAGAAGCCACTGCCCCTGCTCGAAGTAAGCCATGGTTTCAAACGCGTAACTGGAGAAGGTAGTAAACGAACCACAGAAGCCGACGACCACGAGCAACCGCCAGCGGGGGTCTGCCAGCACTCTTTCGGTGGTCCAGATCACGAAGAAACCAACGATCAGGCTGCCAGCGATATTGATGAACAGCGTCCCGTAGGGAAAAACAGGCCCCCATTCCTTAGCTGCGAACCGGCTCAAAAGATAGCGGGCATTGGCGCCGACAATTGCGCCCAGGGAAATGACGAGAAGATCGTTCACGATAGAGTTCTCCCTACAAAGTTTGTAGGAGTCATCAGCCGGAGCATAGTCACGCGATCCAGGCGGTTAAGGCGAACTCCATCGCCGCAGTCATCATACCAAATCCCTTGTAGCGGCGGCGCCCGCAGCGCCTCTGAGGGCAGGACGCGCTCAGGACAGCCGGCAGGATGCCGGCGCTACTTTTTTCTTTCCACCAGGAATCGCGCGAGCCCCTTGAGCGTGTCCGCGCGGACGCCAAAGCCGTCCAGCGAACTCAGCGCTTTCTCCACCAGCGTATCCGCTTGCTTTAGCGACTCGTCGATTCCGAAAAGTGCGGGATAAGTCGCCTTTTCCGCGGCCGTGTCTTTGCCCGCGGTTTTTCCCAGTTGCTCGGAGGTCTGCGTGACATCGAGCACATCATCCACGATCTGAAAGGCCAGCCCGATCGATTTTCCGAAGGCCCTCAAGTTCTCGACGGCATCATCGTCGGCTCCGGCATAGAGTCCGCCGCTGACGACGCTCGCAGTAATCAGCGCGGCAGTTTTCGAGCGATGGATGTACTCCAGCGTGGTTAAATCAGGCTTGCTATGCTCAGCTTCGAGGTCGACCACCTGACCGCCAATCATGCCGTCCACGGTGCCGGTGCCGCGAGCAACCTCCTCGATAATCCGAACGCGGGCTGTGGCCGGACAGCTTATCCGCGCCAGGGTTTCGTACGCCTGAGTCTGCAGCGCGTCGCCCGCCAGAATCGCGATGGCTTCACCAAAAACTTTGTGACAAGTCGGCCGGCCCCGGCGCAAATCGTCGTTATCCAGTGCCGGAAGGTCGTCGTGGATTAGAGAATATGTATGCAGCATCTCCAGCGCGGCGCCCAATTCTTCGACCCCCGCGGGAAGCGAACCGGCAATGATTCTCCCGGCTTCCATACACAGAATGGGCCGCAAACGCTTGCCACCGGCGAAAACGCTGTGCCGCATGGCCCGATGAATAGAAACCGGATGCTGAGTGGCCGGCGGCAATAGGCGTTCCAGCGCGGCATCGGCCAGATCTCGGCCAGCCTGCAGGGTTTCCTGGAGCATGACGGTGAGTATAGCAAGCGCGCTTTTGTGGCTGCGGGGATTGCAAAATAAAAAGGACGCCCGCAGGGGCGTCCTTAATGATTGTTGCTAATTTTATGCGGCTGCGGATTGCGTGATGGAAGAATTCAGCGCGGCTCGAAGAATGCTCCGCGTATCACACGGGGGGCAAACATCGACAGCGCCGGCGTTTAGCGCCGCCGTCCACATATCTTCGTCGGCTAAGCGATGCGTGCAGACGATGCAGGCTTTGGGAAACTCACGAGACAGGTGCTCGACATCGGACATTGAGGCCGTCTCCATGTCCAAAATAGCAATCCCCGCACGGTGCTTGGCGATGTTGCTGCGCACTTCCCCCAGGGACGATACCCGGCGGACCGAGTTGAAAGTGTTGGCTAAAGCGGAAACGAGAGACTGCGCTACCCTCGAATCGCTCTGGAGTAGTACTACGTTGAGAGGCTGCATTACTTCCCTCTGCTTCTACCGCTAGACACGGCGACCGAGCTGCACCAGCGCGGCACGGGGGAATGAGCGCTGGCACAGACGTTAATACTGATGAGCAGCGTAGCGACCGATGCGGCCCTTTATCTCTTCCCCACGCTCTCGGTCAAAAGCTCAAACGACTCAGCCTGGAGCTTCCCGTTCTGCTTCAGCAGGATTTCCACTTTGCCCTCGGCCTGCTCGAGTTCTTTCCGGCAAGTGGCTGAGAGTTGCATGCCTTCCTCAAAAAGCGTCAGAGACTTCTCCAGGGGAACTTCGCCCTTTTCAAGCTCTTGCACGATCTTCTCCAGACGCTGGAGGCAATCTTCAAATTTTGCCAACGGGTTTCTGCTCCGATACATCTATTCTAATCCAACTCCGAGCGAAATGTGTCCAGCAAAAAAAGCAGTTTAATGAAGATTTAACACAGGCTATACCGAAGTGGGACGGGATGTCCCCAAGGCCTCCAGAACGTCCACCGCCAAACTATACCGCCCCATGGGCGCGCTGATCTGTGCTCCCTGTGCCATTTCCCTTACTGCCACCAACATCTCGCGTGCAATCGCGACCCCCTCCGCACGCGCTGCCTCCGGAGTCTTGGCTCTGGTCATACGCTCCAAAACGGCATCCGGCACCGACACTCGCAACTCGTTTTTCATGAATTCCGCATTGCGCACGCTAACCAACGGCCAGATTCCGGCAACCAGCGGAATCCGGCAGTGCTCGATCCTACGCAGAAAACTCTCCAGCAGGCTGAGATCGAACACCGGTTGGGTCACGACATACTCGGCCCCCGCCTGCACTTTGTACTCGAAGCGCCGGATTTCCTCGTCCATGTCGCTCAGCCCGGGGTTGGCGCCAACCCCGATCACAAAACTCGTGCCCACACCGATCGGATTGCCGCCAATATCGAGGCCGCGATTCAGATTGTGAACAATGTTCACCAATCCAATCGCATCCACGTCAAACACGGCTGTGGCATCGGGATAGCTGCCCATCTTCGGCGGGTCGCCGGTAATGCAGATCAGGTTGCGAATGCCGGTCGCCGCAGCTCCCAGCAGATCCGACTGGATGCCGAGCACATTCCGGTCACGGCAGGTGTAGTGCAGGATGGCTTCGATGCCCACTTCCTGCTGGATGAGCAACGACAGCGCTTGATTGCTCATGCGCGCCGAAGCCCGCGGGCTATCGGGGACATTAATCCCGTCCACTCCCACCGACTTTACGAAACGCGCGCCTTCGATTTCCTTGCGAATGTCCGTTCCTTTGGGCGGTACGATTTCGACCATGGTAAGGAATTCGCCCGCAGCCAGCTTGGCGCCCAGTCGCGAACGCTGCTCAATGGCTACAGCGGCACTTGCAGCAGGCTTTGCCGGGCCCGATGCTGGCGCCGGGTTTAGCTTCGCACGCGCATCTCCAACTCGCAGTCCGGATTTCATTACCCGGATGTGGTCGGGCGTGGTGCCGCAACACCCACCCACAATGCGTACCCCCGCGGCCACAAACTTGCGGGCATAGCTCGCCATGTATTCCGGGGAACAGAGATAGATATTCCTACCTTCGACGGATCGCGGCATTCCAGCATTGGGTTGCGCCGAAAGCGGCACGGACGTAACCGCTCGCATGCGCTCAACCGCATCGAGCATCGCAACCGGGCCGACGCTGCAATTACAGCCAATGACGTCTACGCCCCACTCTTCCAGTCGTGCGGTAAAAGTCTCCGGAGTCGAACCATCAAGACAATTTCCGTCCTCATCAATAGTGACGTGCGCGACCACCGGGATTTTCGGATTCACATCACGCGCAGCCAGTATCGCCTGATGAATCTCTCCGAGGTAGCCGAATGTCTCAAGCATCAGTACGTCGACGCCGCCTTCAATCAGCGCCGCAATCTGCTCACGGAACGCAGTGCGAGCCTCCTCAAAAGACGTCTTCCCCAGCGGTTCAATCTGCACGCCGAGCGGACCGACCGATCCTGCGACCCAAACGTCGAAGCTCTTAGCCGCGTCTCGCGCCAGCCGCGCTCCCGCTAGATTGATCTCGCGCACTTGGCTGGCCATGCTGTGCCGAGCCAAGCGAAACGAATTTCCACCGAATGTGTTGGTTTCAATAATCTCCGCACCCGCTTGCAGATATTCGTGATGGATGCCCCGAATCAGATCGGGCTGGGAGACGTTCAACTCGTCATAGCAACGATTGATGAAAATCCCTTTGCCGTACAGCAGGGTTCCCATCGCGCCGTCGCACAGGACTGCGGACTGTTTCATCCGTGTAAGGAGATCAATCGCCATTCACCTTCAGAATACAAGAGGACCGTTGCTTTTGCATCTGGACCCCAGGCACCGGGGAGGCGGAGCCCGCCGGATTCTCCAGAGTGGCTCTGTTATAATCCGCTTTCTTGCATCTAAATCTCTGTCCCTCACGCTCTTCGGAGTCCCAGGTTTGAAGAGAATCTTCGTCAGCATTCTTGCGCTCGTAGCCGCCAGTGTGACCATGACTTGCTGCGGATACAACAGTAGCTCTCCGAGCACTACGCATAAACCCAGCGGTCTCGCCTTCCGGGTTTTCATTTCGAATCCACTGTTCCCGACCGGGACTGGGACCAATCTGCCGGTGCTGAACATCGTGGATGCCTTGCTTGACGTGCTTTCTCTTTCTTCCGTGAGTTTGACTGGCACCAGCAATCAACCCGGGCTGATGACGGTTTCTCCCGATCTGAAGTTCACTCTGGTCTACAGCCCGTCCGGCAACTCGGTAACGGTTATTGACAACGCGAGCGAAGCCGTTGCAACTGCCGCCGGATCTACCACATCGCTGCAGCCTATCCCCCTGCCGGGCTTTACTGAGAGCATTGCCGTCGGCCCTTTCTCTACCACAGCCTACGCCGCCGTGCCTACTGCGACGGTGCTGGGACAGGCTCCGGGCGCAGTCGAGGTGCTGAACTTGCAGAACGGGTCGATCAACGCATCCATCCCCGTGCCCGGCGCACATTTCCTTGTGCCCAGCCCGGACGGCAACCACATCCTGGTATTCAGCGATAACTCTGACACAGTAACGGTGATCAGCACGATCTTGATCGGGACAAACACCGATCCGCGAAGTTACGTCACCGGCTTTGACCGCCCGGTGTGGGGCATTTTTACCAATAGCGCAACGGCTTATGTCTTGAATTGCGGTCCGCAATGCAGCGGTAAAGCGTCCGGGGTTAGCGTCCTCGATGTGGGCGCTACGACCTCTGCTAGCACTACTCCAGTAAGTGCCGCAACCTACGGTTTGCTGAACGGGTCCACGCTATATGTCGCTGGAACCACGCCCCCCAACCCATCCGGAACTAACACCTGCACCGGCACAACCACGGCGGCAACGACCTGCGGCCGACTGAGTATTATCGACACCGGTTCGATGACCGTTACGGGCACGGCCACCATCAGCGACGGGTATCACGACCGCATGCAGATAAGCCAGAATGGGCAGCTCTTTATCGGTTCCCACTCCTGCACCAACATCAATATCGCCGGGGGCGAGGTTCGCGGCTGTTTGTCGATCTTCAATACCAATAGTCCGGGCGTCGTCATCCCGCCGAATAACGGCGATGTGACCGGCATCCAGCAAATCACTGGTCGCGACATAGTTTATGTGGTCCAGAACGGCGGACTTCAAATCTATGACGCCGACACCAACAAGCTTCAGGTAACTCCAGGCAACACTCAAAACAACAACGGCCAGGTGAATATCGTGGGTCAGTTGTTCGATGTGAAGCTGGTGGATTGAAGTGGTTTGTCGTGAGCGGTGCGCCCATTCCCGAATCGGCTGGCTGGACCTCCTCGTCGTCCCCGCCGAATTCTTGTCAATAGGCGAAAACTACACGATTGCTCCCATCCTTATCTTTCCATTGGAAATATAAATTCCAAAATTTGGCGGGTTTACCTATTTCATCCTGATATAATAGAACTATACTGATTAGCTAAGACGCGACCCACCGGGGTCGCGTTTTTTATTGGCCGCTCCCCATCACCACCAGCATTTCCCAGGAAATCACATTCATGACAAATCGAGGAATCGACATCAAGCACCCCAAGCAGCGGGGTGAGTGGGCAGAACTGATCTTCATGGCCCGGGCAGCCGAGCACGGACTGTGCATCACCAAGCCTTGGGGCGAGATGGCCCATTATGACTTTGCCATCGAGCATCACGGACACTTCCTGCGCGTCCAGGTCAAGTCGACCAAGTTCCTACGCCGCGGCACCTACGCCTGCTGCGTGTTCACCCGCAGCGGACCCTACGGGTCCAACGAGATCGATTTCGTTGCTGCCTACATCATCCCATCTATAACAACGACGGCGATGTCAAGGGTATACGAGAGCGTCGACGCTTTGGGGTTGAAAGAAGCGCCATTTCGCTCTCGTTGGGGTTTTGACTTTTTCACGATGACCAAGACTCGCGCATTTAACGTTGAATCACGGGTGGCAGCTTGTGCTCCACCAACCATCTATTCGGTCTCTACGT
>Ga0307474_10000928_pt1 | contig 21092 bp, 20 predicted proteins | sample atmos_gasesECM1C_2_FD_203312 | JGI IMG/M metagenome (GOLD analysis project Ga0307474, IMG submission 203312) | Hardwood forest soil microbial communities from Morgan-Monroe State Forest, Indiana, United States - atmos_gasesECM1C_05 | ecosystem: Environmental > Terrestrial > Soil > Temperate... | reverse complement strand
AGAAGCGCGGTTTTTTCCTGCGCTCCGGCGATCGAGATTCGGAAATCATCATCATGATCATGATGGCCGATAGACGGCGAGGACGGAACCGCCTGCAGTAATTGCTCGATCTCAGCATCGTTGAGCCGAGTGGCCTCGACTCGGTTCCAACCGATGGGTTCCCGGTGGATGGGAAGTAACTGCACGGCACCAACGCAATCGCGGCCGATGGCCTCCAATAGATCGAAAGCTTGAGTCGACCGAGTGCCGAAGCGCTCACGTATGCGCCGGCGGATTGCCGGGTTCTCGGGCAGTAAATTGTCGAAGTAATTGTCTACGACTGTCCCGCGAACCTCGAGATCCGCAGTGATCGGCATGGACAATGACAGCGCGCGCGCGCGCGGCGACTGCGACCATGCGGTCGTATAGCGAAACAGGGGCGTGCCGGTGCGCAGTGTCGTCCACTCACCCACGAGTTCCCCGTTCATCCAAACATTCAGAGAACCCACAAGTTACCAATCTGCAGCAGCGGGCGGTGCTTTAGGTGCTGGGTCGGCTTCGTTGGACAGCAACTGCACTTGTACCCCGAGGGCACTTAAAACCTTGAATAACTGTCCAACGCTGACACGCCGCGGATCGGACTCGATTTTTGCGATTCGAGTTTGGTCCAGGCCGACCAGCATTCCAAGTTGGGCTTGGGTGAGATGACGCGCGTTTCGCAGGGATGGGAGGTGCTTCGCGAGTTGTGCTGGGGTCTGCAATAAGTAGTTCATGAGCGTAGTATATGCCGTTTAAGGCATAAATTCGATACATGCTTTCTACGGCATAAATACACAATATGCCTTTAGTGGCATATCGGACGGACGTTCCGGCACGGGGCGACATTCGCCGCCCCGTTGCCAAGTGCGCCTACAACGAACAAACACCTGTTTTCGAGGCGCTGCCGCTCCAGTACGTGAGATCTTCAACGCCCGACGGCAGGCCGGCGGGTCCATAGATTTGGACGCCGCCCTGGAACGAGAACACGTCTGCTCCGGCGCGGCTCAAGGTGAACACCGGGGTTCCCGCCTGAATGGGGACCTTGAATGAAGACTCGCCCGCAATTGCGTTTTGGGTGTACGTCTGGCCGCCGATCGTGATCTTGAGGGTGCCGGGCGCGGTCAAAAAGGCGACTACTTCAATGTTGTTCTCCGGATTCCCCTCATAGATCTGATCGGGCTTCGATTGGCCGGGACTCGCAGCCGTGGTGGCCTCTCGACGGTAGAAATAGTACAGAACATCATGGGTGATGGCCGGCTGCTGACCGCTTAAGAACCACTGAGAGTAGTAGCCATTGAGGTTGTAGAACCCCGTACCGATGGAGCGATTCAATGTGGCATCCGTATAGGGCGCAACCTGGCTGGTCTCGGAAAAATCGTTCCAGGTGACCAATTGCGCCCACTCGGCATCGCCAGAGATCGCCCCCTGCCATCCGGCTCGAAACGCTGCACTGTTTCCCGCTTCCCAATAGAGATAATCCTTCGGCCGGAATTGCTGGCCATCAATCGGCGCCATGAATATTTTGCCGTACGTAGAGCGGGCATAGGCTGCGTCGCCTTCCATTTCGTTCGCGACCGCAGTGGTCGCGCCGCCCCAATCGGCGAAGCCGTATGAAATGGACGCGAAGGCGGAGGCAGATTCCTTCCAGCCGAGGAAGGTCGGAACGAAAGCAACATCAATGCCCCGCGATTTGAGCCCGCTCAAAACGGATTGCCACCACGAAGCTGGGTTAACCCCGGCATCAAACGGCGAGACGACCAGGCGTCCATCGGTCAGCCGATAGGCGGCGGGACTTGTCGCGACCGAGGCGATAATCTGGATCACCGCATCGGCGTCGGTCCCGAGCGCCGTCATGTCCGGCATCACGATGATCTTGAAGTGGCTATCGACGGCCTGGGCGGCCGTGAGCATGGTGTGCAGCTGACTCGTCGGATTTGTCGCCTGATCGACTGACATCACATCGAAGGTAAAGCCTGTGATGCCCCGAGCCGCCGCTAGAGTGACCTCGCGTTCCATGTTCAACAACGTTGAATTGGGGTCTGAGCTGGTTGGCACCCCGAGCGGCCGCTGGCGTAGGTAACCGCCCTGTGCGAGCCACTTGTTATTCTCTCCGGTCTTCGTGAGGAACTGCGTGTTGTAGTAGTCGACGCTCGAGGCACGATTGTCGATGGACAGAGGAAACGGATAGAAATAGTGCGCGAACACCTTCTTTTGGTACTGAAGCAAGGTGTCCGGCGGCGAAATATTCATGGGCATGCAAGCATCATCATTGTTCGTCGCTGTCATGAGCGCAGGACTGCCGTTGATCGTCACGATGGCGGATTGGGTCGAGCCCAGGTTTGCGCCTTGCGCGCCGGCAAGGGCGACCGCGACGGTCTTGCTGCCCGTGAACGAGGTGGCGGTGCTGATCGGGATCACGAAGGATTTTGGCGCCGTATCGTTGTTGCCCCAACTGAGCGATCCCTGGACGGCGGTATAGTTGGCGCCCGCCGCCGCGGTGCCGTTGGCGGTGGCGTAACGCACAGAGGCGCCGCCGCTGCCGCCGACCGTACGATTCACGGTGATGGTCACCGAACCGGCCTCTTGCGTTGCCGTATAGGTGGCTGCCGAGAGCGATACGAGGCCGCCACCCTTGTTGCCATAGATCGTCACAGTGCTCTGGCTCTGCGTGCCCAGGGGCGCCCCAGTGGCGTCACTCAAGCGAATGTAGAATGTCTTCTGTCCGGTGAAGGGTGTGGTGTCGCTGATGGTGACGTTGCAATCTTGGTCCGCTCCGTCGCCGTTCGCCCAGGTAAGGACCTTGTTTATGGCCGTGAAATCCTTGCCCGCGAGGGCGGTGCCATTGATCGTGGTGCAACGCACGCTCGCGGCGCCGCTCGCTCCGCCCCGGCGATTGACCGCAATCGCCCTGACTCCTAAATTCTGCTCGGCGCCCACGGTGCCCCATGACATCGATATGGTGCCTGTGGCCGCGCCGGCCGCAAATGCCGCGGATCCGGTCAAGCTGATTCCAAAACAAACCAGTAGCGAACCCAAACAGACCCATTCTCTGAGCGCCTTGGGAGCCCTTGCGTTGAACTTCATAGATAACATTTCCTGATTGCTGCTATGTGATCCGTACTGCAGGCAGCAAGCAGGGATGAGGTGAGTTCACGCCAAAAGCTCAATGCCATTGTCGGTAACCCCGCTATCTGCGACTGACAGACCGGAAGCTTTGCGCCCCCGTCTTGCGACGGGTTTGCCCTTGCGGGGGCGAAGTAGAATCGATGCCGTACGGATCGACACCCTGTCGCCATTAACGAACACCTGCGCTGCGCAATCGCCAAACGTGCACACCCCGCGCAAAATTGAGCGGCGTGACCGGTGCTTGTTAGTGCAAGGGATGAAGGCGCGGCGAGGCGTTCGTGCACTCCCTCCGTCGGCGATTGGGGGAAAACGTGGCGCCGACTTTAAAGTCCTTGACCGAAGTCACATTCGCCGGCAGTTAACTCGGCTGTTCTCCGCGAGGAGTCGGATGAGATTTGCGGCTGAACGGGGTTAAGTTGGAAATGTCTGGCGCTCTCCTCCTTGAAAAAAGCGCGCCTGCCGATTCGGAGGCTACCGTACGAGGGGGCTATCCTGCTTCATCGGGCGCCGTCCGCGCAGAACCAATAACCCACCGAGCAGCAGCGAGAGCCCGGCGGCCGCAGAGGTGGGATCGATTTCAGGGGCGCTGACCGTCGTGTATTTGATCGTGGAAATGTTTGAAACGTTGCCGTCTCCGCCAATCAGGATTTTCGAGATACCGCCGCTATTGCTCGATTGGATTGAAGTCTCTTGCGTATAACCCCCAGAGTCTGAGAAGCCATTGTTGAGTACGGAATAGCACCCATAATTTCCGTTCGGTTGTGTGAAGCCAACGTCCGTAACGCAATCACCTACGATTTGATTGGAAGAGTTAAAGGCCTCCATGTAGACACCATTGTTGACGTTGCCAACGTCGAGAATGCTGACCGAACTCACTGGGGAAGCAAATTCTACAAGCAAATTGGTCCCAAACATGTCCGGCCTGTCGGGCGGAGCACAGGCCGAGAAACAAGATCCATCGATGCCTCCCAACATATTAAAATAACTATCGCTTGAGGACGGAGTAGAACTGAAAACGGCGCCGGTAAAACCGGGTGCTGCTAATCCGGGGTCAACGGCGTACACCGAGGCATAACTTGCTGCATACAACGGCAGACCGTTGGAAGCAGTACCGATGACATCGTTGAGGGAGAAACTCAGAAGTGTGACGCCCGCGTACGCGCCGGTGACGTTCGCGCCAGGGGCAAAGGCGCCAGGATCAACCGTCGTGACCGATTGGGCTTGGACTGTGCGCAGCGAAGTGCCGCTAGCGATTAGTGCCACGGCGAGCCACGCCAAGAGGTTCCCTTTCATCTTTTCTGTCTCCACGGTAGTTGGGCAATTGATCTCGCGCGTCTACGCAGCTTGCGGTCTCGTCTCCGCAAACGCCAGCCGTAACGAGATAACACCAAATCTTTGCCACGACAACGCGATCCGGCGGCGGGGGAACTGAAAGCTCAAATACTGGGATAGCGCTCAACAGTCGGATTGAAATATGTCAAATCGGCTATCAGACGCAGGCTGTCTGCTTCACACGCCAACGCGGAGTAGACGCACGACCGCGGTTCAACGTTGCAGCAGAATACGTTCCACTTCGAAACTCCCCACCATCGTGCCGCCATAGCGGAACACGATGAGTCCGGCAATCTGGGAGAGGTCCATCAGTCGGCGGGCCGGGGCGTGCTCGATCTCGGCGATCGGAATGGCGATCTCCAGTCTCTCGCGGGCATGCAGGGTGAATTCGCGGTTGAAGCGATCCTCGAACTGGTAATTGTGCGCACGATCATGCACCCGCAGAACGAGCGATAGGTCTGAATCCCCAGGATTGCGGAAGTCGAGGACCAGGGTGTGCGCCATGCGCCAGTCGGGATACGGCTCGTCGACGCTTATTCCGGCATATGGTGGCGCACCAAACTCGACCCGCAGGGCGCTGCCACACCGCGATGTCGTGGGCCCCGTCGATGGCACGATCCTTATATTGGCGCCCCCACCACTCAGGAAATAGCGGTCGAGCGATGAGCACGCCTCAAGCAGCGTGGGGTAGTGGAGGTCCCGATGCGCATAGGCCGCGAGGGAAGCTGAGATCGGCGCCACCATGATGGCGAATCCCACGAAAGCGAACAGCGCGCCCATGACCCGCCTCGCGCCTCGCCCGCGGGCATCCGTACCCGGGACAAGAGTTGCAAACCCCGCGAGGGCCGTACTGGCGCCGAGTGCGTCACGTAGGACGTCGAGGACCGACGGATCGCGGGCAACGAACGCCTGGGCCACCTCGGTGCCTGCACCGCAGAGTACTGTGAGGGCGAACGCGACGAGGTAGGAGCGAAAGCGTCGCGGCGTTTCGTCCCGCGGGAGCGTGAGGAAGAGGAGCGCGATAACCCCGAAGGTGACCGGGTGCGCGAGCTTCTGCAAGGCATGCGCGAAGCGCGTCGGCTCGTGGAATTTCGCAAACACAACGAGCGACAGGAAAAAGAGGATGGCTGCGACCCGCAGAATGCGTTGCATACGCACATATGCGATGGGGCTAAGCGTGACAGCACCGGCTCGCGGTCGCCCAAACCCCTTTTGGCGAAATCGGGGACCAATCGGCAACGACATGCGATTTCCTTTTCAGTTCGCCCCCGTTCTCGGCCTTCGACCCTGCAAACAAGCTGCCTACAGGATCAGCAGATTCTGTTTCGTAGCCTTCCTGACCGCGGCGAGCGGAATGCCCGTAGCAAAAGTAACGAGCCGCCCTTCATGCTGAAGCGCGAGAGAAAGCAGGTATATGTCGGTCAATTGCCGCGGTCCGTGAATTCGGGTCGAGTCCACAACATTCGAGTCCAACAGACTGACTGAATCCTGCCAGAATTCATGGATATCTTGGTGGCAGGCCTCGGCTAGATGCTCAATGACAGCTTGAACCGGTAACGGGTTTGGATAGCCCGGATTCGACATGATACGGATACAACCGTTTTGCGTGATTGGACATGAAGCCCAACCCTCACGCGCGTGCTTCGAGAACCAACTAATCGCCGAATCGTGGGATGCATGATCGGAGTCCAGCAATGCGATCAGGACATTGACATCCAACAGTGCGCGCACTTGCTAAAGTCCGCAGATCTCAAGCCCACATGTGGCGTCATGACGCGCACGTGAACAGCTCAGGTGACCGCCGCTAGTACGCATCTTCGTCACGAAGCTTGTCGATCAACTCATTGGTGACGATACCGCCACGTCGCGCGAACGGCTTAAGCCCATAAACCGCTTTGGGTTCCTTCAGCGACAGCGGTTGCGGAGTCGTCAGCGCGCGCCGAGCTAACTCGGAGATCATCTCGCCCACGGTCTTCCGTTCCCGCTTAGCCCGCTCCTTTGCGGCTTGTAGCACGTCATCGGCAATATCCAGCGTCGTTCTCATGCATCAGATGCTAACGCATCATGCATCACTGTTCTACTGGCAACCGTCGGCATCCAACAGCCGATACAACGCGGCGAGCGTGATCGAACGCATCTGCCATATCTGCCGGAGGCGGCTCTTTCGGCTATAGTCCAGTCAAATAAAGCTAGGCCGCTTCGCGGAGGCGGCAACAATCGAGCATCGCGCGGCAGAGTCTTTGGACCGCGCGGTCGGCGAAAACCATCGCTATGCGTGGGGCGTCTGGATCGGCTATGCCATGGCCGCCTGCAACACCGACGATGCGCCCGCAGGTCTCGCGGCGGCAAAGCGCGTCGACGACATTCGCGCCAGGATTCTGCCGGCAATCGACTGGCAGATCGCGACCATCCACGGGGTCATCGGCCTGTGCCTCGCTCACTTGAAACGGTACGCCGAGACGGAGCCCATGCTGCTGCAGGCGAGTGCGATTCTGGAGGCGTCGCGAGGCGCGAATTTCTACCAGACTCAACTGGCCTATACGACGCTGCGCGACATGTACACGGCGATGGGCAGATCCGCGGACGCCGCGGCGTTCGGCGCGAAAATCGAGAAAGTGAGGTAATCCCGCGCACGAGGCGAAATCAGCTATTGCCCCGTGGGGACCGTAGCGCGCGCGAGCGCCGGCGCCGGCAGGGGTCAAGGATGCCGACGCCATGAAGGAGCATCCACCAACACCACGAACGCGTCACGGATTCGGCGACGGATTCCGCGTTCCGTTTTCATTCGGGACCGCCCTGAGGCACAATGGGGTTAACCGGTTGCAAGGAGCACCAATGGTTACGCCTGCGAATAATTACGCCCCTCCCAAGAGCGAAGTTGCGGACGTCGTCCAGGGTGATGACATCAAAGCAAGTCGCGGATCGCGCCTTGGCGCCGCCATGATCGACAGCCTGATCGTTTTAGTCCCGATGATTCCGGCATACGTGCAGGCGGTGCCACTGATCGCGCGTGCCGGTCCTGGTATGCGACCTAACGCCTTCGCCGTCTGGGGGGTGATTGCGAGCACCGGTGGTTGGTTCTACGTCGGGCTGCTCTGGATGGTGATCGTGCTGATCATCGACGGCATACTCGCCTACCGAAACGGACAGAGCATCGCCAAGAAATGGCTGGGCATCAAGGACGTGCGAACCGACGGCTCGCGCGTGAGCTTTGCGCGCATATTTTGGCTGCGCAATGTGCTCAATATCTGTATTTCCTACATACCGCTCATCGGGCCGTTTTACGGCCTGATCGATGCCCTGTTCATCTTCGGACCCGCTAAACGCTGCGTTCACGACTACATAGCTGACACCATCGTCGTCCGGGCTTGAGCGCCTCGATCGACACGATCCTGACGGCGGAAACGCCCGAAGGGATCGCTATTGTGATTCGGCCTGCCGGATTCGCGGTGCGTTGCACGGCTTTCCTGATCGACGTCTTCATCCGATTTTTCGCCCTCTCGAGCCTTTTGACAGGACTCAGCGTGGGCGGACACTTCGCCAAGGGCGCGATGTTCATCATTCTCTTCGTCATCAATTGGCTGTATCCGGTCATCTTTGAATTGACGCCGATCGCCGCCACGCCCGGGAAGTACATGATGGGCCTGCAGGTCATGATGGCCAACGGACTGCCCCTCACGCCGGCCGGCTGTCTGACCCGAAATCTGATGCGGGCCGTCGATATGCTGCCGCTCATGTACGCTTTCGCAATAGTCACAATACTGCTGAGATGTGACGCACGGCGCCTGGGCGATTTGGCAGGCGACACCGTGGTGGTCTATCGGCATGAGGCGGTAGCCGCAGGGGCATTCGGCAGGGGCGATCCCATACCGCCGCCGGTGGTCTTGAGCCCCCGACAGCAGGCCGCCATCGCGGCATTTGCTTGGCGTGTTGATCGTTTGACAGAGGAGCGGGCGGAGGAGATTGCGGCATTGGCGGGCAGCGCTGCGCCGCTGCGCTCCCCCAACTCGTCGATGACCGCACGCCTCGTCGGCATTGCGCGCTGGCTGCATGGGCAGCGGCGCCGAACGGTCGCCGAATGACAGCGCTTGAATTCGAAACCGCGCAGGCCCCGAAATGGAGCGAATTGGAGAAACTTCTCACGCGTGAGGAGAAGCAACTCGATCCTGGGCGCTTCTTGGAATTGTACCGCATGTGCTGCGAACACCTGGTGCTCGCGCAGGCGCGCGGTTTCCCGGCGAACGTGATCGAACGCTTATCGGTCGTCACCGCACGCGCCCACCAAATCGTCTATCGCCGAAGTGAATTCGGCCTGGCACGCGTCCTGCGTGTTCTCGCCCTAACGTTTCCCCAGACCGTGCGCGCCAACTGGAAATATGTTTTGGCCGCAGCGGCTCTCTTGATGCTGCCGGCAATCGCGATCGGTCTGGCGACCTACTTTCGCCCGGATCTGATCTTGTCCGTGGTCGACAGCCGCGTTGCGGCGCAATTCGAGCAGATGTACGGTCCGGCTGCGAAGTCCATTGGCCACGTCCGCGATTCGGGCGATGACTGGTCCATGTTCGGCTTTTACATCATGAACAACATCGGTATCGCGTTTCAGTGCTACGTCACCGGCGTGCTGTTTGGGTTGGGCAGTGTGTTCTTTCTGTTCTGGAACGGCCTTTACATGGGCGCCATCGCGGGCTATGTCACGGCACGCGGCTTCGGCACCACTTTTTTTTCCTTCGTCGTCACGCATTCGGCGTTCGAACTGACGGCCATCGCGCTGTGCGGCGCCGCCGGACTGCGCGTGGGCCGCAGTACCCTGTTTCCCGGTCGCATGGGCCGGCTGGAGTCGATGCAAATCGCTGCGCGCGACACCAGTTCCATCGTGTTCGGATCCGCCGTGATGCTGGTCGTTGCCGCGGCTTTTGAGGCGTTCTGGTCCTCATCCAGGTGGGTGATGCCCACGGCGAAGTACGCCTGTGCCGCGGCGTGCTGGATCCTCGTGATGCTTTTCTTCATACGGCGGCCCCGTGCAAGTTGATTCGATGACCCTGACTCTGCGGCCGCGGGCAATCTGGGAAGGTTGCGATCTCGGCATACGATTGCTGCAATCGAATTTTCGTTCCGCCTATTCCTGTTACCTCATGGTTGCACTGCCGCTTTTCGCGCTGTGTTTCGCCACCTATGACATTGCGGCCTGGCTGCCGGCGGTGCTCATTTGGTGGTCCAAGCCCTGGCTGGATCGCACGCTGCTGTTCGTGCTGTCGCGGGCGCTGTTCGGCGTGGTCACCGCGCCGCCGGAAGTCTGGGACGCGCAACGCGAGGTGTGGTGGGGGCAGTGGCTGGGAACGGTAACGCTGCGCCGCTTGAGTGCGTCGCGTTCCTTCACGCAGCCGGTCAGGCAGCTCGAGGGCCTCACAGGCGCGGCGCGTGCAACACGCGTACGCCAATTGGCCACCCGCCATCGCGGCGTTGCGCGCGCCATGACTCAGGCATTTGCCGCGGCGGAAATAGCACTGATGCTGAGCATTGTGTCCCTCGAGCTATGGCTCGCGCCCAAGCATGCCGACCTGTCCTGGATGTCGCTCGTGACCGGAATGGCGAAACCGCAAACCATCGCGTTGACGCTGGGCTATGCCGCAGCCGTCGCCTTCGTCGAGCCATTTTACGTGGCGGCCGGATTCGGCATGTATCTGAATCGACGGGTCGAACTGGAAGCCTGGGACATCGAGCAGGAGTTTCGCCGTGCATTCTCTGGCTAAGGCGTGTTTGCTCGCGACGTTGTGTTTCACCGCGGCTCGTGCCCAGGGAGTCGATCCGGATGCCGGCGTCCTGACGCCGGCGGCCGTGCAGGCGGCGGTGGAAACGCTGCGGCACGATCCTAATTTGAGCCCCGACAAGACTGTACGATCCTTGCATTGGGCCGGCAGCCAAAAGCCCGAAGAGCCGCCCAAAGACGCACCTCCTTGGATTGTCAGTCTGTTTCAATTTCTCGCGTCGTCGGGGAGTTTGGTGATGTGGGTTGCGGGGGCGATCGGCTTTGCGGTCGCTGCCGTGTGGGTGTATCGCCTCCTCAAATCCCGCCAATCCGCTCCGCGCGTGGCGGTGGCGCAGGGCGTTTCACGCGTACAGGATTTGGACATCAATCCCAACTCCCTGCCTGCCGACGTGGGCGCCGCGGCATTGAGCCTGCTGGAAGCCGGCCGCACTCGGGAGGCCTTGTCGCTTCTGTATCGCGGCTCGCTGTCGCGGGTGGTGCATCGTTTCGCCGTCGCGGTGGGCGAATCTTTCACCGAGGGTGAAGCATTGCGCGCGGTGGGACAACGATTGGATCAACCGCGGGTGCAATATTTTGCTGCGCTGGTAGCGCTATGGCAGCGCGTCGTGTACGCCGCGGAAGCGGCAGCCCCGGAATCGGTGGCGGTGCTGTGCCGGGAGTTTGCGCCAACCTTCGACGGCGCGCAGGGTCTATGACGCGTGATCGCATCATTTATCCGGCCATCGTCGTCCTGCTGGCGATCCTGGGTATCTGGGTAGCGCGCAATACCTACTGGGAGGACACCCTCGTTCCCGTGCCGCCGCAAGGCGAAGCCGCGACCAATGCTTACTACAGCGTGCAGCATCTCGCCACGGCGCTTGGGATCCGGTCGAGCTTTATCGTTTCCCTGAATGCGGTGCCGCCGAACAAAGGAGCGCTGCTGATCGACGGCTTTCAGGGCGACATGACACACACCCACGTCGATGAGTTGGCGCCCTGGGTTGAATCCGGCGGCCGCCTCATCATCACCGACGATGTCGTGCGTGCCGATCCAAAGTTTCAGGTGTGGAGCGGCATCGCTCTCGGTGCTCGTTTCGACCCCCCGGAAAAGAACAAGCCGAATCCCCCGCGGCGGGGCCCCGAGGATGACTGCGCGTCGCTGGACGTCGCAACCGACGGAAAGGTCACCGATAAACCGCTGACCATATGCCTGCCGCCGGGTGAGTTCGGTTTGGTCAGCAAGCGCACACCGGCCTGGTCCCTCGCCAACCGATACGGCCTGCAGGTACTGCGGGTAAACATTGGACGCGGCAGCGTCACGGTCATTCCCCGCTACTCGCTCATTAGCAACAAGAATCTCATCAGGCACGAGCATGCGGAGATTTTCGTTACCGCCTCGCAGCTGGTTCGGGGTGATGCCTTGTACATCGTCAATGTGGCGCGGGCGGAGACCTTGATCGCTCTGGTCTGGCGCCTTGCCGCGCCCGCGGTGGTGTTTTTCGGCGTCGCCATTCTTTGCATCATCCTGCGGCAATTGCCGCGGTTCGGTCCCCCGTTACCGCCGCCTGCAATGGTACGGCGTTCGCTGGCGGAGCAGATCCGCGCCAACGCCGCATTCGCGTGGCGCACCCGAAAATTGACGGCACTGCGCGCAGCCGTGCGCCGGGCGTTGGATGAAACCGCGAAGAAGCGGATTGCTGCGTACAGCAGCCTGGATATACGCAAACGCGTGACCGCCATCGCTGCATGGGCCGGCATTGACTCAAAGGCACTCAACTCAGCGATGACCGAGGATGCAGTGGCTGCGCCGCAGGTGCAACGGACGGCGATCGTGCTGCTCGAACAGGCTCGGCGACTCTTGAACGCTCGAATTCAAAATAACCAAGGACGCACATGACTGCCGAATCCAATTCCATCGTTCGCGCCGGCGAACTGCTGTCCAAATTAAGAACCCAGATTGGCAACGCGCTGGTTGGCCAGAATGAGGTGGTCGATCAAGTCATCATTGCGTTGATCGTGTCGGGACACGTGCTGATCGAAGGGGTCCCCGGGCTCGGCAAGACGCTGCTGGTGCGGGCATTGGCGCAGGCCATGTCGCTTCAGGTATCCCGGGTCCAGTTCACCCCTGACCTCATGCCATCGGACATCACCGGACATGCCGTGCTCGACAACACGACGCGCGAATTGCGCATCGTGCGCGGTCCGGTATTCACCAACGTGTTGCTCGCCGATGAGATCAATCGCGCGCCGGCCAAGACCCAAAGCGCCTTGCTCGAAGTCATGCAGGAGTATCAAGTGACGCTGGAGGGCCAAACACTGGCGTTGCCCCGGCCCTTCATCGTGTTGGCGACGCAAAATCCGCTGGAGACCGAGGGCACCTATCCGCTGCCGGAAGCCCAGCTGGATCGCTTCTTGCTGAAGATCGACATGTCCTATCCGTCGCTCGAGCAGGAGATCGACATCGTCGCGCGCACGACGACGGATCAGACCGGTGATCAGTTGCCGCTGGCCGGCGTCACCGCCGTGCTGAATGAGCGGATGATCCTGGCGCTTCAGCAGTTGGTGGCGCGCCAACGTGTCGATAAGGCGGTGCTCGACTACGCCGTGCGCATCGTGCGCGCCACGCGAGACTGGCCCGGCATCGCCGTGGGCAGCGGCTCGCGCGGACCGATCGCGCTGGTTCGGGCGGCCAAGGCGGCGGCGCTGATGGCGGCACGGGCGTTTGTCGTACCCGACGACGTCAAGGGAGTGGCCACAGCGGCGCTGCGCCATCGCGTCGCGCTGTCTGCCGATGCGCAACTCGATGGCCATAGCGCCGATGATCTCATCAGTGCGATCCTCGACGCGACCGCGGCGCCGCGAGTCTGAGGGACCGCCCGTGATTTTTATGCCCTCCCGCACGCTCGTTCTGGTTCTGATCGGGGTCGGTGCACTGTTGGCTACGTTGAGCGCTGTCGATACGCCGCACTCGACCATTCTGCAGGCGGCCGCGGCGAGCGGGGCGGTCCTGGTGTCCTTGCTGGTGATCGATGGCTACCTCAGCCTGTCGGCGTGGAAGCGCGCGCCGCTGACATTGAAGCGCCACCTGCCGCGCGCGTTCGCTGTCGGCGCCCCTGTGACGGTGGGATTGAGCCTCGAGAATGGCGGTGCGCGGCGCCACAGCGGCCGTTTGTTCGACATGGCCGATGCGAGCATGGACACGCCGAGCATGCCGCTTGCCTTTGCGCTCGAGGCGGGACAGCGGCAAACGCTGCAATTCAAGATTACACCCACCCTGCGCGGTCTGAAGCGTTTCGATCCGGCGCAGATTCGCCTGCGCTCGAATTTCGGGCTCCTGGATTTGAATTTGCAGGTGGGCGGCAGCGATTCACGGCGGGTGTTCCCCAATTTCGAACTGCATGCGGCTTTTGACTGGTTGACCGGCAAGCATCGTCTGGCGGAGATCGGCATCAAGTCGATTCGCCGACGTGGATCCGCGACCGACTTCGATCAATTGGTGGACTATCAAGCGGGCGACGCCATCCGCCACATCGACTGGAAAGCCACGCTGAAGCATCAGCGGCCGATCGTGCGTAAATTTCAGGACGATCGGGATCAGTCGGTCATGTTCCTATTGGACTGCGGCCGGCGAATGCGTGCCGACGATACCCAGCATGGCGTGGGCAGCACTCACTTCGACCAAGCACTGAATGCGCTGATGCTGCTGGCATTCGTCGCGCTCAGCAAGGGCGACGCCGTCGGGGCCATGACCTTCGGCACGCGGGGTGATATGGAAAGGCGCTTCGCGCCGCGCAAGGGTCGGCGGTCGCTGAATGCATTGATGGCCGAACTCGGCGATGTGGAGCCGACTCCGACGTTTTCCGACTACACGCGCGCTGCCGCCGATTCGATCCGGCGCCACCGCAAGCGGGGTTTGCTGGTGCTCATCACGAATTGCCGCGATGAGGACTCGACCGAGTTGTCGGTGGCGTTGGGCTTGCTTCGCTCGCGACACCTGGTGGTGCTTGCCAATTTGCGCGAGAAAATCGTCGGCCAGATCGCGGATCAGCCGCTGGCAACGGAGCAGAGCGGCCTCGAGGTGGCCGCCGCGCTGGAGTACGAACAACGCCGCCGCGACATGCTGCGACGATTGGCCATGGGCGGGGTGATGATGATCGATTGCGAACCGCAGCAGTTGGGCATCGAGTTGGTGAACCGCTATACGGCGTTGAAACGATCTGGCGCGATTTAGCCCGCGCGCCTAGGGCAATTTCTTTACAAACCGCAATCCCGCGGCGATCCCTAAGCTTACAAAAAGACAGCCGGCGCCGAACCACAATGCGCCTCGCGTATTCTCCGGACTGATGATCATTCCTGCGAGTGTGGGGCCTAAACTCGCGCCGAGCAGGGCCACGCCACTGATCAGAACCGCCGAGCGTCTCGAGGGATCGGCTTCGATGGTCATCGGCACAAGAAAGGGCAGGATGAACAGCCAAATGAATCCGAACACGGCCGCGTCCACCAAGAATAAGGGCGCGGATGGATGGGCGCCGAGCAGAGCGATCATTCCAAAATCCACCGCAGCGCAAATCACAAACACCGGAAACCATTTCAGCCGGCCGGCCGTCAAGGTGGCAAGCGTGCCTCCCAACACTTGAAAAGCTAACGAAATGTATACGGCAACGCCGGAAATGCGGGCCGACAGGCCGGCTTGCCGGGCAATGGGATCGTAGTACACCCAGATACCGACGATGCACATCATGAGGAGGAAAGGCGCTCCGAGCGCGGCAAAGCCCCGCCCAGGCGGTATCGGGAAAGATCCTGCGAGCTCGCCGGGCCCTTTGGGCAGGGCGACAAACGCCGAGGGCAAAGCGAAGGCGGCAACCGCGCAGACCAGGCCCGCGACGGCCAACAGACCGAAGTCGCCCTGCACGGCATGGTTGGGATTTATCCACGAGGCCATGATGGCCGCCAGGACAAACTGCGCGAGGGTTTGGACGGTCAGATAAATTCCCGCCCAGCGATCCGGAGCAGCCGAGCGGGCGATCATGCTTGCGGTGATCCAGATGAGAAGACCGCCTGCCGCCCCGGTGATGGCGCGCACTGCCGTTACCGTTTCGCCCCGCGCCAGCGGCGTAAAATAATTTCCCAGCGCCAGAACCACGCCTGCGGCGATGCAAACCGTGCGCAACTGCCGCGGCGCCAGAAGAGCGGCAGCCAACGCCGCAGTTGAACCCATGACGAGCAATTCAACGGACGCCGCATGTCCCAATTGGGACAAGTTGATGTGCTCTTCGCTCAGCAGCGCGCCCAGCACGACGGGCTGGACCCCGGGGATCAGAATTCCGATGGTGCCCACGAACATAATGGCAGTAATCTGCCAGGCCGTCGGGCGTGGACCGATCCAAGAAACGGTCTGCTCCGTTTTCAATCGCGTCGTTTCATTGCCGAGTCCACTGCATGCACGTTCACACCTCCTGTTGCGCCAAGGTATACGCTGTGCGCAGTTTTTCCTACCGCTATCATGATCGTTCAATCACCCGGGGTGGAGAATGACAGCATCAATGAGCAAGGACCAAGAACTGCGCCTTCGGGCAGAGGCGGTAATTCCGGGCGGAATGTACGGACATCAATCGGTGGCCTTGCTGCCCGATGACTACCCCCAGTTCTTCTCCCACGGAGAGGGCGCGTATCTGTGGGACGTCAACGGCCGCCGATACCTCGACCTGATGTGCGCCTACGGTCCGCAGCTACTGGGTTATGCGCACGAGGAAATAGACGCGGCCGCCGTCCAGCAATTGCGCCGAGGAGATCCGCTCACGGGACCCACCGAGCTGATGGTCGCGCTCGCGGAGCGCATGACGGCCATGGTCAAGCATGCGCAGTGGGCCATGTTCTGCAAGAACGGCACGGATGCGACGACCATGGCGCTGGTGACCGCGCGTGCGCACACGCAGCGCAAGACGGTGGTGCTGGCCAAGGGTGCTTATCACGGTGCGGCGCCGTGGTGTACGCCGCGGCCGTCCGGCACGACACCGGAGGATCGCGCCAACCAGATTTTCTGTACCTATAACGATGTCGATAGCCTCGAAGCAGCCGTGTCGAAAGCGGGTTCTGACCTCGCGGCTGTCTTTGCCTCGCCCTTCAAGCACGATGCCTTCGTCGATCAAGCCCTGCCTGAGGCCGCGTACGCGCGGCGCGCGCGCGAACTATGCGATCAGCGCGGCGCCCTCTTGGTGGTGGACGATGTGCGCGGCGGATTGCGAATCGCCCGCGATTGTTCTTGGTCGACGGTCGGCGTGCAACCCGATCTATCGAGCTGGGGCAAGTGCATCGCCAACGGTCATCCGATTTCGGCTCTGTTGGGATCGGAGAAAGCCCGCGATGCCGCCGCATCGATATTCGTCACCGGATCGTTCTGGTATGCCGCCTCGCCCATGGCCGCCGCGCTGGTCACTTTACGTTTGGTGGCGCAGACCGATTATCTAGAACGAATCGAGCGATTGGGAGGCAAGTTGCGCAGCGGATTGGATGAGCGCGCTGCGGCGAGCGGGTTCCGTTTACGCCAGACGGGCCCTGTGCAAATGCCCCTGTTTTTATTCGATGAGGATCCGGATCTGCGATTCGGCTTCTTCTGGTCCAGCGAGATGCTGAAACGTGGAGTCTATGTCCACCCGTGGCACAACATGTTCTTGAGCGGCGCCATGACGGACCTCGACATCGATGCCGCGCTCGATGCCGCGACCGGGGCGTTTACCGTATTGAAAACAAAGCGCGCGACCATTGAGCCCTCGCCGAAATTGCAGGAACAAATGCAGAAGGTGGTTCGATGTTGACGAGCGGGCTTCGACACAGCTTAAAGCGGCGGCACATGAGCATGATTGCTCTGGGCGGAGTCATCGGCGCCGGTCTGTTCGTGGGCAGCGGCGTGGTGATCCAGGCGACAGGCCCTGCTGCGGTCGTATCCTTTCTCATCACGGGGCTGCTGATCGTGCTGGTGATGCGCATGCTGGGCGAAATGGCCGTCGCACTGCCGGCCGTGGGGTCGTTTTACGAGTATGCCCGGCTCGCTTGGTGCGATCGGCCGCGGCTCGGCGAGCTCGCAGGCTTCCTAACGGGTTGGATGTATTGGTACTTCTGGGTCATCGTTGTGGCTCTGGAGGCGGTCGCAGCCGCCGGCTTGGTGCGATTCTGGCTGCCCCATGAACCGACCTGGCTCATCAGCTTAAGTCTGATGCTGTTGCTCACGCTCACGAATGTCTTTTCTGTACGCTCGTACGGCGAATTCGAGTTTTGGTTCGCCTCGATCAAGGTCGCGGCCATTGCCGCATTCCTGCTGGTGGCCGGCGTATTCGTGCTGGGACTGTGGCCGGGAGTCGCGCCGCACCTGGCCAATCTCACGGCGCATGGCGGATTTGCGCCCCATGGCGTGCTGCCGGTGTTGACCGGCGCCGTCGCGGCCACTGGATTCTACTTCGGCGCCGAAATCGTCACCATCGCGGCGGCGGAGGCCGCCGCACCTGCCAAAGCGGTGGCCGCGGCGACCAACTCGGTCGTCATGCGGGTGCTGCTCTTTTATGTGGGCTCGATTCTTCTGGTGGTGTGCCTCGTGCCTTGGAATTCCGCCGCCATGAGCGCGCCTTTCGTCAGTGCGCTGATCGCCATGGGCGTCCCGGCCGCGGCGCAGATCATGAACGCGGTGGTGCTCACGGCCGTGCTGTCCGCTCTGAATTCCGGGCTGTATGCCTCCTCGCGCATGCTGTTCGCACTGACCCGGCGCGGCGATGCTCCTCGAGGGTTCGCCAAACTCAACCGCCATGGCGTGCCGGTGCGCCCGATTCTTCTGGGGACCTTGTTCGGCTACGGCGCCGTGATCATGTCCTATGTCTCGCCCGATAGAGTATTCGCGTTTCTCGTCAATTCCTACGGAACGGTAGCGATGTTCGTCTACGTATCGATCGCCATTTCACAACTGCGCCTGCGGGCACGGCTCGAGAGGCAGGATCCCTCTCGGTTGCGCGTGCGGATGTGGGCATATCCATACCTCACCTATGGGGCTATCGCCGGCATGCTGGGCATCCTTCTGGCGATGGCCTTCATTGCCGAACAGCGCACGCCGCTGATCTTCGGTCTCATCAGCCTCGGCATCTTGCTGGTGGGTTTCGGCGCTAGAGTTTGCTTCGGCAAACGAGCGGAAATTGAGCCACTTGCTTTGGAACCGCGTCAATATCAAGAACTGTGACGCTTGCGGGGCTGACCGGTTCTAAGCCGTATTACCCGCATCGATGGTGATCACGGTGCCCGTGATGTTTCGGCCCGCCTCGCCCAATAGAAACACGACGCTGTGGGCGACATCAATCGGTTCGGGCATGCGATGCAGGGCGCTGCGCCGGGCGATTTTCTGGCGTTGCGAGTCGCTCAGCTCATGCGTCATTTCGGTGTCGACGAATCCGGGCGCCAGCGCATTCACCGTGATGCCGAGCTGGCCGACCTCGCGCGCCAGCGAACGCGTGAAGCCGATCAACGAGGCTTTGGTCGCGCTGTAAACCGACAAGCCGCTATAGCCGGTCGAAGCGACGATGGAGGCGATATTCACGATCCGCCCTTCGCGCTGCGTCATCATGGATCTGACGACGTACTTCGAGAGCACGATGGGCGAGACGGTGTTCAATTGAACCAGCCGCTGGATTTCCGCATCGCGCATATTGGACAGGATGCCGCTCGTGCCCAATCCCGCGTTATTGACCAAGCCGTACATCGCTCCGAAATCGGCACGCACGCCGCGCACCAGGGGCCCGAGCGCCTCCAGATCCGACAGGTCGCAGGCCCGAAATTCGATTGCGCCGCGACCTTCCAATGTTGCCTTGGCGGCCGCCGCCGTAAGCTCTGCGCTCAACTTGCGGGCGACCGCGATGACGCGATAACCCTCGCTGGCAAGGGTGCCGCTCATGGCCAGTCCCAATCCACGGCTGCCGCCGGTGACCATGACGTTACGCACTGGGGCGCACCAGCTTGCCGGCGCCGCTCATCTCCAACGCGGGTACGAAACGCAACTGGGCGGGCACCTTGTGAGCGGCCAGCGTGCGCCGGCAGGCGCCAAGCAGATCGCTCTTGATCTGCTCGGCCGTGCCGGCATCGGCGGAACTTTCGCTGTCCGCCAGCACGACTTCCGCCACCACCAGCGAGCCGGTCAGGGGGTTGCGCCGTGCCTTGACGAGTGACATGCGCACTCGCGGATCGGCATTGAGCACCGACTCGACTTCCTCCGGAAACACCTTCAGTCCGCCGACATTGATGACGCCGCCCTTGCGGCCCCGAAAATAGTAGCGTCCGTTCGCTAGTTCCACCAAGTCGCCGGTATCCACGTAGCCATCCTCGCCGATGATCGGCGCTTGCGCGCTGCCCAGGTACCGCGCGGCGTTGCGCTGCGAACGAATCCACAGCGTGCCATCCTGGACCTTCATGGCGATGGGGCTCGCGGCATTGCCAATCAAGCTCTCCGGAAAACCCGCGAGTCCGTCATTGACATCGAAAGCCACGCCCGCTTCGGTGGACGCGAACGCGTGCGCGATGCGCGCGTCCGGATAGGCTGCGCGCAAATTATCCAACACTGTTTGATCGGCAACTTCACCCGACAGGCGCACGTATTCAGGGGACATCAGCGCCGTCTCGCCGCTCATCAGCGCTCGACGCCAATGCGAGGGCGTTCCCGAAATGTGCGTGACCCCCACGGCGCCCGCGCGCGCCAGAAATTCGCGAGTGGGTTCCCCTGCATTGGAGAGAAGCAGCGGCGAACCGGACAGCACCGCGCGCAGATAGATTTGCAGGCCCCCATAGCGGCGAATGTCGTAAAACGTGCTCCAAACCATCGGTTTGATCGATGGAGGATGCCGCGGCAGGGCCCCGGCGAGGCTCTCAAAGCTGTGCACCACCAATTTCGGCACCCCCGTCGTGCCGGAAGTCAGCAGGATCCACTCTGTTGTCTCGGTGGCTAGGCGCGGCAAGCTTGCAGGCAGGGGCTGCGCCGCGACGCTGTCCAAGATGATGTCGGCTTCAGCGGTGGCGCTCACGCCTGCGAGTTGCTCGGGCGTCAAGTCCGGCGTGCAGAGCACCAGCCGGCGCGCGACGCCGTCGAGTTCCAACAGGGCGAGCGCGGTGCTAAGTTGCTCGCGCATCGAGAGCAGCACCGATCGGCCGCGAAACGATTCGAGCGCACCGCCCAGTATCGAGCCCGCCGCGAGTTCTTGAAGCGCTACCGACCCCAAAGGGCCGTGAAAAGCGCCGGCAGCGGGGCCGCTCGATGAAATGGATTCCCACAACGAACTCATGCCGGCATTCTAGCAGCGGCCGGCGAGGGCTCGACACCGCTTCGCCGCATTCTGTCAAAATGTTTCCCGAACGACACCGTGAATAGCATCGAAACCAATCCCGCGAATTTGTCGCCCCGCTTGCGCGAGTTGTTCCCGCAGGGCGCATTGACGGCCGAACTGCGCGAGGCAGGCGTTGCGGGTGCGCTCTATCCCGAGGAAGCGCGTCACGTGCACAAAGCGGTGCCGAAACGGGTCGAGGAATTCGCGGCTGGACGGCTCTGCGCCCGCCTGCTCCTGCACGAACTGGGCATCCACGAATTCGCCATCGAAGTCGGGGCCCACCGGCAACCGTTGTGGCCTGATGAATTGGTGGGCAGCATTACCCACACGACGGGCTTTTGCGCGGCGGTGGTCGCCCCAAAAAAATGCCTGCGTTCCGTTGGAATCGATACTGAAATCGCCGGGAGCGTCAGGACGACGCTGTGGCGGAGTATCTGTACGCCGGCGGAAACGACCTGGCTCGGCAGTCTGCCGGAATCCGAGCAACTCGCGGCGGCGACCCTGATCTTTTCAGCCAAGGA
>Ga0307474_10000927_pt1 | contig 21129 bp, 19 predicted proteins | sample atmos_gasesECM1C_2_FD_203312 | JGI IMG/M metagenome (GOLD analysis project Ga0307474, IMG submission 203312) | Hardwood forest soil microbial communities from Morgan-Monroe State Forest, Indiana, United States - atmos_gasesECM1C_05 | ecosystem: Environmental > Terrestrial > Soil > Temperate... | reverse complement strand
GCATGCGCCCCAGGCGACGGTCGCGCGAGCACGCCACGCGCAGGGCTCTGGCGAAGGCTTTGAAGAGCGCTTCGATCTTGTGGTGGCTGGACCGTCCATATAACACACGAGCATGGACATTCGCGCGTGCGCCGCGGGCAAAGCCTTCGAAGAAATCGCACACCAGTTCCGCCTGCAGATCTCCTACTCGCGCTGCACGAACCTTGGTGTCGACCACGGCGGCAACGCGTCCCCCGAAATCGACGGCCGCTAGGCCGAGAGTTTCGTCCATGGGCATCAGAAAATAACCGGCGCGCAGGATGCCGCGGCGATCGGCCAAAGCACGGTCGAATACTTCGCCCAGAGCAATCCCCACATCCTCCACGGTGTGGTGCTGGTCAACGTCAAGGTCGCCTCGGGCTGCCAGTTTCAGATCGAATCCGCCATGCCGTGCAAAGAGTTCAAGCATGTGGTCAAGAAACCGGATTCCAGTGGAAACTTCATACTTCCCACGACCTTCAATCGTGAGCGCAATCCGAATCTCGGTTTCCGCTGTCTTGCGATGCAGCTTAGCTTTCCTCACGCCCTGACCTCACTCGACAGCCTGAGTTCGTCGACTACATCACGCAGCGCCGCGATCAGAATTCGCGTGTGTTCGTACGATCCCACGGTGAGCCGCACGCAACCTTCACATCCCGGATCAGCGTTTCGATCGCGGACGAGAATGCCTCGAGTGCGCAAAGCTTGAATGAATTCTGCGTGTGCGGGCCCGACGCGGACCAGGACAAAGTTGGCGCGGCTAGGCCAGTAGCGCAGGCCTAGAGATTTAAGCTCCTGCTCCAAAACGTCGCGGCCATGTTGCACTTCCGCGACATAGCGTTCGACGTATGGCTGATCCGCAAGAACCTGGGGCAACACCGCCAAGGCCACTGCATTCACGTTATAGGGCGAAGCGGCACGACGCACCATCGCCATCTGTCTCGCCTCTCCGACAAGAACGCCGATCCGCAGACCAGCCAAACCGTAGGCCTTCGAAAAAGTTCGCGCTGCGAAGAGATTGGGCGGCCACCCGGCATGGGCGAGAATCGTCTCGCCGTGAAATTCAAAATAGGCTTCATCCACCAGGACCGCCGCCCGCGGCGCCGCCCGAGCGATCTGAAGCAGACTCTCGCAGGCAACCGCCGTTCCGGTTGGATTATTCGGATTTGCCAATGCGATCAGCCGCGTGCGGGAGCTGATTCGGGAAAGCAATGTTTCCAAAGGAAAGGAAAAGTCATCGCCGGAAGGAATCTGAACCAGACTCGCAGCTTCAGCCTGCGCGAAGATCGCATACATCGCAAAAGTGGGCACGACAATCATCGCCTCGTCACCGGGCTCGAGATAAGTCGAGCACAACAGATGAATCGCCTCATCCATCCCGTTCGTGAGCAGAACCTGAGCCGCATCGAGTTCAAGAAAATCAGCCACTTGACCTTCCACCGGCTCGCGCTCTGGATAACGTGCCAGTGCTTCCGCATCCAGCGTGCGCAGCCGCGCCAACACGCGCGGCGAACAACCGATTGTGCTCTCGTTGAAATCAAGTCGCAGTCCCTCGCGGCCGGCCAACGGCGGCCGATAGGCCTGCATGGTCTTTACCGCGGTGCGGGCCTCAAGCATTACCGACACCTCACCCGCAACGATTCAGCGTGTGCGCGTAAGCCTTCGGCTTCCGCCAGCACAATGGCCGGCGCAGCGATGGCTCGAATTCCTTCGCGGGACACTTCCTGGCACGCGATAATGCGCACGTAATCCAACACGCTCAAGCCCCCGCGCACACGCGCCATTGCTCCCGTCGGTAATACGTGGTTCGGGCCAGAGATGTAATCCCCTGCGGACTGCGGCGTAAACTCATCCAGAAAAATTGAACCGGCATTTTTAACCGCCGGTTCCAGCGCTGTCGGCAAGGTGAGATGCTCGGGTGCAACGCGATTTGCGATCTCGATCGCTTCTTCGAGAGAATCAGCCACCAGAATGGCTCCGTTGCGCGAAAGCGACTGAGCGGCAATGGGATTTGTGCGCGCACTTCGCTCCACTTGCATTTGCACCGCTTTCGCTAGTTCACGCGAATTCGTAACCAGGATCGAGAGCGCGTCGGGATCATGCTCTGCCTGCGCGACCAAGTCACAGGCAATGAAAACCGGATCACCCCCCGCACTTACGATGACCGCTTCCGTAGGACCGGCCAGGAACTCAATGGCACAATCGAAGGCAACCAACTTCTTGGCCGCGGTCACGTACCGGTTTCCGGGACCCACGATCTTGCAGACGCGCGGGACGCTTTCGGTTCCATAGGCGAGCGCAGCGACTGCCTGCGCCCCTCCAACGCGGTAGAATTCGCGCACACCTAGAAAAGCGGCGGCGGCTAAAGTTGCTTGCGCAGGTCGCGGTGAAACGACTCGAATCTCCGGCACGCCCGCAACCTGCGCGGGAATTACCGTCATCAGCAATGTGGAAGGCAAGGGATAGCGTCCACCCGGAACATAGCAGCCCACCGATTCGAGCGGACGAACCAACTGTCCCACACAAACGCCGGGCCGAATTTCACGACGCCACTCTTTCGGTTTCTGCCATTCGCAGTAACGGCGAATGTTCGCTGCGGCCTGAGTGATGGCGTCCTGCAGCTCCGGAGAAGTATTCTGCCAAGCTTCATCGAGATCAGCCGCGGGCACCCGCACAGCTTGGTCCGCACCCAAATTGTCCCAGCGCACGGCGTACCGTCGTAATGCGCGATCACCATTGCGCCGAACGTTGTTCACGATGCGCCGCACCCCAGGCTCAACCTCGTCCAAATCGGTTGCGCCGCGCCGTTCCAGCGCACGCACGAATCGCTCCTTCTTAAGCCCGTCAAAAATTCGCATGCGCATCACATCACCACCTTGTTCAGCGGATACTCGACGATTCCCTGGGCGTTCGCCTGCTTCAGTTTTGGAATCAGAGACCAGGCTGCGTTCTCTTCGATCACGGTGTTGACTGCCACCCATTCGCTATCGGCGAGCGGTGCGACGGTCGGATTCTGCAATGCCGGTAGCAGGCTGAGGACTGCGGCCAAATCTGCTTTGCGCACGTTGAGCATCAGGCCCACCCTGCCCAGCGCGGCGATAGCGCCACGGAGCATGACAGCCAGGTTCTCGATCTTGAGCCGCCGCTCGGGATCAGCCCAGGCGGCATGGTTCGCGACCAGTTGTGTATTGGATTCCAGCACCGTTTCGATGATTCTCAAATGGTTCGCGCGCAGCGAACTCCCGGTTTCCGTGACTTCGACGATGGCGTCGGCCAACAACGGCGGCTTCACTTCCGTCGCACCCCAGCTGAACTCAACCTTGACTGGCACATTTCGGCTGGCAAAGTAGGTTCGCGTGAAATTTACTAATTCCGTAGCCACGATCCGGTCCTTGAGGTCTTCGGGCTTCTCGAAGAAAGAATCCTCTGGCACTGCCAGCACCCACTTAACTTTGCCCATGCTCTGTTTGGCGTAGATCAGATCGGTCACACGAACTACGTCCAGCCCACTCTCCAGCACCCAGTCGAGGCCAGTAAGCCCGGCATCGAGCGCCCCATGCTCGACGTAGCGCGCCATTTCCTGCGCACGGATGAGCAGACATTCAATCTCCGGATCATCGGTCGCGGCAAAGTAGGAGCGCGCACTGGTGTAGACGCGCAGACCGGCGCGAGTGAACAAACTGAGTGTGGCTTCCTGCAAACTTCCCTTGGGAATGCCCAAACGAAGTTTCATCGCTGCGCCCCCGCTTCCTCCCCCAGAGTCGGCGCGCTCAGAGAGAGTTCCTGGGTGAAACAGGATCTCGATCCCGTATGGCAAACCTTGCCTTCCCCCAACACGTGCACGCGCAGCAGCACCGTGTCGCGGTCGCAGTCCGTCCATGCCGCGACCACCTGCAGCCGATTACCGGAGGTTTCACCTTTAGTCCACAGGCTCTGTCTAGTGCGGCTGTAAAAAGTGACGAAGCCGGTCCGAAGAGTCGTCTCTAACGCCTCGCGGTTCATGAAGCCAACCATAAGCAACTCCGCGGTGGAGGCGTCCTGAATTACCGCGGGAGCCAAGCCTTGCATTTTGTCAAAGTCGATTTCCACTGAAGCCTTCCTGTTTCCTCCCGGTGCCCTAACCGGCAACGGAAATAAAAAACCCGCTGCGCAGTTCGCGTCAGCGGGCTTGGATTTCCTATTAGTGCTTTTCAGGTCGTCATCCGAAGCGCTCCGCTGACACGCTCATCGCATGGTGATGGTGGTGCCGATGGTGGTGGAGCGAAGCCATTACGGAGTGATATTAGGCGATCAATGTCGACGCGTCAATTGCTTTTCGCATGTTCGCGGCAGTGAGTCAGATCAGGGGAGGCCGATCGATTCGGCAACATCCTGCCCTGCATCCAGCCCAGACCCCGCAACTTCTGATGCAGAAATAACTTAGACCCTTGCTAAGGATCGCTCTCTGGACGGCAAAATCGCAGACTTGAATCTGCTCCATCACTTTTTTGGCTGGTTCATCATTACTTTTAAGGGCGAGTTCATGCCAATACTTTTGCCAAATCGCTGTGTTCGAGTTTCATGGCCGCCTCTTATAATTTGAACACCATGTCTGGTTCCGATTACTCTGGAATGCTGGAAATAGCGATAGCCGAGGCCCGCAAAAGCCTGGTCGAGGGCGGCATTCCAATCGGTGCAGCGATTTTTGACGAAAGCGGCAGACTCCTTGGCACCGGGCACAACCGTCGTGTGCAAAACGGGGATCCTTCACTGCACGCCGAGACAGACGCATTCCGCAACGCAGGACGTAAGCGCACCTATCGCAAGCTCATCATGGTCACAACCCTGGCGCCCTGCTGGTATTGCTGTGGCCTGGTGCGACAGTTTGGCTTCGGCATGGTAGTCGTCGGAGAGAGCCGCAATTTTCAGGGCGGTGTCGAGTGGCTGCGTTCGCTCGGCATAAGCATCATCGACCTGGATTCGGAGGAGTGCGCTTCGATGCTGGCCGAATACATTCGCCTGAACCCGGAGATCTGGAACGAAGACATCGGCAGGGAGTGACCGCCACCGATGAATACCGCTGTAATATCAGTTTGACAGGATTTCGTCTGCTTCGACAGTCACCACCTCGACTCGTAGAGGATCGCACGCCATGAAGCTGGATAAAAAACTATTGCAGAGCCTCCCTAAAGTGCTATTGCATGAGCACTTGGATGGCGTGCTTCGCCCGCAAACTGTGATCGACCTGGCAAGAGATTCAGGATACGCCAAGCTCCCGACCGAAGACCCGCAAGCTCTGGCCGAATGGTTCTTTCGCGGGGCCAACCAGGGCAGCCTGGCCAAATATCTCGAAGGTTTTGCGCACACTATTGCGGTAATGCAGAGCGAAGAGGCCCTGCAGCGCGTCGCCTACGAGCAGGCCGAGGATCTGAGTCGGGATGGGATTATTTATTTTGAGACTCGTTTTGCACCGATTTTTCATACTCAAAAGGGGTTAACCCATCAGCAGATTGTTTCGGCGGTGCTGAAAGGCTTGGAACGAGGACGAAAAGATTTCGGCATCTCTTCCGGTTTGATTATTTGCGCCATGCGCAACATGAACACCTCTCTCGAAATGGCCGAGCTTGCAGTCGATTTCCGCGCCCGCGGCGTTGTGGGCTTCGATCTTGCGGGCGAGGAGGGTGGTTATCCGCCGAAGAAGCACGTCGACGCCTTTCACTACATCCAGCGCGAGAACTTCAATATTACGATTCATGCGGGCGAAGGCTATGGAAAAGAATCGATATGGCAAGCGATTCAATATTGTGGAGCGCATCGCATTGGGCACGGGACGCGGCTGATCGATGACATCGCGGTGGTGGATGGCAAGGCGGTGAATCTGGGCGATCTGGCGCAGTACGTTCTCGACAAACGCATTCCACTGGAAATTTGCCTGCTGAGTAATGTTCACACCGGGGCTACGCCGACCCTGGCAGAGCATCCATTCAAGATTCTTTATCAGGAAAAATTCCGCGTCACCCTGAACACGGACAACCGATTGATGAGCAGCACCACGATGACCAAAGAATTCGAGGCCGCCGCAGATACATTTGGCCTGTCACTGGCAGATTTTGAGAAGATCACCATCAATGCGATGAAAAGCGCTTTTCTGCCATACAAAGATCGCATCAATTTTATCTATTCCGCCATCAAACCGGGTTACGCGAAGGTTCGGGAATCAATGCAGGCAAAGTGATTTCTTTTGGATGTAATCAAAAGCGATTTCGCCGAACTCATCTGGACAAAGCGGCCAGAGTCTCGGCAACTATTGCCGTTCCTCGAACGATGTCGTCAGGATGCGCGTACTCGTCTGGCCGGTGGCTGTATCCATGCAGGCAGGGGATAAACAACATCGCAACCCTAGCAATGCGCGCCATAAACAGCGAGTCATGGTAAGCCCGGCTAACCATCGGAAGAAACTTCAGTTGGTGGTGATAGCAGGATTCTGAAAGCGCCGCAATGATTGCGGGATCGCAGTCCGCCGGTGCGTCGGCGTTCAACAACTCGGTGTGAATCGAAACTTTCCGTTTGGATGAAACCCGCTTGGTCGTAGCCTCGAGTGTGCGCACTACGTCGTCGCGCCGCTGCAAATCAGTGTCGCGGATGTCCACACTCAGGCGGACCCGGCTGGGAATACTGTTCACCGCGCCGGGAAATACTTCGCAGATACCCACGGTTGCAACGGTATCAACCGCTCCGCTCGCGCGTGCTGCGCTCTCCAGCTCTAAAATCACTTCGGCGGCTGCGCAGAGAGCATCCTGGCGATCAGGCATTAAAACGCCGCCCGCGTGTCCCCCCGTCCCTTCGATCAAAACGCGAAGACTCGCCGGTGCCGCGATCTTTGTGACAATGCCCAGCGGAACTCGCTGGCGCTCCAGCAGCGGTCCCTGTTCAATGTGCAACTCGATGAATGCCTTGTAGTAGCCGCTCGGCAACTTCACTTCTTCAAGTTCGCCCAGAAAGCCAGCCCTGCGCCGAACATCGTCGAGTGTGCCTCCGTCGCTATCCGTCAGCTTTCTGGCTGCCTCCGGAGATAGGGTGCCGGATAGCAGCCTGCTCCCCAGGCAACCGATTCCAAATCGCGTCGGTTCTTCAGAAGTGAAAATAAGCAATTCAATCGAATGCGTCGGACGAAATCCGCTCTGCTGCAACGCACGGATCGCCTCCAAGCCCCCCAGCACTCCCACCACGCCATCATATTTTCCTGCGTTTGGAATGGCATCGATATGCGAGCCGGTTCCGACAGCCGGCAGGGCGGGGTCAGAGCCATTCCAGCGGGCGAACGTATTTCCGACGGCATCTTGTCGCACGGTTAGTCCGGCTTCGTCGCAACGCGCTTTCATCCAAGCTCGAGCTTTGAGGTCGGCCGGCGTGAAAACAATTCGGGTCACGGCCGGCGCTTCAGCTTCCGAGAATGAGGCCAGGATTTCAATTTCGGACAGCAATCGATCCCGGTCGACTGTGAGACTCATCGCTATAGGCCCGCCAAGGGGTGCCGGTTCCAGTTTTTATAAATGAGATATTTTGCCGGCAATTTGCCGATCGCTCCAAACCACTGCGGACACCAGGGGCCCATCCAGATGAAGTCTCCCGCCGTCACCGGATACCAGGAATCGCCAAGCCGGTAGATTCCACCGCCTTCGAGCATAATGAGCCCGTGTTCCATGACGTGCATTTCGACCATGCTAAGCGAGGCTCCCGGCTGATAGACCATCGTGTTCACTGCGAAATCGAAATTCATTTCATCGGGAAGAAGGCATTTGACCTGCAAGCTGGGATCGTCTCCGAGGGGGTGCGAAGACACCGCGTCTTCGCTGGAAATAATCAAATCGGGCGGCCGGACCGAATCGAGAGCCTGATAGGGCTTCTCGACGACGGCAACCCGGCTCGGCTTCGGAGCCGTCACTCGATGATCGAATCCTTCGGGGAGATAGGCGTAGCCGCGCGCACTCAGTTCGGTCGATTTGCCAGCAGCTTCCAACCTCACGCCGCCTTCGATCACAAAAATGAAGCGCTGCGCGGGCGTGCAGCCCAACTCTCCTCCTGCCTCAAATTCCGCAGTGTATTCCATGAACTTGGCGCCCAGCGCGGGACCGACGTGCACAATTGCGGAGCACGCCTTCATCCCAGGTAGGCTGGTGCGCACAAAAGTGTCTGCAGTCAGCAATAAATGATTCGGTTGTTGGGAGCTTCGTGTGCGGCCAAGACTATGCACGGTTCATCCTTGTATGGAATTCTGGCGAAGAGGCCAGTTGATCGAGAAGATGCATTCCGCATTCGATTGCTTTCCCGACATCCTCGACGGCGACCGACTCTGCGGGATCGTGGCTTATTCCGCCGGGCGTCCGCAGAAAAATCATGGCAGCCGGAACTCTTTCCGCCAGGATCATAGCGTCGTGACCTGCGCCGCTCACCATGCGATGTGGCTTGCATCCTGCCTTGCAGATTGCCTGCTCGATCTCCGCAGTAAGGAACGAATCCATCGCAACGGCAGCTTGGCTCGACAGAATACTCTCACGAACCGATAATCCCCGACGCGCCGTAATCTCGTTACTTTGAAAAATGAGATCCTCGACGGCGCGAGTTCGGACCTCATCGAAACAATGGCGGACATCGAGCGTCAGCCGTACCTCTTCGGCGATCACGTTCGCGGCTCCCGGTTTGGCTTCGAACTTGCCGACAGTCGCCACCAAGCCAGGAACTTCCCGAGCCACATGTTCTACCCTGCCGATCCACTCCGCGGCACCTGCAATGGCGTCGCAGCGAAGATGCATGGGCGTTGTACCAGCGTGATTGGCGCGACCCAGAAATGTAAACTCTAGCCGGCTCTGGCCTGCGATCGCCTCGACCGCTGCCAGAGGCTGATTCAATTTCTCCAGAACCGGCCCCTGCTCGATATGAAACTCAAGGTAGGCCAGCGTGTCGTTCTCAAGTTCGGCATGGGGAATCTCGGAGGGATTCAGTCCGAAATTTTCGATGGCCTTTCTCACCGAAATTCCTTGCGCATCGCGAAGATCCAAAACGCTCTGATCCAGCCTTCCGACCAGCGCACGGCTGCCGATAAATGGAGCGCCGAAGCGCACTCCTTCTTCTTCGGAGAACCCAACCACCTCAATGCCGAAGGGAAGCCGCCGTCCTTGCAGGCCTTTCAGCAACGTGATGGCAAGCACAGCGCCGAGGATGCCATCGTACGCCCCGGCATTTGGAACCGTATCGAGATGCGAACCGATCAGAAGGCGCGGTGCTTTCGGCTGGGCAGCTGGATAAAATGCGCGAAGATTTCCGGCGGCATCGACGCGCACATGAGCACCCAGCGGTTCAATCCAGCGGGCAATCTCCTCATGACAAGCCCGCATGGGCGGCGATAGGAACGTCCGCCGCGTAGTGCCAGCCTCTTCCGTAAACGAAGCTATCTTGAGGCACCTTGCGATGACTTCGTGGGCGCGGTTTGTGGTCGCGATTGTTGCCACAGATTTCTAATTCTGGACGAACCTCTTAATAGTCCTAGGCCTCGCGGATAATCTTCGCCGCTACCCATCCTAGGACAACGGTGCCGACGAGAACCTCCCAGGCGCAGGCGTTCCCATAAGTAGCGACGGGAAAATGATTGCTGATCATCAGAAAGACAACCGGGACCGCCAGGAACGTATTGTGTTTGGAGCGCAGCTTGGCTTGAGCGCCGAGAGTGGGGTCCAATTTTTCCCCGGCCGCCGACACCGCAATCATTTTGCGCTGGGAAGGAAGTATTCGAAACCAGACGTTTGCGGTCATGATCGTTCCGAACACCGCTCCGACATGAATGTAGGCCGCGCGGCCGCTAAAGACATGCATCAAGCTCCAAGCCAGTACTGTAATCGCGAGAAGAGAGAATCCAGCAAACCCCGCTTCCGATCTCCCCAGAGAGGATCGCGCCGCCAGATCGTAAACGATCCAACCGCCAATCATCACAGCCAGGCCAATGGCAATGCCGCGCCCCTGGGAGATGGCGGCAACATCGGGATCAACAAGTCCGGAGCTGGAATAATAAACCAGGAACATCAGCACAATTCCGCTCAGCCAGGTCATCAGTGCTTCCCAGCGAAACCACTGAACCTCTCCGGGCGCGACCTCCAGGGATTTCCGTCTGTCGACGGTATAGAAGCCGCCGCTGTGAACCATCCAAATCGACGGGGATTTTCCATCGCCGTCGCTGTGCTTCGCGAGCCTGCCAAATTGTCCATCGAGCCAGGTGAAATAATAAGTTTGTCCCACCCACATGATGGCCGCGAAAACATGGAACCAGCGCACTAGAAGGTTCAGCCATTCGCGGATTGACGAGGTCACTTTCTAACTCCATCGCGGGAAAGCATGTTAGGTCAACTTCCCCGGTAAGTTGTATATCCGTTCGGACCGAGGAGCAGCGCAATGTGAAAATGCGATTCGCCATCCTGTGCCTGGAAAGTGACTTCCACCACGGGATAGAGCGCATCCACCTTTTGCAGTGCGAAATAACTCCCGGTGTCAAAAATCAAACGATAGACTCCGGCGGACACGTCCTCGCGTTCCTCGAGCAACTGAGCACACCGGCCCTCTTGATCGGTTCGCGTCGAGTGCAAAACTCGCCAATCTGCGGGCGTGTGCTGTTTCTCCAATCGCACGGCAACGTCCCGGGCAGGTTTGCCGTGAACGATGTCGAGAATGTGGGTGGAGATGCGTCTCATTCTTGAATCCACTTTTTCAGCCGGATCTGCGTAATCTGCCGCTGCTGCTCGGCCGCTTCGTAAAGTTCTGTATCCGCGTCATTCTTCAGGCGACGGCGCAGAATCTCTAAGATCTCTGGCCCGGACTTCCCTGTAGCGCACACGATGAAGACCCGGCTAAAGCGTTGCTCATATTCCCGGTTCGCGTCGGCCAAGGCGATCTTAACCGCGGTCTCGGCGCCCGCGACGTGGCCTTGCTCCTGCGTCGACCATTCTACAGACTGATCCCTCGAAGCTAAGACCTGCGGAGACTGCGCCGACGACGATCTCGACTCCCCGATCCGTGGATGACTCTGGAACGCTTCCATCCAGTCTGCAGGGGTCAGATTGCGCCAGGTTTCGTCCGACGCAGCCAGCAACGCAGCGTCGTCCGCGATCGGTCTCTTGGCCGCCATTGCTTCAGCCCAGGCTATAGACCCGCAACAGGACAAGATGTTTCGTGCGGCGTCGACGGTCGAGAGACGATTCCATCGCGCCAGGACAGTGTTCACCGGCTCATCGCTGGGCTTCGCTCGCTGCAAGCTCAGCAGCTTCAAAAATTCAGCTACAAGATTGCCCGCGACTGCCGCGCGATACCTTGCAGTCGATCGAATATCGTCAATCGGCCGGACCTCGGCAACCACGGCGCCTCTCGCTAGATGCAAAAGCTCGGAATCAATAGCCTTCCCTTTAACGCCTTGCTCAGTCTCCCTCAGACGGAGCGGCACCGGCGCCACGCTTCCCAGCGCGATGCGAATATCCTCAACCACACCGTCGCCTAGCCGGCCGAGAGCGGCTATGCAGACTTTGGAGATCGCCTGCGAGCAACGAGCCCCGACCTTGCGGGCATGACTGAAATATCCCGCGAACCGCCGCGGCAAGCATATGGCTTGAACCAGTTCATCGCTTGCCAGCAATGTTTTCTTGTAGCCAGTGTGAAAACCTGCATAGGGCAGTCGCCGCTCACCTCGGACCGATACCAGAACCAGTTCGGCTTCGTAAACAAGCAGAGCGGGCAAGGAGTCGGCGGCCGGCGATGCGTTAACGATGTTTCCGCCAATCGTCCCTCGATTCTGGTTCGCAATTCCACCCGTCCAACGTGAGGCGCTATACAAAAGGGGGAACTCGCGTCTGACAATCTCATTGCTGCGAAGGTCAGAATAGGTACATCCAGCGCCGATCCGAATTTCGTTCCCTATGGTCTCAATCTGACGCAGCTCGGGAAGATTCCAAATGCTGACCAGCTTTCGCGCCGCAAGTTTCCCCGCCGCGTACTGGACCATCACATCGGTGCCTCCGGCGATGGGAAGCCATACGCCCGGTTCATTTGCCATCAACGAAATAATTGCGTTCAAACTGCCAGGCGCGACCATTTCGTAATCCGACGGATGCGATCTCATGCGATCGCCCTACGTCGCGCTGCCTCCGCTACCGCTTCTATAATCTGCGTATAGCCGGTGCAGCGGCAGAGATTTCCTGAAAGGCCTTCGCGGATTTCTTCCAATGTGGGTTCAGGGTTTCGGTTCAGCAAATGCACGGCTGCCAGAATCATTCCGGGCGTACAGATCCCGCACTGCGCGCCGCCGCACTCTAGGAAGGCCTGCTGCAGGATGTGCAGCGTGTCTCCTGCCGCGATTCCCTCGATGGTAATGATGTTTGAGCCTTCAGCCTGAAGAACAGGTACGAGACAGCTGTTCACGAGCATGCCGTCAATCAGCACCGAGCATGAACCACACTCGCCTTCTCCGCAGCCTTCTTTCGCGCCCGTCAGTTGGAGTCGCTCTCGCAACACGTCGAGCAGCCGCTCCATCGGGTGAGCATGCACGGTCTTGGTCTCGCCATTGAGTGTGAATGAGATCTGGGCTTTGGTACGGCCAGCGCGAGAATCGGTCATCGGATCCCGCCCGCCAAACTATCGGAGCTCTCTTGCGATGATGCGGCCAGCCCTTCTTTCTCCAGCGCATCCATGATGTCTTCCGGTAGCAAAGGAATGAAATCGAAATGAATTCCGAGCGCGTCTGCCAGTGCATTGACAATCGCCGGGGCCGGACCGTCCATCGGAAGTTCGCCGATGCCCTTTGCGCCGTATGCACCATAGACATTGCCCAATTCTTCGAAGAACACCCGAATGGGCGGCAGGTCGGTTGCGGCCGGCATAATGTAATTCGTCATCTGGCCGTTTTGCATGCGTCCGTTTTGCCAGACTACTTTTTCGTAAAGGCTGAATCCGATTCCCTGGGCAACGCCGCCGATGATTTGGCCTCTTGCCAGAAGCGGATGCAGAACCTTGCCAACTTCCTGGAGCGCAACGAAGTCGTCCACGGATACGCTGTATGTTGTCAGATCCACGGTTACTTCCGCGATATAAACCGCCCACGCAAAGGCTGCATAGGCTTCGCCGCGATACTTCTGATCATCCCAGAAAATATCGGTAGGAGCCTCATAACGGGACCATGAGCGCAATCGGCCATGCGTCGCAATATATTCTTGGCAGGCAGCGCGAAACTCTTCCGCGTCATAAGCTTCATGAAGCAGGTTGGAAGATATCAAGGTTTGTTTAATTCCCAACGCCGCCGACTGCACCAACTTTCCAACCACCATCACCGTGCGTGAAGCGACAGTTGGGCCGCTGTTGGGCACTTCGAGAGTATCCGGCTGGGCCATGCTGACATTTTCATAGGGCAGAGCCAGAGCTTCAGCCGCAATCTGGCTGAGGACGGTTTTCGTTCCTTGACCAAACTCCGTGCTCGAGACCAGCACGCGCACGCTGCCGTCGGCCCACCCTTCTACTCCGACTACAGAACTTAGATAGCGCTCGCCCGAACCGGTGAATCCGGCACCATGCAGAAACGCGGCAATGCCCATGCCCTTCCTGATTGTGCCGCCCTGATTCTCTTTTGCGAATCTCTCTTTCTTGAAGCGATAGTCTGAAACTTCCAACGCTCGGTCCAGCAACTTCTCGAGATTGATTTGTTCGCGCACCACCTGCTCGGTGGTAGTCGCCTGCCCGGGCTGGAGGAAATTCCGGCGGCGAATCTCAACCGGAGAAAGTCCTAACTGTTGCGCGATGCGATCCATGTGCCGCTCCATCGCGAACAAGCTCTGCGGCGCTCCAAAGCCACGAAACGCTCCATGAGGTGGGGCGTTTGTAGCAACCGCCTTGGCACGAATACGAACGCTCGGCCAGAAGTAAGGTCCACCCGCATGAATTGCTCCGCGGGATAGGACTACGGAGGACAATGTTGCGTATGCTCCACCATCAATCGTGAACTCGATCTCGCCGCCCAAAATCTTGCCTTGCTTGCTGACGGCGGTCCGATGGTGCGTACGCGAAGGATGACGCTTGGTGGTCGCCGCCATGTCCTCCATCCGGTCATAAATAATTTTGACAGGTTTCCCGGACTTCATCGCGAGCAGCGCAGCGTGGGCCGCGATCATCGACGGATATTCTTCCTTTCCACCGAAGGCGCCTCCGGTCTCCATCTGCACTACGCGGATTTTCTCCGCAGACAAATCGCAGAGCGCCATCAACGCTTTGTGAATGTAATAAGGGCACTGCAGAGAACCCCATACCGTGATTCCGTGCGCAGCATCAAAGGCTGCGATCATCCCGTTATTTTCTATGTAAAGTTGTTCCTGCGCGCCAGTCGCATACTCACCTTCCACGATGTAGTCCGCATCCTCCCAAATACCATCGACTTCGCCCTTCTCGATCAAGTAGGTCTTAAAGACATTGTCCTCCCCCCAAATGATTTCGGAGCGGCGCTCGCTTTCTTCAATCGTAAAAATAGGTGGCAAGGGCTCGTATTCAATCGAGATCGCCGCAACCGCCTGCGGAAGAAGATGGCGATCCGGATGAGCCAACAAGAGCACGGGTTCCTCAGGATGGTTCACCACTTCATTTGCCAGACAAGGCTGATCGTCGCTGATCAATGAAATCCAATTCTTCCCCGGAATATCTTTCGCAGCAACGATTACGAACTCATCCCAATTGATTTGAGGACTAAACGTGATCCTCCTGATGCGCCCGCGGGGGATCTGACTGCGCACCGTTGCTCCAAAAAGCATGTCGGGTAGAACCATATCGTCGATGTATTGCGATGTTCCGGTAACTTTGTCGCGCCCCTCTTTGCGAGGTACGGACTTGCCGACGATGCTGTGGTTCCTCATTAATTCGCTTCTCGTCACCCAACTGGACGGTCTGCACCCGCGGATGGGATAGTGTAAGCCCGGGCGGGTCCCCACGTCGCGGGAGGTGTGAAGCAAGGGTGAAAGAGTCTTGGCAAAGTCGACGGACTAATAACCGCCGAATTCCCGTCCTCCAGGTTTTCCGGGAAACGATCCTTCAGCAAAGATAAGATTTCCACGCAGATAAGTAGCCTTCACCATGCCGCGCAGTGTCTCCCCCATGTACGGAGAGACCGGATGCCGGTAACGCAATCTTTCTTTGGTGACAATGAATTCGCCGTCGGAATCGAATATGACAAAATCCGCGTCGCATCCTGCGGCGATTCGACCCTTCCGCCTGTCACAACCGGCCAAACGAGCCGGTGCCGCCGCCATCCAACCGGCCAGGTCGAGCAACGTGAAGCCCCGCCTTCTGGCTTCAGTCCACATCAGCGGCAGCGCGACTGATAAGCTTGCGATGCCGCCCCAGGCGGTTCGGAAATCTCCCTCGGCGAGCCGCTTCATTGATGGAGGACAGGGAGAGTGGTCGGTCACCACCATGTCGATGGTTCCATCTCTAAGCCCCTGCCACAATCGTTCGCAATTCTCACGGCTGCGAATCGGTGGCGCACACTTGCCCAGGGTTGCGCCGTTCGCAATCGTTTCAGCGGCCAGATGCAAATAGTGCGGGCACGTCTCCACGCTTACGGCAAGTCCTTCGGAGCGCGCAGCGCGCAACTCCTCCAGGGCAAGGCTGGTCGAGAGATGGACGATGTGCAAACGAAAACCAAATTCGCGGCACAGGGATAACATCGTCCGGATGGCAGACAGTTCCGCTTCGTCCGGCCGCGATTGGAGATAGGTCGAATAGCAACTCCAGTCGGCATCAGCGAGAGCGTCCGTTGCCGAATCGATCGGTCCGGGTAGTTCCGCGTGCACCAGCAAGGGCAGCCCAGTGCGCGCAATGTGCGGCAGGGTCGCGCGCAGTTGCTGCTCTGTAACCATAGTGAAACCATCGATGCCGGGATTGACCAGGAAGCATTTAAACCCGGGTACTCCAGCCGCTGCGAGAGCTTGAATGTCGTTTTGATTGTCGTGAACGACCCCGCCCCAAGCGGCCCAATCGACGTGGCATTTGGCCTGCGCAGCCGTACGCTTAGCCTCAAGCGCTCCGACATTCGTCGTCGCAGGAAGGCAGTTCAGCGGCATGTCGACAAGCATGGTGTAGCCTCCCGCCGCTGCGGCTCGCGTTGCGGTTTCAAAGCCCTCCCACTCGGCGCGACCAGGATCGTTGATATGTACGTGGGAATCAACGAGCCCGGGAAGAATCGTCGCATTGCCGACGTCATGGATTTCGTACCCATCGGCGGGTAGTTGATCGAGCGACACGACTGCCTGGATGCGCTCTTCTTCCACCAGGATGGCCGCTGGACGCATCCCTTCAAGAGTAACCACTCGACGGGACAGGAAGGCCTGCAGACTCAAGATGTCGGCTCCAGTGAATTCGCCCTAGCGGAAATGTATGCCAAGGTGCTCCTGCTTTCCGATTCGTTAGCAAACCGGAATGGCATTTTACGAAATTCTAAGTCGCAGCATATACTCGCTTCTCGGCGAAGCCGCTGCGCAGAAGTCCATGTCGACTGATCAGGGGTTTGCGGGTTGCTCACGCCGGCAGACCCTAACGATTGCGCATAGATAGAGCGTACACATGGACAATCCTTTCATGGCTCGCGCCATTCAACTCTCCATTGAGAACGTTTTCTCCGGACACGGCGGTCCCTTCGGTGCGGTCGTGGTGAAGGACGGCACGATTATCGCGGAGGGAGCAAACCAAGTCACTTCCACGAACGATCCTACCGCACACGCCGAAGTTGTCGCCATACGCGAGGCATGCAAGCTACTCGGCGTCTTCGATCTCGAAGGCTGCGAGATTTACACTTCCTGTGAGCCCTGTCCCATGTGCCTGGGAGCCATCTATTGGGCTCGCCTCTCCCGGGTTTATTTTGGCAATGCCGATGCCGACGCGTCCAAGATCGGATTCGACGATTCGCTGATCTATCACGAAATCGCGCAGCCGCATTCGCTGCGCAAGATTCCGATGATTCAGATGATGCGCGAAGAAGCGTTATCGGCCTTTCACGCCTGGGAAAACAAACCCAACAAAATTACGTATTAAGTCTGTCCGAGCACCCGTCAATGCCACGTCAGGAGGGATTGTTGATCGATCGCTATTTCAAACTAACCGAGAACCAGACCTCAGTGAAGCGGGAGATGCTAGGTGGCCTCACGACTTTCGTGACGATGGCTTACATCATCGTGGTGAATCCGCAAATCCTGGCTCAGGCAGGAATGCCGCCTGACGGTGTGGTCTTCGCCACGTGCGCTTCGGCCGCGGTGGCGACGCTGGTTATGGGGCTCTATGCCAATTATCCCATCGCCTTGGCTCCGGGGATGTCCCTGAATGCCTACTTCACTTATTCCGTCTGCCTCTCCATGCATGTTCCCTGGCAAACAGCGCTGGCGGTGGTTTTCTTTTCGGGCGTTCTCTTCCTGGTGCTCACGGTCACACGTGTTCGTGAGCAAATCGTCAACGGCATGCCCGATTGCCTGAAGCACTCCACCGCAGCGGGAATCGGAATGTTCATTGCTTTTGTAGGACTTCGAAACGCGAAGCTCGTCGTAGCCAACTCGGCCACCTACGTTGGCCTCGGCAGCTTTGCCGACAGAGAGGTGCAGACCGCCTGCTTCGGCCTCGTCCTGACTCTGATCCTCATGTCACGAAAGTTCCACGGCGCCATCCTGATCGGCATCTTTGGCACCGCTGGGCTGGGAATTTTGCGTGGAATCACCAATTGGCCGACAGCAATCTTCTCCATGCCGCACCCATCCTCTACGTTCTTGCAACTTGACTTTCGCGGCGCGAGCCACCTCGGCCTGCTCGAAATCCTATTTGCATTTCTATTTGTGGATCTCTTCGATAACGTCGGTACGCTGGTCGGAGTCTGCGAACAGGGCGGATTCATCAAAGACGGCAAGATCCCGCGGGTAGGCCGGGTGTTGGTGGCAGACGCCGTCGGAACTGTGGTCGGCTCTCTGACCGGAACATCGACGGTGACGAGTTACATCGAGAGCGCCGCGGGAGTTGCTGCTGGCGCTCGTACCGGTCTGAGCAATGTCGCCGTCGCCGCATTATTCCTGCTCGCCGCATTCTGCTCGCCCCTGGCTACCGCGATCCCCGCGTATGCGACCGCCCCAGCGCTGATTCTGGTTGGCGTACTCATGACGCAATCCATTGCGCAAATCAACTGGCAGGAATTCAGCGAGGCCGTTCCCGCATTCATCACCATGCTGGCAACGCCTCTTACTTTCAGCATCGCGACCGGCCTTAGCCTGGGCTTGATTTCCTATACAGTGGTGAAAGTTGCCGCCGGCAAACTTCGCGAAGTCAATGCGCTGGTTTGGATTCTCACCATGCTATTCATTTTGCGTTACGTCTACTTAGCCACCGCTTAGGAGGCTCAGCTTCACATGGCTCTGGCTGATAAAAATTAATACCGGGCAACACCTTAGTCGCGCTCGGAAACAAAGTTGCATCGAAAAGCCGTGATATTAACCCATACCAGACGTGCGTTAGTGAGCGCCTATCATGGCGTCCTCAGAAATCCAACTTTCCAAGCGGCAGCCGCGCTCTCCTATTATTCCATCTTTTCCATATTTCCGGCTCTGATCCTCCTCTCCTCTGTAATGGCGTATGTTCCGCTGCCTAACTTTTTTCAGGATGCAATGTTTGCGATCGGTCGAGTGGCGCCGCCAGGCACTATGCCGATGATTAGCTCCATCATCCAGGACATACTCGGAGCAAATTTCCGGGCATGGCTTTCCCTGGGAACATTGGGCACTGTTTGGATAGTCTCTTCCGCCTTTGACGAGCTGATCGAAGCGTTGGACGCGGCCTATGATGCCGAGGATCACCGCCCTTTTTGGAAGACGCGTTTGCTGGCGGTGGGATTGGCCGCCATAATCGGATTTTTTCTGATCTGCGGAATTGCGGCGATGATTGTTGGACCTAAGGTCGGTGACTGGCTGGCGGTCAGACTGTCCGTTTCTCGCGCTTTTGTCTTACTGTGGCCCTCCATTCATTGGAGCTTGGCGGTGGGTTTAGCTGTAATAGCAGTTCAGACTGTTTATTTCCTCGCCCCCAATGTGAAGCAACGCTTTCTGGCAACCTTGCCTGGTGCGGCTCTTTCTGTCGTCTGTTGGATGGGACTATCGTACTTGCTCCGAATATATTTCCGATATTTTGGAAATTACAACCGAACTTATGGAACCCTGGCTGGAGTAATGGCCCTCCTGACTTGGCTCTACTGGGGCTATTTCATTTTATTAGCCGGTGGAGAACTGAACGCGGAGTTGACTAAGGCACGCTATGCACCCCGGCTACCGGGGGAGGACAATTCTGCCAAAAAGAGACGGAGTACGGACCGCGCAGCTTAGATATTTGTATTGGATATATCGGATTCGCTCAGAATTTCGTGTGATACTTGCCATCGAGTGAGACGCCTCCAACTTCGTCGCGAGTAAGGCTCACTGACCAGCGTTTGTTGATCTGATAATCGCCTTGAACAATCTCGCTTCCGGGCTGCGACAAGTCGGTCGAAAAAGTAAACAGAAAATTTCTGGTCACGCGCTGCTGGATGGCGACTCGGGCCGAGGGATTCTGATTGTTGCCGCCGAGGAGCGGATCAATCTGCAAGCTTGAAATGCCTGCCAGGTGCTGAATGCCGCCCGTGACCTGGCTCGCGACCTGGGAGGCGATCATGGAGTCGGTGCTTTGTCCAGTGGCATTCGCTTCTTGAGTGGTTTTGCCGTTGGCAATCAGATTGATAATGTCTGCCGTCGCCAGCGGCGGCTCCGAGGTGTACGAGGTGGTTAGCTTGTCAAACGGTCCGCGCAATGTGAGTGTCAAATTGTATTGCTCAACCGTCGTCGCAACCGACACATTCAATACCGGTGCGGTTTCGGTGGGATTATCGAACGTGATGATGCCGCGCTGAAGTTGGTATCGGACATTGCGGTAAAAAAGCTCTCCGGCTGTGAGGTCCGTGCGGCCGATAATTACTGGGTTCGCGGCTGTCCCGATGACCTGCAGGTTGACTTGGCCCTCCACACTAATTTGCGAACTTGTGGCGCTGAGATTGCTTTTCGATTGCACGCCGATCGCAAGCTTGACGCTGTCGGCCAATCCGGGTTGAGCGGGGATGCTATTGCCGCTGAACTGGTCGCTGAACTTCGCGAGATCAAAATCGGGCGTAAATGAGAGGGTATCGATCAGCACCCGCCCGTTCAAGATCGATGCGTCTTTTGTTCCACTTAGAATCAGATTGGCGTCGAGCAGCGCCCTCAGTCCGTCAGGATAACGCAATCGAACCGACTTGCTTTGCAGCGAAACATTGAACTGGAGACTCGGCTTGTAGGAGATGGAGCCGCCCAACGAAACTTGCCCGCCTCCCACTTCAGCGGTGAGGCTGGAGATCTGCAGACTGCTGCTGTTGATGTCGAGGGTGCCATTTAGTTTCTGCACTCCCAGGGGCGCAGTGGCAGTGGATACCGCGACGTCTCGCAGATGCACTTGTCCCCGAACTGCCGGATCTGTCGCTGTCCCGGATGCACGAATGTCGAGCGAGAGAACTCCAGAACTCTGAAGGTCAGGATCCATAATTCGAAGAATTCGAACATCCACCGAACCCTGGGCGGTGAGAGTTGGCGCTGTGTTCCCACTCAGTGGTATGCGGCCTTCGACGCGCAGCGATGTATCGGTGCCGCGAATTTCGGCCGGCTGCAAAGTTACAACCGAATCCGAATAGTCCAGGCGAATGGGGCTGGCAGCGCCGATTTCCAGCGACTGATAACTGGCTTTGAGGGTTGGAATGGTAAGGTGGGCTTCGATTCGCGTCTTATCTTTCAGTGGTCCTTTCAAGCTTGCATGAAGTTCGGTCTCGCCCTGAAGGCCCTGGGGTAAATCGGATAAAAACATTGCGAACAGCGGCGCTAGCGGCACCCCAGTCGTGTCTACGGTCGCGTCGGTGTAATAATCGCCACTGAGATTAACCTCGGCCTTGGAATGCACAGAGGCCTGCGCGACCTGCGAATCAACGGTCAACTCCGCATGTTCACTCGCCACACGGAGCTCTCCTTTTATTTGTGAAAT
>Ga0307474_10000926_pt1 | contig 21147 bp, 26 predicted proteins | sample atmos_gasesECM1C_2_FD_203312 | JGI IMG/M metagenome (GOLD analysis project Ga0307474, IMG submission 203312) | Hardwood forest soil microbial communities from Morgan-Monroe State Forest, Indiana, United States - atmos_gasesECM1C_05 | ecosystem: Environmental > Terrestrial > Soil > Temperate... | reverse complement strand
TCAGAAACTCCGCTCTTAGCATCGTTTCAATTATGCCCGTTGAAGGCAACGCTCTGGAGTTGGTGTCGAAAGTCGAGACTGTCAGTTGCGTGTTTACACGCTCGCCTATGCCGAGGATCGTCAGGAGAGCTGTGATTGTCAGAATTCCAATCGTGCGTCATCGTCGGTGGCAACCGTTGGAAGCATTAGAAGGTAAGACGTGGTGTCGGGGTCGTTGGCGGTTTGTGCTCCGCCCCCTGGCAGCGTTCACTTCTGACTCCGACCTCTGGTTCGCGATTATCAGCGCATGCTGGGTGGCGTTGCTTTACCGGCACGTAATCGGCGCTACATTCGTCTATGATGACGTAGCTCAGATTCAACACAATCCTGCTTTATTGTCCTGGCATTCCGCCGCGCAGTATGCTCGCGCCGCTGTCCCATTTAACAGTGAGTTTCGTGGTTTTGGAGGCTCTTTTTATAGGCCGCTATTTTGGTTCAGCCTGGCCCTAGACCGCTCGCTCTGGGGACTGGATGCGATCGGCTTCCACTTGACAAACCTTGTTTTGCATTGGGCGAACGGTTTACTCGCATTCTTGCTCTTAAAAAGGTTGCGCGTTTCAAGCCTACTGTCCGCAGCTGTTTCTATTTCCTGGTTGGGTCTCCCAATTAACGCCGAGGTTGTGGCGTGGATTTCTGGTCGCGCCATTTCCTTATCGGTTCTATTCCTGTTGATTGGCTTATTGTGTGCAGATTGGTATCTGCGTTCGAACAAAATTGTGGCGCTGCTAGCCTACGCAATTGCGTCCTTCGGCGCTCTTCTCTCGCATGAGATCGGCATCCTGACATTGGCGCTGGCGTGCCTTATAGTTTATTCTGTCAACGCTGTGCGCCGGCGGCGGTTGCTCCTATCCGGCGTTGGCGTGGTCGTCGATGCTGTCTATCTTTGGCCCAGACATGTCGCAGGCACACACCTTTCCTCAGGTGTTGCCCTAATTGTCGGATCAGGCATTTCGTTCTGGAAATACATCGCTTGGATGCTTCTCCCGCTTCGGATGAGTATCGAGCGTTCGACGGACCTACCGACAGACAATTCTCCTATAATGACGGCTGCGGCGTTCATTGGAGTGCTCGCACTGTTCATCGCCATTCTGCAATTGCGGAGCAAACTGCCCGAAGTCTCAGCCGGTTTGGCGTGGTTGTGCATCGCATTAGCTCCTTTTTGTGGAATTGTGCCGATCTATCAAGGCATGGCCGAACGCTACACGTATCTGGCTGCTCTGGGTCTTGTGCTGGCGATTGTGGGGTTTTTGTCTCACCTCAGGAGTTGGACAAGATCGCTAGTGTTGTACGCGCTCATTTTATGGGTTTCGTGGGGCGTTTGGCGCCTCAACGCACGCGTACTCGATTGGCGCAATGAAATCTCACTCTACGCGAAGTCCCTGGAAGCAACACCAAAAAGCTCGGTGCTTCTCTTCAATCTCGGGGTTGCCTTTGCCGAGGCAGGAGATGATTCAAAAGCCGCTGTCTACTACCAGCGTGCCATTGGCCTCAACCCGCAGTACACGTCGGCGATCATAAATCTCGGCAACCTTTTCCAAAGTCAGGGCAATTACTCCCAATCGGTAGCCTTATATGAACGCGCAATTTTTCTCGATCCGCGAGATCCTGATGCCTGGGTGAATCTTGGAAACCTGTATTTGCAACTTGCCCTAAACCAGCGAGCGAAGATCGCCTACGAGAATGCAATCGCTCTGAAATCGAATGATGTTGAGGCGATCATCGATCTCGGAGCGGCGTTTCAGCGTTTGGGTGATCTTTCGGGAGCGGAACAATCGTACCAGCGGGCCATAGCCGTAGATCCCAGTCAAGCTTCCGCCTACTGCGATTTAGGTGCACTGTTCTTGCAAGAAGGTAACGTAGCTGCAGCACGTGAGCAGCTTATTAAGGCACTCGAACACAATTTCTCTTATGCGCCGGCGTATTTTGACTTGGGAGCATTGTATGAGCAGATTGGGAGCCGTAACCTCGCCATTGAGATGTACAAGACAGCACTCGATATCCAGCCTGATTACCAACACGCGCGATCAAACCTCGAGCGAATGGAAGCTCGTCCCGGAGCATCCGCTGACCATCTTCCATGAGGGTCTTCGTCTGAAACTGCTCTATCAATGTTCCACTTCCGATTTGAGCATGTCGAGGCTTGTACGGCGGCGAGTGTCGTTTGGATAGAGACCCAATATAAAACACTCCACTTGATTCTGCTCCTCCGGTGTAAGCACTTGGTAGTCTTTCCGAAGGCCTTGCAGTAAATGGCTCGCTTGCTTTCTCGTGCAGACCATACCAGGAAGGCTACCTGCGACAGTGATTCGTGATTTCTTGTTCCGGTTTGTCATTCAAGCTCCTTGGAAGCGCTCTGACCTCGCGCTGGCCGGTGATCTTCCTGATGTGAACCAAGCATCGATGATCAACACAACTAATAAAGAAGCTTCTAGCGCCACGCGGATCATTACGGACACGATGCTCTTCGAGTAGAAGAGGGTAATGCCGCCGCTCGCCATGCTTGCGCCAGATGCGGACGGACCACGTGCAGACTCTAATCAGATGCGACCGGCTCACCCAGACACATTCCGGGCACCGCCACCCTCTGAAACATAAAAGCCGAAACCTCCGTTCCTGGAGGATATTGCTTGAGTTGAGCCTGGAACTCAGGCGATTCGAAGCCGTGTTTGAACGCGTCCGTAGACTCCCAGATGACGTAGTTCATGAACAGGCAGCTCCCCGCGATCCCGCGATGCAATTTCGCAGAGATGAGTCCGGGCTGCTTTCGGATAATGGCAAATTGCTTCCGAAATCCGGCCAGGAATTCTTCCACGTGCTCAGGCTTCACCAGGAAGGTGCTGAGGAGGACTACCGGCGCAACGTTGTTTACGATCTGCCTGTCAAAGCTCACGTTCGGGTCCATCTGAACGAACTTGGCACCTGGGCTGGCCTCCTGCCCGCTGGAATTGCTTTCTGACGCGAACGCCGAATTGAGCGACTGGACTGGACTGGAGCCAGTGCCACACCAACTGATATCGCCTTGAGAAGACCACGACGGTCAACTTTCATAATCCCCTTGTGTCGATAAGCGTAGGTCCAAGCAAACTCGACAAGACCGCCCACCGGGAAGCTGTGGCGGTCATTCATGCGAACCGCGGGCTGTCCTCCGGTCGTCATTTTCTCCTCCTCGATCGCACCTGACATTTCATGGCGCCGTTATTGGATGAAGTGGCAGAAGCGAGTTTGTCATCGATCAGGCGAAGGCAAAAGGCGGTGCGAACCCCCCGCCACTGAATGACCCGCTCGCACGATCGGTTTCCAAAAAGAACACCATTATGTCGTTTGGGTCGATGCCTGTTTCGCCAAGCTTTTCGACCAAGGCGGCAACAAGACCTTTCTTCGTACTGGGGTCAGTCCCTGAAGTTACCAGCACTTCAATCATCAACATCTGGTCGGTGCGCGGTTTGGGCAGTGCGGGATAGTAGAGATCAACCCTGAGGTCACTTCGTCGCGACGAAAGGAAACGTTGGAAAAGGTCGCCTGGATATCCAGCAACAATGCTGGCGGCGTGGATGGCTCTGGAAAGGCAGTCTTTCTCGTTGGCTGACCGGTTGGACTTCATCGTTACAGTAAACAAGGGCATAGAACCTCCCGATTGCTTGATATTTCTGCCTGGGGCTTAGGGCAGGAACCTGTATCCAGCGCGATGGACCGTATGAAAGTGCTTGGGATGGGCGGGTTCTGGTTCCAGTTTTTTGCGTAACCTCAAAATGTGGTTATCGACGGTCCTTGTACACGGATAGTGCTGGTATCCCCACACTTCATTGAGTAGCTCGTCCCGTGAGATCACCCTCCGCGGGTTTTTGATCAGATACACGAGAGTTTTGAATTCCTTACATGTGAGAATAACGGGTCGACCGTTGCGATGAATTTCCATCGTCGACAAACATCCTTTGACTCCGCCAAACTCAAACGTGTCTGTGACGTTGGAATTTCTCAACTGGGCCTTCGCTGCATCCAGCGGTGAGCTGACATCGCTGGTATCGATGAGGCCAGCGACCGACTTATTGAGTCCCGGCTTTTTCTGGTTCGTCTTATCATGAACAGCCGATTTTGGAACAAGCAGGATCACCGGCAAGTAACGCGATAGCTTACGAAACTCTTCCGACATGCCAGAAGTTGGCACGGACGCCAAGTCTTCATTGAGGAAGTGCATCGGATTTGAATCGAATACGGTCTTGGCTTGCGAAAAAGGGGAAATTGCCGACTTGATTGTTGCTGTCATTGAGATACCTCTCTACTCAGCTTGCCTGGCACAATTGGAGCTGCCGACACTTTGCAGCAGTCGCATTCGATGCAGGGCAACTCTCGCGTGGAACATCCGCGCCTTTACTGCCGCTATCGAAATCCCCAGAATTTGTGCAGTTTCTCTGATTGAGTGTTGTTGTAAGTGGATGAGCTCCATAACGTTGCGAGCTCGCGGCCGCAGCCCCGAAATGGCTGACTTCACGATCTGTTTCCGTTCACGAAGGGAGCAACTCTCTTCCGGATCGGGAGCGTCGTGCCAAAATTCTCGTTGCGCTACGGGTTCAGACGACGGGTTTGGCTCGTCCATGGGAACTTCTCTCGCTCCGCGCTTCTTACGAAGCTTCATCAATGCGGCATTAACCGCAATGCGGGTCAGCCAGCTTGCAAATTGGGATCTTCCCTCAAAATCCTTGAGATGGACGAAAGCATTCAGAAAGCACTCTTGGGCTGCGTCTTCCGCGTCTTCACGATTTCGTGTGATCCGGCGAGTCACACAGGAGACTCGTTTCATATGACGTTCGCAAAGCTCTCCGAAGGGAGCTCTTCGCCCACTTTTGGCGGCTGCTATCAACTGCTCCTCACTCCACGCTCGAAGATCGTTAACCGCTGAGGTATCGTCGTGCGCAGATAAAAATGTACTCACCACCACGATTGACTTCCTCTCTCAAACCGGACCCCAACAGCAGTGCCGGTTCATCGTTCTCTCAATCTTTTTCTCTGTCCATCCACTCGCGGACGTACGCCGGACAGTTCTCAAACTTCATGCCATCCCGTTCGCAACCCCTTAGAAACTTCACTGCGTCACGATCTGCCAGCCTCAGGTCCCGCAAATCCAGAATGATTTTTTGGTAGTCGCGATCGAAAAGCTCTTTCAGCTCCGCGACATGCTCCGCCTCCATGCGCCCGCATAGGGAAAAGACAATGAATCTCTGCCGCGCTGATCGCTCGATCCTCAACGTCATCGGATATGTTTTGTCTGGCACAAGTCGCGGTCGTCCCGATGCCCTGTATTTGCCGCCATCGCGGCCGCTGACGTAAACGGAAGTGCAATACAGAGGCCATATGCAGGGCATTGAAAACAGGCGGTAGAGGCAACGGTCGGATGACGAAAATTCGGGAAATGCCGAATCTCCGGGAGTCAAAGAGGATTGGCGGCTACCGCTCCACGATAAACTTGTGTTTGTTGATTTTCAGCTGTTTGATTTTCGAGTCTAGCGTCGATCGGGGAATTCCGAGTTTCGCCGCCGCACCTTCTGGGCCAGCGACTTTCCCCTTGCATTCAGCCAATGCGGTTTCAATAATCTTTCTCTCCTGATTCTGGAGAGTGTCGGGCAAAGGACCTGCTAATTCCTGCCGGGTTGGGGGCACGCGTGCCAGCCATGCCTTCTCGATCCAAAAAGTGTCGCCGCTGCACAAGATCACCGATCTTTCAACAATGTTTTGCAACTCGCGGATATTTCCTGGCCAGGGATACGATTGGCACAGCTCCAGCGTCTTGTTGTCGATCTTGCAAATTCGCTTCCCGGCTTTCTCCGCGTATCGCTTAACGAAGTACTCAACCAGCATGGGAATGTCTTCCTTCCGCTTGCGCAAAGGAGGTACTTCAATCGGGAAAACGTTCAGCCGGTAAAACAAGTCGGATCGAAAGGTTCCCGCAGCAATGGCTGCCGTTAAGTCACGGTTGGTTGCGGATATGACGCGAACGTCGGTGGTAAGAACTCGGTTACCTCCCACTCGTTCGAACTGCCGCTCCTGAAGTACTCGCAGCAACGCAATCTGGGCCTCTGCGGGAAGGTCTCCGACCTCGTCTAGAAAAATCGTACCGGAATGGGCAACCTCAAAGCGACCCTGGTGGCGCTGCACCGCGCCGGTGAAGGCGCCTTTCTCGTGGCCAAATAGCTCCGAAGCGATCAAGGAGGAAGGAATCGACGCACAGTTTACGCTGATAAACGCCTGGCCGGAACGTTGCGAGTGCTTGTGTATGGCCCGAGCAATCAGTTCTTTTCCAGTGCCGGTTTCGCCGGTGATCAGCACCGTGGAATCGGTGGGGGCCACTCTCACAATGCTCGAAAGCACGGTTTGCAGTGCCGGTGACGAGCCCACAATGTCCTCAAACATGAATGCCTGATCGATTTGCTCCCTCAGCGCAAGGTTTTCGTCACGCATCCTCTGCTCGGCCCGCTTGCGATCCTCGATATCGGTCCCAGTTGCATACCAGCGAATAATGTGCCCCTGGTCGTCGCGAAGAGGATTGTAGCGGACAAGAAACCACCGATAGTTACCGTCCTTTCCAAGCGCTCGTTGCTCAAGTTCAAAAGGCATACCGCGCGCAAGCGCGCCATGGCGCTCCCCGCGCAGCCTTTCCAGATCCTCGGGGTGGAAGACCCGTGCGCGCTGGTCTTCTCTCTGCACGTCCTCCAAAGTGAGACCGGTATAATCGAGCACTGTCTGATTTGCATAAAGGGCCGTCCCATCCGGCCGCAACACGTAAATATAACTGGCGATGGCGTCGATCATCCGCCGAAGCTCTGTTTCCTCCGCCTTCAGTTGTTCAAACGCAGTCTGCAGAGCCGCTCTCGCCTCGTGCTGCTCGGTGACATCCATCGACGTACCGACTAATTCAACGACATCACCGGAAGCATTCACTACCGGGTGTCCGACCACATGAATGTACTTGGCCGCGCCGTTTGGCAGAAGAAGCCTATAGTCGATCTCAAAGTCAGTTCTGTCCCGAATGGCCTGCTCGACCACAGGCGTGTTATGATGCGCGTCCTCCGGGTGCATCCGCCGGACTACCTCCATGTAAGATGGTGGCGTGGGACCAGGATCGAGGCCGAAGATCCGGTACATCTCGTTTGACCAATAGGAAGCGTTCCAGCCGAACCTTGGGAGCACAGCAAGCCCTTGACCGGCCTCACCCTGCGCGTTTTCCATCTGAGGAACCCGCACCGCCCAACTGCCTGTGTGGGTCAATTTCTGTGCTTCGGCTAAGTATCCCTCACTCCGCCGCAGAGCCTCTTCCCTCTGCTTGCGCTCGGTGATATCCATAACGGTCCCGATAAACTCTACGAGCTCGCCCGACCCGTTCAAGATGGGATGGCCTGCAGCATGCAGGTGCTTGATCGCTCCATCGGGAAGAACAATGCGGTAGTCCGCTTCATAATCTGTTTTCTCGATTTCGGCTCTTTCAAAGAGCTCCCGAATGCGCTTCTGGTCGTCGGGATGATTTCTGCTAAGCCAAAATTCTGTGGTCGACGTATCCTCATCAGGCTTGACGCCGAATATTCGAAACACTTCCGGCGAGACTATGACTGTCCCCGATAAAACATCGTGTTTCCAGCTGCCTGTTTGGCTTATTCTCTGCGCCTCAAGCAAACCTGCTTCACTGCGTCGCAGCTGATCTTCCGCGCGCTTGCGCTCTGTCACGTCCATGTCGGTACCAACGCACTCGATAATATTTCCGGTTCCATCGAGAACCAGGTGTCCGATCCCGTGGATGTGCTTTACCGTGCCATCAGGCAGCGCGATCCTGTAATCGTGCACAAGATCAGCTTTCGTGCGTAATGCCTTGTCGACTCGTTCGTTAAACCTGTCGCGATCGTCCGGGTGTACCAGTCGAAGGAACTCTTCCCGATCTGGGAGGTTGCTTCTTTGAGGATCTAATCCAAAGATTTGTCGCATTTCCTCGGACCAGTAAATGCACTTCTCAGTTTTAGGGTCGACGGCCCAACTGCCCGTTTTGGCTAGTCTCTGCCCCTCCGCCAGATACGCCTCGCTTCGCCGAAGAGCTTCTTCGGCACGTTTGCGCTGTGTGATGTCCTCGGACAGCGCCATTATGAATCGCGGTACCCTCTCGGTGCCCGGCACAAGAGAAACGTTGTTGCTTACCCAAATCAAACCGCCGTCCTTGCGCAGATACTTTTTCTCAATCTGAAACTGTTGTCGTTTTCCCTCCAGTAACTCGATGATGAGCGCCGAGTTGGCTTGGCGGTAGTCCTCATGCGTTAAGTCCAGAAAACTAACTGCGCGCAGTTCCTCCTCCGTGTAACCCACGATTGTCTGATAGACGTGATTGGTGGCCAGAAAGCGGCCGTTCAGATCAGTTAGCGCAACGCCGATAGCTGAATTCTCAAAGACCGATCTCCACCGCTCCTCGCTTTTCCGAAGGCTATCTTCAGCACGCTTGCGATCTTCGATGTCGATAGCCGTTCCATACCATTTGACGAGCTTTCCGGTTTCATCGCGCAGTGGCACATTGCGAACAAACCACCAGCAATATTCTCCGTCTGCCCGCCGAACCCGCGCTTCAGTCTCCATGGCTCGCCCGTTCTTAAGGGCTGTGTGCCAGTCGGCGATGACCCGAGTCAGGTCATCAGGATGAATAACCGCTTCCCACTTCCACCCGAATGCCTCGTCCAAAGTTAAACCTGTGAACTGCAACCAACGATCATTAACGAAATCAACGTGACCCTCGGGCGAAGTGCTCCAGACATACGCCGGAACCGTGTTGACCACGTCGCGAAGCTCTCTCTCGCTCCGGCGGGCAGCGTCCGTCCGTTTCTTAATTTCCTCGAAAGCTTTCTCCAACTCGGTTCTGATATTCCACTGTTCGGTGACATCCATCGAAGTTCCGACAAATTCCACCAATTCACCCGACTGGTTCAGGACCGGATGGCCGACAGAGAAGATGTGTTTGATCGACCCATCCGGAAGAACAATACGGTAGGAGGCGTCGCAATCGGTCTTGTCGAGTTGGACCCTTCTAAAGATTTCCTCAACTGCCGGTCGATCTTCAGGATGAACCCTGTCAAGAAAGAAGTCAGCCGCCCATATGTCCTGATCGACCTCGATATCGTATATTCGTTTCAGTTCCGGCGAGAACGTCACCATTCCGGATGACGGGTCGTACGCCCAACTGCACATATGGACCAATCTTTGACTTTCAAGCAGATTGGCTTCGCTCCGTTCAAGTTTCCTTTCTGCTTTTTTGCGCTCGCTAATGTCTCGATAAATGAGGTAGACACCTACCTGCTCGAAGCCAAGCGAAATACCCTTTCCCACTACGGAAACGTCAAAGCGAACGCCGCCTTTGCGTTGCCGAATGGTCTCCAGCTCAACTCTGTTTCCCGAAATCAGCCGATCCCTGTTCTTGAGACCCTGAGCGCGCAATTCCTCGGGGACTATTAAATCGGGAATCCACTGCCCCACAACCTCTTCTGCTGTGTACCCGAACATTCGTGTGAATTCTTTGTTGACCCGCAATATGTGAAAGTCATCGTCGGTCAGGATTACCGCGTCGGGCGATAGCTCAAACAATGCATCGAGCTGCTCTTTACGCTTGTGGAGGTCCTCATTCGCTGCGGTAAACTCCGCAGTTCGGTCCGTGATTGCGACTTCCAGAGCCTCCTTTCTCCGTCTTACCCAGATCATGATTATTGCAAAGGTCAGGAACACCAGCTCATAAAGAACGCGAGAGAGGCTGCTGGTTTCGCTCTCGAAGATGAAGCCGCGGATCAGCGACGAAAGCAAAACTGCCACAATACCGGGCTTCGTGCCGCCGTACCAAAACGTGATGGCGATTGCGGAGAGTGCAAATGCCGCAAACGGATGAGGCAGATGGAAGTGGTAAAAGAGGAGATCCAGCAACAGAGCGCCGGCGACCGAAGCGAAAGCCAATCCATAGCGGCGCGCGAACGACGCACCTAGCCGCGTTAACTTTTTTGCTGTAGCTGAATCAGCCATGGTTAAGCCCTTCTCCCACCCTCAGATCAAGGCTACGATGGTTTCCATACCGGTATACTGTAGCTCCGTTCCAGTAACGGCACAACGCGTGGTGTACTACTCCAGAGTGGTTCGAAAGATCTGGCAAAAACACCGTGACGCATGTGCGCGTGCGCTCCATAACTTGACATCTACGCAACGTGCGCTCCATCCATGCCAGCTTTACCCGCAAAATATGGAGCTAGGTAGGGCGGAGTTCCTCCGCGAGTGTTGCTGCTTACCGAAAAACCGCCAAACTTTTGCCCTGTTGGCGCAGCACTGGCAAGACCGCGCGGTTCACACGTTGTGTGCTCAGCACGTTGATGTCGTAAAGCTCTGCAAGCTGCGCCGGCGTAAAAGCCCCGGCAGGGTGCCAAAGACCATGTGTCCAGCGTTGTGAATCACGACATCGAGGTGCCCGTTCTCGCTCACGATATGTTGAATCGCCGCATCCACCGATTCTTGCGAAACAACATCAAGTTCAATCGTGCGCAGATCGACCTTATTTTTCCTAAAATCACAGCCAACAGAAGGGGTTAGGCGGCGCTTTTCGATTGATCAGCGAAGTCCCGAGGTGTCAGCACGTCCGTCAGGCCGATCCGACGAAAGCTCGGCACGGACGCGATCCGAAACCATATTGACCACTTCCGCCCCGTCTTGCGTCCGGATCGTAGCGCACCCGGAACGGTCGCTGGCCAAAGGGAGCATCGACTACCTTGACGATGGCGTCCGCAACGCCCTCGACATTTGCATCAGGAGGAACGATCGAGGAGAAACCTTTGAGTACGTCGTCCGCAAAGCCCTTATAGGGACCTGCTTCGTATTCAGCCACCCGCGCTTTGTCCGCGGGAGAACCGGCATGACCGAAGTGGTTCGTGCCGCCCGTGAAGGCGCCGGAACGATGATTGAGGTCTCAATACCCCAGCGTGTCAACTCCCGTGCGTACACCACAGCCATGGCATCCATACCAGCTTTCGGTGTGAAGTACGGCGCCAAATAGGGCGGCGTTCCGCCCGCGCAACTACTGCTCGACACCCAAACCACAAGGCCCCCTCTTCTATTTGCGCAACTGAGGCAAGGGCCGCCTTTTCGAATCTGTGGACTTCCGTATTTGACCGCCGCAAGTGCAGACCAATAACGCAGTTCAAACGCGCGTCTGGTCCTGCTTGAGATCCGTATCAGGAAGCTCGTGCAATTGCAGGCTATCGCCGGCAGTGAAAACGAGGTGATCGAAGGCGCCAATCTTCGTGAAAAGCTTTTCCACCGCCTTTTCGTCGGAGACGTCAACCGCCTGTCCCTGTGTTTCTCCTCCGATAGATTTAATACCTTCCTGAACTCGTTCTGCGTTGCTGGAGACGATGACAACCTTGGCTCCCTGCAATGCCACCTTCTCGGCGACGGCCAAACCAATTCCCGACGACCCACCTGCGATAACCACGCGCTTATTGTCGAAATCCTTTTCGGGTGGCATTGAAGTTTCCTTTTGTGCCGTTCTGTCGACTTGCAGAGCTACAGATGAGCAGACGCACGCATGCGAATCATGCATAATGAGCATGGTGCCTATGCGTCTAGAGAAATTACGTCAGGCTGATTTGAATCTCTTGGTTACGTTTGCTGCGATTGCCGAGGAGAAAAGCATTACCGCAGCAGCAGCATCCCGACTATTGCTCAGTCAGCCTGCCGTGAGCCGGGCCCTGCAGAGCGCACGCGCGATGTTTCACGATAATCTTCTGGTTCGATCGCCGAATGGCTTCGAACTCACTTTGCGAGGTCGAAAGATTCTCGAGGAGCTTGAGGGACTGCTACCCAGGATGGAGAATCTTGCTGCGCCGTCTCTGTCTGATCCTACGCGAGAGAAAAGCCATTTCCGCATCTCAGGCCCGGATAATGTTGTACAGTCGTGCTCCTGCGCTTGTGCCGGCAGTATGCGAACGGCCGCTATCAAGTACAGTTTGAATTCTGGCCCGGCGGAGCGGCATCGCAGAACTCGTGGAACGCGGCCAACTCGATCTTGTTCTCCACATTGATGACGGGCTCCTGCCGGTGCACTTTCAGTCCGAAAGGCTCTACCAGGAGGATTGGATTTGCGCGGTGGCGCGTGACAACTTTGGCGACCGGCTGCCACTTAAGGAATACCTGGCCGCAAGCCACATCGTTGTTGCCATGAAATGGTCGATTTACCCCGGTAAATATCGAGAACTCCAAGAGTGGAGTAGGAACTCGTCCGAAGGCAAGCTACTGAGGGAAATCTATGGCGTGGACAAAAACGTCGCCCAATAGATTCGGCGAATGCGCAAGGAATTGGAGCAAAGGTTATTCGAGCGTTGGCCCGCGTGGTTCAACACCGAGGGCGACATAAGGCCTTGATGCCTCGGGGCTTCTGCCATGATGACGACTGGTTCGACATCTTGTGGCAGCTATGCGAGGACTTTGAGCCACTTGTCGCCGAATTCGGAAGTCCTCTGGACGCCAATTCGAAATCCTGCAAGTAAAGGAGAAGTTTGGCGGGTTACGCATCCACGTCAATGATGCGAATGAGATTATTCGCCAACGCTCGAAGCCGCCCAGCAGGAGTCCTTTCATGCCTGTGAGGTATGCGGACAGCCAGGCAAACTACGGGAAAGCGGTTGGATCAAGACTCTATGCGACGAGCACACCAACGCACGCGAGCAGAGATCTAATATCGAGAATTGCGCGGAGTGACGGAGCAAGTACCATGGCTGAGCTATCACACGACCAACTGTGGCATGTATGCCAGCGGAAGCCAAGCGATTTTGATCCGTTCTCTTAGCATGATGTCGAAACCAGGGACACTTCTATTGTGGACAAACCGGGGACACTTCTAATGTGGTATGACAAAAACGACACTTTCCTCTTGACAAGCGACAGGGCATCTCTCAGAATATTGTCCCAGCATTCGGGATCAGTAACTCCCCCTTCTTCAACCCAAAGCAGCACCCAAGCATTCAGTTGACGTAGATGCGGGATGCGCCGTCCGTATGGAACGACATTTGGCCTTGTTCTGAAAATAGAGTGCGGGAAAAAGGAGCGCCCCATGAAAGTAAGACTTTTCTTCGTCGCAACATTGTTGACTTTGGCCATGAGCTTATTTCAGGTGCAAGCGCAAGTAAACGGCAGCGGTACAAAGGGGAAAATCCCGGTGTGGACGGCTAGCACTGCATTGGGGGATTCGAACATCACACAGGGTAGCGGCGGGATCAAGGTAGCTGGTACCGCAACCGCGATTTCAGGCGTGTCCAGCAGCAAAGTCTCGGGAGCGTCCGGCGTGATGGGCCAATCAACCGCTAAAACAGGGGTCGTAAATGGGGTCGTGGGAGTTGCTACGAGCAACAGCAATGGAACAAACGGCGTTTTCGGACTCGCGAGCGGCAAGAGCGGCACAGTTTTTGGGGTGCAAGGTGACACCAACAGTACGGGTGGAGTCGGCGTGTTGGGCGTGGCCACGGCCACCACGGGAGTGGCTGCCGGAGTGGTCGGCACCAGCGCCAGTCCGGGCGGCAATGGGATGCAGGCATCAGCCACGGCTAGCAGTGGCACCGCGAACGGTCTATATGCCCAGACGGCCGCCAACAATGGCAGTGGCGTTGTTGGAAATAATACCTCCACCACCGGGATAGCTTTGGGAGTCGTTGGAGCGACTGCGAGTCCAAGCGGTGCCGGGGGCGTGTTTGACAATCTGAGCGGCGGAACCAGCTTGGTTCTTGTAGGTAACGGCGGCAGCAACTTCCGCCAGATTTTCAACGTCGATGCGAGTGGCAATGCTTTTTTTGCCGGGAATGTGAGCAAAGGTGGTGGCTCTTTCAAAATCGATCATCCCCTCGACCCTGCTAATAAGTACCTGTCGCACTCGTTCGTCGAATCCCCGGACATGGTAAATCTGTACAACGGCAACGTCACGACGGATCAACGCGGAACCGCTATTGTCGTGCTTCCCGACTATTTCGAAGCCCTCAACCGCGACTTTCGGTACCAATTAACTGTTATTGGACAGTTCGCGCAGGCGATTGTGGCTCAGGAGATTGAGAAGGGTCGGTTCACGATCAAGACCGACAAGCCCTCCGTTAAGGTGTCATGGCAGGTCACGGGTGTGAGGCAGGACGCGTTCGCAAACGCCCACCGGATTCAGATCGAGGAGGAAAAACCCCCACAGGAACGGGGACACTATCTTCACCCCGAACTGTTCGGCGCAACTGAAAAGCAAGCTATCGGCGAAACCAGTCATCCAACTAAGGCATTGCCCGTCACGGCGGCTGTGACGAATGGAGGCGAGGAACGTTAAGGAAATTGTGAGCCAACGGAAAGACCGAATTGCCGCCCTTTTGGGCGGCTGTTCTTATTCAGGCTGACAAACCGGGTAGTTTCTTAAATTTCTGCCCAAGATATGCTGCGGCAATAGCCATCCGACAAGAAGAGTTTTGGGAAAACGCACATTCCCTTCAGCCCAATGTCTCACTGAGACACAACTCCCTGTGCGGGAGAAGTTGAAAGCTGCATGAAATCGTTCGCACCAATGAGCCGGAGGACCATCCGCGCGAAAAGCGGGAATTGTCGGCGCGTGGGATCATGGACGATGGTTGGCACGGAAAGCTGATACTGCACTTCACGAGTCACAAGCTTGCATCCGCCAGCGGCGATTACGTTCCTGACCCATTCGCTTTCTCGACCGTAGGTCAGCGCAACCCTCCGGCGCTCGAAAAACATTCACTGGCGTCCGGTAGACCCGGCCTGACTTCCGGCCTACATGCGTAAGAATGCCGAAGCCGGGTAGCCGGGCGGCGAATCGACTGGTGATGCGGTTCGTAACAGCTAAGTTAAAGCTGCTACCCACCTCTTGCGGAAGCGGATCAGGGGGATGGGAGCGAGCATGAGCACTAGAAAGAGGATGACCCACACGGTGATCGGCATATCTAATTGCCTACCCTGCGGCTGCCGATACCCGCTCAACCGCTTTCTTTCCCGGAGCCAGCAAGATCAGGACTACACCGATGCAAGCAAACACAGCCGAAGCTATCAGCAAATCTTTGCGCTCGTTTGGAAGGTGAACCGCCATGACCGTCATCACAGTGGCATGAGCAATATTCAACCATGCGACGAAAACGATCACTCCGCGATTCGCAGACGGATTACGCGCAGCCAACAGCAGGAAAATTCCCATTGCGACATACAGACTGAGACCCATCGGCAGGGAATCCTCCTGGTTCGCTTGCCAACCACTGCGCACAGACGTGATCAAGGGATAGATGGCAGCCGTAAATAGTAATCCGAACAATACCAACAGAATTCTTAGCGTCCGCTGTCGCCACATGGTGCCTTCCTGCTAATCACTGCGAAAGAACTCAGGGTGCAATCTTAGGGATGGGAAGAATCGGATGTCAACAGTGGCGGTACTCCAATCAGTGCGTGGGGCCACCTAAAGAAGACTGTCATTGCAGCTTCGCGTACTCGGCTTTGGAAAGTGCGGGGACGACCCTCGCACCTGGTCAATGAGCGCAATGGCGATTTTACGTCAGTTGGCTGCCGAGTCCGTTGGTTGAAAGCTCCCGGGAGACACTACCGAGACGCGATCAAAAAGACGCCCGCGCCATGAGCGAAGCGGCTCGGTGGCCTAAGCGGGCGTGGTTCGGCGGGATCATGAGTCATCTACGCCGCCTCAAGATGATTTACCGCATCCGATCCATGCTGCTTCACCATCTTGTTGTAGGCTCCAAGAATAAGGAACGGGGCAGCCCATTGCCCCACAAAGAGTGCCCAATCATCCTTACCTGAGATTTTCAGCACGGCTGAGGTTGCCATTGACCCAAGTGCAAGTCGCAAGAACAGGCTTGATGGTACCCGCGATGTCTGGCGTTCAATTGCGCCCGTGACGCTGTCCTCGCTCACTTGCCCACGTTCTACTCCAGTTTCCATTTTCAAATATCTCCTTAACTATTAACTTAAGTTTGACAGGAAGCCGATACAATACTCCACATTCGGTATTCCGTCGGGAAGTGTCGCGTATCCATCGCCGTGGAAATATGATTTTCTGCGGCTGGAATTGTACTGCGTCGAACAAATCGTGCAACAGGGAGCACGAAACCCTGAACGTAGTGTGCAAATTGGTCGGCAGAGCCCACAGACTACCCACGCGACGCATCGGCTTAGCTCGCGTTCCGACGCCGACACCTATGCTGACTGAATTGACGCCGAATCTCGTTGCCTGCCTGATCCGGATCGGCGCGAAGATGCGCCGGGGCTAGAAATTTCATACCGCAAGTCTCGCAGGTTCCTACGGATGACGTATCGTCGTTTTGCTTCATGATCCAAAGCCGACGACTTTGCACAGCCCCTGGTTGCCTCTGCTCAAAAACCTCCCACCGGCACGTATGCTGCGCGAACTTCTCCCGGAGATACTGAGCGGCAGCTTCCGGCTGCCTCATGAGTTCCTGAGGAGTGAAAAATTTCAGATGGCACTTGGCGCAACCCGCTAGAGATGACGTCTTGCCCACGTACTGAAGGAACAACAGTTCGAGATCGCCCATACCTGAATGTAGTCTGGCATGTCTAACTGAGCTGCGCTATACGGCGTTTCACGCAGAGTATCAATCGCGCTTGATGGGTTGGGAAGACTCCGTACCTTAAGGCGGCTTACGATAAGCAGGGTACGCCTCCCCTGCGATTGGCCGATGCGTCTCGGTCCAGCCCTGCGGATTCGGGTCGGTGACTCCCCACGGCGGGTATACGAGGTTTCGTCCCCTGTCGCTGACCCGCGTTGTTCTCGGATGGCCCCTTGAAGCGCGGGTCTTTCTATTATTGCGGTCGTGGACTTGACTAGTCCCCCGCTGTGGGCAGATGTTCCACGGGAAGCTTCGCTCTGTCAAAAGCGTCACTAAGTTTTGTTACGATCTGCCTCAGCTTGGCGGAATCAGTTTCTTGCTGGATTTGTTCTGCGATTTTCTTCCATTCTTCACGATTCGAGGCGTCGGGTGTTTTCCCGACGCACTGGATTTGGCGAGTCCATAGCCGCGCCACGCGCTTTCTTGGACACGCGGGCCACCCGATTCGCCACACCTCGAACCCGATCTTTGTATTAGCTGGTTCAGGGCGCGTACATAGTCGCCGCAAGGCGGCTCGCAAGGCTCCAATACAGATTCAGGGACCCAAGTCTCGAAAATAACCCCCGAAGGGCTTCGCGAAATCGGCGATCTTGACGGAACTGGTACCGCACCTTGCTTCGTTCGATTTTAATATTCTCGATGGTTCCCATGCGTGTCGCCGGGGCCATCTTCAATCGGACGTAGTCGCCTTTCGCAAGCACATCAACCCTCTCTTGGCTTTGTTGTAGGTTGGATGCCTCTTTTTTGCAGGGCGGAAGTATCTAATGCAGTCAGACAAGTGGATCATCGTCTGTACGACATCGAGCGGTTCGCGGCGATGAACCCAGCCACCATCGCAATGAAGGGTATGTCGCCCGACTTTGGTCTGACCGTTGTGATATAAACCCCACGTGCCTGACGAGCCCGTTTCACCGACACTTCTCCCGCATATGTAACGAGCTCGTGGACCTAACGCTGGGCACTGCTGTGGATGAGGACGGAAAAGTCGCTCATGAATCGTGCTATGTAAAAGAAATCTCGGCACGAAAACTGCGCTAGAAAAATGGGACCGAAGTACCCAACCCTCAACCCAAAATGCGCTGTATCTTGCGGAGTTCGCTCAAGACAGCACGGAGAATCTTGGGCTCCTTCCGCTTGCCCGTGGCCACGCGGCTCACGTAGGAAGGGTGAACACCTGGCTGGTCTGCCACGTGGCGATAAAGTCCGTCGTGAAGAGCGTGCGCTCAAGCAGGGCTTTGTCATATTCAGTCTTGGGTGGCATCGGGTGTCGAAAAGCTCATTTGCATGCGGGTGCCACCGTTCGATGCCACGCTTTTAAGTGTTCGATACCGAACTGAAATAAACGAGTTTTGCACCATCGAAAGGCTCGTAAAATTAAAATGAGGTTGTTGATTTTCCCATCCTTCCGCGCCCTTTGGGCGACGGTTCCTTGCGAAAACTGATGTACGTCACGCAGGGAGCCGGAACGTCCTCACACGTCTATCCGGCTCGGTGAGTGTCATTTGACGTATCTGTTCAGAGAGGACCGACCATGAGGGTCGACTAAGTTTGGAAAGAATCGTACAAGGCTGCCATCCTCGAAACTGACGATAGGGAGTTGCCACGTCGCCTCCGAGCCGCGAAGGCGCAATCGACAAGCGACTTGAGGAAATGCAGATGGACGATGGAGGTACACCGGAAGAACGCCAAGCTATAACCGCTGCGCTCGCTGGATTGAATATCTTACGAAGAGAGCTGGAAAGACGGGTTCAGGGGTTCGAGCAATGCTTGAATCTCCGCAACCGAGCCTGCGAGTTCAGACTTCGACACTACTGCACTGACGCCCGCAGATAAGGCTTCATTAGTGAGTTGCGGACTGTTGAAGTTGGTGAACATCACTAAGGGCAGAGACGGTAAGAGGCGTTGTAGGTCACGAGCCGCCTCAAGGCCATTCATCACAGGCATTGCAAGGTCGAGTACAATCAAATCCGGTTTCAACTGTTCTGCCTTTTCTATTGCCTCTCGCCCATTAGCTGCTTCTCCACTCACTTCCCAGCCGCCCTCCCGTTCCAATTTTTCACGTATCATTCTGCGTATGAGAGCAGAGTCGTCCAAGATAAGGATGCACTTCCCCACTCGGAAACCCTTTCTCGGCCACACGAACAATATTTTTGTAGCCTGCGGAATGTGCGGTCGGCAGTACAGTGGACTGCCCATCGGAAACAGGTATTGGCCTGAAGGAGGGGAAAGCGAATACGGAAGTGTTCGGGCGAACCTAATCGACCGTGGCAATGTGATGAAATAGGAAGCGCCCTGCCTCAAGAGAACCGATGAAGGAAGTGAGCAACAACACGGCAATCCGCGTTCTCGTTGTTGATGACCACTCAATTGTAAGACGCGGCATTTGTGCATTGCTCGCGGCGGAACCCGAATTTGAAGTTGTCGGCGAGGCAGCCACCGGCACCGAAGCTCTCCTCAACGTAAAAGAACTGCATCCCAATGTGGTCGTACTGGACGTAAGCCTTCCCGACAAGGATGGTTTGGAAGTCACGAGGGAAATGCTGAAAATTGTTCCAACCCCCGAAGTCCTTTTGGTCAGTGAGCATGGTGAAGTAATAATGGAGGCAGGTTTGCGCGCTGGCGCTCGCGGATACCTCCTGAAATCCGACGCAGTGAGAGAACTGGCAACGGCCGTGCGCACCGTGAACAGCAAGCAAAAATATGTTAGTCACAGGTTTGGCCACTAAATGCGAACGACGGTGCGGCCCCGCCCAAAGAACCCGATGCCTTGGGCCCCATTATGAGCAAGCTCTGGCACTTGCTGCGGGAGCGGAACGAAGAACTAAACTTATAGAGATTGAATATCCCAATTTTCCTTGATGATCTAGCGAAACGAGCCACCGAGTCTGCATTGTCGCCAAGCACACCACTTTTGCCCGACAACACGGGGGAGCGGACCATCATGCATGCGCAATCGTCCCCGTCCAAGGTACTCATCATGCGGATGCTTTTCTATGCGGCAGAACCGCTAGCGAAAACTGTTGAAGTGAATTGTGGATTTACATGCGGAAGACCCCGACCTTTGCGGCAAAATGTTGCAACGTGTGCTTATGGTTACATCTAAAACTATACGATTCGAAACCTACCTGACCCAATCACTTTCTCTACCGGAACTGACAATGCGGTGTGCGCAAAAATATCAATCGAGAATTTTCAGGCCTCCGTCGCAGGAGAAAGCGTAGGCAGGAATCAGAGTTCCCTTTCGCGAATGTCTTGCTCCTATACCTGCGCTGGAGAGAAATCAGCAGTCGGGAGCACACTTTCCGCAGGCGGTGGCATCCAATTAGCGCCATGTCCATCGGACTGCGGTTGGTCTGGTCGCTCATCCTGTCGATACCTGTCGCCTGCCTCGCCTCGACGGTAACTGTCTGCGCCTCGACATCAAACAGGAACAGGTTGAGATACAGCAGAAAGAAAAACAGGAAGTTATTCAAAGCCGCAATGATGGGTGATGGAGGGATACGGGTGTAGATCAGTTCGGTCGTTTCTTGGCCGATGCGGGAGGCAATCGATGAAAAAATCAACCCTCGCCGAGATACTGCTGTTATTGGCGACTGCTTTCGCCCCGGGCTCGATTTGCGGCCAAAATGTCAATGTGACAACTTGGCACAACGACAATGCCCGTACCGGACAGAATGTGCAAGAAACCACCCTCACCACGGTAAACGTAACCACCAAGACTTTTGGCAAGTTGTTCTCTGACCCTATCGTAGGGCAGGCTTATGCTCAGCCATTGTACGTTTCAGGTGTCCAAATCTCCGGGCGAGGAACGCGCAATGTTGTGTACGTCGCCACTGAGCATGATCAGGTCTATGCGTTCGATGCCGACAGCGTTGGGCAACCCTTGTGGCACGTTAGCTTCATCGATCCGAAAAAGGGGATCACTCCAGTCTGGACTTGGGGCAGCGCCTGTGGTGCCATCAGTCCCGAGATTGGAATTACGGCAACCCCCGTCATCGATACCGTTAGCGGCACTCTGTATGTTACCGCTGAGACCGATGAGAAGGGTACCATCGTACAGCGTCTGCATGGGTTGGACATCGCCACTGGAGCTGAAAAAGTCAACGGCCCGGTTGTCATTCAGGGTTCTGTTAACGGCCTTGCGTTCGACCCCACCGTGATCCAACGTACAGGATTGTTACTCTTCGATGGCAACGTTTACTTTGCCTACGCTTCCCTGTGCGATCCTCATCCCTATCACGGCTGGCTGTTCGGATATGACGCTCAAAACCTACAGCGACCGCCCGCAGTCTTCAATACAATTCCTAACTCTACGAAAGGAGGCATCTGGCAGGCAGGTGGCGGACTGGCTAGTGGGCTGTCGCAAAGTAACCATTACCAGCTGTTATGCTTCTAAGTTGGTATGGCGACAGACAGCGAAGTGTCCCTCACCAGTGACCAACGTTCG
>Ga0307474_10000925_pt1 | contig 21180 bp, 16 predicted proteins | sample atmos_gasesECM1C_2_FD_203312 | JGI IMG/M metagenome (GOLD analysis project Ga0307474, IMG submission 203312) | Hardwood forest soil microbial communities from Morgan-Monroe State Forest, Indiana, United States - atmos_gasesECM1C_05 | ecosystem: Environmental > Terrestrial > Soil > Temperate... | reverse complement strand
CGACACAAACCGCCCCGTAGTAAACGCCACCAGGGCCCCCGTCAGCCAGTAGCCGGCATTGCGCTCACCCAGCCCCGTGTACGTTTGCACGTAAGAAATCTGCCAGCTCCACGCGCCCACCTGCGCGCCCACATACAAGAACTGCGCCACCACTGCCAGCACAAAATGCTTCCGCTTGATCAGCGGCTTCGACTTGTCTGTAGCCAACGTGTTCCGTGAGAAGTCCATCCCTGTGTGAGGAAACGCGGTCCGCCCAATCAAGACCGCCCACAGCAGCACCAGCGTGCCCAGCACCAGGTAGGGCACCACCACCCGCAGCGTCTCGCCCTTCAGATACGCCTGGTAAGTTCCCGCCGCGTGCAGCACCGCCACCTGGTCCGGCTTCAGCTCGATCCCCGAAAAAATGAACCTGCTCCCGATCAGCACCGCCGTAATCGAACCCAAAGGGTTGAACGCCTGCGACAGATTCACCCTCTGCGCCGCCGTCTCTGGATCGCCGATCTGTATGATGAACGGGCTCGCCCCCGTCTCCAGAAACGCCAGCCCGCTCGCGATCACAAACAGCGCCGTCAAAAAGAACCAGTACTGCCCCACGTGCGCCGCGGGATAAAACAGGATGCAACCCACCCCGTACAAACACAGCCCGATCAGCAGCCCGGCCTTGTATCCCGCCCGCCGCATGATGATCCCCGCCGGCAACGCCAGGAAAAAGTAGCCCATGTAGAACGCGAACTGCACCAGCCCCGCCTGCAGCCGGTTAATCTCAAACGACTTCATGAACTGCCGGATCAGGATGTCGTTGAAGTTGTTCGGAATCGCCCATAGGAAGAACAGCGCCGTCACCAGCACGAAGGGCAGCAGCCGCCCCTCCGGCACCAGCGGCGCTCGACTTGCCCGCCCGCTCCCCGCAGCACTCACCACCGGCCCAGTATGCAAAGCAACGTCCTCCCCAGCCCGCCCATCGCGCCGACAAGCCGCTCGCGCATTCAGCTCGAAAATGTTTTCACTGCACGCACCGTTCTACCGAATCCAACCGCTCACTGGCAAACCCAACCAACCCACAGTCCCCCGGTTTTGAAACCAAGCCGGGGTGCCCACGGTCTCCTGCTGTTGGAGACCGGGGTGGGATCTACCCAACCCACAGTCTCCTGCTTTGGAAACCAGGCTCCCACCCTCACGCTGCGATAATCCAAGTGTCATGCACCTGACCGGCACCTCCTTCCTCGGCACTCATCGCGGCGCAGCCGCCGGCACCGTCTTCCACGCCCAGAACCCCGCCACCGGCACGCCTCTCGAGCCCGCCTACCACTCGGCCTCGCTCGATGAGCTCAACCACGCCGCCAGCCTTGCCGCCGACGCCTTCCAGTCCTACCGCCAGGCCTCTGGTCAAAAGAAGGCCGCCTTCCTTCGCCGCTGCGCCGATGCCCTCGACGCCCACAAACAGGAACTCGCCGACCGCGCCCACCTCGAAACCGCGCTGCCCATGCCGCGCCTCACCGGCGAAGTCGCCCGCACCTCCAATCAGCTCCGCCTCTTCGCGTCCGTGGTTGAAGAAGGCTCCTGGGTCAACGCCCGCATCGACCCCGCGCTCCCCGACCGCCAGCCACTCCCGCGCCCCGACCTGCGCTCCATGCTGCGCCCCCTCGGCCCTGTCGCCGTCTTCGGCGCCAGCAATTTTCCGCTGGCCTTTTCCGTGGCTGGCGGCGACACGGCCTCAGCCCTCGCCGCAGGCTGCCCAGTCATCGTCAAGGCCCACCCCGCGCACCCCGGCACCAGCGAGCTCGTAGCCGCCCTCATCACCGAAGCCGTCATCGCCGAGAACCTGCCCCCCGGCACCTTCACCATGCTCTACGACGCGCGCATCGAAATCGGCGCCGCTCTCGTCCAGCATCCCCAGGTCGCAGCCGTCGCCTTCACCGGCTCCCTGCGCGCCGGCCGCGCTCTCATGGACCTGGCCGCCGCCCGCCCCAACCCCATTCCCTGCTTCACTGAGATGTCCAGCGGCAACCCCGTTTTCGTGCTGCCAAACTACTTGCGCAAGAGCCCGGACGGCCTGGCAAAAAGTCTCTTCGGATCCTTCACCCTTGGCGCCGGCCAGTTCTGCACCAAGCCCGGCATCGTACTCGTCCCCGACGCCCCCGGCTCCGATTCCTTCATCTCCGAGCTCAAATCCCTCGTCGAGCAGGCCCAGCCCTTTATTCTGCTCACCGCCGGCATCGCCAAAACCTACAGCCGCGCCGCCGCCGAACGCTCCTCACAGATACCGCTTGCTGCCACAGCGACCATGCCTGAATCCACCGCCGGATTTGTGGCCAACGCCAAGCTATTCACAACCACCAGTCAGGAATTCCTGTATGAACCGCTTCGCACACCTGACGGACTGAGCCTCGCAGAAGAAATATTCGGCCCCAATACGCTGCTCGTAAGCGGCAATGAAACGGACATGAAACTCATCGCCAAAGGCCTCACCGGCCACCTCACCGCCACCGTCCTCGGCGACGAAGCTGACCTGCTCGCCCACCGCGAGCTCCTCGAGATCCTCGAGCAGAAGGCCGGCCGCGTCCTCATCAACGGCTTCCCCACCGGCGTCGAAGTCACCCACGCCATGGTTCACGGCGGCCCCTACCCCTCCACCTCGGATCCGCGCTTCACCTCCGTCGGCACGCAGGCCATCTACCGCTTCGCCAAGCCCGTCTGCTACCAGAACTTCCCGCAGTCGCTCCTGCCGCCCGAGTTGCAGGACGCCAACCCCCTGGGAATCCGCCGCCTCCGCGACGGCCAACCGGAACAAGCTGCCTCTGTGTCGAATTGACGACCGCGAGAAGGAACGAAAAATGCCCGACGCCGCCCAACTCATCGAAGACGGCCGCAAAGCCCGCGCCGAACATCGCCTCGAAGACGCCCGCAGACTCTATGCCGAAGCCGCCCAGCTCTACCGAAGCGACAAGAACCCGCTAGCCTGCGCGCACACCATCCGCCACGTCGCCGACATGTTCCTCAATGAATCCCGATACGCCGAAGCCGAGCCTCTCTATGAAGAAGCCCTGGAGCTTTATCGCAGCAGCCTCAATACCAAGCTCCTCGACCTCGCCAACACGGTCAGGCCCTTCGCTCTACTCCACGAGAAGATAGGCAACCCCGAGGCCGCCCGCCAGCTCTGGCAGGAAGCCAGAAACCTCTACGCATCGCTGCGAATCGAACCCGGCGTCAAAGAATGCGACGCCCACATCGCCAAACTCCATTCCGCCTGACCCGAGGGCTAACGACTCACCTAGCCCCGGTCCGTAGACCCTGCTTTTCTGGTCCCTGTTCCCTATTCCCTGGTCCCTGCCTCTACAGCACTTTCGCCAGCCACTTGCCCGTGTGCGAGTGTAGATTTCCCGCGATCTCTTCCGGCGTCCCCGTCGCCACCACGCGCCCGCCGCCCTCGCCGCCCTCCGGCCCCATGTCGATCACCCAATCCGCGCTCTTGATCACGTCCAGGTTGTGCTCGATCACCACCAGCGACCCGCCCCCGTCGATCAGCTTCTTAAGCGCCGTCAGCAGCTTCGACACATCGTCAAAGTGCAGTCCCGTCGTCGGCTCATCCAGGATGTACAGCACGCGGCTTGCCTGGCTCGGCTTGGCCGTGGCATTCGCGCTCCGCACCTGCGCCAGGTGCGCCGCCAGCTTGACCCGCTGCGCCTCGCCGCCGCTCAGCGTGGTCGCACTCTGCCCCAGCCGCAAGTACCCCAGGCCTACTTCATCCAGCACCGCCAGCTTCTCCACCAGCCGCGTCTGCCCGGCGAAGAAGCGCAGCGCCTCCTTCACCGTCAGCTGCAGCACTTCGTGAATGTTCTTCCCCTTGTACTGCACCTCCAGGATGCGCGGCTGGTAGCGCGTCCCGCGGCAGTCCTCGCACGGCAATTCCACGTCGGCCAGGAACTGCATCTCTACCGTCACGGTCCCATCGCCCTCGCAGGTGTTACAGCGCCCGCCCGGCACGTTGAACGAAAAATGTCCCGCCGTCAGCGACATCCTCTTCGCCTCGGGCTGCGACGCAAACAGCTCCCGAACCAAATCAAACGCCTTCAGATACGTCACCGGGTTCGACCGCGGCGTCCTCCCAATCGGCGTCTGGTCCACCAGCACCACGTCATTCAGCCGCTCCGCACCACTCAGCGACTTAAACGTCCCCGTCGGGTCGGCGCCATCCGTCTGTCCCAGCGCCCGCGCCACCGCCCGATACAGCACCTGGTGCACCAGCGTCGACTTCCCCGAACCCGACACTCCCGTAATCGCCACCAGCATCCCCAGCGGAATCTCCACGTCCACCCCGCGCAGATTGTTGGCGAACGCCCCCTTCAGCACCAGCTTCTCGCGCCCCGGCTCGCGCCTTCGTGTCGGCACAGGAATCGAGATCTGTCCCGAAAGATACCGCCCGGTGAGCGAATTCGGATTGGCCTCGATCTCCGCCAGCACGCCCTCCGCCAGCACCTTGCCGCCAAACTCCCCCGCCCCCGGCCCCAGGTCCAGCAGATGATCCGCGGCGCGAAGCACATCGGCATCGTGCTCGACGACAACAATGGTGTTGCCCAGGTCCCGCAGCTTCTCCAGGATCCGGATCAGCCGCGCCGTGTCCCGCGTGTGCAGCCCGATCGACGGCTCGTCCAGCACGTACAGCGCGCCCACCAGCTGCGAGCCCAGCGACGTCGCCAGCTGAATCCGCTGCGCCTCGCCGCCGGACAAGGTCGACGCCAGCCGGTCCAGCGTCAGGTATTCCAGCCCCACCGCATCCAGAAACGTCAGCCGCTGCCGCACCTCTTCCAGAATCGACCCCGCAATCTCCTCCTGCATCGGCGTCAGCTCCAGCCCCGCAAAAAACTCCTTCGCCTTCGCAATCGTCAGCGCCGTTGCCTGGCAGATATTCAGCGCCCCGTATTTCTGAGTCGTGATCCGCACCGCCCGCGCCTCCGCGCGCAGCCGCTGCCCGCGGCATTCGGGACACTCCGCATACCCGCGATACTTCGAAAGCATCACCCGCACGTGCAGCTTGTACTTCTTCCGCTCCATCTGCGTGAAGAATCCCCACACGCCCTCAAACGCCCCCTTGCCCCGCAGCACAATCTCCCGCGCCTCTTCGGTCATCTCGCGCCACGGCACATCCAGCGGGATCCCCAGCCCCGCCGCCTGCTTCTTCATCTCCGTAAACCAGGTGCGGTACTTGGGCCGGTTCCACGGATCGATCGCGCCGTCATTCAGCGTCAGCCCCTTGTCAGGAATCACCAGGTTCAAATCGAAATCGACCGTATTGCCAAACCCCTGGCAGCGCGGGCAGGCCCCAAACGGATTGTTGAAGCTGAACAGCCGCGGCTCCGGCTCACGCCCCGGTCTGTGGCAGTTGACGCACTCAAACGCCGCCGAGAACCGATACCGCCGTGGCTCCCCTGTCTTCTCGTCTCCACGCTGGGTGCCCCTGGTCTCCCGGTTTTGGAGACCAGGGACCACACTCCCGCGGGTGCCCCCGGTCTCCTGGTTTTGGAGACCGGGGAGGGCACTCCCCTCGCCCTGTCGCATCACCTCTTCAAAGATCACCTCGCCCGCCTCGCGATACGCAATCTCCGCCGCATCCACAATGCGCGCACGATTTTCCCCCGACGTCCCTACAGATTGGTCCACCGTCGGTAACGTGGCAGCCGAGACCACGATCCTATCCACCAGCACAAACACCGGCAGCGTGAAATCCAGATCCAGCAACGACTCCGGCGTCGAAAACTCGAAGATCTGCCCGCCCTGATACAGCCGGTTGAAGCCCCCGCCACGCAACTCCATCAGCCGCGCCTTCAGCGAGTCCGCCATCGGCGAGTCCTTCGCGGACGGCGAACTGGCCTTCGGCCCGCTCTTCGCCGCAGCCTTGGCCGCCACAGCTTTAGTCTTCTTCGTAGCCTTAGGCTCCTCCGTGCGAAGCGCCTCCGCTGCATGCAATGCTTTTACCGGGAACAGCACGTTCAGCCGCGTCCCCTCGCCCAGGGCCAGCGTCGCCTCCGCAATCTCGTCCATCGAGTCGCGCCGTACCAGCCCGTCGCAATAGATGCAGTGCACCGTCCCACAGCGCGCGTACAGCAGCCGTAGGTAGTCGTAGATTTCGGTTGCGGTGGCGACGGTCGACCGCGGATTGCGCGTCGTGTTCTTCTGCTTGATCGCAATCGCTGGCGCCAGTCCGTCGATCTCATCCACATCCGGCTTCTCGATCCGCTCCAGAAACTGCCTGGCGTAGGCCGACAGCGACTCCACGTACCGCCGCTGACCCTCCGCATAGATCGTGTCAAAGGCGAGCGACGACTTCCCCGACCCCGACACCCCGCTGACCACCGTCAGCTTTCCATGCGGAATCTCGCAGGAGATGTTTTTCAGGTTGTGCGTCCGCGCCCCGCGGATCACGATCGCTTCGTTCGCAGAAGTCAAGAGGAGATGAGTTCCTTAGGAATTTGGCCGCTTGTGCATGCTCCTCTGAGAGGCTCAGGACAGGCAGGCCCATTCTCTATTATAGGTCGCCCTCTCCGTCCCGCTTCGGCCCCCGCATTGACCGTTGCCGCATCTCCAATCTGAAACATTTCAGCGGTCACGCCCGTCGACAAAAGCAGTTCGGCATTGCAATGATGCAGACTCTGCAATCGCACATCCATCACCTCGAAGAGCGGATTCAGACCATGAGCGACCGGCTCACCAGGCCTGTCCTCACGCCCGAGGACCGCACCCGCATTCAATCCGAGATCCTCATCGCCGAACTCGCGCTCGATCACTACCGCAAAGCCTACGAGCTGGAACAGACCATCGTCTGAGTCGCTCCGCTGCCGACTCGACTCGATTTCATGGGCGCAATTTTACGCATGCATTCTCTACCGGTTCGGAGGTGAAATCTCTTGCGGGTTGCCCAATCTGGTAAATAAACCATTCTCAGCCTGCCCGCATCAATGTCCAATAAGCGACACATCGCTCGGAGGTAAAGATGTCGCACAAACCTGGGGTGTGCTTTTGCCACGGTCCTTTTACTACCTGTTCCCCGAAAACAAGCTCCCGGATGCGCCCAAGATCGGCCAGCGCGTCAGAATCGAAGGCCAGCCGGGAACCTACCTCGTGCTTCGTCTCAACACGAAGCGATTTGCCGCTGACCTGATGCTCACAACCGGCAAGCACGAGATCGTTGAAAACGTGCCCTTGTTTGCACTCGATCCCGTCAACGAAAAGCCCTCAAACCGCACGTCCACGGTAGAACAAGACAACCCCGCCATCACCCCGTAGTCGTGCGGGCGCCCAGGTCTCCCTCCAAAGGAGACCTGGGTGGGATGTGTCCACCCCCACAGAATCCCCAAAAACTGAGCCGGGTGCCGGGTGCCCCCGGTCTCCTGGTTTTGGAGACCGGGGTGGGATGTGTCCACACCACAGAGCACGTCCGACACAGGCTGCGGAGAGAGTCTCCCGTCCTTGCTCCTTGTTTCAGTCGCAAGGACGGGACGGGAGCGGTGCCGCAAATCCGCCCGATCCTGCCGCCGCTTGCGCCCCACCTCGAAAGCGGACAAATCGACTCTATTTTACTACAATCGTAGTACGATTTAACCACGCACTTTGAGTCCGTTATTCGTTATCCCTTCGCCTGTTCCCCGTCTCTTCGCCCCGCCCGGACGCTCATGTGCGGACCAGCTGACTTGCTGACTCGCTGACTTGCTGACCTGCTGACCTGCTAACTCCGCTAACACGCGCACAAGCGCGGCTAACCCCGCTATCCGCCCTTCACCGCAAAACTTGTCAAGAGCCAGCCTTGTGGAAAACGCCGCAATCCCCACAAAACAAACGGAAAATATTTTTTGAAAATTTGGGGGTTAATTCTGCGAACCTGCCATACTGGAATCACAGGTCAGAGAAATCATCAAATAAAGGCCCGCGCCCGCGTGGGCCTTTGGCTTTGTCGTCATAACCTCAACACCATCAGCGAAGAAAGGAGCCGAAGACGAAATGTCCGCCATCCGCACTCACTCGTTCACTTGCTCACTCGTTACTTCTTCACTTTTTCACTTCTTCACTCGTTTCCGTCCTCTGTTGACTGCCCTCCGTCGCCTGTCCCAAGTGATCCATCTCACATTCGCGCGGCAACCAGCCCCTAACCCCATGAACCCGCTAGAGTTGTCCGTTTTTTTTCGTGTGTGCGCGCGGCCGGCCCCCGGTCCGGCCACGGCGGGTATTTGAATGCGCCGTAAAATGGAAACATGGCATTTGAAAGTGTGAACAAGGTCGCCGAAGCCGATTTCCCTACCCGCTGGGGAGCCTTCCGGATCTTTGGCTTCGAGGGTGTCCTTCCCTCCCCCAGGCCCTGCTGCGAGCACGGCGAGCAGCCGGGCAAGCGCATCGAGGGCCTCGTGGCCCTGGTCATGGGCGACATCGACTCCGCCCCCCCGCTGGTGCGTATCCACTCCCAGTGCCTCACCGGCGACGTCTTCGGCTCCCTGCGCTGCGACTGCCGCCTGCAACTGGAGCTGGCGCTGAGCCGCATCGCCGCCGAAGGCGCGGGGATCCTGCTCTACGAGCAGCAGGAAGGCCGCGGCATCGGATTGATGGCCAAGTTGAAGGCCTACGAACTGCAGGACAAGGGCCTGGACACCGTGGAAGCCAACGTGGAGCTGGGCTTCGCCCCCGATTGCCGCGCCTACGAGCTGCCCGCGGAGGTGCTCAAGCTTCTGGGCGTGGGAGCGGTGCGCCTCATGACCAACAATCCCGACAAGGTTGCCGCCCTGCAGGCCGCGGGAATCGTAGTCACGGAGCGTGTCTCCGCCGAGGTTGAAGCCCACGATACCTTCGAGCGCTACCTGAAGACGAAACAGGAGAAGATGGGCCACATCTTCGAAAGCGTCGGCGAGTTCGACACCCTGGGTTGAGCTGAGAATCCGGGAGGAAGCGGGTGACGAGCGAGTCGGCTGCCGATGATGGCGATTCAGCAGCCGACTCGCTCCGCGGCCTGTCAGTTGTATATGACGCTGATGGGCTAGCATAGCTGGCTCCATGGGATCCCTTGGGGTTAAATCGCCCGTCAGCGATGAAGATTCGTTCATTGTTGATGTGTTATTTGCTCTAGAGCAAGGACACTAAGTTGATATTTTGCTAGCTGTTACGTCCGCACACAAGGAGCTTTACCTCCGAAGGCGAATGAGTGTCTGCTCGTTGCACAAACTACATCAGACGGGACAATTCTGTTAACTCGCAGGAAAAAAGATGAGGAGCATGGGTGCGGCGCAGCGGCCGGGCGGGAAGACAAAGCGGTGGCGTCAGTTCCTAAGTGCTTTGAGAACCCTGGCGGTCGTGATCACCTGGCCGGTATGCCTTTGAGTGTGATCGGCCACGTGGATCAGGGCGCCGCCGGCGCTGGTGGGGAGTTGCTTGCGGCCCACGCCGCGGAAGGTCTCGAGGCCTTCGCCGGCAAGCCGGCGCACACGGCCGGCTGCATCCGAGAACGAGCGCTCAACCTCGGCCAGCAACTCGGCCAGGGGCTCATCGCCGGCCTGCTCTGCTTTGAGGGCGCCCAACTGCTCGGGCTTGAGTTGGCCGCCCTCGGCGTAGGTGAGGATGCGGTCGACGGATCGTGCGATGTGGCGGAGGTGAAAGGCCACGGAAGGCAGGCCAAGCGGCTGGTTGTGAACTTCGAGGTCGGTGAGGCCTTCGGTCCATTTGCGAATATCTTCCCGGGCCAGCTCGAGGGCATGGAGCACGGCACGGCCGGCGGCGGGAATGTCAGTATGCGTGCCGCGCAGCCAGGGTTCTACGTAGGGAGTCGTTACCGGAGATGTGCTCATAAAATTGTCCTGGGCGGCGTTGAGATTCCGGCTCAAGCAAAGAGAGATTCAAGCTCGAGCCAAGAACGCGGCACCCTCAGGATAATTTGCCTGCTGCAGGCGGAGAACCGGAGCATCGCTGAGGCTACGGAGATCGAGGCCGCGCATGCGATGGTGGAATCGGGGTCGACGGTAAGGTGGTCGTCGACGTTAAATCGTATCGAAAATGAGATTTCATCATCAGGGGATCAATTTTATGCAGATAAGGCTGGCCACAATCGAAGACCTAAGCATGGTGATGGAACTGGTGCGCAGAGTGGTTCCGCTCATGAGGGCGAGCGGGAATCTGCAGTGGGACGACAAGTATCCGAATGCAGGCGTCTTTGAGCAGGACATGAAGAAGAGACAGTTGTGGCTGGTGGAGATCGATGGCCAGATTGCCGGAGTCGCGGCCATTAACACGGACCAGCAACCGGAATACGCTGACGTGGGATGGGACGTGAGCGAAAGAGCCATCGTTGTGCATCGCCTGGCGGTCGACCCTGCTTTTCGCGGAAAGGGCGCGGCGGCAGCCTTGATGGGCCAAGCCGAGATGGTTGCGAAAGTGAGTGGTATTTCCGTTTTACGAGTCGACACCAACTCGCAAAACGAGGCGACGCAACGGCTCTTCCCCAAGCTTGGGTATTCGTACGGGGGTGAGATCAGCCTTCGGTTCCGGCCCGGATTGAAGTTTTTATGCTATGAGAAGCGCGGGCCGTTCGACGACAGCGTTGAGGCGCCGCGTGCCGACTCGCCCGCGTAAACGCAGCAGTCGCCCTTTACTTCATCAGCTTCCGCGCACTCACGGAGATGGGCAGTCCGATGAGGATCATGTGAACGAGCAAGCCCTGTATCATTGCCGCGACGGTAAACGGCCTTCCCTTGAAGGGCACCGCCGACAGCGGGACAACAACCAGGTTCATGACAAGATACACGGCGATGCCGAAGAACATACCGCAGACAATAAAGTGCTGGCGCAGGAATTCAAGTTTCCAACTGACCACGCAGTAGATAGCCGCGGCCGAGAGCGCAATGAAAAAATGCAACGCGAGACCGAGAAGCCAGGTCCCGGTCCCTCCCTTGAATGCGGGAGCGCCGAGCAGACCGCTGGCGACTGCGCGGGGTACACCCCAGCCAAATGAAATGAAGGCCGAGATCTGATCGAACGTGCCCGCAATCAGCCCGCCAATCATGATTGCCAGCAAGGTATGCTTTTTCACGGCTTCGCTCGATTGAATCTGCAGGACCGACATCCATTGCCTCCAGTGGGAAGAACCCGTCATCCATCCGCAATGCTCAGCGGTAAAGCCGCAGCTCGCGGCCTGCCATCTCCGAATAGTACAAAGGCGTCGATTTTTGAAAACTGCTACGTTTTCAAACGGTATTCGCGCGGGTCCAGCCGGTGTGGGAGGCCCTGAGTTGTCGCGCTGCGAAGATGTTTCGCGTGACGCCGCGGGTTCGTCAAAGCGGCCGCCTTCGGCTACGGACATCCACCAAGCCGATGAGCGCCTATTCGGTTCGCAGTGCTCGCGCCGGCTCAATCGAGGCCGCGCGACGGGCCGGAATGAGCGCCGCCACGAGAGTGGCGAGGGCCAGCGCGAGGACAGAACTGGTAAGCACGGTGGCACTGGCGCCTTTGATCTCGTAGACCAAGGACGATGCGTAATGCGCGGTGGCCACGGCGGCCGGGATGCCGATGGCGAGGCCCAGGAGCGACTGGATCATGGCGCCACGGATAACCATGGTGGTGACGCCGCCGCGCTGCGCACCGAGCGCCATGCGAATGCCGATCTCGGAGGTGCGGCGGGCGACGCCATAGGCGGTGACGCCATAGAGTCCGAGGCTGGCGAGCAACAGGGCGAGGACGCCGAAGAGCATGGTGAGGCGGGAGAGCAGGCGCTCCTCAGTGAATTGATCGGCGATCTGCGCGGTGAAGGTCTGGAAGTGCTGGACGGCGAGGTTGGGATTGATGTCGGCCAGCGTGTGCCGCGCCAGTTCTTCCATGTCGGGGACGGGGCGCGAGGTTTTGACGACGATGGCGTTGGCGTACATGTTTTCGTCTTTGTCGATGGAGTAGTTGGTGCCGAACGGGTGTTGCGGGAGCGGGACAAAGTACATTCTGTGGTCTTTCCAGGTGGCGCTCTGGTAGGCGGTATCTTCGACGACGCCGACGATCTCGAAGTCGCCGGCACGCCTTGATCCGTTGCCGAAGTGTTGGCCGAGGGGGTTTTCGCCGGGCTTGAAGAACGCGCGCACGAAATTCTGGTTGACGACGGCGACGGGCTGCGAGCTTGCGGTGTCGCGGGGCTCGATGTTGCGGCCGGCGATGAGGCGCGTGCCCACGGAGTCGAAGTAATCAGGGTTGGCTTTAAGGTAGGAGGCGTTGAGGTGGGAGTCAGGCCTGCCCTGCACGGCGACGCCCCAGCCGTTGTTGTCGTCTTCCATGGGGGTGTAACTGGCGATGCCGACCTTGTCGACGGCGGGCAGGGCGCGGAAGCGGTCTTCGATGGTGCGATAGAGGTCGACGACCTGGTGTTGCGCGTAGCCTGCGGTCTGCGGGTTGATGTGCACGATGTAGCGATTGACCGGGTCGAGTTTAAGGTCGATGTGCTGGAGCTTGCTGAGACTTTGGGCGAAGATGCCGGCGCCGACGAGGAGGACGAGGGACAAGGCTGCCTGCAGCACGACGAGGGTACGCTGCAGGAGAGTTGTGCCACCGGAGACGAAGCGAGTATTGCCCCGGAGTGCTTCGACCGGCTCGGCGCGCGAGGCGATCCATGCGGGGGCAACGCCGAAGAGCATGCCGGTGAGGAGGGAGAGGCCGCAGGCGAAGCCGAGGATTAGAGGAGATGGACGCGCATCGATGGGCACGTGTTCCGCGCCAGGAAATGCCAAGGCGAGGAGCATGCGGGCACCGGCATAGGCGACGACAAGTCCCGCGAGCCCACCGGCTGCGGCTAGCATGAGGCTTTCGGTGAGGAGCTGGCGGATGATGCGTCCGCGACGCGCGCCGAGGGCGGTGCGGACGTTCATCTCAGCCTTGCGGGCCATGCCGCGCACAAGCAGCAGGTTGGCGATGTTGGCGCAGGCGATGAGCAGCACGAGGCCGGAGGCGATCATGAGCATATTGACGCGGGTGTTGAAGTACTCTTGCATGGCCTGGACACCGGCTCCACCGGGCGTGAGGACGATGTGCGCGCGATTGAGGGCATCCAGTCTTTCTTTGGTGCTGTAACGCGGGGTGGTGGCGAGCTGTTGGCGAAACAGGGCGCTGACCTTTTGCTGTACCTGGGCCCGTGAGACTCCGGGACGGAGACGGCCGATCATGTAGAGCCACTGCTCGTCGGGGTCGTGCACGTACGTGACGTTGGCGAGGGCCGGCATGGTTTCGATGGGGAGATAGAACTCGGGTGGCGAAACCATGAGGCGGTCGCCATAAAAGCCACGGGGCGCGATGCCGACGATGGTGACGGGTTTGGTGTTGACGCGGAATATGCTGCCGACAATGGCGGGGTCTCTGTTGAAGTGGGACCGCCAGGTTTCATCGCTCATGACGGCGGTTAGAGGTGCGCCGGCGACGTCGTCGCGGTCCGTGAGGAGCCTGCCTTTGGCGGCATTCATGCCGAACATGCGGAAGTAATTTCCGGAGACGAACTCTCCCATGACCGAACGAGGCGTGTCCTGGGAGGCGTCCCGTCGCACGACGACGGGGCGATAGCTCCAGCCCGCCTGGATGGCGGCGAGCTCTTCGAAGTCGGGGGTGTTCTTGCGGAGGAATTCGTAGGTTCCCGTGGTGAAGAGGGAGAACTCGCCGTTGTCCGGGGTGCCCTGGCCGACACAGCAGTCGTTTGAATTTCCGAGGCGGACGAGCATTTGGGGATCGGCGACGGGAAGGTTTCTCAGCATGAGGGCGTTGATGAGGGTGAAGATGGCGGCGTTGGCGCCGATGCCGAGAGCCAGCGTGACGACGACTACCAGCGTGAATGCCGGCGATTTGCGCAGCATGCGCAGGGCGTAGCGGATGTCCTGCAGCACGGTTTCGGCGAGAGGGATGCCCTGCTCGGCACGGTAGCTTTCGCGGATGGGCTCAAGGGCGCCCAGCTTCAGGATTGCCTGCCGGCGCGCTTCCGCGGGCGTCATTCCGGCGCGCATGTTTTCTTCGGCCTGCATCGCCAGATGCTCCTGCATCTCTTCGCGCAGCCGCCGGTCGCTGCGGCGTCGGGCGGCGAAGTTGAAGATGCGGGCGAATGAACGCTGAAGAGCTTTCATGAGGGGTCCTCCGCTTTGGCCGCGAGAAAGCGGGCGATGATTTCGGCGGTCTGGTTCCAGTCCTGTACCTCGGCCTGCAGGTCGCGCTTCCCGGCCCGCGTCAGCTTGTAGTAGCGCGCCCGCCGATTATTCTCAGAGGCGCCCCAGTCCGACTCGACGGAGCCTTCTTGTTCCAGCCGCAGTAGCACCGGATACAGCGTTCCCTGGTTGACCGACAGCAGGTCGCCGCTGATCTGCTCGATCCGCCGCGCGATGCCGTATCCGTGCAGCGGTCCGAGCACATCCAGCGTCTTCAGCACCATCAGCGCCAGAGTTCCCTGCATGACGTCAGTTTTCTGTTTCATGGTCAAGACCTTTTGGTTTCCCACAGAAGGGTTCCATACTTCCATTGGGAAAGCAACAGGAAAGTGACGAGAGACAGCCATACTTCGGCAGCATGATGGAACCCTTATGCCCGGCCCGGCGTGCGGCATCCATTCAACCCATGGAAGCGCTGCGCTTCGAGTAGGACCCCGTTCCGATCATCCTGGCTCCGATCGGCCCAGTCAGTGTCCATTTTCGGGCAGGATTGTCCGCATGTGAACGGAGCGAACCCTTCGCGAATCTCCCAACCTCAGCCATGTCAACTGCGATCATGACTCCCGGGTGGCCGGCAAATTGCTCGCTAGGCCGTAGGATTGCTCTGCCTTTGCGCTGCTGGTTCCCTACTCCACTTGCTGCCTCACCCGGAGGTCAACGATGCGCGTGCTGTTTCAGGACTTGCGTTTTGCCATTCGCCAGATGGGAAAGAGGCCGGGATTCTCTGCGGTTGTGGTGCTCACCATGGCCCTCGGCATCGGAGCCAACGCCGCCATCTTCAGCGTGCTCGATGCGGTCTTGCTGCGGCCGCTGCCTTACAGTCATCCTGAAAAACTCGTCAAGGTATGGTCGCGCTTTACCGGAATCGGCATGCCCAACGACCAGAACTGGGTCTCGGCTCCAGAGTTTCGCGACTTCCAGCAGTTGAATCGCAGCTTCACCGATCTGGCCGCTATCAACGGCGGCTCGGTGAACCTCGGCGTCAAGGGCAGTCCCCAGCGCGTGGTCGGCGCGGCGGTCTCTCCGGGCCTCTTCCCCATGCTCGGAGCCCAGCCGTTGCTTGGCCGCACCTTTCTGGCCGAAGAGGGGCAGCCGGGTCGCGACCGCGAGTTGGTGCTGAGCTATGGCCTCTGGCGCCGCGTCTTCGGCGGAGATCCGAGCGTCGTGGGCAGAACCATCGACATCGATGGCGTGCCCAACATTGTGGTGGGCGTAATGCCCGCCGGGTTCGAGTATCCCGACCAAACGGAGATCTGGGGACCGCTCGCGTTTTCGCCCAACGACCTCAGCGAAAACAGCCGCGGCGGCCATGGCCTGGAGGTGCTGGGCCGCGTCAAGCCTGGGCTGTCCCTTGCGCAGGTGCAGTCTGACATGGATCGCGTGGGTCGGACGATGATCGAACAGCATCGGTCCTATCCATACGAAAAGTACGGATACGGCGTGATTCTCCATCCGCTGCTGGCAGAAACCGTGGGTGATGTGCGGACCTTCCTGATTGTGCTGATGGCGGCAGTGGGCCTAGTGCTCCTGATCGCCTGCGCCAACATCGCAAATCTCCTTCTGGCACGATCGGCCGAGCGGCAGCAGGAGATGGAAACCCGCATGGCCCTCGGCGCCAGCGGCTGGCGCCTTACCCGGCAATTGCTCACCGAGAGCGTGGTGCTTGCTTTTGCCGGAGGCGTGGTGGGGTTGGCCCTCACGCCTCTCGTACTCGGCGGGCTGGTTGCCATTGCGGCCAAGTCTCTGCCGCGCGCGGTTCATACCGGGATTGATGCCCGGGTACTTGCGCTGACGGCGCTGGTTTCGCTGGCAACCGGAATTCTTTTCGGACTTGCGCCCGCCCTGCAGTCGGCCCGCAAGAGAAGCCTCGATGGGCTCAAGAGCGGGCGGAGCACCGAAGGCCGCCGGCCAAAACGCCTGCGGAGCCTGCTCGTGGTTTGCGAGACTGCGTTTTCGTTGCTGCTGGTGGTTGGCGCCGGACTTCTGCTGAGAAGTTTTGCGCGCATCCTGGAGGTGGATCCGGGGTTCCGGCCCGAGGGCGTGCTGACCCTGCGCGTTGCTTTGCCGGATGCGGTGTATAGCAAGCCGGAACAGGTGCGCGGCTTCTACCGGGGCCTGATCGAACGGGTGCAACGGCTGCCCGGTGTGCAGGCGGCGGGGGCGGTATCGGGCCTGCCGTTGAGCGCCGAGGGAGGCTCGGGCACGACCACGATCGACTCCCAGTCCGTGCCGTTGGAGGATACAACGCCAGAGGCGGACCAGCGCGTTGTCACTCCGGACTACTTCAAAGCGATGGGCATAGCGCTTGTCCGTGGCAGGTTCTTCGAAGACCGTGACTCCGATGGTGCGCCGCCGGTGGCGATCGTCGACGAGAGCCTGGCGCAGACGTTTTGGCCCAACCAGGATCCCATCGGCAAGCGCCTTCATACCGGAGGCCGTCAATCCCAGGCGCCGTGGACCACCATTGTCGGCGTGGTGCGCCACGTTCGCAATCGCACCCTGGAGGCGCGCTCCCGCGTGGAGGTCTACTGGCCGGTGAGCCAGAGACCTTTTGGAGCCATGACACTGGCCGTCCAGGCTGCGGGGAGTCCCATGAGCCTGGTCCCGACGATTCAGCGAGAGGTGGGCGCCATCGACCCTGACCTGCCCGTCTACCGGGTCCGCACCATGACAGAAGTTATGGGCGACTCGCTGCAGCGCCGCCGTCTCGCGTTGATCCTGCTCGCCGGCTTCGCAGCTCTTGCCTTGCTGCTGGCTTCTGTTGGAATCTACGGTGTCACGTCTTATGGTGTGGCCCAGCGGAAGCAGGAGATCGGCTTGCGCATGGCCCTCGGCGCGGACCGCGCCCAGGTGTTGCGCATGATGATCGGGAGTGGCATGACAACCATCGCGTTGGGCCTGGCCCTTGGCGTCATCCTTGCACTCTCCTTGACGCGGCTGATGAGCGGTTTGCTCTTTGCGGTCAAAGCCTACGATCCCGCGGCCCTCGCCGGTGCCGCACTGCTGCTGACGGCTGCGGCGTTCCTCGCGATCCTTATACCAGCGCGCCGAGCAACGAGAGTCAACCCCATGGTCGCGCTGCGATACGAATAGTGCCCGCGCGGAACCTTGGGCACTGCCACAAGGCTTGCGGACCCCGTTGGTTGATACAGTGAAGGCGTGACCAACACACTGCTGCTGATTACGCTGCTGGTAAAGCTGGGGGTGGCCGCGGCGGTGGCCAGCGCGCTGGCGCGGTCGCGCACATTTCAGAGGCTGCTGTTTGCGGAACGGCGAAGACCGGCCCAGACCATGGCGCTGCTGGCCTTTTTCCTGGTGCCGCTCACCCTGGGCGTATGGGTGCGCACCACGGTGTCCAACTTTCTTGCCGCCGACATCTCCTTTGAAACCGTAATCCTCCTCGGCCTCCTTCTCGGACCCGGTTCCGCAATGCTGGGGGGCCTCGTGCTTTCCCTGCCCGCGGTCTATCACCACGAGTACCTGGCCCTGCCCTTCAATGGGGCTCTCGGTCTGGCCGCCGGCGTGCTCGGCTGGGCCGCCGAGCGCGAGGAGATCTGGGAGTTCACACCCTTCATCGATCTCAGCCTGTATCGCTGGATACGCCGCAACCTGCGCCAGCCGCGCGTCGATCGCCAGTTCCTCATGCTGTTGATCATCGTTCTGCTGGAAATGACGCGCGAGTGGATCGCGCGCGCCTACCCCAACCGGCTCTTTGCCCTCCCTACCCCATCGTGGGGACTACGCCTGCTCGTATGGCTCTCGCCTCCGGTCACGGTCGGCGTTGCTCTCAAGGTGTGGAATGCGCTGCGGCTTGAACTCAAGCTCGAAGAACAGAAGCGCCTGCTCCTCGAAGCCCGCCTCGATGCCTTGCAGCGCCAGATCAATCCCCACTTCCTCTTCAACACCCTCAACTCCATCGCTTCGCTGGTGCGCATCAAGCCCGAACTCGCGCGGGAGATGACCGTCAAGCTCGCCAATATTCTGCGGGCGCTCCTCCGCGAGCACGACAGCCACGTCCCCCTGAGTCAGGAGCTCAAGTTCACTGACGATTACCTTGACATCGAGGTGGTGCGTTTCGGCGCCGAGAAGCTGCGCGTGGAAAAGGATATCGATCCCAACACCCTTGATGTTCTGGTGCCCAGCATTCTCTTGCAGCCGCTCATCGAAAACAGCATCAAGCACGGCCTCGAGCCGCGCATCGACGGAGGAACCGTCACCGTGCGCAGCCGCCTGCAAGGCAATCGTGTGCTCATCGAGGTGGCTGACGACGGTGTGGGCATCCAGGGACGCCAGGCCAGCAAACTGTCGCGAACAGGCGCGGGTGTTGGCATGAAGAATGTGCGCGAGCGGCTGGAGGTGCTCTACGGCCGCGATGCGCGTTTTACCGTCGTCAGCAATCCCGGGCGAGGCACGCTGGTCTCCATCGAAATTCCGGCGAAGCTGCCCAACGGTCACTAGCCGCAGGGCTAGGCAACGGGTCACGTTCGAAAGAGGTATCGCAATGACAGCTCAGTCTCACACTCCCGCCTCGCAGGTGCAGTTCGAAAAGATCGGCCAGATCGCTCTCTCAGTCACCGACCTGCCACGGGCCATGGAATTCTACCGAAATACGCTGGGAATGCGATTCCTCTTCGAGGTTGGAAATCTCGCCTTCTTTCAGTGCGGCGATGTTCGCCTGATGATCAGCGCCGGAGACGGAGCAAAGCCGGGCGGCGGCATCATCATTTACTTCAAGGTCGAGGACATCCACGTCGTCTACGAGACTCTGCGCTCGCGCGGCGTCCGGTTTGTCGACAAGCCTCACCTGATCGCCAAAATGCCCGACCACGATCTGTGGATGGTCTTCCTCAGGGATCCCGACGAAAATCTGCTGGGCGTTATGTGCGAGCTGTCCCCGGCCTGAAGCTCTGGAAAACTCTTTTCTAGCGGGGAATGGCTTCACTCTTCCCTGGAGGTATTTTGCCTGGGGTCGATTTCATTCCGCTTGTTCTCCAACCTCGCGGGCGAAGGCGCACCTCAGCGCACCCGTCCTCGCGATGCGCAGGCCGCCCGTACCTCTCCGGTTGGCGGGAGTCTATTTCCCGAACGCTTTGACGGCGTGGCCAATGCCGGGTCCGGCCGCCGCCAGGTCCTGCTGGTTCATCACCGGCCTGATCGAAACCTTGGCGTTGAATGCCAGGAACCACGGCTCGGCGACCGCCGGAATCTGCGAGGAATCCTGCATGTCGAAGATGACCGAAGCGCAGCGTCGCCCCTCGTCATCGGCGTAGAAATAGGCCGCCTCCGGTTTCAGCGCCGCAAGAATTTCATTCATGGTGGGAGCAAGCGTCCCGGCTTTGATGACCGCGTTCCCGTTCTCGACGGGGATCGAGGCCCTGAGTAGCATGCGCATGGAGATGCCCTCCTCTGGGGAGGCACCACAACTAAAGGACCGGCTCTCCGCTTGTCAACTGGAAAGGCAAGAGGGCGGTATCGCCCCTGAACCACGCTGAGCGAGAATCGTCCCCAGCGCCATAAGCGATGAGGACGTCGTTCTCATTTGTCACAAGGAATAAAACGGCAGAAAACAGCAGGAGCTGTTTGCAACTCTCAGAGATGGCATTGCAGGTCTCACCGTCGTGGAAGCGAGACCTGCAACCACCGCGCGCCATCCCCCAAGATAGAGCGCGAATCTGAACCAAGGCAACTCTGGGAATTGAAGCAACAACTCGCTATCGGAATGGTGTCGCTTCCCTTCCAAGCGTTTCACCTCACTGCACCACAACTCTCGGAAAATCACGAGTCCGCTGCGAAACCCCATGGATTGGGAGTGATTTTGCCGTTGCCCGTTGGCGCCCAGTGTGAAAAAGGCCGCCCCGAAGAGCGGCCTTTTTCGAGCATCCACCGGCAATTTACTTGCCCGACAGGCACCCCTTCTGCCCCGAGCTATTCGGATACCCGGTCCCTGCGGTGTACGCCGCGTTCGACCATTCGCCCTGGATCTTCCACTCTGTCCCGTTCGAGAACGTCACCAGCGGCGCCCCGAAGGTCCATGCGCACTTGTCGCCATTCTCCTCCCCCCGCGAGTCATACCAGGCCCCAGGTGACGCGGGATCGGTGCGCGCCTCCGACAGCTCGTGGCCGCTCACGTTGGCAATGGCAGCCAGCCCCTGGGAATGGAGCCCCGACGTGTCCTGCGGATCGCACCCGGGGTCGCCATCCAGATTGAAGAAGAAGGCAAACTGCACCGGCTTCCCCCCGCAGCTCCCGTAAGAGTGCCAGGCACAGTAGCCAGCGTTGCCGCGGGGCGTATCGGTGTAGACGGGATAGTAGCCGTTGCCGCTGGAATCGGGGCTCACCACCTTGCAAACCTCGTTCAGGATGGTGGTCGGGTTGCCCCCGCCCGTCGACGGCGACGTGTCGATAATGTGCCCCAGGTGGGTTGTCGTCGCGGTCACCTGCCCGTTGGTTCCCGTGTACTCATCCGACGTGCGAGCGTAGTTGGACCCATTAAATCCCTCAAACCAAAGGTCCATGCCGCTGATCTTGTCGCCGGTGTAGGAGCCCCAGCTGGTGCCCCAGAAGATGGCCTGGGTGGTTGCCGTAGGCATGATCTTGCCGCCGTGGTAAGTCATGTTGACGCTGTTACGGCGCGCGAAGCCTGTTTTGGCGTCCTGCTCGGCGCGGGCGTTGGGCTCGAATCCGTGCGCCCAGTGAATGCCGAGCATCGGTGGATCTGTCTGAATATTCAGGTTTTCCGGCGCCTGAGTTTCCTGCGTCGGCTTTACGTCGGCGTTCTGTGCAAGCGCCAATCCTGTCGTAGCGCACAACAGGAGGGGGAGCAGCGAAAGCTTCATATTCGGTTATCTCCTTTTGAGAGGGTTCATCTGACGTAATAGTCCGCGAGGCGAGCGGGAAACCGCGGACAATTTGGGCGAGCTTGCACGATGCCAATTGCGCCTGTCAAATGACTTTCGGGCAGTTGTTCAAGGGACGAAAAGCTTGTGAAGAGGGA
>Ga0307474_10000923_pt1 | contig 21186 bp, 23 predicted proteins | sample atmos_gasesECM1C_2_FD_203312 | JGI IMG/M metagenome (GOLD analysis project Ga0307474, IMG submission 203312) | Hardwood forest soil microbial communities from Morgan-Monroe State Forest, Indiana, United States - atmos_gasesECM1C_05 | ecosystem: Environmental > Terrestrial > Soil > Temperate... | reverse complement strand
CTACCATGGGGCGCGGGCACAGAAGGGAGACTTCAACATCACCTTGGAGCGTTTGTTTGACCCGACCACCGGCCAAGTCAATCTGCTTCCAGAGGAGATCACGCGGGCGCTGCTCAACTTGATCTCAAACAGCTACTACGCCACGACACAGCGTAAGGCGGAAGCGAACGGGGGCAGCTACGAGCCCATTCTGACTGCCGCAACCAAGAATCTCGGCGACAGCGTAGAAATCAGGATCCGCGACAACGGCACCGGCATGCCGCCCGAGGTGACGGAGAAGATGTTCAATCCGTTCTTCACCACCAAACCGACCGGGGAAGGGACAGGGCTCGGCCTCTCGATGACTCATGACATCATTGTCAAGCAACATGGCGGCAGGATCGACGTCGGGACTAAGCCCGGCGTATTTACAGAGTTCATCATTACGCTGCCTCGTGGCAACGGCACCGCAGCTTGCGCGGCTCGTGAATGACATGGGTGTGCTCGACAATCTCGTGGCGCTTCAGCGTGACCTTAAAAAAGAACCGGAGCGTCGAGACGGTCTGATTGATCGTCGGCACGCCAACGCCGCTCGCCGCCAGGTGTAGCTGGTAGCGCCGCACGTCCTCGAAGCTCGCCGTATCGGGTGATCGCCCCAAGAATCGCAGCGAAGTTCTTGACCCTTTGCACATAGTCATGTTGGGTTTTCGGCGCGAACTTGCGGATCGTCATGTCTTCGATCATGCGCCGGCGCAACGGGCTTATTGCCTGTCGGTCATGGGGATGCTCCTGTCCTGAGTGTTTGACAATCAAATCTGTTGGGGACAACGGGGCAAAGCCCTAACTCTTCAAATACCGCTCATAGCCGCCCATCATGGCCTCGTTGCCTTCCATGTCGGGATCGAGCGTGTAGAGATCCTGGGCGCGGCCGATGCCGCGCAGCGCGTAGCGGCCGGTGGAGACCAGATAGCGGCGGCCGGTCGCATCCAACCCCGAGCGAAACTCCGATGAAGCCAGAAACTCGCGATCGACCGAGTTGCACATCGAGGCGATGCGGCTGACCTCGTTGACCGCCGGCCCCACCACGGTGAAATCGAGCCGGTCCTCGCTGCCGATATTGCCGTAAAACACCTGGCCGATATGCAACCCCACATAGGCCGTGGTGACGGGGCGCCCCGCAGCGGAACGCCGCGCATTGAGCTCGGCCATGTTGAGGCGGAAACGATGCTCGGCCTGCAGCGCCGCGCGGCGCGCAACCGCCATGTCCTCGCCGGTGAAGATCGCGAGCACGCCGTCGCCGATCAGCTTCAGGACGTCGCCGCCGGCATCGTGGATGGCGTCGATCGAAGCCTGCGCATAATCATTGAGGAAGGGGATGATCTCGTCCGGGCCGATGCTTTCCGAAATCCCGGTCGAGCCGCGCAGGTCCGAGAACCACAACACCGCCTTGATGCGCTCGGTGACGCCGCGCGAGATGCGCCCGCGCAGCACCTGCTCCGAGGCGTCGCGCCCGAGATAGACCCGTCCCAAGGTACGCACGATATCGACATGCTGCGCCGACTTGATCGCCAGGCCCAGCACGGGCACAAGGTCGCGCAGCGCCGCGATCTCGCCTTGCGAAAAGCCGGCGTCGCGGCGCGTCGCCCAATAGGAATAGAAGCAGTCCATCTGACCGAGCGTGCCGGCATCGCCGAACCGATGCACGAAGGCGAGGAAGTGCTTGTGCCCCTTCTCGGCGAGGCCACCGATCATGGAAAAATCGAGCGACGTACAGTCCCCGAGATCGATGATGAACTCGTCGTGGCCGTTCTCGAGCATGTGATGGAAGACCGAGCGACGCCAGTTCTTGGCGGCGTCGCCGTCGGCGGTCGAGGTATATTCGAAGGTGTCGCTCTCGTTGGTTTCGCGATCGGTCCACCGAAAACCCCGGCCCTCATAGATCGGGTGCAACGTGTCGATGAAGGCGAGCCCGAGCGACAAATCGAGTCCTGCGGTCCTGCAGCGCTCGCAGAAGCCGCGGATCAGATCTGGTTCGGGAAGGCCGGTGAGCCCCTGGCTGACCAGCCAGCTCATCAGCTCCATGCGGGGAGCAAGTTCCATGCGACCGATTATGCCCCGCAATCATGTCGGACGAAAGGTGAGCCGCGCATCAAGCGCGCTTGACGATCAGGCCCCACCGCCGCAAATGGCTGAAATGCGCATGCAACAAGACATGACGGCGCCTCTGCGATGAACGGGCGCCACTACCCCCTCATCGTGGCACTCGGCACCACCCAGACGCTGGCCTGGGCCTCCAGCTATTATCTGCCGGCCATTCTGGCCGATCCGATCGCGCACGATCTCGGCGTCTCCGCCAACTGGGTGTTTGCCGCGTTCTCGGCGTCCGCCGTGATTTCGGCCGTGCTGGGGCCCAGGGTCGGCCGCCAGATCGATCTGATCGGCGGGCGGCCGGTGCTGACCATCTCCAACCTGACCATGGCCGCAGGGCTCGTGCTGCTCGGGCTGACGAACAGCATTCCGCTCTTGTTCGCCGCCTGGCTATTGCTCGGCATCGGCATGGGCTACGGGCTCTACGATGCGGCCTTCGGCGCGCTCGGCCGCATCTATGGCGAGGCCGCGCGTGGGCCGATCACCGGCATCACGCTGATCGCGGGCTTTGCCTCGACCGTCGGATGGCCGCTGACCGCGCTGGGATTGTCGCATATCGGCTGGCGTGACACCTGCTTTGCCTGGGCGGCTGCCCATATCCTGATCGGGCTTCCGCTCAACTTCTTCATGCTTCCCCCTGTACCCGGCGCGAAGATCGCAGCCGCAACGGCTACCAAGCCGCATGTTGCGATCGATCGCACCATGATCCTGCTCGCCTTCACCTTCGCCGCCGCCTGGACCGTGACCGGCGCCATGGCAGCGCATTTCCCGCGTATCCTGGAAGCGGCCGGAGCCTCGCCGGTCGAAGCGATCGCCGCCGGCGCGCTGATCGGGCCCGCGCAGGTCGGTGCGCGCATCGTGGAGGCAAGCGTGCTCAAACGCTACCACCCGATCGTCTCGACAAGGCTCGCGTGCCTGATGCATCCCCTGGGAGCCTTGATCGTCGCCATGACCGGGGGTGGAGCAGCGAGCCTGTTCGCGATCTTCCACGGCGCGGGCAATGGCGTGCTGACCATCGCGCGCGGCACGCTGCCGCTTGCGATCTTCGGGCCCCAAAACTATGGCTACCGCCTCGGCCTGGTCGGCGCACCGGCGCGGCTGGCACAGGCCGCGGCACCGCTCGCCTTCGGCCTCCTGCTCAATGTGATGGGAAGCCGCATCCTGATCGTCTCCTCGGCATTGAGCCTTGCGGCGTTCGGCGCACTTCTGTTGCTGAGGCCGAAGTCGCGGCAATGAAGCGTGGTGCAGAGATAACACTTCCCGCCGGCGCCAGTTTGGCGCACAAGCTTTGGTCATGACCAGCGAAGAAGAACAGCAAGGCCGGATATCGCGGCTGTGGCAATGGCTCAAGAAGCCGCCGCAGGTCTATGTGTTCTACCTGGTCGGCCTGTTGCTGGTCTGGATGGTGTCCTTCTATGCCGGCACATTGAATCCGAGGCGCGGCACGGGTTTCGGTCCTCCACCTGTTTCCGCGCCGGTCTCCGCCCCGAAGAACTGAAGAGCTGCCACGATGACGAGCGACCCAACACCTCCGATCCGGCGTATCAATCCGCCTGAGCTGGGCACCCCGCCCGGCTATTCCCAGATCGTTGACGTCAGCGCCAGCAGGATCATTTTCATTGCCGGCCAGACCGCGCTCGACCGCGACGGCAATTTGGTCGGCAAAGGCGATTTCGCAGCCCAAGCCACCCAGGTCTTCGTCAACCTCACTCACGCACTTCGGGCGAGCGGCTGCACCGCCGCGAACCTGGTGAAGCTGACCGTGTTCCTCACCGACGTGAACAACCTCGCGGCCTATCGCGAGGCGCGCAACCGCTTCTTTGTCTCGGTCAATCCGCCGGCGGCGCCAGCGGTGACGCTGGTCGAGGTATCACGACTCTATGGTCCGGATTTCCTGATCGAGATCGAGGCGATCGCCGCGGCCTGAGCTCACTCGTAAAACTCCGGGGCCAGCTTCAGCGTATCGCGCTGCGCCTTGTCATGGTTGATCCAGAGCTGCGCATCGTCCCTTTGCAGGATTGCGTCGATCTTCTCCATCGAGAACACCGTCGCTTCCTTGCTGAAGTTGAGCGCGGGAACGCGGCGATTGTCCCAATTGCTCTTGAAGTGGACGGCATCGCCCGAGAGCAGCAGCTCGCCCGTCTTCGGCAGCTTCACCTGCAGCGACTGATGGCCCGGCGTGTGGCCGGGAGTCGACAGGATGACAAGGCTGCCGTCGCCGAACACGTCGCGGTCGCCCTCCAGCAAGGTGACGGGATGCTCCGGCTTGAAGCGTGGCTGGTTGTTGGCGCCCGGCCATTCATACTCGGCCTTCTGCACATAGAGCATCGCGGTCGGGAACATCTCGACATTGCCGATGTGATCGGGATGGGTGTGCGACACCGCCATCGCCTTGATGTCGGCAGGCTTGACGCCGATCTGCTCGAGCTGGGCGGCGAGCGTCTTCGGGCGATACCAATGTATGGCCTTGGGATCGTCGGGCGCGAGTCCATCAGGCATCGATGCCACCGCATCGGGAATGCCGGTGTCCCACAGGAACCAGCCCTGTGAATGCTTGATGAGATAGCAATTGTCGACGAAGGGCATCGATTGCCCCTCATTGACACCAGGCGACCAGCGCGAAATGTCGCCTGCGACGCCCTCCCCGCAATTGAGGATGTAGAGCTTTTCAACGCCCGACTGGGCGTCGGCAACGGCCGACCAGCCGACCGACAACAGTACTGCAACAATGCCAAATATTCGCTTCACGAGACGCCTCCACCACCAGACTGCGGGCGGAAGCTACACCATTGTGAGCGTCTTGATCGGTGGTGACGGCTTTTTGATATCTACACCACATCGGCCGGTGCAAGCCGGCAGGTCTCTCGGCTGGCTTCGACCTGCAGCGTGGCGTGGTGAATCCGGAAGCGGTGGGACAGCTCCTCGCACACGTCGTGCAGGAAGGCATCGTCGAAGCCGCCGGGCCGCACCAGATGCGCCGTCAGCGCGGTTTCGCTCGTGCTCATGGCCCAGATGTGGAGGTCATGCACATCGGACACGCCGTCAAGGCCGGCGAGATAGTCTCGGACATCAGCGAAATCGATATGTGCCGGCACCGCATCGAGCGCGAGGTTGACGCTGTCGCGCGCCAGGCCCCAGCCGCTCATCAGCACGAGCGCTGCAACGATGAGGCTGGTCACCGGATCGACCCAAAACCAGCCGGTCAGCGTGATCAGCAGCGCCGCGACCACGACGCCGAAGGACACCGCCGCGTCGGCGGCCATGTGCAGATAGGCGCCGCGAATGTTGAGGTCGTGCTCGCTGCCGCGCATAAACAGGAGCGCAGTCGCTCCATTGACGAGGATGCCGAGCGCTGCGACCCAGATTACGGTCGTCCCCGCGACGGCAGCCGGGAAACGGATGCGGTCGACGGCCTCCACGACGATGGCGCCGACGCCGAGCAAGAGCAGGCCGGCATTTGCGAGCGCCGCGAGGATCGAGGCGCGGCGGTAGCCATAGGTGTGCTGCTCGGTCGGCAGCCTGCGCGACAGCCAGGCCGCGCCCCACGCCAACAGCAGCGCGATCACGTCGGCGAAATTGTGCAAGGCGTCGGAAACCAGCGCCAGCGAATTGGCGAGATACCCGAACACGAGTTCCGCCACAACGAAGGAGGAGTTCAGCGTCACACCGACCGCAAAGGCGAACCCGAAACTTTTCGGCGCGTGATCATGACCGGCATGACCATGCGCATGGGAATGGCCATGCGCATGAGAGTGGTCGTGATCGTGCTCAATATCGTGCACGTGGGCCATCGCGAAAAACCCTTGCCGGCGGTCCGTCGGCAAGGGTTATAGCGCGCGGCAAAACGAATACTATTACAGCTACTCGACGCCCTTGCCGAAGCGGTTCGACTTGGGCAGGCCGTGCGCGAGACGGCCGGCATCGGCGCGGTTGCCGCGCCAGTCGGCGAGCTCCTTCATGGACAGGCCCTGGTCGCGACCCGCAGAATCCTTCCAGGTGAGCCCGGTCTTGGAATCGAAGGTGGTGACGTCAGACAGCGTGGCGCTGGTGTATTTCTGCAGGCGCACGCCGCGGCCGCGCGCCATTTCCGGCACTTGCTCGAGCGGGAAGATCACCATCTTGTGGTTGGAGCCGATCACCGCGACGGTGTCGCCGGTGACGGTCGCGATCGCACGCGCCTCGTTTGGCATCTGCACATTCAGGACCTGCTTGCCCTTGCGCGTGGTGCCGACGCAGTCCTCTTCCTTGACGATGAAGCCCTGGCCTTCCGAGCTTGCGATCAGGAACTTGCGCTCGCCCTTGTTGACGAACAGCGAAACGATCGCCGCGTCCTGCTCCATGTCGATGAACATGCGAATCGGCTCGCCATGGCCGCGCCCGCCCGGCAGTTTTGCCACGTCGAGCGAATAGAACTTGCCGTTGGTGGCTAACAGCAGGAGCTTGGAGGTCGTCTCGGCAAAGAAGGCGTGGTCAAGCTTGTCGTCGGTCTTGAAGGCAAGGCCGGAGAGATCGTCAACATGACCTTTCAGCGTGCGCACCCAGCCCTTCTCGGAGACGACGACAGTCACCGGCTCGCGCTCGACAAAGGCTTCCTCGATCGCGGCAAGATCATGCTCCGGCGCGTCGGCAAATTGCGTGCGGCGCTTGCCGAGCTGTGTCTTGGGCCCGAAGATGTCGCGGACCTTCTTGATCTGCTCGCTGACCTTGCCCCATTGCTCGGCCTCCGAGGCAAGCAACGACTCCAGGCCCTTCAGCTCCTTCCGGAGCTCCTTGTCTTCGCTGCGGATCTCCATTTCCTCGAGCTTGCGCAAGGAGCGCAGGCGCATGTTGAGGATGGCCTCGGCCTGCACCTCAGTGAGCTTGAAGGTCTTCATCAACACGGGCTTCGGCTCATCCTCGGTGCGGATGATCTTGATCACCTTGTCGATGTTCAGATAGGCGATCAGATAGCCGCCGAGGATCTCCAGCCGGTTCTCGATCTGGCCCTTGCGGTAGTTGGACCGGCGGATCAACACGTCGCGCAGGTGGTCGAGCCATTCGCGCAAGCATTCGGCGAGCCCGAGCACCTTGGGCACCCGTCCCTTCACCAGCACGTTGAGGTTCAAGGGAATGCGGCTTTCCAGCTCGGTGAGCCGGAACAGCGATTCCATCATCAGTTCGGGATCGACGGTTCGCGATTTCGGCTCGATGACGAGGCGGACGTCTTCGGCCGATTCATCGCGAACGTCGCCGACCAGCGGCAGCTTCTTCTCGTTCAGGAGCTCGGCGATCTTCTCAACCAGCCGCGACTTCTGCACCAGCCACGGGATCTCGGTGATGACGATCTGCCAAGTGCCCCGCGCGCCCTCCTCCTGGATCCATTTGGCGCGGGTGCGGAACGAGCCGCGCCCGGTGACATAGGCTTCCGCAATCGATTCCTTGGAATCGACGATGATGCCGCCGGTCGGGAAATCCGGGCCCTTGACCCAGCGCATCAACGCGCGCGACTTCGCGGTCGGCTTCTCGATCAGATGCAGCGCGGCGTCGCAGAGCTCGGCGGCGTTGTGCGGCGGAATGGCGGTCGCCATGCCGACCGCGATGCCCTGCGCGCCGTTTGCCAGCAGGTTCGGAAAGCCGCCGGGCAGAACCACCGGTTCCTTGGACTGGCCATCATAATTGGGGCGGAAGTCGACCGCGTCCTCGTCGATACCGTCAAGCAGAAGCTGCGCGACATCAGTCATGCGCGCTTCTGTGTAGCGGTAGGCGGCGGCGTTATCGCCGTCGATATTGCCGAAATTGCCCTGACCGTCGACCAGCGGATAGCGGGACGAGAAGTCCTGAGCGAGACGGACCATGGCGTCGTAGATCGCCTGGTCACCATGCGGATGGAACGAGCCCATCACGTCGCCGACGATCTTGGCCGATTTCTTGAACGCCGCGTTCGGATCGAGCCTGAGCAGCCGCATGCCATAGAGGATGCGCCGGTGCACCGGCTTCAGCCCGTCGCGGGCGTCCGGCAGCGCGCGGTGCATGATGGTTGAGAGCGCATAGTTGAGATAGCGCTCTTCCAGCGCCTCCCGCAGCGACACCTCATCGATCTTGGACCGCTCCGGCTCGGGCGGAATCAGTGTTTTTCCCATGGGTTGCTGGTTAAACGCTCTGGCAGCTGCCGGCAAGGCTTCGAATCAGCGTCGTTCACTGCTCGAAGCGAGGGCGAATCCGCACCGGCAGGGGACGGATATTTCAGCCTTTTTGCCCGCAGTCTTCGTGCTGGAACCCGGCTGCGTTGCGGGCGTTTCCTGATTTTGAGGAGTTCGCATCGATGAAGGACTTCACGGACGCCGTTTTCGCTCCAGACGTCATCGAGCTCATGACGGCAGCGCTTGAGGCTTCGGTTGCCACCCTGCCGGAGCCGGTCAGCTCGACCCAGGTGACCCTGCTTGCCGAATCGATCCTGCGCACGGCCAAGGCGGGCGAGCACGACGTGGCGGCGCTGCAGCGGATCGCACTGATGGAACTACAGATCGCGCCGCGGGTTTGAGGTCTGCGAGTTATGAGGATGTCAGCGCCTTCTGCGCCCGCTGCCGTGTCACCGCACTGATAAATCCTTCGCGCACGTCGGAATGGTGCTGGCCGCGCGGCTCCAGCACATGGCGCAGCAGGAAGAGACCGGTCAGCTGGAAGCCGTCGAGCAGGTCCTGGTCGGAGAAGCCGTTCTCGACGCCTGCGTTCTCGCGCAGGAAGGGCGGCAGGCGTAGGAGGCGGTCGCGCCAGGGCTCGCCGGCGGTACGCGAGACCGCGCCGCCCGATTTCGGCGAGACGTAGACGAGGTTCTCGGTCTCGCCGGTTGCGGCGCAATTTTGCAAATCGAGGCCGAAGCCAAGCTCGGTCAGCATCGCAAGCTCGAAGCGGACAAGATGCACCGCCGCCTCACCCGCGTCGTCGAAATCGTCGAGCGTGCGCTCCAGCATCTCGTAGATGTCCTCATGCGGATCGCGCTCCGGCAACAGCCGCGCGAGCGAAGCCAGATGGGTGACACCATAGACCGCATGTGACGAGGCAAGCAGGCTAGCTGCGCGCAGCCGCGTGCCTTCGATGGCATAAGTGCCGAGATGCTCATCTAACCGCGCCCGCCACACCGCGCGCACGCTGTTGCCCGGCTGCAGCCAGGGCCGCATCCGCGCACTCGCCGCACCCCGGACCAGGCCGAGATGGCGGCCGTGCTCGCGGGTCAAGAGCTCGACGATGGCCGATGCCTCGCCATGCCGCCGCACGCCCAGCACGATGCCTTCGTCGGTCCATTCCATGGGGAAGGAAGCTATCACGTAGGGTGGGCCAAGCGAAGCGAGCTCACCGATTTGTCCCACTCTCCGCCGTCATTCCGGGGCGATACGAAGCATCGCCCCGGAATGACGGAGCAATGGTCACGCGTTGAACCAGCCCTGCGCGTCGCCGGTGAAGGAGAAATACAGCCCCAAAGCCGTCAGCACGCAGGAGACGATCTCGATGGCGCTGTCGAGTTCCAGGCCGTTGGTGCCGATGACATCGACCAGCGAGATCACCGACAGCACGAGGGCGGCGGCCAGTACCCAGCGCGGCCAGTTCTTGCGGTGGCGCGCGGCCAGATGAACGAAATAGAACAGAAGCAGGATCATGCCGAAGGCGAGAACCGTCGAGGCCATGATCATGGAGTCGGTCATGTCAGGGGTCGGCGTGCGGTCCTGAAACGCGACCGACACCGCGTCCAGCATCAGGGACATGTAGAGCAGGACCTGGAACCGCAGCACATTGTTCGGGACGGTCATCGGGATCGGCAACTCACAGCGCTCACTATTCCTTTGGAAACTCCAGTCCCATCTCCCGGTAGCGGTCGGGATCGTCGCCCCAATTCTCGCGCACTTTGACGAACAGGAACAGGTGCACCGGCACGCCCAGGATTTCCGCGATCTCCTTGCGCGCTTCGGCGCCGATCGACTTGATGGTCGCGCCGCCCTTGCCCAGCACGATCTTGCGCTGCCCTTCCCGCTCGACAAAGATGGTCTGCTCGATGCGCACGGACTTGTCCCTGCGCTCGGTCCAGCTGTCGGTCTCGACGGTGGACTGGTAAGGCAGCTCCTGGTGCAGCTGCTGGAAGATTTTCTCGCGCGTGATTTCGGCGGCAAGGCTGCGCAGCGGCGCATCCGACATCTGGTCCTCAGGGTAGAGGAACGGCCCGGACGGCACGGCCTCCGCGAGCGCATGGCGCAGATCGTCGACGCCATCGCCCGACAGCGCCGAGATCATGAAGGTATTGGCGAATTTGAGGCGCTCATTTGCCGCTTGCGCCAGCGCCAGCAGCTTTTCCCTCGGCACCAGGTCGATCTTGTTCAGGACCAGGATCTTCTCATGGTCGACAGAAGCGACCTTGTTCAGGATGCCGTCGGCTTCATCATTGATGCCGCTCTTGGCGTCGAGCAGCACGCAGACGAGGTCGGCATCATGGGCGCCGCTCCAGGCGGTCGACACCATGGCGCGGTCGAGCCGGCGCTTGGGCGAGAAGATGCCGGGCGTGTCGACCAGGATGATCTGCGAGTTACCCTCGATCGCAATGCCTCGGATCAGCGCGCGCGTGGTCTGCACCTTGCGCGAGACGATGGTGACCTTGGAACCGACCAGCGCGTTGACGAGCGTGGACTTGCCGACATTGGGCGCGCCGATCAGCGCGACAAAGCCGCAGCGAGTGGGTGCAGACGCGTGATCTGCGGGGACATCATCCGTCATTGCCGCCGCCAACGCCTTCGCGCTCGATCATCACGGATGCCGCGACCTTCTCGGCCGCGCGCTTGCTGCTGCCGATCCCTTCCGCCGGCGCGAGCCCCGGCAGGTCCACCGCGACGCGGAACTGCGGGTCGTGGTGGGGACCGGTGCGCTCGACCTCGCGGTAAACAGGGGTCGGCAGGCCCTTGCCCTGCGCCCATTCCTGCAGAACCGTCTTGGGATCGCGCAACGGACGCCGCGGCTTGTGCATCCGCTCAGTCCAGTTGCGCATGACGAAATCGGCCGCCGCCGCATAGCCGCCGTCGAGATAGACCGCGCCGATCACGGCCTCGCAGACGTCGCCGAGCACGGATTTGCGCAACCGCGCGCCGGCACTGGCGCCGACCGCGCCGAGCTTGATGTCGTCGGCCAACCCCAGCGAGCGCGCGACGTCAGCGCAGCTCTCCTTGCGCACGAGCTCGGCCAGCCGCTTGGACAGTTCGCCCTCGTCGGCATTGGGAAAGGCGCGGTAGAGCATGTCCGATACGATGAGCCCGAGCACGTGGTCGCCGAGGAATTCCAGGCGCTGGTAGCTGTCGGCGCGCTTGCGCTGCGGCTTCAGCGCCGAGACATGGGTGAAGGCGGTGATCAGAAGGTTCGGATCGGTGAAGCTGTGGCCGATCCGCGCCTCGATTTCGGCATGCGCCGGCTTCGCAACCGCCTTGTTCGCCGTCGTCTTGGCGCGTGGCTTGCTGCGCTTCTTTTTTGCCGCCTTCGCTTCGGGCGCGGCCTCAGGCTTTTCGCTTGTGGGGCCCGCAATCGACGCGGTCTTGATGTCGGGCGTGTCGTCGATCATCGCACGATTTTGAACAGGCGATTCCAGCGGACGGTCCATGGCCAGCGCCAGAACATCCAGGCATGCTCGTTCTCGGCCACCGAGAAGAAGATCATCTGGGCGCGACCGACGATGTTTTCGAGCGGCACATAGCCGACCGCCGACAGCACGCGGCTGTCGGTCGAATTGTCGCGGTTGTCGCCCATCATGAAGAAGTGGCCGGGCGGCACGGTGTAGACATTGGTGTTGTCGTAGAAGCCGTTGTCGACGCAGTCGAGCGTCTCGTAGCTCACCCCGTTCGGCAGGGTCTCCCTCCAGCGCTTGACCCGCGCGGTGGCTTCCGAGCCACAGGGGTCCTCGCCGATGAAGTCGCTCAACCGCTCGCGTTGGACAGGCTGGTCGTTGATATGGAGCAGGCCTTCCTTCATCTGGATGCGGTCGCCGGGAAGCCCGATCACGCGCTTGATGAAGTCGGTGGAGTCGTCCTTGGGCAGCCGAAACACCACGACATCGCCACGGTTCGGCTCCGAGCCGAAGATACGGCCCGAGAACAGTGGCGGCGACAGCGGGATCGAATAGTGGCTATAGCCATAGGAATATTTGGAGACGAACAAGTAGTCGCCGACCAGAAGCGTCGCCTTCATCGATCCCGAGGGGATGTTGAAGGGCTGAAACAGGAAGGTGCGGATCACGAGCGCAATCAGCAGAGCGTGAAAGATGACGCGGACGGTCTCGCCCAGGCCGCTCTCAGTTTTGGTCGGAGATGTCACGCTCATCGCATCCTGATTCCATCGCAGCCCACCGCCGCTTGCGGTAGCAGAAAAACTCCACGCGAACAGCGCTTCGCCTCGCGTTTTCTTAGGAATTGGTTCTGGTTTTTTCGAGTGTGAGAGCCAATTCCGGCGCAAACCCGAATTCGCCCACGTGGAGTACCCGTCGTTTTAGACGGTTGCGCGCTGCTTCGCAATCAACAGCCACATAAAAATCTTACAAGTAATTGTAAATAATGGACTTTTTGTTTTTGATCGTTCGCGACTAGGACGGCACGGCGGCAGCGGCCGAAATGACCACAAAGGCCTGGGCCAAGGGCCAGTCGTCAGTGATCGAGAGATCGATCCGGGCCTCGAGGCCGGGGGGCGTCAGCTTTTGCAGCCGCGCCAGCGCGCCGCCCGTGAGGCGCATGGTGGGCCGGCCGCCCGGCAGGTTGACCACCCCCATGTCCCGCCACCAGACGCCGAGCCGGATACCGGTTCCGAGCGCCTTGGAACAGGCCTCCTTGGCGGCGAATCGCTTGGCATAGGTTGCCACCAGCATCTTCTCGCTCTTGGCGCGGCGCGCGGCCTTGGCGCGCTCCTCCTCGGTGAAGATGCGGTCCAAGAAGCGGTCGCCGTGACGCTCGATCACCTTGGCGACGCGGCGGATGTCGATCAGGTCGGAGCCGATGCCGATGATCATGACTTTGAGCCAGCCTTTGACCCCGACTTGCCCCGCCCCCGGTCCATTGCCGCGCGCATGGCCCGCACGGTCTCGGCAAGCCCAACGAAGATGGCCTCACCGATCATGAAATAGCCGATATTGAGCTCGGCGATTTCTGGCCGTGCCGAAATCGTCTCTGCGGTCGCATAATCCAGCCCGTGTCCGGCATGGACCTCGAGTCCGGCCGCTTTCGCAAGCCTGGCGCCGGCCACGATGCGCTGCCACTCGGCCTCGGCCTTTTCGGCATGGCCATCGACCACGGCGTCGCACCAGGCCCCGGTGTGCAGTTCCACCACCGGCGCGCGCAGCTTCGCCGCCATCTCGATCTGGCGGGGATCGGCCGCGATGAACAGCGACACCCTGATGCCGCCGTCGCCAAGCTTGGCGATAAAGGGAGCGAGCGCATTGTGCTGGCCGACCACGTCAAGCCCGCCTTCGGTCGTCAGTTCCTCGCGCCGTTCCGGCACCAGGCAGACCGCGTGCGGCTTTGTTGCGAGCGAGATACGAAGCATGTCGTCGGTGGCGGCCATTTCGAAATTCAGCGGCCTTCCAATCTCCGCCTTCAGCCGCGCCATGTCGGCGTCGCGGATGTGGCGGCGATCCTCGCGCAAATGCGCAGTGATGCCATCGGCACCCGCCTCAATGGCGAGCAGTGCGGCGCGCACCGGATCGGGCCGCTCGCCGCCCCGCGCATTGCGCAAGGTGGCGACGTGATCGACATTGACGCCGAGGCGCAGCGGAAGAGCGGGCATAGCGGCACTTTCAGGGGTTAGCGATACTTGCGCGTCATAGATTTTGACTAAATCGGGCCATCCGCGAAACTCGGTACACCTCTCCCCAGCGGGGAGAGGTCGGATTGCCTTGGCGATGCGAAGCATCGTCCTGGGCAATCCGGGTGAGGAGCCGCAGCTCTCACGAGAGATCGTAACCCCTCACCCGATTTGCTGGGCGCAAATCGACCTCTCCCTTCGGGAGAGGTTGACCGTGCCGCAACAGACTTACCCAACCTCACCATGCTCTAGCCATTCACGCGCTCGACCCGGGCGACCACGGATTTGGCGCGCAGCTGCGCGATAATAGCGCTGAGATGCTTGAGGTCATAGACCTCCAGATCGATGGTCAGCTCGGTGAAATCCGGCGAGCGACGGTGCATGCTGATATTGTCGATGTTGCCGTCGTGCTCGGCGATCACGGTCGCGACCTGGGCGAGGCTGCCGGGCTCGTTGACACTGTGCACCAGAATGCGAGCGGGGAAGCGCTGCGGCGTGGTGTCGTCGACGTCCCAGCGCACGTCCAGCCAGCGCTCCGGCTCCTCCTCAAAATCCTTCAGGGCCGGCGACTGGATCGGGTAGATCGTGATCCCCTCGCCCGGCGTCACGATGCCGACGATGCGGTCGCCCGGCACGGCGCCGCCGTTCGGCGCGAATTTCACCGGCAGGTCGGAATTGATACCGCGGATCGGGATCGCCGACGGGCTGCGGTGCGGATCGGACGGCGATTTCAGTGTGAGGCCCTTCTTTGCGCCATAGCGCGCGCCGCGCTCTTCCTTGTAATCGGGATACATCGCGCGCGCGACGTTGGAGGCCTTCATCTCGCCGCGGCCGACGGCGGCCATGACATCGTCGATCGAGTTGCGCGCAAGGCGCGGCAGCGCACCTTTCAGCTTGTCGTCGGCATATTCGAGCTTGGCGCGCTCGAACAGGCGCTCGACGATACGCCGGCCAAGGCCTGCATATTGATCCCGCACCGCAGTGCGGGTGGCGCGACGGATCGCCGCACGCGCCTTGCCGGTGACCGCAAGCGATTCCCAGGCCGAAGGCGGCGCGGATTGAGCTTCCGAGGTCAGGACCTCGACCTCGTCGCCATTCTGCAGCTCGGAGGACAAAGGCGAGAACTTGCCGTTGATCTTGCAGCCGACCGCGCTATTGCCGACATCGGTGTGCACCGCATAGGCGAAGTCGATGACATTGGCGTGCCGCGGAAGCGCTATCAGCTTGCCCTTCGGGGTAAAGCAGAACACCTGGTCGTGGAACAGCTCAAGCTTGGTGTGCTCGAGGAATTCTTCCGGATTGGCGCCTTCGGAGAGGATCGCAACCGTTGAGCGCAGCCAGGCGAAGGCGTTGGACTCCCGCTCCAGAAGCTCGGTCGGCGACCCCGCGCCCTCCTTGTAGAAGACATGCGCGGCGATACCGAACTCGGCGATGCGGTGCATCTCCTCGGTACGAATCTGCAGCTCGACGCGCTGCTTGCCGGGGCCGATCACGGTGGTATGGATCGAGCGGTAGTCGTTCTGCTTCGGCGTCGAGATGTAGTCCTTGAAGCGCCCGGGCACGACAGGCCAGGTCGTGTGCACGATGCCCAACGCGCGGTAGCAGGATTCCACGTCGCTGACGATGACACGGAAAGCGAAGATGTCGGACAATTGCTCGAATCCGATCGATTTGCGCTCCATCTTGGTCCAGATCGAGAACGGCTTCTTGCGCCGGCCGTAGACCTTCGCGGTCAGCCCATTCTTGCGCAGATTGGTGGTGAGCTGGGTCTCGATCTCGCCGATCAAGTTGCGGTTGCGTTCGGCCAGCGCATCGAGGCGATGCTTCACGACAGCATGGGCCTCGGGGTCAAGGGTACGGAACGAGAGGTCCTCGAGCTCCTCGCGCATCTCCTGCATGCCCATGCGGCCTGCAAGCGGTGCATAGATGTCGAGCGTCTCCTCGGCGATGCGCTTGCGCGATTCCGGCGGCACGAACTCCAAGGTTCGCATGTTGTGCAGGCGGTCGGCGAGCTTGATCAGGAGCACGCGGACGTCGTCGGAGATCGCAAGCAGGAGCTTGCGCAGATTTTCCGCCTGCTTGGCCTCGCGCGAAACCAATTCCAGCCGCTTCAGTTTGGTCAGGCCCTCGACCAGCGCGCCAATCTCAGAGCCGAAAATCTGGTCGATCTCGGCGCGCGTCGCCTCGGTATCCTCGATGGTGTCGTGCAACAGCGCCGCCACGATGGTGGCGTCGTCGAGCTTCAAGTCGGTGAGGATGGCGGCGACTTCGAGCGGATGGGAAAAATAGGGGTCGCCCGAGGCGCGGGTCTGCGAGCCATGCGCCTTCATGGCATAGACATAGGCGCGGTTGAGCAGATCCTCGTTGGTGTCAGGATTATAGGAACGGACGCGCTCGACCAGGTCGTATTGGCGCATCATCCGCACGCGCGACGCTTTGGGCGGCTTCGCGGGCGACGACGGGGCGACCGCGACCGATTCGGTCGCAGCCTGCATCTGGGGTGGGCTCCGGCGCCAATACGCCATCGAAAACCGCCTCTTGAGCTTGGCCCGCCGGCTCCGTCGCATGCGGCGGCGGGCCAGCGCCTCTTTCGCCCCCAGTGTAACGCCGATCGGCCCGTCCGCCGATCAAATCGGGGACAAATCAGACTGCCGATTTCCGGGAGCCGCGAGGCGCCTAGGTAACCATGAAAAGGTCAACAAAAGCAAAGGCCCGGATGCTGATCCGGGCCTTTTATATTGCGAATTATGTTGCGGCGCCTACTGCGCCTTACAATGCGTCGGCTTTCGCGGTCTGAAACAAACAGGCCTTGCCTATTCGTCCTCTTCCGGCTGCTCTTCGGGCGGTGCCAAGCCTTCGAGACCCTTCAGGAGTTCCTCTTCCGTCATGCGTTCGACCGCCACCTCGGTATCGTCGGCATCGACGCTGGCGCCCGCCGAGCCGATCAGGGGCACCGTATCGGGCTCCGGCTCGTCGACTTCGACGAATTTTTGCAGGGAATGCACCAGTTCTTCGCGCAAATCTTCCGGCGAAATGGTAGCGTCTGCGATCTCGCGCAACGAAACCACTGGATTCTTGTCGTTGTCCCGATCAACTGTTAGTTGTGAGCCGGAGGAGATCATGCGGGCCCGGTGGGCGGCCAGCAGGACGAGATCGAACCGGTTGTCTACTTTGTCAATGCAATCTTCTACGGTAACGCGCGCCATCGCTTGTCGCTCCGTTGTTTTGAGGGCTCAAAATGCGGATTTTGTCGGCTAGTTATAGGGGCTGGTGCCAGTTCGCAAGACAAATTTGTGATTTGGCCCTCCCAACCGGTTCACTAACGCCATATGTTGATGGTCAGCGTCCGAAGGCCGCGATTGGCGGATTTGGACAAGAAAAGGCTTTATTGCGCCGTCACAAACATACCTTTATTGCCCCGACCCCACCTGATGTGCGGTAATGTTACAGGAATGACCGCCGGGTGTCGGCCGTACAAGTCTTGGCAGAATACGTCCCGGCAGCACCCGATCTTGGCAGTGCTTTGAAATGCGCGGTCGCTGCCACCGCGCCAAAGATGGATACTAACTCAAGCGAGTACCCCACTGATGTCATCTACTACCAACAAGATCGCGCTCTTTATCGACGGTGCCAATCTGTATGCGACGGCCAAGACGCTCGGTTTCGACATTGACTACAAGCGCCTGCTCAAGGAGTTCCAGGGCCGCGGAAATCTGGTGCGGGCGTTCTACTACACCGCAATCATCGAAGATCAGGAATACTCCTCGATCCGCCCCCTGATCGATTGGCTGGACTATAACGGCTACACCGTTGTCACCAAGGCGACCAAGGAGTTCATCGACGCCTCGGGCCGCCGCAAGGTCAAGGGCAACATGGACATCGAGCTTGCGGTCGATGCCATGGAACTCGCCGAGCATATCGACCAGATGGTGCTGTTCTCCGGCGACGGCGACTTCCGCTCGCTGGTGGAAGCCGTGCAGCGGCGCGGCGTGCGAGTGACGGTGATCTCGACCATCTCGAGCCAGCCGCCGATGATCGCCGACGAACTGCGTCGTCAGGCCGACGTCTTTACCGATCTCGTGGAGCTGCAGTCGAAGCTTGGCCGCGATCCGTCCGAGCGTCCGGCGCCGCGCGAGCCACGCCATCATGCGCCGCAATTCCTGCAGCGCGCGACGGCCGTGGCGCCTCGGGGCGGCAGCGATGAAGATTTCGACGATTGAGAGGCGACTGGCAAACGGCCAGATTCCGCCTGCCGCGCTGCTCGCGACCGAGCCCGACCATAACTGCCCGCTTTGCCCGCGGCTGGCCGACTTCCGCGCGCAGGCGCGGGGGAAGGAGCCCTCCTGGTTCAACGCTCCGGTGTCGTCTTTTGGCGATCCGCAAGCGCGGCTTCTGATCGTCGGACTTGCGCCGGGCCTGCAGGGCGCGAACCGGACGGGACGGCCGTTCACCGGCGACTATGCCGGCGACCTGCTCTACGCGACGCTCTTAAGTTACGGATTTGCACGCGGCCATTACGAGGCGCGGCCCGATGACGGACTGACGCTGGTCGATTGCCTGATCAGCAATGCGGTGCGCTGCGTGCCGCCGCAGAACAAGCCGCTGCCTGTCGAGATCAACACCTGTCGGAGCTTCCTGAGCCTGACCATCGACGCGCTGCCCCGGGTGCGTGCGATTGTGGCGCTCGGGCGCATCGCGCATGAAACGGTTGCGAAGGCGTTGAAGCTGCGGGGCTCGACCGTACCATTTGCGCACGGCGCAGTTCACCAGGCCGGCCGTTTCAAGCTCTACGACAGCTATCACTGCTCGCGCTACAACACGAATACGGGCGTGCTGACACCCGAGATGTTCCGTAGTGTGTTTGCAAAGGTGAAGGCGGATCTGGATTAAACTTGATCTGCGACATGAGGCTGAGCTCTGGGTTTCACCTCTCCCGAAGGGAGAGGTGAAGGAGGCTGCTCGCGTCAGTGCGGATTTTCCTTCAGCCAGGCGAGCACCTCGGCTGCATTTTTATCCGGCGGGAACACCGGATAGAACACATGGGTGATGTGGCCGGCGTCGATGATCAGCGTCAGCCGCTTGATCAGCGTCAGCCCCGCCACGTCCATTATCGGCAGCCGCAGCGCACGCGTCAGCTCGAGCTTCTCGTCCGACAGCACTGGAAACGGCAGATGCAGCCGTGAGGCCATCTCGGTCTGGTAGGCATTGTCCTGCGTCGACAGGCCGAACACATGCGAAGCTCCGGCCGCCTTGAGATCAGCGAAGAGATCGCGAAAGGCGCAGGTCTGGGGCGTGCAACCACGCGCGCCCGGAATCATGTCCCAATCATCGACGAGCGCGATCTTGCCGGGCTCGCCGGTGCGCGGATAGGCGAACACGACAATGCGGCCGGGAAGCGCTGACAACGTCACCATGGTGTCGTCGGTCGCACGCAGGGACACCGGCGGAAGCGTCGTGCCGACAAGATGTACCGCGCCGCCGTCGTCGACAGGCGCCGGGATTTTGCTCCAATCAACCTCAAGAAGATTTCGCTGGTTCATCGCGTCGTTTCCTCCACGACCTCCAGATAGGGGCACCGCCAGGAAATGCCAGCGGGCCCTCTCTGCAGCGGGGTTACCCCCTCGCCCGCATCAGGCGGCCCTTCTCCCGGCCCCAGTCGCGCTTCTTCACGGTCTCGCGCTTGTCGTGCAGCTTCTTGCCCTTGGCGAGCGCGAGCTGCAGCTTGGCGCGGCCGCGCTCGTTGAAGTAAAGCTTCAAGGGGATCAGCGTCATGCCTTCGCGGTCGACGGCGCCGATCAGCTTGTTGATCTGCTTTCTGTGCAGCAGGAGCTTGCGCGGGCGCTTCGGCAAATGGTTGAAGCGGTTGGCCTGCAGATACTCCGGAATGTTGGCATTGATCAGCCAGATCTCGCCGTCGCGCGCATCCGCATAGGATTCGGCGATGGTGCTCTTGCCGGAGCGGATCGACTTCACCTCGGTGCCGGTCAGCGCAAGGCCCGCCTCCACCGTGTCCTCGATCGCATAGTTGAACCGTGCTTTCCGGTTTTCCGCGACGACCTTGATCGCTCGCTCGTTCTTCTCGGCCACGTCACGCCTTCTTCAGGAGATCGCGAATTTCGGTCAACAACTCTTCCTCGCGCGACGGTTTCGCCGGCTCGGCCAGCTTGGTCTCTTGACGCCGCTTCAGCTGGTTCATGGCGCGCACCACCACGAACAGCACGAACGCAATGATGAGGAAGTTCAGCGTCAGCGTGATGAAATTGCCATAAGCCAGCACGGCGCCTTGCTTTTTCGCATCAGCCAGATTGCCGGCGTCGATCCCCTTCTTGAGCGGAATGAAGTAGTTCGAGAAATCCAGCCCGCCGGTGGCGGCGCCGATCAGGGGCATGATGATGTCGCCGACCAGCGAGGTGACGATAGCGCCGAAGGCCGCACCAATGATGACGCCGACCGCGAGGTCGACGACATTGCCCTTCATGGCAAATTCCTGGAACTCCTTCACTATTGCCATTGTCCCCCTCCTACGCTCGCGCGCCAAGAATCTCGCGCGCCAAGAACGGCGCAAAGCGCGTTGCAACGAATGATCAGTTGATCAGGCCGGCATGGACCATGGCGCTACGCACAGCGACGCGGGTCGGCTCGCTCACCGGCACCATCGGCAGCCGCAGCTTCTCCTCGATCTTGCCGAGCAACGACAGCGCATATTTCACCGGCGCCGGATTGCTTTCGATGAACAGGTTCATGTGCAGCGGCATCAGCTTGTCATGCAGCTTCAAGGCAGTGGCGTGATCGCCCCGCTGCCAGGCGATGTGGAATTCGGAGCAGAGCCGCGGTGCGACGTTCGAGGTCACGGAAATGCAGCCATGGCCGCCATGGGCCATGTAGCCGAGCACGGTGGCGTCCTCGCCCGAGAGCTGGTTGAACTCCTCGCCCATCGCCGCGCGCTGCTGCGACACCCGCACCATGCTGGCAGTCGCATCTTTCACACCCGCGATGTTCTTCAGTTCGAACAGCCGCTTCATGGTGTCGACGGACATGTCGATCACCGAGCGCGGCGGAATGTTGTAGATGATGATCGGAATTCCGATCGCATCGTTGATCGCCTTGAAGTGCTGGTAGAGCCCTTCCTGGGTCGGCTTGTTGTAATAGGGCGTCACCACCAGAACGGCGTCGGCGCCGGCCTTCTCGGCATGCTCGGCGAGTTCGATGGCCTCCTTGGTCGAGTTGGAGCCAGCGCCGGCGATCACGGGCACGCGGCCCTTG
>Ga0307474_10000921_pt1 | contig 21213 bp, 25 predicted proteins | sample atmos_gasesECM1C_2_FD_203312 | JGI IMG/M metagenome (GOLD analysis project Ga0307474, IMG submission 203312) | Hardwood forest soil microbial communities from Morgan-Monroe State Forest, Indiana, United States - atmos_gasesECM1C_05 | ecosystem: Environmental > Terrestrial > Soil > Temperate... | reverse complement strand
AGCCGGATGCGGCAAAGCTCAAGATCGGCTATCCAGTCGTGGTCGGGAACGACGATCTCGAGAAGGGCTTTGGCGGAATCTGGGGTTTTCCGACCACGTTCCTGGTAAACCGCAAGGGGCAAATCTATAAGGAGTACATCGGGACACCCCCGCAGAAACAAGCACAAATCGAAGTAGACATTCAGAAACCACTGGCGGAAAAACCGTAGGAGCACCTAGCGAAATGAAAAGACTCAAATCACTCACAGCCCTGACGGTCTTTCTTGCATCGCTGCTTCTCCCACCAAACCAGGCAGCAGCGCAAACAGCGGCCCCGATAGCGGCCCCTACAGCGCTGCCTGACAAACAGCAAAAGGTGCTTGATTACATGCTGAACGACTGGAATAAGCCTTCGCGTATCACTGGAGTGGATCTGGCGATGCAGAACGTCGGCGGCCAGTATTCGGCAGACGACCGGTACGCGATTGGGATGTTCCTCCGAAATAATCCCCGCCTACATCGAACCTTGCGAACGTTCGGCTGGGAGACTGCAGTTCTGACTCCCAGCGAGAAACATATTGGTCGAATTGTCAGCCGGGCCGAGCGGCAGCATCAGCCTCCGCCGAGTCGAGAGGAATTCGCGCAAGTTTTGAAGGTCTCGCCTGCCGCCGTGACAGACGCGCTGAAAATGCTGGAGCGCTTTGAAATCATGCGGCCCGATCTGACGCTCAAGGGCCTCGGCTATCGCATGGCGGAGGACCGTTATGTGGACTGGGAAGGGGCCATGCGGATCACCTTCATGAACCACCGCGTTCAAGTGGAAGGAGAGAAGCCCTTCGAAGTCTTTTGAGCGATTGACTTTATGCTGCTGGTCAGCAGCGAACTGAAGGACAACGTAGTAACAATAGACGACAGCAGTCAGTACAACGGTGCGCCAATCCACTTAGTCTTCGAAAACTCCCGAGTCAAGGAACTCGACCCTGCTACGACAAGGGTTTTCCTAGGCGGTGGTTGAGGGATCAACAATCTCTTCAGTTCAGAAGAGGACCTCAAGAAATGGGTGGCGCTACACCCAGAGTTGGCCGATCGAAAGGCGTACAACGTGCAGGACTTCTTGGATCGTGTTCGCAGAGGAGAGATTCACCAATTCGTTTTTCAATGAGCATCGGTGGTTCGTGGTCGTGATGCGCTGATTCCGAACTAGAGACCCAAGACCCCGTCTCGGGGAATAAAACGAGAGGAGGAAGAAACATGAATCGGAAGAAATACACAATTCTGGCCGCGTTCGTCGGATTGCTATTTACAGCCCAACTGACGTTCGGCCAGGCCAATTCCGAAGGCACGAAACCACAGGGCGCAAACGTGCTGTTGCGCTTTGCAAAGGACGGCACACTCAACACGAACTGCAGCGAAACGCTCGGCCTCATTACGCAAAGTGTGCTGCAGGTGGAAGGCGTGAAGAACGTGAAGCTCGACGCAAAAAACAATGGGGTCCAAGTAAGCTACGATCCGGGCAAAACGACTCCGCAGAAGATTGTCGCATCCTTCAACAAAGACAACCCGGACACGCTACTCGCACTGTCGGACACAAAACTGGCAACGAGGAAGTGATGGGACCAAACTTCTGGGCGCGAGGGCGGAACGCGATCGGCAAGGTATAGCGCGACGAGCGGCTGCGAGCACTCATTCCACTGAGAACCGGCGTGCGTAATCTGTGGACTCTCGCGAACCTCAAGGGCAAATCCAAGCAACATATTGACGGAAAGGATGGGAGAAAGCTCAAACTGCAAATGCAGGTATACATCGACGGCATGATCGGGACAAAAGAAGATCGTACGCATTTCAACTGGGATTAAGAGGCACCTTGATGCGCCAGCTCAGCTTAGTCGCAACCATCTCCGAAACCGAAAAACAATATCGGCGCAGTTTGATTGGGAAACGGTGGGTACTGCAATGACGAACCGCAGTTGCCGTCGTGTTAACGATGTCAATGGCGCAAGAGCGACCCGGCGTGAATGGCTAGGGCTCGCGGTGATCGCCTTGCCATGCCTGCTGTACTCCATGGACTTGACTGTCCTGAACTTGGCTGTCCCCCGCCTGAGCGCGGATCTGCAGCCGAGTAGCGTTCAACTGTTGTGGATCGTGGATATCTACGGGTTCATGCTTGCGGGCTCGCTGGTCACGATGGGCACGATCGGCGACCGGATCGGTCGGCGAAAGCTGCTCCTCATCGGCGCTGCAGCATTCGGCGGCGCATCGGTGCTCACCGCATTTTCAACCAGTGCTGTGCAGTTGATCGTCGCTCGCGGGTTGCTCGGTGTTGCGGCGGCCACGCTGGCCCCGTCGACGTTGTCGCTGATCCGCAACATGTTCAAGGATGTCAGGCAGCGGACGACGGCGATTGCGATCTGGGTGGCGAGCTTCTCGGCCGGCGCCGCCATTGGTCCGGTCGTGGGTGGTGCGCTTCTCGAACACTTCTGGTGGGGCTCCGTCTTTCTGGTCGCTGTGCCGGTCATGGTGCTGCTCCTCATCCTGGGCCCTGCGCTCTTGCCCGAGTTCCGGAATCCTGAAGCGGGACGCCTCGATCCGATGAGTGCGGCATTTTCGATTGTCGCAGTACTGGCGGTGATCTACGGCCTCAAACAGATCGCACAGGACGGCGTCGGGAGATGGTCCGTTCTGGCGATTCTCGGCGGAATCGGTGTCGCGTGGGTGTTCGTCCGCCGGCAGCTGGCACTGACTGACCCGTTGATCGATCTCGGGTTGTTCCGCGAAGGCGTGTTCACCACCGCCCTGGCGGTCAACGTGATCGACTTCTTCATCGGTTTCGGCATCTTTCTCTTCATTGCCCAGTACCTGCAGTCCGTGCTCGGGCTCTCGCCGCTCCACGCCGGCTTCTGGACGGTGCCGTTGGCCGTCGGCAACATCGTCGGTTCGATGCTGACGCCCGTGTTCGTACGTCGAGTGCGGCCTGCGTTCGTCATGGCGGGCGGTCTCGTGCTGGCGGCGATTGGATTCGCTGTGGTGACGCAAATACACGGGGCCTCAGACCTTCCAATCCTGGTAACAGGGTCTGTTCTTTTCTCCGTCGGGCTGGCGCCGCTGACGACGGTGTCGACGGACATCATGGTCGGCGTCGCGCCTCCCGAGCGGGCAGGAGTGGCATCGTCGATCCTAGAAACCAGCTCAGAGCTGGGTGGAGCTCTAGGGATAGCGGTCCTCGGCAGCATCGGCACTGCCATGTACCGCGGCCACGTTGCTGCCGCGATGCCAGTCGCTGTGCCAGGGACCGCTGCACACGCCGCCCTTAGCACCCTCGCGGGCGCAGCGACCGTGGCCGCGCAGCTCCCGGACCCGCTTCGCCTCGAGGTGCTCCGCGTCGCTCGTGAAGCGTTTACACACGCATTGGCGCTGGTCTCCGCAGTCAGTGCAACTGTTGCTCTGGCAACCGCGATCGTCGCGGCAGTCTTGTTGCGGCACGTCGACCAACGTGACGCAAGCGAATCGATACCCGGGAGAGCGCAATGAACACAGTCGAAATCGGGGCACGAGTGCGGACCATCGGGACGGTCATGCTTCGATACGGAGTCGTCGCCATGTTGTTGATGATTGGCTCGTCGAAATGGACGCCAACCGAGGCAGAGGCTATCCGGCCGTGGGTCACGAACAGCCCTTTCTTGTCGTGGATCTACCGGATCGCCAGCGTCCAGGCAGGATCGGAGATCATCGGCATCATCGAAATTCTCGCGGCCGTTCTGATCGCGTTACGACGCTGGGTGCCCAAGGCGACGGTCATCGGCAGCGTCATGGCATCAGGAACGTTCGTAGTCACGCTGAGTTTTCTCGCGACGACTCCGAATCAGAGCCCCTGACACCCAAGGGTTTCTCCTGAAAGACTTCTTCCTGCTCGGTGCATCGATCTGGAGTGCCGGCGAAGCCCTCCAAGCATCCATGCGCAAGACGCAGCCGTGACGTTCGAGACGGAGACTTGTTGATAACTATGCGGGCGCAATTCACGATAGGTGCTGACTCTCACCGCGATACCGGCTTAGTGGCCGGCAGCGCGCGCCGACGGCCTGCCTTGGCGGCGTGGCTGGGTTGGAGTCGAGAATATTCACGGCACTTGGTTTGGGGGTGGTGGCGGTGGCGGAAGAAAAAACGGAGGCATGGGACCACCGAATCGAATGGTTTCAAACATCTTCAACACCAATTCTTGTTGCGTAGCACTCAATTCTTTTCCCCAAATACAGAGGGAGTTTTTGCCAGATGCTTTTGGGAAGTATGCGCCTGTGCCATAGCCCGGAGTGTGGGGGCTGACTAGTTTTGCGACATGGCTGCCAATATGTTTCTTGGCGATTAGGTACGCTGGTGCCTCATCCTTCTTGAAATAGCCGCTTGAGTGTCGGCCAAAATCAAAGGTGAGCACCGCGCCATCCCCAGCGAATTCACTACAAACGAATCGATTCCCTGTAACTGGTGAAACTTCCATCCTGCCGGAGCCAGAATCGAAAAGGGGCCAGCATCCAGTTTGTGCCGACACGCTGTGATCGCAGGCGCAGCCCCGTCGCAACTCGCTATATTTACTGCGCTGCTTTTGTTGGACGTGGCTACAGCACAGGCAGTTAGAAAGAGGAAGACCCCACCGCGAACGGCTTTTCTACATTGACGGGTCATACGCAGTTATTAATGAGATAGCGACGTTTTAAGCGTTACGAATCACGACAGCCACATGAATACTTCCTTGATTACTCTCCATGCTGCCCCGCGCTTTTCCATGACTAAGTATGAACCTGAGGCACAGTGTCCGCCACACCAATTGCTGGAATAGAGTAGCGCCTGCTTTCCGTCAGGACTGAAGCCTACGCGCGACAGCCGCATGTGCCCCTGTGCTCCCGGATACTGCCTGTAATACTGCGTCCAACCGCTGGGACTATCCTTCAGAATGGAGCCGATCTTCTCTGCTGACACGAGTTGATAAGGCAGGGGCACATGGAAGCTAGGCGCAAGTTCTCCCTGTTTTTCGTTCGCTCCGTGAAAATTGCTGATTGTGACTACCCGAAGTGACGGCGCTTCCTTTTGCAGATACTTTTCCTCCGTCCCACCCGGTGACGCGTCGTTGGGATCGAGGAAATCATCCAAGTCGTCCTTGTCAGATTGTGTGCAGTTAACGATTACGATTTGTGAGGTCAATCTATCGATCCGATCCTTGCCAGCTGTGCCGACAAACGACTGGCTTATGTATGCTGAGAACACTTCGTATTCGGCTTCGCTGACGTTCGTTTTCTCGGCGGCTGGCCGCTGCGCCATAGCCACGAGGGGCAAGAGCAAGGAAAAGGCGATTCCGACTCGAAAGGTCGAGCACGCTGTCATGTGAAGATTATCTGCGCGACAGCGGCAAAGGGGTAGATTACCGTTGTGAACAAAGTTATTTCAGCGAGCGTGCGCAAACGACTTGGTTACAACACTGCCCGGCCTCTGACAACGTTGTGCCGCTGACTCTCATCCTTCTATGCGGTAAGCTGAGTTGTGCGCCATTGGCGCGAACTGACCAGTGAGCCTGTTCCAGCCCATCCCGAACGCGGGCAGCGCGGCCGACCCGACGCGGCCAATGGCGGACCGCATGCGCCCGCGGACTCTTGAGGAATACGTTGGCCAGGAGCACCTGATCGGCCCCGGCAAGCCGCTGCGCACGCAGGTGGATCGGGACGATACCGGCTCGCTGATCTTCTGGGGGCCTCCGGGTACGGGAAAGACCACGCTCGCCAAGATCATCGCCAACCTGACCAAGGCGGAGTTCATTGAGTTCTCCGCCGTGCTCGCCGGAATCAAAGAAATCAAGCAAGTCATGGCCGACGCCGAGCGCGCCCGGCAATACGGTACACGGACGATTGTCTTTATCGACGAGATTCACCGCTTTAACAAGGCGCAGCAGGACGCGTTTCTGCCACACGTCGAAAAGGGCAACATCCGCCTGATCGGAGCGACAACCGAAAATCCGTCGTTCGAGATCAACTCGGCCTTGCTCTCGCGCTGCCGTGTCTACGTCCTGAAGCCGCTCACCGAAGAGCAGATCGTGTTGCTGCTCAGACGGGCGATCACGGACCGCGAGCGCGGACTGGGAGAAATGAACCTGGTGGCCTCCGACGACGCGTTGAAGAAAATCGCTAGCTACACCAGCGGTGACGCTCGCAGCGGCTACAACGTGTTGGAAGTAGCGGCTGGCCTAGCGCAGAAAAATTCTGCAGGCGCGCGGGAGATTACTGATGACATCGTCCGCGACGCGTTGCAGAGGCGCATTCTCCTCTACGACAAGACCGGCGAAGAACACTACAACCTGATCTCGGCGCTGCACAAGTCGGTGCGCAACAGCGATCCCGACGCGGCGCTCTACTGGCTCGGTCGCATGCTCGAAGCCGGAGAGGATCCGCTTTACGTGGCCCGTCGCGTCGTGCGCATGGCTGTGGAAGATATTGGACTGGCCGACCCCAACGCGCTCTCGCTGTGCATGGCGGCCCGCGATGCGGTGGACTTCATCGGCATGCCAGAGGGCAATCTGGCGCTCGCGCAGGCGGTTGTGTATCTCTCCGTTGCTCCGAAATCGAATGCGCTCTATACGGCTTATGGCGAGGTCCAACAAGACGTCGAACAAACGTCGGCCGACCCGGTTCCCCTGCACCTGCGCAATGCGCCCACGGCATTGCTGAAGGGCCTCGGCTACGGCCGCGGATATGAGTACGCGCACGATCTTGAAGGCAAGGTTGCCGATATGCCATGCCTGCCCGACAATCTGCGCGGGCGCGTTTATTACCAGCCCACAAATGAAGGCATCGAGAAGCGCATCGGCGAACGGCTGGAAGAAATAAAACAGCGGCGTTCACACGCCGAACCCCGCCCTCGGCAGCGAAAGAAAGAATCGTAACGCCGATCCGGGCATCAAAAATCTGAGAAACGGGCGCTTGGTTTGCCATTCTTCAGCGTCGCGGGGGCGCTCCCATGGCTGCGATTCCCAGCATCAGCGGCAACAAACTTCCAGCCCGGCCTGCGTCTGCTCCCGCCGACATGGTCGAGGACCTGCAGCGCGTACAAAAGGCCGCGCAGAAGATCACATCGATTCTCGATCTCGACCAACTCATTGACAGCGTCGTGAATGAAGTGGCGCATTCGTTCGGCTGCCTGGAAGCAGGTGTCTATCTGCACGACGAAGAGCGCGGAGAGATGGAGCTGGCCGGAGTGCACGGGTGCTCCCTGCATGACAAGGGCTATCGGTTGAAGATCGGCAAGGAGGGGATGGTTGGCCACGTGGCTTCGACCGGTCGGATGCACTACGCTCCCGACGTTCGCCTGGACAGCTACTATATCGGCTGCGAGGAATCGACGCTCTCCGAGGTAGCCATTCCACTTCGTGTGGATGAGCGGCTGGTGGGAGTCTTCACCGCGTCGCATCCCGAGGTGGATGGTTTTCCTCGTCACCAACTGAGGCTCCTGCAGGCCTTGTGCGATCACGTCGCGGTTGCCGTAGACAATGCGCGGTGCTTTCAGAACGAGCGCGCGGCGCGAGCTGCCCTCGACCGCGATGCGCAGGAAGCGCGCGTGATCCAGCAGGCTCTGCTGCCCAAGAGCTCTCCTTATATTCCCGGGTTCGTGATTTCCGGTCGCAGCGAGTCAGCCCGCGCGGTCGGCGGCGATTGGTACGACTTCATTTCATTCCCGGACGGCCGCTGGGGGATCGTACTGGCCGACGTTTCGGGCAAAGGTACTGCAGCCGCATTGCTGATGTCGGCGACGCGCGGTGTGTTCCGATCGCTGGCCGAGGCGTGCTCCACTCCGGGTGAAGTACTGACGCGGCTGAACGAGTTGCTGGTGAACGATTTTCCAGCCGGTAAGTTCGTCACGATGGTGTACGGAGTGCTCGATCCGTCTACTCGCACAGTGACCTTCGCCAATGCCGGCCACTTGCAGCCGCTGTTCATCGACAATCGCGGCCACCAATTTCTGGAAACGGAACGGGGATTGCCGCTCGGGCTGGGCTGCGGAGACTACTCCGAAACTCAGGTTACGCTCTCAGAAGGGTCGAGGCTTTTGTTTTACAGCGACGGCATTACCGAGGCGGTGGATCCAAACGAGGAGGAATATGGTTTGTCCCGTCTCGCCGAGCACGCGGCACAACCGGGAGCATCGGCCGTAACCATTGTGGACGATGTGCGCTTATTCGCGAACGGATCAGGCGTGCGGGACGACGCGAGCGTGGTCTTTGTGGGAGTTAATGCTTAGCCAGCCTCGCACTGATCGCGCTTTCCCGCGCTGCCCTCAGCACGAGCAGCACACGCAAGTCTGTAAGCGCGTGGAGCAAAATCGGCAAGAGCAGACTCCCCGTACTCAGAAAAAAGACGAAAAGCAGAAGACCCAACACGCTCGCCGCCAAAGCGCCTTTGAGTCCCTGATATAGATGACCTAACCCAAAGATTGCGCAGGCCAGCGCGATCGCGAGGCCGGGAGCCAGCCTCCAGGGTCCGGCATGAAGGTAGTCCGGGAGAAAGCTCCGAAACAGAGTTTCCTCGCAGACCCCGGCTGTGATCGAAAGCGGCGCCCACCAAAAACGTTCCCGGGACGACTGCGGAAGAACGAAGGACAGCTTTTCGATTTGGCGCGAGAGCGCCGCCAACCCCTCCGGCTTGCGCACAACGACGAGCGGCACCAGCATGGCGACCACAGACGCGACGGTCATCCCAGCGACCACAACGCTTCCCGGCAGCCATCGTTCTTCGGACGTGCTCAGGTGCGCGTACCACAGCGTCCGAGGTCCCATCACCCCTAGCACCAAGACCGTAACAAACCACTTCGAGGTCATGGTCAGCCAATAAGTGCGGAGACGCGCATCGCAGTCTTTCGCCCGTTTAAGCCGGAAGATGAAGAACTGGTTCCACACGACGAGCGAGACGACCAGGAATGCGAGCAGGTGGTCTGCTGCCATCGGGTTACTCTATCCCAGCTGCGCCCGGTGTTCCTTCAGAATGCAGCGATCCATCACTACGAAGATTCCAGCCTTCCGGGCTTTTTCTGCCGCCTTTTCGTGAATCACTTCCTCTTGCATCCAGATGGCCGGAACTTTGAGTTGGATGGCCTGGTCTACGATCTCCTCCACAAACTCAGAGCGCCGAAAAATATCCACGATGTCGATTCTCTCCGGCACGTAGAGCAGGGACGCGTAGGCTTTCTCACCCAGGCATTCTTCGATCCGCGGGTTCACTGGGATGATGCGGTATCCGTGGCTCTGCATGTACGCCGACACGCCATGGCTGGGACGCAGGGGATTACAGGAAAGGCCAACTACGGCAATGGTTTTGGAGCGCTTCAGTAAATCGGCGATGGGATCGGACTGGGGTAAGGATGCCAAAGGGGCCTCAGATTTTACTTTTTGTTCGCTGCTTCCAGCTTTTGCTTGTACATCTTCAGCGCCAGTTTGCGAATGGTCTCTGAAACTTCCTTGTTAGCCGAAATGTTCTTGAGGTCTTGAACCAGCAGATTCTTCATCAGCCCCAGACCGAGGTCGAGCGGGGTGCGCGGATTGGCGACGAGATTCCGCACCACGATGTAGTTCTTCATGAAGCGCCGCTTCAACGGAATCTGGCGGAGCACGGCCTCGAGCACGTTCTTCTGGCTGGCGAATTTTTCCACCTCACCGTCGGAGAGCTTGGGCGCCTCGAGCACGGCGAGCGCAACGACCTTGGTGCCATCGCGGATCAGAAGGGAGCGCTCCTCTTTGTTGCCTTTCAACGCCAACTGAATTCGGCCTTTCACGTCGAGGTGGCTGATTTTCTGAAGGGTATTTTCGCGTTTGGGGGGTTGGCCCGGCGCGGGCTTCCTGGGTCCGACCGGGGCCGCTTTTGCCTTTGCCGCGCCTTCAGCGGCCGGGGCCGAGCCTGGGGACGGGGCCTCGGGCGCTGCCGGTCCGCTGGCTTGCGTCACCGGAAAATAATCTGACCCCAACAGTTCGACAATCCCTCCGATGGCTTGAAACGGCGTGCTGCCTTCCGCGTCGATCTCATGCGCGTGGTCTTTTAGATAGGCCTTGACCTCTTCGTCGGGGTCCTCGTGCTCGGTTGTAGTCGCTCCCGTCTCCACTTCTTCCGGTTCCGGCGTGTGAACTGTCGCATCCCCGGCTGCCGCAGCCGACGGCTCAGGCTGCACGGTTTCGCCGATCTCGATTGGAGTGAGGGGCTGGTCTGCGGGTTCACTCGCAGCAGTCAGCCTTCCGATCTCCGCCACCTCTTCCTTCCGGAGATACGGATTTGTCTTGAGAACTTCGAGCACACCGGCGAGCGACCGTACCCGGGCGCTCTGGAGCATCACCTCAATCGTTTCCCGCGTAGCAGAGACGGCAAGTTTCGCCATTTTACCCTCGGGCACTGATGGATTTTCCAGCAGCGCGGGCAGCAGCGCGGGACGAAGGTTGTCAGGGGCAATGAAATAATCCAGCACTTCAGGAGGAGTCTGCGGATCAGCGGCGGCGGCGCGCGAAGCCTTCTCGTCCCATCCCGCCAGCGTCATGCGCGCCAAGTCGGCGAAAACTTTGTTGTGAAGAGCGAGGTGAACCAGGATCTCGATGTTCTCGGCCGGCGGAACCTGCAACGCGCCGCGGGCGGCGAATTGCATCATGTTGGAAGGCAACTTCGAAGCGCGGATTTGATCGATCATGCGCGGCATAATTTCATGCCTCAAGGGCGGGCAGACGGTTCTGCCCAACGAGCGACTCTAGCCCGTTCACGGCCAATTCCAAATCCCGAGTGATGCGATTCGGCGCGTGGCGGAGAAATTCGTCCCGCAAACTCCGATAGTACCAAAGAGTACCCTGGCGGCCGCCCTGGAAGCGCGCCCAGACGAGTTCGCCCACCTCGCGGTAATCGCTGAGGATGGAGCGCACATTGTTCAGCTTGTCGGCGGCCGAAACCAGCCGGGTGTCGGCATCAGCGGCCGCAAGATGGCGGAGGTAATTTTCTTTGCGCTCGCGCCACGGCGGCTTGGGATATGTGTCTGCGTCGGTGCAACCATCCACCACCTTCGCGACGCGTGTGCCGAACCGGCGACGCACCTGTTTCAACATGGGTGCCCCGCCGCAATCTTCCACCACATCATGCAGCAATGCCGCGATGGCGAGATCTTCGTCGCCGCCCGCTTCCAGCACCAGCGACGCAACACCCATCAGATGCGCGATATAAGGAATGGTAGAAGCTTTGCGGGTCTGGCGCGCATGCTTCTCGGCAGCAAACTGGAAGGCCCGCAGGAAACGAAGCCCGAGCTTCATGCTCTTCTGCGTTCCGGGGAGCTTCGCTTTCGTCTTTGCCGAGACTTTCTTAACCGCCACTGTCTTCACTGCTTTTCCCCGCGCCGCGCGAGCAAATATGCCCGGATAAAGGGCTGCAAATCGCCGTCGAGCACGCGGTCCACGTCGCCCACTTCGGTCTTGGTGCGATGGTCCTTGATCATGCGGTAGGGCTGCAGCACGTAGGAGCGGATCTGCGAACCGAAATCGATGTCGAGTTTCGAGTCTTCGATCTTCTTCGTGGCTTCGCGCTTCTTCTCCATCTCGAACTCGTAGAGTTTGGAGCGCAGCATGCTCATGGCGCGCTCGCGGTTCTTGTGCTGCGAACGCTCGTTTTGGCAATTGGCCACCAGTCCGGTCGCGATATGCGTGATGCGCACAGCAGAGTCGGTCGTATTGACGTGCTGTCCGCCCTTACCGCTGGAGCGGTAGGTATCGACACGAATGTCTTCGGGCTTGATGACCACTTCGATGCTGTCGTCGATTTCCGGAGACACATACACGCTGGCAAAGGAAGTGTGGCGCCGCTTGGCCTGATCGAACGGCGAGATGCGGACCAGGCGGTGGACGCCGATTTCACTGACAAGCAGCCCGTACGCGTACTCGCCATTCACGGCGAAGGTGGCGGACTTCAGCCCGGCCTCTTCTCCCGGCTGGTAGTCGTAGAGCACAGTCTCGAAGCCCTGGCGCTCGGCCCAACGCAAATACATTCGCAGCAGCATGTCGGCCCAATCCTGGGACTCGGTGCCGCCCGCGCCAGGATGGATAGTCACGATGGCGTTGCGCGCATCGTTGTCGCCGGAAAGCAGCGTCTCCGTTTCGAGTTTATCGATCAGATCGCGGAGGGCGTCGATTTCGCGCTGCAGATCCGCGTCGACGTTCTCGCCTTCTTTGGCTAGATCGAAGTAGGCGGCAATGTCGTCGCCGCGGCGTGCCAGGTCTCGGTCGGTCGAGAGCACATGCTCCAACCGCTTCTTCTCGCGCATGATCTGCTGCGATCTCTGCGGGTTCGACCAGAGATTCGGATCGGAGGCCTGCTTCTCAATTTCGGCTAGTTGCGGACGGACTGTCTCCGCGTCAAAGATACTCCCGGAGGTCGTGAACCTTCTTGCTCAACTTTTCGTAAGACTGTTCCAGCTCTTGATTCATGAGGACGCATCAACTTTCTTGCGGTTTTTGAAGAATGACCATCGCATCAACAGCGCTCCAATGGAAATTATCGCACAGCCATACGCGAACCAGTCGCCATGCCTCGTATAGAAAGTAGTTACCGAAGTGAGCGCGTAGGGCGCAACTAGCGCCTTGCGCTCCTTGCGGGGAATTCGCGCTACCACTCTGCCCCACGGATCAATCGAGGCGGTGACGCCGGTATCGGTTGCGCTCAGCAGCCAGCGATTATTCTCGATCGCGCGCATGCGGGTCTGGTTCAGATGCTGGGCGTAGGCGCCACTGTCGCCGTACCATCCGTCGTTAGAGATGTTCACAAAAACCTGCGCGCCGTTGTCCGCAAATTGCCGCACTTCGTCAGGGAACACAGATTCGTAACAGATGAAGACGCCAAGCTGCGTTCCTCCAGCGTTGAGGGGCTTGCGGGAAACGCCGTGCTCGAACGCACCCACTTCTTTCGTGAGTCCGCCAGCGAATGCGAACAGGCTGGGAAAGGGGAGATACTCCCCAAAGGGAACTAGGTGGATCTTATCGTAGCGGGCTATCCAATCGCCGGTGGGACCAACAAGACTGGCGGAATTGAACACCGGCGTTTCCCCGGAGAGATTGGGACGTGAAGCCGGGCTGGCCTCGCCCATCGCGGGTCCCGTTCCGATCGAACCGGCAACGATCCAGGCGCCGGTCTGGCGCGCCATCGCGCTGATCGCGTCGCGGAATCGGGCATCGTTGGTGAAGAACGGAGCGGGCGATTCTGGCCAAACAATCAATCCGAGCTTGCCTGCCGGTGTGTTCGCGGACTTCAGGCTCAGATCCGTCAAGTCGGTCAACGTCTGCGTCTGCTGAAAGTACGCCGGCGTCCAGTTGGCGGAGACGGGAATGTTCTGCTGCACCAGCAGGGCCGCACGATCTGCGGTCGCAGCCGGGGCCTCGATCAACTGCCCCGCCTGCAACACAGCGGCCGCCGCCAGCGCCGCGGCCAGCATGGCTCCGCGCTTCTCGCGCGGAACCAGAAAGGCTGACGCCAGCGCGACGTTCACCAGCAGAATCTCAAATGAGATGCCGTAAACCCCCGTCCACGTCGCGATGCGGCACAAGGCGGCGTTGTCGACCTGCGCGATGCCCAGCAGATTCCAGGGAAATCCGGTCACGCGGGTGCGCGCCAGTTCCACCGCGACCCATAGGAACGGCGCTGTGACCAACGCGCGGCGGTGGTCGCGGGTTGAACCCGCCAGCAACCCTAGCAGCAAGCCGAACAGCCCGTGATACAGGCCGAGGTAGCAGCAAAACAGGAACAGCACCAGAGCCGCGACCGGCGCACTCATTCCTCCGAATTGGTGCATGGTGTCATAGATCCAGTAGCAGGTGCCGGCATACCAAAGAATTCCACAAAGGTAGGAAAGCAGAAACGCTTGCCCGGGAGTCGCGGGACCGAGGCGCAGAGAGCCCGCAACTTCGAGTTCTCCCGCCGGACACGTGCGCAGCAGCGCGACAATCAGCAGACTCAAGGCAAACCAGGAGAGAACGTAAACTCCGGGCAGCGGGAAAATCAGCACCTGCAGGACGGCTGACAGTAGCATCAACAGCCAGGCGCTGGAATGAATTTGCCGCACGGGAAAGGATAGCAAAAGCCGTTCTCAGGTCTCAGTTTGTCAGCCTTGCTTGATGACCTGCGAGGTAAGGCTGGAGCGTACGAACTGAATCACTTCTGGTGTCACGTACATTGGGGGCTTAATACGGAACAGCGGGCGGTCGGCTACCGGCTTCAGGGAAACGGCCTGCCATGCCGATTCGCCAGTATGGTGCAGAATCACGCCGTCGGCCCGGTCCAAAAACTCCCGCGCGGAATTCTTGAAATCGACGGTCGCCGGATCCAGAACCGTCAGATACAAATCCGGGCGCAAGAACTTTAGAACGCTGTTGGACTCGACAATTACGTTGCGCGCGCCTTCGAGGCGCTGGCGTAGCGCGGGCATCGCTTCGGCCAGCCGGCCTTGTTCGGTCCGCACCCACAGGGCCCGCCTCGCTCCGGCTATGAGGAACCGCGAGGTGTCCGACTCGCCCGACCGGTCGTGCTCTTCTGAAATCGCCCAGGAATGGTCGTCCGTGGCGCAATCGCAGGGCTCGCCATTGGCCGAGCAGACGCCGTGACCGTACTGCGTGATCTTTACCGCGGTCCAATCGAACTCGCGCAGAGCGGAGATCAGGCCGGCCACAACGCTGGTTTTACCCACGCTGCGGGTATGTCCGCCTATGACGACCAGTGCCACGCTTTATCCTTGCTTCGATCTTCCTTCAATCTTTTTTCGCCAGGCGCGTCAGCGTCGCCAACTGCTTCAGATACTGCCGCAGCGGCTGCGCCGGAGTGCCCCAAAAAGCGACGCCTTTGCCGCGCAGGATCTTGTTGGGCAGAACGCCTCCCTGCCCGCCGAGCATGACTCCCTCGCCGATGCGGGCATGCTCGCCAATGCCAACCTGGCCGCCCAGCACGACACCGTTCTCAATGACAATGCTCCCGGAAAGGCCGGTCTGCGCCGCGATGATGACGTCTTCGCCGATCTGGCAGTTGTGGCCGATGTGGACCAGGTTGTCGATCTTGGCTCCGCGCCGGATACGCGTTTCGTCGAGGGCGCCGCGATCAATGGTAGTATTCGCGCCGATCTCGACGTCATCCTCGATGACCAGTCGTCCGACCTGCGGAAATTTTTCGTAGCGTCCGGTCTTGCGGTCGCGCACGTAGCCGAAACCGTCGCTGCCTAGCACCGCACCGGCATGCACAATTACGCGATGGCCCAGTGTTGTCCCGGGATAGATGGTGACATTGGGATAGATTTCGCAGTCGTGGCCAACCTTGACGCCGGCTCCGATGGCGCCGCCCGCGCCGATCCGCGTGTTTTCGCCGATCTGCGCTCGATCGCCGACAACGGCGCGCTCTTCGACCTGCACTCCTCGTCCGAGGACTGCCGAAGGATGCACGTCGGCTGTCGGGTTCTTACTCGCGGGCGCTGTCCTTTCGGGCGACAAATCACTGTGCAGCAGCCGCGCCGCTCGCGCGAACGCAAGCTTGGGATGATCGCTCACCAGGATCGGCTTCGTGGAAGTAACCGTAGCGGCGAATTCCCCTACGATCACCGCTCCCGCTCCACTCTGAAGGGCCGCGTCCAGATGTTTCTCATCCTCAACAAAGACGAGATCGTCCCTCGAGGCCGAGGTCGTACTGGCCACTCCTGCCACCTCGACGCCGCTGTCCCCGACCAGGCGGGCTCCCACCGCCTCCGCGATCTGTTCGAGCGAGCGCTTCATGGCTCCCACTGTATAGCAGCGGGGCAAGGGGAAGAAAGGGGGCGCCGACGGCATCGAGAGGATCAAGAAGAGCAAGAAAGCAAGTATTTGCGGTCAGTTCCCTTCGAGAGATGCCCGACGCGCGTTCTAGGGAACGGTGCAGGTATTGGCCCCCTGGCACATGATGAATGTGCCCTGCTGACCCGCACAACTAGCGTCACCCTGGCCGCCTGTCAAGCTCCAGGTCCCCGAGACGACCCCGTTGCTTAGGGTTCCGGTCGTCGTCGTGGTTCCGTTGGATGTGCCGGTCAGGTTCCCGGTGAGCGAGAGGCTATTTCCCGCCGGCGTTACCGAGGTCACGGTAAAGCTTAGCGTGCCCGTCACCTGGTTCGTCCCGCTGGTGTTCAGGGTCGCGTTGCCGGTTTCGGTGGAAGCACCGACGCCATTGGCGAAGCACGCTCCGGCATTGAAGAAGCTGAAACCTGTGATGGTGAGGGGTTGGTTATTCGCGCCGGTGGTATCGGTTACGTTGAACGTGGCCACGAAATTCAGTTCGCTGGCTGCGCCCGTACCTCCATTGAGCAGCGCCTCCCAGCTTCCACCAGCCGTCGTGGTGGTTGAGTTTTGGGGCGTACTATTGCCGCACCCGCAAACCGCGAGTTCCAGCGCCAGCAGCGCCAGGATTGCAAGCTTCTTCATGCACCTTCCTTTGATGGATGACCCTTCTGAGAATAGAGAGATGCAGGCAGAGACGTCAATGGATGCAAGCGGCCGGGCCTCGGGGCGAAATCGCCCGGCGCGCCTCCTCTCCGGGCGAACCTCCTCATCTCAGAATCCCTCGCGTTTGCCGCGCCAAGCCGAGGATCAGCAAGGCGATCGACATCCCCACGAAGAAGCCGCTGCAGAAGTGCGAAAAGTTACCGTGGGTCCAGAGCCGCAACATGAGGCCGAAGGACAAAGCCAACGCGCCTCCGGCGGTGAACAAATTCCTGTGCTGAGTCACACTGCCTCCTGATCAGAGAGTTGATTACGAGGCTGCGCCTGAGCATGCCCCGCCAGCGTTTCAGGGCGCTGCATTCGCGGGCGAAGAGCCTGCCCTGAGCGAAGTCGAAGGGTGCCCGCGCCACACAACCGGTGCTACGCTCCGCGCTTGGTCTTCAATTCCGCCAGCAACTGCTCGATGCGGTCTTCCTTCTCGAGCGCGGCGAGGCGGTCGTCGATGTTGTCGCTGGCGATTTCCGACTTCGCCTGGCTGACCGCTTCCGAGCGTGCTACCTTGCGCTTCATGCGGTCGAATGCCGCGGTTTTCGAGCCGTCCCCAGACGCCATGCGCGCGTCGCTGGCCTTGCCCACGGCGCGGGCGCGGCGATGTTGTGCGATGAGGACGTCGGCCTTAGCCTGGGCCTCGGTCAACTTCTGCTCCAACTGACGCAGAGCGGACTTCAGGTTCTCCACCTGCGCTTTCTGGTCGGCGACTTGCTGCGTGAAGTTCTCGCTCAGCTCGCGGTAGCTCTCCACGCGCAGCAGCGAGGCGCGCGCCAAGTCGTCTTCTTTCTTGTCGACGGCGAGTTCGGCTTTGCGCATCCACTCCGTCACTTTCTCTTCGTTTTCCTTCTGCTTTTTCTCGAGCAGGTGCTGGTCGGCGATGGCAATGGCGACCTGCGTCTTGACCTGCAGAAGCTGGTTCTGCATGTCGAGAATGACTTGCTTGATCATCTTTTCCGGCTCCTCAGCTTTGTCGATCAGGTCGTTGAGGTTGGCTCGAACTAAGGTTGCAACCCGCTCCAGTAGTGCCATAGTGAACTCCCTTCTTTTCTTAGCTTTCAGCTATCTCCTGTCAGCTCTCAGCTTTTTCCTGATGCATGCGGTGCATGGCGGCGCATCTCGGACACGGCGGTTCCTTCCGCTGGAACGCACTGCCCAGCACCATGCCGATAGCTACTCCGATCGCCAGCCACACGCCCATGTTCCCGGCCAGAATTCCGGCCACTGCGCCGAGGGCCGCTCCCAGCGCCAGGCCCAATCCCGTGTGCTTTGATTTGTTCTCCATGACTCACTCCCGCCGAACCACCGAGCTTCGCTCGCCGGACCGGGTTCCCTCGACTTCGCTCAGGACAGGCTCGACCCGGTCCCACACGAAGCGGGGAGCGGGCCCCGGCCCGTCCCCGCGACCCCTCGCTATTTCTTCGGCGGGTCGCCCGGCTTGGGGGCTCGGTCGCCGATCTGCCGTACCTTGCCCAGCAACTCGGACAGCGGCATGCCCGAGAGGGTTTCGAACAGCGCCGGCACTTGCGCCGCCATCTTGGTGATGTCGCCGGTGATCTTATTCATCCCGGAAGCATCGCCATTTCCCGTGGAGACGATGGTGATCTTGTCCACGTTGGCCAACGGGCTCGCCAGCGCCTTCACTACGTCGGGCATGCTGGCGAAGAGTCTGTCGATCACTGCCGCCTGGTTGTATTCCTGGAAAGCCTCGGCCTTCACGTTCATCGCCTTGGCTTCAGCCTCACCTTTCTTAAAGATAATTTCGGCTTCGGCCTCGCCTTGCGCGCGGATCGAGGACGCGTGGCCTTCCGCTTCCGCGATCAGCCGTTGTTTCTCGGCCGCCGCCAAGGTCTCGATGCGCTGACGCTCGATTTCGGCCTGCTTCAGCACGGTCGCGATCAGTTCCTTCTCCCGGCGGTTGATTTCCGCTTCCTGTACCTTGACTTGCTGCTCTTTTTCGATCTGCTGTACCTTCACCTGTTCGGCGATGACCTGCTGCTGCATGATGTTGGTCTGGATGTCATAGGCCTTGTCGGCCTGCGCCTGCTGACGCTTGGTGACCTCGAGGTATTGCGCCTTCTTGACTTCGAGATCGCGCTGCGCCTCGGCTTGCTTGGCGAGCGATGCGGTCTCGGCCTGCACGCGCTCCTGATCGGCTTGCGCCTTGGCGACCGCGGATTCCCGCGTCGCCAGTGCGCGCTTGATGGCAGTATCGCGATCGGCTTCGGCTGCGGCCACATCCGCGTCGCGCTTGATGCGAGCCACGTCCGGTCGCCCCATGTTGGTGATGTAGTCGTTCTTGTCGCGGACTTCCTTGATGGTGAACGAGATCACCTCCAGTCCCATCTTGTTCATGTCGTCGGCGCAGGTGGAGCGCATGCGGTCGGAAACCATTTCCGGCTGCTTCACGATTTCTTCGACCGTGAGCTGGCCGATGATGCCGCGCAGGTGGCCTTCCATTACCAGTCGGATCAGGCCTTCCCGCTCCTGATCGCTCTTGGTGAGGAACTGCTCGGCTGCGGTCAGGACAGATTCGCGATCGGACTTCACCTTGATCTGCGCCACCGCTTCGACCGTTACCGCGACGCCTTGCTTGGTGTACAAGTCCTGTTGCGGCGCCACATCGAACGACATCAGTTCCAGCGATAAATCGCGGCAGACTTGGACCATGGGCAGCACCAGTGTGCCGTGTCCCTGCACTACCCGGGTCCCACCCAAGCCGTACACGATGAGTGCCTCGTGCGGCCCCGCCTTGCGATAGAGCCTGGCCATTCCGCTCATCAGGAAAAGAATGACCATCACTCCGAGCCCAACGAAGATCCAAATCACCACCACGTTCGAAATCCCGTTGAACATAACGCCTCCTGTTACGAATGCAGGTTAGAAATCGTCAATCGGTCAGCGTCACATGTGGCCGGGGACGGTGAGCCCAACCAACTCGGAATGGGCGGGCTGCGCGTTAAGGTTATAGTCGACAATGCGCTTGTTGCCGTACCAAGTAATGCCCAATACGACGTAAAAGAACGCCAGCAGGGGCCATGCCGGGCTCGACCGCGTGGCGCGAAGAATAAAGCCGCCCACCGTAAAGATCACCAGCAAGAAAGCCATAATGCCGAGCCCCAGCATCAGTGCGCCTTGGCGCGAGGTGTAGCCGTTGGGCTGCCAGTTGGCGTCGAAGTGCACGGCCATGCGCGCGGGCAGTTGATCCCACGCGCGCCAGTAATTCAGCGCCGTGATGGGAAGGGCCAGCCACATCATCCAGATCGCAGTCGTATACCAATTGCGAGTCATAGGTTCCTCAGCGACACCGTCGTTGACCGGAAGTTGTGGTTTAATTGGCGACTCTGACCTCGCCAAGCCTGTTATCAGGTCGAGATCGCGAATGATTCGTTCCGGATCGCCGTGCCCGAGAAAAACTTCCCCGTCGGTCGTCTTGATGTGAACCACCTGGTTTCCCCACACATAAGCGCGGGTGTTGCCTAAGCCACGAATTCCGTATCCTCGCAGCAACCTCCAAGGCTCAATCGAGTAGCTCACAATCGCTTGCTTCGGAATCGTGCGCAGCCGGTACCCAAGTGTCCGAATCTCAAGGCCATGGCGCAGGAAGCGATACTTGAATCCGCTCCACGCCATCGCGAACGCGCCCAATCCAATCACTGCCACTGCTGCCAGCGCTACACGCGCCGGAGCCGACGGAACCAGAGCCACCGAGACGGCCGGGCCCAGTACCGCGAGCAGAATGATCAGGCCCCACAAGGGACTGGAATGCGTCTCGACGGCGATTACCTCGCTTTGATTGGTGCTGGTTTCCATGGTCAGATCCTTGTGACTCGTTCGCAGGTCGTTACTCGTTAGCTATCTCTTCCCACAGCCGCACGTAAGCAATTCCCTTTTCATAGCGTGTGACTACGACCTCGGTTCCCTTGGCGATGGCTGTGCTCTCCTCGCTGCGAGCGCCGCAGACGCGGCGCGTTCCCGCCTGGGAATAAATCAGCTCGCCGGTGCCGCCTTCGCGAATGGAGATGGAAAGCTTGCCCAGCACCCCGACCATTTCGTAGTCGGCCGGGTCCATGTTTTCCTCGTCCGAGATCAGTACCTTGCTCAAGAACAGAAAAATGATGCCTCCGCCCACCACTCCGCTCGCAACGGAAAGGATTAATCCCATCCCAACCCATAGCGAGGAAAAACGTGTAAGCAAATATCCGGTGCCGCCAAACCAGGCCAGGAATGCCGCGAGCGAAGGCGGATTGAACGGCGATACCCCGCTACGCGCAGGCTGATTCGCCGCCGAAGCCTGTGCCGTCGCCGGCGCGTGCGCAGCAATCGGAGCGTGGCCCCCGCCCGCGTGCACGGTTGGCCCGTGCGCGACCGGACCGGCCGTTGTCGGGAAATGCGGAACCCCGTGCCCGTGGAAGTGGGGCAGATGCAAGCGACCAAAGCGCGAACCTCCGAGTACGAACGAAAAGAAGCTGAAGCAAAAGCCGACCGCAAAACAGATGAGATAGAAGTCTGCCCAGGTCATCGGACTCGCCTCCCCTCCGCGCTCAGCGCACGGTGATGGTTGCTGCCCGCCGCCAATTCAGGGCGCAGCGCCTCGAGCAGCCGTTCGGCCAGCCCGGGCGTGTCGAGGATCGCGCCCAGCAACAGGAGGCAGCGCCGCGTGTCTTTCTCGCGCGCGGCTTTGATCAGCACGTCGCTGACCT
>Ga0307474_10000920_pt1 | contig 21218 bp, 25 predicted proteins | sample atmos_gasesECM1C_2_FD_203312 | JGI IMG/M metagenome (GOLD analysis project Ga0307474, IMG submission 203312) | Hardwood forest soil microbial communities from Morgan-Monroe State Forest, Indiana, United States - atmos_gasesECM1C_05 | ecosystem: Environmental > Terrestrial > Soil > Temperate... | reverse complement strand
CGCGTGTTCTTGGGTGCGGCGGCGGCGGGTGTTGCGGTCCTGGTCGCCCTGACGCTATTGCTTTCGGTGGCGTCGGCCGACCCAGTGCCTGCAACCGTGTTGCAAGTTCTAACCGGTTTCCATCCTGGCGGATGATTGCGGGTTTTGCTCGGCACCACAGGCGGCCGCGGCGGGCCCGCTGGCAAGGGCATGGATCGGGAAAGAGCAACTCAGCTGCCACGCCAGTTTCGTTGCAGCCTCGATATCATCGAGACGTCGACCGAATAGCTCTTGGCGAGCCGCATGCGTAGGTCGACCACCTCTTTCGCGCGCTCGTCGGCGATCTGCATAGCGCGGCGCTTGGCATCGCGCAGACGAGCGATCTCGGCTTTTGCCTCGCGCAGCATCGCGGCCGTGCGCTCGATCTCGCGTGCTGCCTCGCGGCAGAGCGGGGATCGCTCGGAGTGCAATCGTTGCACCAAATCGGTCATGGGTCGGCCCTCCCTATTCGGCCAGGCGCGATATCATCGAGACGTCGACGGCATAGGACTTCGCGATCTTCGCCAGGGTCTCACCCGCAGCGCGGCGCTTGATCGCCTCTTTCCGCTGATACTCTGACAGCTTCGGCTTGCGACCGAACTTGACGCCCGCGGCCTGGGCGCGCTTCCGGCCCTCTCCAGTGCGCTCGCGGATCAGATCGCGCTCAAACTCGGCGATGGCCGCCAGCAGCGTCGAGAGCAGCTGGCCTTGGCTTGAGGACGTATCCCAGAGAGGATCACCAAGAGACCGAAACGAGGCGCCGGCTTTGCCGATACGCTCGATCAGGTCGAGCAGTTCGCGCGTGGAACGGCCGAGCCGATCGAGCTTGGTGACCAGCACCACGTCGCCCTCCTTGAGGGAGGCCATGAGCTTAGCCAGCTGCGGACGATCTGCCCGGGCGCCGATGATCTTCTCCCGATAGATAGTCTCGGCGCCGGCAGCCTTTAGGGCCTCGAGCTGTCCGGTGAGGTGCTGATCCTGCGTCGAGACCCGAGCGTAGCCAACGATCGCCATATCCACGCTCCACTTTCACAAGTAAGTTTCGCAAAGTATAAAACGTTGATTTTCCATGTCCAGCGATTTCTTGCAAAACTCCTAAAGTTTCACAAACCGGCAAGCCTGCGCTCGAGTACGCGGCCGGCGCCCAGCCCCAGTGAAAAAGTGAGGGCCGCCGCAGCAAAAGACAAACCTGGGCAGATCCGTACAGGATCACTCCTCGCGAAAATGGTACCCCTCTCACTGCGTCGCATTGGACCCCGGCGCTCGGCCCCGCTGGCACCCCTCCCAACAGCCATGGCCAGCGGGGCCTCATTGAGGCCGACCCCGCCACATCGAAAATCGTGCCAGCTTTCAAGGGGTTAGCAACGGTGCCAAATTGCCCACCATGGGCGGGCCGGAGGTTCCAGGCCGGCAACTTTTCAAAGCGGAGGACGCGTCCGCTTAGGGGGCTATTCGTCGTTATAAACTATTCGTCGTTATAAAACGGAGCGAGCGCCATGTACGAGTTGTTCTTGGAAACCTGGCAAGAGGAAGGTTTGTCGATAATCCCGAAAACGATCGGGGCTGTCATTGGCTTATGCTTCAGCGTCTGGTTCAACATGCTGAGCGGTCGCCATTGGTAGCGCGCCTATCTTAGGCGTCGATCGCTGCGTTTAGCACACAAAAAAGGGCCGCCGGAGGTTGCTCACGTGGCGGCCCGCGATAGCGCGTCGGGCTGGGGGTCGCTACCGCATATCCGCAGGTAAGACGATCGCGATCAGCGGCGCAATTAAACGTAGGTAATCACGCGACTATACGAAGGTTTATGCGCGCGTGCGAAGCAGGTACGGCCAAGCGCCGAGATCGCGTATCGCCGGCGCTCGTACTCGCGGGACACGTTGAGCTTGTCGACGGCCTTCGACACCGCCTTGGTGCGCTTCGGTTTCGCGGTGATGTCAATTAGGGGCGGGTTGCCGCGGTGGAATATCTCGCCGATCAGGTACCTGACGCCATGCGGCATCGGCGTGTCAGACTTCAACAGTGCCGCCAGAGCGCGCGGGTCGGACGGCAGCAGGCGGATGGCACAACGCCATGTCTCAACGAGGTCGTGCACGTTAGATGCGGTCATGGCGTCTCTCCTGCTTGGCGGCGACGGCTGCAGCAAAGGTGCGGGTTTCAAATGGCCCGGCTGCGTCATCATGCCAGCCGATCGACGACAAGCCGTCATCGCGCTGAACGACGGGCTCGATCGGACATGCTGGTTTCGGAATCTGCTCGGCGGGCTTGCGCGGGCGGGAGAAGCGAATGCGCACCGTGCTCATGCCGCGCCCCCGATTGCGTTAGCCAGTGGCTCAAAAAGTCCTTTACTGGCGCTCTCATACCTTTGTAGCGTTAGCCGCTCTAAGTCCTTGCGCTCGCACGGCTTGTCGTTCCTGTTCGGAAAGGCTACCTGAGGGCCATATACCCACCAAAAATCGACCGGGAGGCCCGCCATGACAGATCAAACTATTGAGCGGGCCCCGGAAAAACTCGATGTCGCTGACGTCGAGCGGCGCGTGAAGGCGATCTTCATCGGCTCGATGGGTAATCTCGTCGAGTGGTACGATTTCTACGCCTATACGGCCTTTGCGCTCTATTTCGCACCCGCCTTCTTTCCGACCAGCGATCCGGTGGTGCAGCAACTCAATGCCGCCGTTTTGTTTGCCGCAACCTTTCTGATGCGGCCGCTTGGCGGCTGGCTGTTCGGCTATCTCGCCGACCATTTCGGACGGCGGTTGTCGCTGACGCTGTCGGTCGTCTGCATGTGCTTCGGGTCGCTGATGATCGCGGTGACGCCGACCTATGCCACGATCGGCTTTGCCGCACCCGCCATTCTCGCCCTCGCCCGCGTCATCGAGGGCTTGAGCCTTGGCGGCGAATATGGCGCCAGCGCTACCTATTTGAGCGAGGTCGCCGACGCCAACCACCGCGGCTTTTATTCAAGCTTTCAGTATGTGACGCTGATCGGCGGCCAGCTGACCGCCATCATCGTGCTGCTCCTGCTGCAAAAGGTGTTCCTGACGCCGGACGAGCTGAAGGCGTGGGGCTGGCGCATTCCCTTCGTGATCGGTGCGATGCTTGCGATCTTTGCCGCGGTGATGCGGCGCACCCTGCAAGAGACGGAAGCCTTCGTCGAAGCGAAGAAAGCAGCGAGACCGACCGGCTCGATCCGCGAGCTCTTCCGCTTTCCGCGCGAGCTGCTCCTCGTCGTAGGTCTCACTGCAGGCGGCACCGCGGCCTTCTACACCTTCACCACCTATATGCAGACTTTCGTCAAGCTGTCGGTAGGCCTGACCGAAGACCAGACCACGCTCGTGATTTTCGGCTCGCTGGTGTTCGCGACGATCCTGCAGCCGATCTATGGCGCCATCTCCGACAGGATCGGGCGCAAGCCGCTGCTCGTTTTCTTCGGCGTCGTCGGCACCCTTGCGACCGTGCCGATCCTGATGACGCTGAAGGAGACCAAGTCGCCCTTCATCGCCTTCCTCCTGATCTGCGCGGCCTGGATCTTCGTCGCAGGCTACACCTCGATCAACGCGATCGTGAAGGCGGAATTGTTCCCCACCAATGTCCGCGCGCTGGGCGTTGGGCTACCTTACGCCATCACCGTGTCGCTGTTCGGCGGCACGGCGCCGGCGATCGCGCTCTCCTTCAAGAGCATCGGACGCGAGGATTGGTTCTACTATTATCTGAGCGCGATAATCTTCCTGTCGCTCCTGATCTACTCGACCATGCGCGACACCAAGCATGAATCGGCGATGCATCGGCACCAATAACAGAGATTTTCCGACATGGCCGAAGACCACGAGCCGCCCGAGAGCAAGCTGACCCAAACCAAGCAGCGCTGGGCGCGCGAAGGCCGCTTCCTCACCGGCAAGCTGTCGCGACCGAACGAGCAGCGCCTGCCGCCGGGCCAGCATCTGACCAGGGATTGGCCGGTGCTCGATCTCGGGCTCACGCCCGAAATCCCGCGCGAGCGTTGGCGGCTCGACGTCTATGGCGCGGTCGAGCAGCCGGTGTTCTGGGATTTGGCGCAGTTCATGACGCAAAGGCAGGCTCAGTTTGTTTCGGACATTCACTGCGTCACCACGTGGTCGCGCTACGACAATCAATGGGAAGGCTTGGCGACCCGCGATTTGCTCGCAGCCTGCCAGCCGCGCGAGGACGCGGCCTTCGTGGTGCTGCACAGCTATGACGGCTACACCACCAATCTCGCCTTGGAAGATTTCGCGGCCGAAGACGCCCTCCTCGCCCATAGTTGGTCCGGAAAGCCGCTTGCCGTCGAGCACGGCGGCCCAGTGCGGCTCGTCGTGCCGCATCTCTATTTCTGGAAAAGCGCGAAATGGCTACAGGCGATCGAATTTTTGGCCAACGACGCACCAGGCTATTGGGAAGTCCGCGGCTACCATAACCGCGGAGATCCCTGGGCCGAGCAACGCTATTCCGAGGATTGATTTTTTCACCTCTTCCCAGCGGGGAGAGGTCGAATTTCGAACGCAGTGAGAAATTCGGGTGAGGGGGGCATTATCGATTAGAGCTGCGGCCCCTCACCCGGATTGCCCAGGACGATGCTTCGCATCGCCAAGGCAATCCGACCTCTCCTCAACGGGGAGAGGTGAAAACCGACACCAGTGGAGAAAACCACCATGCCGACCGAACGCTTCCAATTCGAAGGTGAAGGAGGCCACCAGCTTGCGGCCGCGCTCGACCTGCCGGATCGTGAGCCGATTGCATATGCACTCTTCGCGCATTGCTTTACCTGCGGCAAGGATGTGCTCGCTGCACGACGCATCGCGCTTGCGTTGGCTGAGAAAGGCATCGCGGTGCTCCGCTTCGACTTCACCGGGTTGGGATCCAGCGAAGGCGACTTCGCCAATTCGACCTTTTCTTCCAACGTTGCCGATCTCGTGCACGCCGCCGATCATTTGCGTGCGACACGGCAGGCTCCGGCGCTGCTCATCGGCCACAGCCTCGGGGGCGCCGCGATCCTCGCTGCCGCCGAAAAGATTCCCGAGGCGCACGCGGTCATCACCATCGCCGCCCCTTCCGATCCGAATCACGTCACCGGGATGTTCAAGGATCGCATCGAAGAGATCAGGCAAAACGGCCGGGCCGAGGTGTCGCTTGCCGGAAGACCCTTCCCGATCACGAGGGAATTTCTCGACGACATCGCCGAGCACGAACTGATGCGGCATGTCACCGGCCTGCACAAGGCATTGCTGGTCATGCATGCGCCGACCGACGACACGGTCGGCATCGACAATGCGACGCGCATCTTCATCGCGGCCAAGCATCCCAAGAGTTTCGTGTCGCTGGCGGACGCCGACCATCTCCTGAGCGACAAGCGCGACACTGCCTACGCGGCCGAGGTCATTGCGGCCTGGGTCAGCCGCTACATCGGATCGACCGCGCCCGCGCAGGCGACCAGTTCCGGCGAAGCGCCGCGGCAAGTGGTGGTGCGCGAGACGCGCAACAGCAAGTTACAGCAGACTGTCACGATCGGTCCGCACCGTCTCGTCGCCGACGAACCGGTCGCCGTAGGTGGCGAGGACACCGGGCCGGGACCTTACGATTTTCTGCTGACCGCGCTAGGCGCCTGCACATCGATGACGATGCGGCTCTATGCCGACCGCAAGGCGCTGCCGCTCGACCGCGTCACCGTGACGCTGAGGCACAGCAAGATTTATGCAAAGGATTGCGAAGAGTGCGAGACGCGCGAAGGCATGCTCGACCAGATCGATCGGGTCATTGGCATGGAGGGGGCGCTCGATGCCGATCAGCGCAAGCGGCTGCTGGAGATCGCGGACAAATGTCCGGTGCATCGCACGCTGACATCCGAAATCCGCATTCTGACCAAGGCCGCTGACTAAAGCGTCTTCTGTTCTGATTGAATCAGAACAGAAGCGCTAGCTTCTTGTTTTGACGCTTTTTTTCATGCGAACCGGTGCCCGCACTTTGCTCGAAGACGCTCTAGGCGGTCTTGGTCGAACTCACTTTTATTTGCGCCAGCGGCCGCACCCGAAGCGCTCCACGCAAGCCAGTTGCGGTGCCCGCAAAAATGCCGGCGACTGCAACGAAGGAAGCCAGCGCCAGCGTCGACAGGCCCGTGAGGCCCTGCCCGACCGAGCAGCCAAACGCCATTGCGCCACCCGCGCCCATCAGCGCAGCGCCTCCGGCAGAGCGCAGCAGGTGTCGCGGCGACGAAAAACCTTCGAGCTCGAAGCGGCCGGTGAGCAGCGCGGTGATGAGGCTCCCGGCGAAGACACCCGCGACCGTAATGATGCCGAAATTCAGCGAAAGCCCGGTCGAGAGCATGGCATATTGCAGGCTATCGGCGATCGGCGCGATGAAGGTCAGCGACGTCACCGGCACCGGGTTGAAGTCGTCGGCACCGAGATAGCCGGTTGCAAACCAGCCTGCAGCCACCAGAAGGCCAACCACGAGCCCGGCCGCGATCTGCCCTGGCGCGCGGCGGAACGGCTGATGCGCAAAAGCGAAGATCACAAGCGCTGCGCCGATTGCAGCCGCAGCGACCAGCCGCGCAGCCGTGCCATGCAGTCCGATGCTCGACAGCCAGGCCGGCAGTGAGGTGGCAGTCGCGCTGGTTTGCGAGGCCTGCAACAGAACGATCCGCGCCGGCGCGATCAATCCCTTCAGCGTCATCTCGGCCGTGATGCCGAGCACGATGACGACGACGAAGGAGCGCAGATTGCCCTTGCCGAGCAAGACCAGCGCCCGCGAGCCGCAGCCGTTCGACATCACCATGCCGTAGCCAAACAGAATGCCGCCCGCAAACATCAGCGGCACGGAGAAGGTCGGCTGCAGATAGATCGATTTGCCGAGATCGACAAAGCCGTAGGCCGCGAGAAGCTGCGTCACGAGAACGCCTGTGCCCATTGCCAGCGCATACGTCCGCACCAGGCGGCTGTCGCCCTTGGCCCACCAGCCGCGCAAACTGCTCATCAGGCAAAAGCCGCTGACAAGTCCCACCGCGCCGTAGACGAGGCCGATGGCGAGGCCGGCGAGGATGACGATATTGGCTGGGTCCATAACAAATCTCAAAAACCGCTTTCGTCAGTCGAACCAAAGGACGTCGTTCCGGGGCGATGCGAAGCATCGAACCTCAGGTGCGCAATTGCGCACCATAGTTCGCCTCTTCGAGGCGCCCCGGAATGACGAAGCCTACGCCGGCCGCAAAATCACGCGGTCGCGCGAGGAGCCGGCAACGGCGACATAAGCTTGTTTCGCGTCTTCAAGCGGATAGATCGCGGCCGGATCGATCCGGAATGGTTTCAGATATCCGCTGGCGAAACCGGGTACGAGTTCGCGAAGCACATCGCCAGTTGCGATCGACGACAGTGCCAGCGTATCGATGCCGAAATAGGAGTGCTGGCCGCGATAGAACTCCAGGATGTTGAACTGCACGACCGAATTGATCGCCGCGATCAGGATCTGCCGCCCGCGCAGCGCCAGCGATTTGTGCGCCGCCTGGAAGTAGGGATCGCCGACCGAGTTGAACACGATGTCGGCGCCCCTGCCATCGGTCAACTCGCCTACGCGCGCCGCGACGTCAGTGGCGGAAGCATCGATCACGTCGATCTTCGCATTGGCATGGCCCTCATAGGGTTCGCTCTTGCGCACCACGCCAATCACCCGCGCGCCATGCCAGGTCGCAATCTGCGTTGCCGCCTGCCCGACCTTGCCGTTGACGCCCATGATGACAACGGTCTCGTCTGCCTTGGGCAGGCGGGCGTGGCGAAAGCCCTCCATCGCGGTGACGAAGGGAACGCCGATACCCGCCGCCTCCTCCCAGGAAACGCTGTTCGGCTTTTCCACCATTGCTTCGACCTCGACCACGAGATGGGTCGCATGCGTGCCGTCGCGGCGGATGCCGAGATCGCCGGAGGAGCCGAACACCTCCCGCCCGACCGTACCGGTGGGCCCATCGATCACGACGCCGGCGTAGTCGCGCCCCGGCGTGCGCGGGAATACCGCGTAAGCCATCAGCCCGGTCGCAGCCTTCACATCGGACGGGTTCACCGCCGCGGCCCTGACCTCGATCAGCGCCTCTCTGTCGCGGCGCGAGAGCGAGCGTCGCTCAATCGCGGGCGAAAGCGAGGCAGCGTCCGGGGCCTTCACGTTCAGCCGCACGCAGCGGGCCTCGACGGTCGCGATTTCGGACTTGGGTGCGGCAGGCATCAGCATGTTCCGGACTTGACTCCGGCTGCTGTTACCCCTTCGGCCGCTTGTCGTAAACCCGCTTGGCCTTGCCGAGCGAGCGTTCCAGCGTGTCGGGGGCGACTGCCTTCACTTTGGCGGTGACGCCGATGGTGTTCTTGATATGGACGCTAATCCGTTCGGCATGATCGACGAGCCCGCGGCCGTCCCAGCTCTCGGGGCGGGCCTCGGCGAGGATCGTCAATTCGTCCATCCGGCCTTCGCGCGTGAGCTCCATGATGAAATGGCCGCCGCACCAGTCGGTCGCGAGCAGCACCTCCTCAATCTGGGTCGGGAACAGGTTGACCCCACGCAGGATGATCATGTCGTCGGAGCGGCCAGTGACCTTCTCCATCCGCCGCATGCCGGGCCGCGCGGTGCCCGGCAAAAGCCGCGTCAGGTCGCGGGTCCGATAGCGGATCACGGGGAAGGCTTCCTTGGTAAGCGAAGTGAAGACGAGCTCGCCCCTCTCGCCATCGGGCAGCACCTTGCCCGTTTCGGGGTCGATCACCTCGGGATAGAAATGATCCTCCCAGATGTGCAGTCCGTCCTTGCTCTCGATACATTCTTGGGCAACGCCTGGACCGATCACTTCCGACAAGCCGTAGATGTCGGTGGCGTCCATGTCGAAGGCTTCCTCGATCTCGGCACGCATCGCATTGGTCCAGGGCTCGGCGCCGAAAATACCGATTTTCAGCGACGATTTGCGCGGATCCAGGCCCTGGCGCTTGAACTCGTCGAGGATCGCGAGGAGGTAGCTCGGCGTCACCGTGATGATGTCGGGCCGGAAATCGTTGATGAGCTGCACCTGACGCTCGGTCATGCCGCCGGAGATCGGGACAACGGTACAGCCGAGTTCTTCCGCGCCGTAGTGGACGCCAAGCCCGCCGGTGAACAGGCCGTAACCATAGGCATTATGGATGATCATGCCGCTGCGGCCGCCGGCCGCGCGGATCGAGCGGGCCATTACGCCCGACCAGGTCGCGATATCGGCCTTGGTGTAGCCAACCACGATCGGCTTTCCGGTCGTGCCGGAGGAGCCATGCACACGTACCAGTTTCTCGCGCGGAACGGCGAACATGTTGAAGGGATAGTTGTCACGTAGATCCGACTTCACGGTGAAGGGGAATTTCGCGAGATCGGCAAGCTCCGTGAAATCGGACGGATGCACGCCGGCCTTGTCGAAAGCCCTTCTGTAATGCGCAACATTGTCATAGGCGTGAGTGAGGGACCATTTCAGGCGCCTTACCTGCAGCGCCATGATCTCGTCGCGCGAGGCGCGCTCGGCCTCGTCCAACTCCGGACTATAGATCTTTGCTTTGGTTTTGAGGCTTCTCGAAGCCATGGCGTTTCCTCAGGGCATGTTCACATTTGTTTTGCGTCGTGCTCCGGCAACCAGGTGCCGGCAATGGTGCGGGAGTGACCACGAAATTCGGCAATCACCTCATCGTCAGCGGTGACGCGGACGTCGTAAATTCCGGAGCGCCCCTTGCGCGAGACTTCGCGGGCGACCGCGACCAGCCGGTCGCCGAGCTTGCCGGGGCGGACGAAAGTGATCTGGCAATGTGCGGCGACCACGCGCTCGTTGTGGGTGTTGCAGGCAAAGGCGAAGGCGGAATCAGCGAGGGTGAAGATGAAGCCGCCGTGGGCGATGCGCTGGCCGTTCACCATATGCGGCTGAATGATCATGGCGAGCGTCGCTTCGCCCGCCTTGATGTCGAGGATTTCCATGCCGAGCGTGGCGCTCGCATCGTCGTCCTTCCACATCGCATCCGCGCAGGCGCGCGCGAGATCGTCAGGTGAAAGCGTGGCCTTGACGTTCACTTCACATACTCCCCGGATGAGATGGGCTTGTTGCTCAAGCCTCTGGTGGCATGCTGCGGCGGCGTGACAGGTGTGTCAACGCATCCGCAAGATTTCAAACGTGGTCGTAATCGACGACGACCCGCTCCGATACCGGCTTGGCCTGGCAGGTCAGGACGAACCCGGCCTCCAGCTCCCACGGCTCCAGCGAATAGTTGATATCCATCTCGGCCTTGCCCTCGACCAGCTTGGCGCGGCAGGTTGAACACATGCCGCCCTTGCAGGCGAAGGGCAGATCGATGCCGGCGCGCAAGGCCGCATCGAGAACGGCCTCACCTTCCGCGACCGGCACATCGCGGCGCTTGCCGTCGATGATCAGGGACGCAAACGCCTTTGGCGGAGCAGAGGCTGGAACGACCATCTTTGGCCGCGGCTTGCCACCGAACTCCGAGACGAAGCGCTCGACATGAATGCGCTCGGGCGCAATGCCAATAGCGCGGCAGGTGGCCTCGATGTCCTCGCTCATGCCGGTCGGACCGCAGATGAAGGTGTGATCGACGCTCTCGGCCGGCACCATGGCGCGCAGCAGCACGCGCACCTTCTCGCCGTCGAGCCGGCCGTGCAGGATCGGGATGTCCTGCTCCTCGCCGGAGATGACATGGAAGACTGAAAAGCGGTCGATGAAGCGGTCTTTCAGCTCCTCAAGCGCCTCGCGGAACAGCATGCTTGAGGTGCCGCGGTTGCCGTAGAACAGGAAAAAGCGGCTCTTCGGCTCGCGCGCCAGCACGCCCTTGATGATGGAGAGGATCGGCGTGATGCCGGAGCCCGCGGCAAAGCCGACATAGGTGCGCGCTTCCTCCGGCGCGGGTGTCACGCCGAAGCGGCCGGTTGGCGTCATCACGTCGAGCTGATCGCCGCTTTTCAGCTCGTCGATCGCCCAGCTCGAGAACGCGCCGCCATCGACCTTCTTCACTGCGATGCGCAGCTCACCATCGTCGGGGCCGGAGCAGATGGAATAGGAACGGCGAATTTCCTCACCGTCCATGGTCGTGCGCAACGTCAGATACTGGCCCGGCGTAAAGCTGTAGTCCCGAGCGAGCTCTTGCGGGATCGCAAAGGTCATCGAGACCGCGTCCGGCGTCTCGCGCCGGAGATCGTTGACGGCAAGGCGATGGAAACGAGGATGGATAGCCGACATGGTCAATGACACTTGAAATAGTCGAAGGGTTCGCGGCAGCTCTTGCAGCGCCACAGCGCCTTGCAGGAGGTCGATCCGAATTCGGAGAGCAGCTCGGTGTCGTCAGATCCGCATTGTGGGCATTTGACCTGCTGCACGCCGAACAGCGCCCGGCGCGAGCTCTTGGGCTCGGGCGGCGCAATGCCGTAGGCCTTAAGCTTCCGCCTGCCCTCCTCGCTCATCCAGTCGGTGGTCCATGCCGGCGACAGCACGGTGCGCACCTTCGCATCGCGAATGCCTGCGCGATCGAGCGCGAGCTCGACCTCCAGCGCGATCATGTTCATGGCCGGACAGCCTGAATAAGTCGGCGTGATCGCGACCTCGATATGATCGCCCTGGATTGCGACCTCGCGCAGCACGCCGAGATCGGCAATGGTGAGCACCGGAATCTCCGGATCGACCACGCTTGCCGCAGCGTCCCAGGCCCGCTGCTGCAAATCGCTCTTTTCAAGCGCGGTTACCATGTGAGCCCCGGGAAAGTGCGCTGCATATATTGTAGCTGGCTGAGGAGATGACCGAGATGCTCGCCGTGGCGACCGCTTCGGCCTCCCTGTTGCATCCAATCGTTGGTCGGCAGTGTCAGCGTCGCCTCGGCGACGACGCCCGAGACCGTCTTGAGCCAGAGCGGCCGCAACGCCGCGGCATCGATGGCGACGCCCTTGTCGATCAGGCCGCGCTCGGCCTCATCGACGGCGAACATCTCGCCGGTGAAGGCCCAGAGATGATCGATCGCCGCCTGGGTCCGCCTATGGCTTTCTTCCGTGCCGTCGCCCAAGCGAATGATCCATTCTGATGAATGACGGAGGTGATAGGCGCTTTCTTTCTCGGATTTTGCTGCGATTGCCGCGAGTGTTTCGTCGTGAGATTTCGTCATCGCGCGCCAATAGAGATCGGCAAAAGCGGAGTAGAAGAACTGCCGCACCATGGTGCGGGCGAAATCGCCGTTCGGCTCCTCCACGAGCAGGAGGTTGCGGTACTGCCTGACGTCGCGGAGGTATGCGAACTTGTCTTCGTTGTTGTCGCGACCCTCGACCTTGGCTGCATAGGAATAGAGCTCGCGCGCCTGGCCTAAGAGATCGAGGCCCATATTGGCGAGCGCCATGTCCTCTTCCAGAATCGGCGCGTGCCCACACCATTCCGACAGCCGATGGCCAAGAATCAGCGCATCGTCGGCGCGGCGCAGGGTGTACAGCACCAGAGGCGTTTCGGAGACCTGGATGTTCGAGATGGCCATCACATATGCCCGACTTCTTCGGGCACCTCGTAGAAGGTCGGGTGCCGGTAGATCTTGGATTCGGCCGGCTCGAACATCATGCCCTTCTCGGCCGGGTCGGAGGCGGTGATGGCATTCGACGGCACCACCCAGATCGACAAGCCCTCGCCGCGGCGGGTGTAGATGTCGCGCGCAGCCTGCAGCGCCAAGGTCGCGTCGCTGGCATGCAGCGAGCCGACGTGCTTGTGCGCAAGGCCATTGCGGCTGCGAATGAAGACTTCCCACAGCGGCGTATTCGGCGTGACCATGACGATCTCCTATTCGGCCGCCTGCGCGGCCTGACGGTATTTGCGTTTTTCGGCGTAGGCGGCTGCAGCCTCGCGCACCCAGGCGCCCTCGTCATGGGCCTTGCGCCGTGCGGCCATCCGGTCGCGGTTGCAGGGGCCGTTGCCGGCGAGCACCTGCTTGAACTCGGTCCAGTCGATCTCGCTGTAGCGCCAATGGCCGTCGGCATCCTGGGTCATGCCGGGATCGGGAATGGTCAGCCCTAAGAACTGCGCCTGAGGCACAGTCGCATCGACGAATTTCTGACGCAACTCGTCATTGGAGAAGCGCTTGATCTTCCATTTGGTCGAGGTGTCGCTGTGCTGGCTCGCCTGATCGGGCGGGCCGAACATCATCAGGACCGGCCACCACCAGCGGTTCAGCGCGTCCTGCGCCATCGCCTTCTGCTCGTTTGAGCCGCGCGCGAGCGTCAGCATGATCTCGTAGCCCTGGCGCTGATGGAAGGACTCCTCCTTGCAGACGCGGATCATCGCGCGCGCATAAGGGCCATAGGAGCAGCGGCAGAGGGGAATCTGGTTCATGATCGCAGCACCATCGACCAGCCAGCCGATCACGCCGATGTCCGCCCAGGTCAGCGTCGGATAGTTGAAGATCGAGGAATATTTGGCCTTGCCCGCGAGCATTGCATCGACCAGTTCCTCACGCGAGGAGCCGAGCGTCTCCGCGGCCGCATAGAGATACAGCCCGTGGCCACACTCGTCCTGGACTTTCGCGAGCAGCGCAGCTTTGCGGCGCAGCGTCGGCGCGCGGGAGATCCAATTGCCTTCCGGGAGCATGCCGACAATCTCGGAATGCGCGTGCTGGGAAATCTGCCGGGTCAGCGTCTTGCGGTAGGCTCCCGGCATCCAGTCATTGGGCTCGATGCGCTCTTCGGCATCGATGCGCGACTGGAAACTTGCTGCTTTCGCGGCATCCTCGAGGCTGCGGTCGTCAGCGTCCGACGTATTGAGCGCCTGGGTGTACATGGCCGCCCTCCCTGAATTGTTGGTAGCCAACATATATCATAATTTTAGTAATGCAATAGATTTTTGTAACATATCAATCAGTCCTCGAACCGGTGCGCCAGCACCGCGCGGGCCTGCGGCAAGGCGCCCGCCTCGTTCGTTCCATGCTGGTCAAGCCATTGTTCGGACGGGGAAAGCAGCGCGCGATAGATGTCACCGCAGAGTTCTCGCGCTGCGCGGCCAGGCCAATCCCGCGGCAGAAGTTCCGCCGGCAACAACGGATCGCGCAGCACCACGCGGCGGTAGTAATGGATCAGGAGGATCCGCGCGATAAAGGCGTCGATATCGGCTAGCGGTTCGCGGCGACCGATCCAATCCCGCAAGGGCGCAAACATCTTCATGAATTTCAGATAGGCATCTGCGGTGCGCTCCAGCGGCCAGCTCTCGCGCAACAGCCGCCGTCCGCTTTCGTCCTCGGCCGAAACCTCGAGGCGTATGACGCCCGAAGCTTCCTGTGGGATGGGCACGCCCGATGGTGCGACCCACACGCCCGGCAGTGGACTGCCGAAGCCGGCATTCTTGAGCGCCTCGCGCGAGGCGTCGCGGTCCTCGCCATTGGCGATCAGGAGCAACTCGAACCGACCGCTCCAGTCGGAGGGGGGCGGATCGTAAATATGCTTGGTTGCGGCCTCGAAGGTCTCACGTCCCTTCTCTGCCAGGCGATAGAAGCTGTTGCGGCCGACCTTCTCGCGCGTCAGCCAGCCGTCTGCGGCAAGCCGCGACATTGCCGTACGCACCACGCCACTGTCGATGTCGAGCGCCTCGAAGAACGCGAGCAGCGTACCAAGCCACACCGAACCGCCGCGCGGCACGATGGCGTCGCCAAAGACGGTGATGACCATGGAGCCGGTGCGCGAGGGTTCGCGCTTGAGCTGGGTGATGATGCGACTGAGCGCTGCAGGCTGCGGCATGCGTTCTGGCATACCGCGATTTTCAGCTTCCCGACAATGTCGCGGCGTGCGCTTATCTGTTCGGATCGGGATAGACCAGTGCGCGCCAGCCGCTACGGTCGAACGGCTGCCACTTCCCTTCCGGCTGCGCCAGCCGGTCGGCGACGGCGTAGACAACCGCGGGATGATGGCCCATGCCGCAATGGCTGCTCTCGACCTCGATGCTCTCGGTTTGCGCCGAGGGCTTCTCCTTGCAGCCCTGCCAGGCGCAGATGCCGTCGGTGCGGCTGAAGATCGCGGTGGTCGGCACCGGCGGGGCGTCGGCGAGCGAGCCGCCGAACTGCGGATCGACCTCGTCCGCGCGGCGGCCGCTTGCGAATTCGTAAACGCGCCAGGCATTGGTCGCCTTCGGGGGACCGGCGAACGGGCTGCCGAGCGTGATCACGCTGCGCACGCGCTCGGGCATCATCTTGGCGAGCTGCCGCGCATAGAGTCCACCGAGGCTCCACCCGATTAGGCTGACCTTGCGCCCGTGGATATCGTTGAGCTCCTGCACCAGGTCGACCATGGCTTCGCGAACGCCGTCGCGCAGGCCGAGATTACGGCCCTGTCGCCACCCATTCGCCGCATAGCCGCGGTTGTTCAGGAAGGCGCGCAACGGCCGCGTCGACATATCGGAGGCGACAAGGCCGGGCAGCACCAGAACGGGATGGCCATCGCCGCGCGGCGCGAGGCTGAGGAGCGGCAGCGCGCCGAGGAACGCGCCGAATTCATTGATCGCGCGCCCTTCCAGAAACATCAGGGTCTTTGACGGCGGACGCAGGGTTTGCGCAGTGGCGGTCATCCCGGAATTCCTCTCTCAAATGTCGTCGCAGGCAGGCCAGTCGGACGACTGGGGCGCCGGGATTTCCTTCCGCAGCGCAACAACTAGGTAAGAATCAACCTAAGCGGCTTTTGTCGGCATTCAAGCGTCTCGCGCGCTCCGCGACAACGGGTTTTGCGAGGAAAAGTCGGTGTCGTGATGCAAAAGTCACAACAGCCGGAGCAGGAATTCGCCCGTATAGAGGGCAAGCCCGGCGAGGCCGCCGATCAGCGAGCCATTGAAGCGGATATATTGCAGGTCGCGCCCGATATTGATCTCGATCAGCGAGATCAGCTGCGCCATGTTCCAGCTCTTCACCTGGTCCGAGATGAAGGTGGACACGCCGCTCTTCTGATCGGCAATAAAGCTGCGCAGCACGACGATAAGGCCGTCATTGATCTCGCCACGCAGCTCGACGTCGCCTGCGAGCGCATCGCCGGCGGCGACGAACATCCGGCCAAGATGGTGCTGCAGCACCTGCGACTCCCCACTGGCACTACGCTCGATGAAGGAGCGCGAATTCGACCAGATGGTGCGAGCAAGCTCGCCGAGTTCGGGCCGCGCCAATAGATCGCGCTTCAAGGCGTCGATGCGATCGACATAGGCCTTGTCGGTGCCGATCCGATCGACAAAGGACAGCACCATGCGGTCGAACTCGCCGCGGAAGGGATGTTTTGGATCGTTGCGCACCTCTTCCAGGAACGAGGTCGCGGAAGCCACGACCTTGTTCAGGATGAACTTGTCGGCGCGATAGAGGTTTAGAAGCGTCGGCAATTCCGCGCGAATTTTTGCGCGGATCATCGTCATGGTCTCGGCCTGAGTCATAATGTCATGGATGATGCGCAGGAAATCGTCGAACAGCGCCTGGTGCCGTCCCTCCTCGACAAAGCCGCGCAACGTGCCGGCTGCAAGCGGCGCGAGATCGATCGACGATAGCTGGGTCATCATCCGGCGGGTGATGAAGGTCATAAGTCCCGAGGCTTCGGTCGCCGAAAACGCCTCGGGCAACAGCCGCAGGAGGAAGCGCGCAAGATCGTCGCTCTTCTTGCGGTCGCGCAGCCAGTCGGCAATGAAGGACCCGAAATCGACCTGCCGCAGCTTGGCCTCGACCGGGCCGGACTCCAGGAAATGCACCTCGATGAACTCGCCGAGCTTGTCGGCGATGCGTGCCTGGTTGCTTTGTATGATTGCAGTGTGTGGGATCGGCAGGCCCAGCGGCCGCTTGAACAGCGCAACAACCGCATACCAGTCGGCGAGTCCGCCGATGGTGGCGGCTTCCGCGAAAGCCGCGACGAAGCCAAACACCGGATGCACGTTGAGCAGCAGTTTCGCCACGATGAACAGCGCGAGTGTCGAGGCCAGCACCAGCGTCGCCAGCGCCTTGACGCGCTTCAGGTCAGCGGCACGCGCGGCGTCGCCGGGGACGTCGAAGGAGAAGGTGCTCGTTGTCGTCATGACACGTTAAACGGTCGCGATCGGATCACCATCCTAGCGCTCCACCTTAGCCGCCGTCATGGCCGGGCTTGTCCCGGTCATCCACGCAGAGCCGCGTACGCGGAAGGACGTGGATGCCGGGGACGCGCCCGGGCATGACGGAGTATGTGGGCCAAAGCACGCGGCCCAAAAAGAAGGCCCGCTCAAAGCGGGCCTTGCGATTGATCCGCCGTTCTGAAGTCGGGTGATCAGGCGGTCTTGGTGTAGACCTTGGAGAAGTTGTCCTGCGCGGTCTTCGCGCCATTGGCGACGAGCTTGCCGAGATATTCGGCCGTCGACTTCGCCCGCGACACGACCACCTCGCCTTGCGTACGCGCCAGATCCGACTGGATCTGTACGGCTTCGTTCAGCGACTTGGCGGAAGCCAGCTTGTCGATGCCGGCAAAGAACGCCTCGGCGTCCTGGTAGATCGCTTGCTGGATGTTGCGGCTGATCTTGGCGGCCTCGCTGACGGAATCGGCAACGGCAGTCTCGATAGCGGCGGTCACCTTCTCCGAACCGGCAAGCGCTTCGGCGCTGCGCTCCTTGGCCGCGGAGGCCTGGCGCTTCACGAACTCACGGGCCGACTCGGGCAGTTCCATGGTCTGGAGGTTCTTGAACGCGTCGGTTACGGGCGCAAAAGCCTCTTTCACGGTATTGAACAGGGAATTGGTCTCGGTGGTCATTGGGTTTCTCCATCCTCTAGATTTTCGAGCTATGGGCTCACCCCGTCCGCATTGGCCCGGGGCACGATCCTTATGTCATAATTAATGGTGCGCCGCAACAATGATATTGCACAGCAGCATCACGAACCCGTGATGGGCTCGAAAAGTGGGCGACCTGCCGTCCCGGCAGGCGGCGTTCACGGCTGCACGGCCCCCGGCAGGCCATAGGCTTCCATCTGGGCCCGAAACTGCGCCACATTGTGCCCGAGCATGACAATGTCGTGTTTCTTGCCGGCGGCGTCGCGGACATGGTCGCGCAACAGCGCCTCGGCCTTGAAGCCTAGACTTTCAAACAGCGCGATCGCGGCCTTTTGGTCGACCGTCATCTGCACCGAGAGCTTTTCGAGACCCGCGCCCAGCGCCAGCGCAAAGGTCTCCTGCGACAGGACCCGGCCTACGCCGGTGCCGCGGACGTCGGGCAACACCACCATCCGGATCTCGCCGACATGGGGCGACCAGGAATGCGGGTCGCGCACGATGGTGCCGCAACCGACCACGCTTTCCCCCCAGATCGCGAGCAGGCTCGTGATCGAGCCCCGCTCGATTTCGTTGATCCACGCGATGAGCACTTTAGGCTCGCTGATATTGCGCGGCAGGAACAACAGATCATGGGTTGGCAGCTTGCGCGCAAAGGCAAGCACCGCTTGCTCATCGGCGCGTGTCATCGGCCGAAGCTCGATCTCGCCGACGTCGGTCTCCATCATACGCGGATAGGCGCGGGTCTCATTCATGTCGATCGTCCGCAAAGCCAAGAGTCCAGTTTCGGCCACAGCCGCTTCACCGCATTGGGCCCGGCGACCAGGCTGACGTGACCACCTTTCAGCATCACTTCCTCCTTGTCGCTTGAGCCGACCATCGGGATCAGGTGTCTCGCCGCCTCATATGGCACGATGTGGTCGTGTTCGGCGACCGCATGCAGGAGCGGCACCTTGATCTCGGACAGGTCCGCAGCGCGGCCGCCGACCGACATGGTGCCGTTGTAGAGCTTGTTGTCCCACATCAGGTCCTTGGTCATGGTGCGGAAATATTCGCCCGCGAGCGGCAGCGTGTCCGTCGCCCAACGGTCGAACATCCGGTAGGATTTGACGTATTCGTCGTTCCAGATGTTGTCCCAGAGCTGGATCTGACTGATCGCGCGCGACGCAGGCCGCAGCATCTCGAAGGAGGACAGAATCATCTCGGGCGGCACGTTGCCGACTGAATCGACCAGCCGGTCGACGTCGAAATAGCGGCGATCGGCGAAATTCTGGAACAGCGTCATTTCGCGGAAGTCGATCGGCGTGGTGAAGCAGATCAGGTTCTTGACTGGCCCGTCGGCGTGGATCGACGAGTACAACAGCGACAGCACGCCACCGAAGCAGTAGCCGATCACGGTGACGTCCTCCTCGCCGGAGTCCTCCTGCACGAGCTTGACGCAATGTGGAATGAAATCGAGGACATAGTCCTCCATGCGCAGCGATCGTTCTTCCGGGTTTGGCGCGGTCCAGTCCAGCATGTAGACGTCGTAGCCGCGCTTCAACAGGAACTCGATAAAACTCTGGCCGGGCACCATGTCGAGAATGTAGCCGCGGTTGGTGGTGGCCATCACGATCAGGACCGGCACGCGGTAGATTTCATCTGCCAGCGGACGGTAATGATAGAGCCGCATGGTGCCGCGGATGGAGAGAGTGTCCTTGGGCGTCGAGCCGAGCGGGGGCCCCGACGTGGCGAAATATTCGACGCCCTTGACGCCGCGCAAAATTGCGCGCTGCACCTCGGACTGAATCCGATCCTGGATCGAGACAAGATCGAGCGCCTGCTCTGCGCTCATGCCGTCGCTCCGGGAGGTGGCGGCGCAGCGTCAGGCGGTCGGCGGGTGCGCGGCGGCTTGGCAAAACCGGTGGCCGGACGCGCCTCGCCGGTTTGCTTCTGCATCTCCCGCAACAAGAGTTTGATATCGTTGAGCTGGCCTTCGATGGTCTGCAGCCGTTCAGCGATGCCGACCATCTGGGACCGGCTCGGCATGTTCATGCCCAGAAGATATTTCTCCATGAGCTCGCCGACCTGCTTTTGCGCGCCCGCCGTAGCGCCGCCGGCCTGGTTCATGGCCTTGGAGAATTGCGGCGACGCCAACGCCTGATTGGCAAGGGAATTGAATCCCTTCTCCATCTCGCCGAGCATCTTCTGCCACAACACGACCGGGTCGTTGCTGTTCTCGGACATACGTCCTCCCTCTCCTCTCGCGAAGGTTTGCACCCCTTCTCTTTCCGCCATACGACACCGTCGCGACGGCGCGGTCAATACGGCATTCACTCGGCCGTGACAAGGCCGCCCTCGAAAGCCTTCTGCGCTGCTGGAAAGCATGTCATAGAGACTTGCAGACTTGGAGACTTGTGACCTTGCCAAGGCAATATGCGATGGACCAGCAAACGGAACGGCCAAACGCGATCCCAATCGCCTCCGAAGGAGAGCGGTTCGTCCGCGCCAACGGTATCGACATCTGCTACGAGATTTTCGGCGATGAAGATGCCGACCCGATGCTGCTGATCATGGGGCTCGGCGCCCAGATGGTTCTGTGGGACGATCTCTTTTGCGCGGAGCTTGCCGCGCGCGGATTCCGCGTCATTCGTTTCGACAACCGTGACATCGGCCGATCCTCGAAATTTTCCGGCGGCAAGCGCATCACGCCGCTCGAGCTCCTCAAGCTGCGCTTTTTCAACATCCCGGTGGCCGCACCCTACAGGCTGCCTGATATGGCCAAGGACGCGGTCGCACTGATGGACGCGCTGTCCATACCGTCAGCGCATCTGGTCGGTGCCTCCATGGGCGGCATGATCGCCCAGGAAGTTGCGATCTCCTTTCCGCAACGCCTGCGCTCGCTGACCTCGATCATGTCGACAACAGGGAATCCGAAAATTCCGCCGCCGACCCGCGAGGCCGCCATGTTGCTGATGCGGCCGACGCCGAGCACCAAGGAGGAGTTTTTCGCCCGCTTCACCCAGACGTGGAAATTCCTGCGGGTCGGAAAATTTCCGCTGGACGAGGCGCGCGACCTCATTCGCGCCGAGCGGATCTTTGAGCGCGGCCTCCATTACGACGGCTCGGCCCGGCAGTTGCGGGCGATCCTCGCCTCCGGCAGCCGCAAGCAACGCCTGCAAGCGGTGACGGCGCCGACACTCGTCATTCACGGCACCGTCGATCCCCTGGTCCACCCCTTCGGCGGCAAGGACACTGCCGCCTCGATTCCCGGCGCCAGGCTCATGATGGTGGAAGGCATGGGCCACGCGCTGCCGATCGAAATGTGGCCCGAGGTCATCGACGCCATCGCCGCACACGCGCATGGCGCGGCGAAGAAGGCGGCGTAGGCTCTCACCAAGCAAACCGCCGTCGTCCCGGCCAAGCGAAGCGCAGAGCCGGGACGACGAGAACTATCC
>Ga0307474_10000919_pt1 | contig 21227 bp, 21 predicted proteins | sample atmos_gasesECM1C_2_FD_203312 | JGI IMG/M metagenome (GOLD analysis project Ga0307474, IMG submission 203312) | Hardwood forest soil microbial communities from Morgan-Monroe State Forest, Indiana, United States - atmos_gasesECM1C_05 | ecosystem: Environmental > Terrestrial > Soil > Temperate... | reverse complement strand
CCTGGAAATCGACCGTGTCCTTGTCGGTGTCGTCGAGCAGCGCCAGCGCGATCTTGGCCAGCCGCGATTCCGTGTAACGCATCGCCGCCGGCGGATCGCCGTCGACCGAGCCGAAATTGCCCTGCCCATCGACGAGCGGCGCGCGCATGGAAAAATCCTGCGCCATGCGCACAAGCGCGTCGTAGATCGCCTGATCGCCGTGCGGATGATACTGGCCCATCACATCGCCGACGATACCGGCGGACTTCTTGTGCTTCTTGTCAGGCGTGTAACCGCTCTCGGACATCGAATAGAGGATGCGGCGATGAACCGGCTTCAGACCGTCGCGCGCATCCGGTAGCGCCCGCGCCACGATCACGCTCATGGCGTAATCGAGGTAGGAACGCTTCATCTCGTCGAGGATGGATACAGGACGAATGTCAGAGGGCGCCGGCGGCTCTCCGGGCTTGTTATCTTCGGTGTCAGACAAGGGGGAATCCGGTCAGTTTTTGATCGAGAATCATATAGCGCATCGGGGGCCTCAAAACCACCTTTAACTGACCCGGAAAAGCGGATTTTCCCTTCGTTTTTCCAGTGACTTAGCCGGAACGCCGGCAGCGGTATTCGTGATTGCAAAATCGACTTCCGGGACCCGGAGCCGCAAAGCCCCTGAAAGGCTCCCTAAGCCGGCCCGAAAAGGCTGCGCCGGGCGCTAGTGTCCTGATTCCGAAGTTCCTATCATTGCACGGCATACTCGTTTGCGAACTTCGGAATCGAAAGGACACTAGCAAATCCATGATTCTAGTGTGGCTTCTGGTTCAGAAGTCCGCATGACGAATTCGCGGCAATAATGATGCGGACTTCTGAACCGCCACACTAGCGGCCTGACCAACCGCATGCATGATCCGTCCGGGCGGCGCCCCAATCAGCGTCTCCCGGCGGGCCGACGAACCAGCGTCTGTTCGGCTCAGAACGGGATGTCGTCGTCCATGTCGCCGTTGCGCGCGCCGGCTGCAACCGCGCGACGCGGTGCCGCGCCGCTCGGCCCGCTGACACCGAAATCCCCGGCTTGATCCTCGGCGAAACTGCCGCCTCCGCCGCCGCGGCCCTCAAGCATGGTCAGGTTGGAGTTGAAGCCCTGCAACACCACCTCGGTCGAATATTTGTCGACGCCCGACTGGTCGGTCCATTTGCGGGTCTGCAACTGGCCTTCGATGTAAACCTTGGCGCCCTTCTTCAGGTATTGCTCGACGACCTTGCAGAGGCCCTCGTTGAAAATCACGACCCGGTGCCACTCGGTCTTTTCCTTGCGCTCGCCGGTTGCCTTGTCGCGCCAGGTTTCTGACGTTGCGACGCTGAGATTGGCGATCGGCCGCCCATCCTGGGTGCGCCGTATTTCCGGATCCTTGCCGAGGTTGCCGACCAGAATCACCTTGTTCACGCTTCCTGCCATCGCCGCTCTCCACTCGCATTCACCGGGACAATCGAAGGTCCAGCCACCCGCTGCGCCTTGCGTCCCGCTCAAAAACCGTCTGCTTGACCCTATACGCTCGTCAGCGCCGGGAGCCCTTTGATCGGCCGGTCACCGGCCGGTTATCCACATATAGCATTTCGATTCCGAATGTTCCAGTTTTGTTCCCCGAAAAATGCAACCCAGCCAATGTCACCACGCCAAGAGCATCAAGCCTCAACTGCGGGCTCCCTCGGCCCGATGCGGCCAGGCTTCGAAAAAGCTTACAATTCATTAACTTCGGCACGATCCACTTTCCCTCGACTGTTGCATTTCGGAGACGGCTTTTGGCGTGCGACGAGGCTATAAATGGCGCCCGAGGACCGTTCGGCGCGGTCACCGGTTGGCGCGATCGAGGGTTGAGGCGAAACGCTTCGCAAAAAAACGAAGCGAAGAAAAAGCCGGAGAGCAGGAATGAAGAGGTTTTTGCTGGGTGCGATCGCTCTCGCTGCGATGAGCGTTGCTGCGCCCGCTGCCGATCTTCCGGCCTATACCAAAGCTCCTCCGGTGATGATGCCAGCGCTCTACGACTGGAGCGGCTTCTATCTCGGTTTGAATGGCGGCTGGGGCACTGAAAACCGCTGCTGGGATTCGATCTCGGCGACCGGTGCCATCCTCGCCTCTGATGGATGCCACAACACTTCCGGCGGCTTCGCCGGCGGCCAGATGGGTTATCGCTTGCAGACCGGCCCGTGGGTTTGGGGCATGGAGCTGCAGGGCGATTGGGCCGATCTCAAAGGCTCGAGCGCGAGCATCGTCCATCCTGGGTTCGTCAACCGCTCGCGCATGGATACGTTCGCCCTCTTCACCGGCCAGGTCGGTTACGCCTTCAACACGGCGCTGCTTTATTTCAAGGGTGGCGCAGCCGTCGTTGCCGATCGCAACGACATCGTTTCCAACGGTGTCGTGTTCGCGACTGCGCCGGGCGACAACCGTTGGGGCGGTACCGTCGGCCTGGGTGCGGAATTCACCTTCGCTCCGGACTGGTCGGCGGCGGTCGAATGGGACCATCTCTTCGTCGCCAACAACAACACCACCTTCACCACCGTCATTAGCAGCACGCTCTTCAGCACCGATCGCGTTCGCGGCGATGCCGACATGATCTCCGTTCGCGTCAACTATCGCTGGGGCGGCCCGGTGGTCGCAAAATACTGATTGCGATCCGGGCATGTTTGACGCGCAAAAGGCCGGCCTCGTGCCGGCCTTTTTGTTTGCGTAATGGATAGCGCGCGGCTGTGCTGCTGCCCGCTGCTGCCATGTTCCAAGCCATTTCGAACTATCCGTTGATGGCTCGCAACGAGCACTGGAAATCGTTTCCCGTTCTTCCTATGTTCCGACAGCACCACCCACTGGCGTCTGATCGCACGAAACCGGCGATATGACGCGCCCGAACGCGCGTCCCGCGCCTGGAAATGCCGACATGGACGAAGTGATCAAGGCCAAGCAGCGCCAACAAGTGGGCCAATCGAGTCTGCGGGCGATCAGCATTCGCGGCGCCCGCGAGCACAACTTAAAGAACATCGACCTGGAAATTCCGCGCGACAGGCTCGTGGTGTTCACGGGTCTGTCCGGTTCCGGCAAATCCTCGCTCGCCTTCGACACCATCTATGCCGAAGGCCAGCGGCGCTATGTCGAGTCGCTTTCGGCTTACGCGCGCCAGTTTTTGGAGATGATGCAGAAGCCTGACGTCGATCAGATCGACGGGCTCTCTCCCGCCATTTCCATCGAGCAAAAAACCACCTCGAAAAATCCGCGCTCGACGGTAGGCACGGTAACCGAGATCTACGATTATATGCGGCTATTGTGGGCGCGCGTCGGCGTCCCCTATTCGCCCGCCACCGGTCTTCCGATCGAGAGCCAGACCGTGTCGCAGATGGTCGACCGCGTGCTGGCGCTTACCGAAGGCACCAGGCTCTATCTGCTCGCGCCGGTCGTGCGCGGCCGCAAGGGCGAGTACAGGAAAGAGCTCGCCGAATATCTCAAGAAGGGATTCCAGCGCGTCAAGATCGACGGCACGTTCTACGAACTTGCGGATGCGCCTGCGCTCGACAAGAAATTTCCGCACGACATCGACGTGGTGGTCGACCGCGTCGTGGTGCGTCCGGATATCGGTCAGCGGCTTGCCGAAAGTTTCGAGACGGCGCTGAAGCTCGCCGAAGGACTGGCGGTGATCGAGTTTGCGGATGGGCCGGCGGCCGAGGCCACCCCCCTCCCCAACCCTCCCCCTCAAGGGGGGAGGGAGCAGACCACGCCCGCAGCAAAGAAAGTCGCAAAGATCCACGACAAGAGCGGACCCGAGCGGATTTTGTTCTCGGAAAAATTCGCCTGCCCGGTTTCCGGCTTCACCATTCCGGAAATCGAGCCGCGGCTGTTCTCGTTCAACAACCCTTATGGCGCCTGTCCTGCCTGCGGCGGCCTTGGCGTCGAACAGCATGTCGACGAAGACCTCGTCATCCCCGACAAGGAGTTGACTCTGCGCCGCGGCGCAATCGCGCCCTGGGCCAAATCGTCGTCGCCCTATTACATCCAGACGCTGACCGCGTTGGCTAAGCACTACAAGTTTGCGCTCGACACGAAGTGGAAGGACCTGCCGAAGAAGACGCAAGGCGCGCTCCTGCACGGCTCTGGCGAAGAGGAGATCAAATTCTCCTACGAAGACGGCGTGCGCTCCTACGACACCAAAAAGCCGTTCGAAGGCGTCGTCACCAACATCAATCGCCGTTACCGCGAGACCGAAAGCGAATGGGCGCGCGAGGAACTCGGCAAATATTTTTCCGACGTGCCCTGCGAAGCCTGCCACGGCTATCGCCTCAAGCCGGAAGCGCTCTGCGTGAAAATCGCGGGAAAACATGTCGGCGAAATCTCCAATCTTTCGGTGCGCCGCGCCGGCGAATGGTTCGAGACGGTGCCGAAGGCGCTCAATGCCCAGCAGAACGAGATCGCGGCAAGGGTGTTGAAGGAAATCCGCGAACGGTTGTCGTTCCTGCTCGATGTCGGCCTCAACTACCTGACGCTGTCGCGCGCTTCGGGCACGCTGTCGGGCGGCGAAAGCCAGCGCATTCGTCTCGCTTCGCAGATTGGCTCCGGATTGACCGGCGTCCTCTACGTGCTGGACGAACCCTCGATCGGCCTTCATCAGCGCGACAATGCGCGCCTGCTCGAAACGCTCAAGCGCCTGCGCGACCTCGGCAATACCGTGATCGTGGTCGAGCATGACGAGGACGCCATTCGGCATGCGGATCATGTGCTCGACATCGGTCCCGGCGCCGGCGTGCATGGCGGCGAGATCGTGGCCCAAGGCACGCCCGCCGACATCATGCGCAGCCCCGAATCGCTGACCGGAAAATATCTCACCGGCGAGTTGTCGGTGGAAATCCCGGATCGGCGGCCGCCGAACCACCGCCGCACCATCAAGGTGGTCAACGCCCGCGGCAATAATCTCAAAAACATCACGGCGGAAATTCCGTTAGGCCTTTTCACCTGCGTCACCGGCGTCTCCGGCGGCGGCAAGTCGACGTTGCTCATTGACACGCTTTACAAGTCTATCGCGCGAAAACTCAACAATGCGAGCGAAGGCGCCGCGCCCCATGATCGCATCGAGGGGCTGGAGCATATCGACAAGATCATCGACATCGATCAATCGCCGATCGGCCGCACCCCGCGCTCGAACCCTGCGACCTATACCGGCGCGTTCACGCCGATCCGCGAATGGTTTGCGGGCCTGCCCGAGGCCAAGGCGCGCGGCTATGAGCCGGGACGGTTCTCCTTCAACGTCAAGGGTGGCCGTTGCGAGGCCTGCGAAGGTGACGGCGTCATCAAGATCGAGATGCACTTTTTGCCCGACGTCTACGTCACCTGCGATGTCTGCAAGGGCAAGCGCTACAATCGCGAGACGCTGGAGGTGCTGTTCAAGGGCAAGTCGATCGCGGACGTGCTCGACATGACGGTCGAGGAAGCCGCCGAATTCTTCAAGGCGGTGCCGCGCGTGCGCGACACCTTCAAGACCCTGCATCGCGTCGGGCTCGATTACATCCATGTCGGCCAGCAGGCGACGACGCTCTCGGGCGGCGAAGCCCAGCGCGTCAAGCTCGCCAAGGAACTGTCGAAGCGCGCCACCGGCCGCACGCTCTATATTTTGGACGAGCCGACCACGGGGTTGCATTTCCACGACGTGAAGAAGCTGCTCGAAGTGCTGCACGAGTTGGTGGCCCAGGGCAACACGGTCGTCGTGATCGAGCACAATCTCGAGGTGATCAAGACGGCCGACTGGGTGATCGACCTTGGCCCCGAAGGCGGCGACGGCGGCGGCGAGATCGTGGCCTGGGGCACGCCGGAAGACGTCGTCAAGGCGCCGCGCAGCTACACCGGAAAGTTTCTGGAGCCCGTGCTGGCGAAAGCCGGCAAGCGGCGGAAGAGCGGCGGCGGTGGCGGCGCCAGCGAGGCGGCGGAGTGAGCTGGGGTAGTCATGAGACTGTTTTGGAACGCCGCAAAACTGCTGCTCCTCGATCTGGCCTCGACCATCCTGTTTCTCATTGTGTTTCTTCTCACCCATAACATTCGCGTCGCGGTTGGTCTCGGCGTGGCGCTGGGGCTGGTGCAAATCGGCACCCAGTTTGCCCGCGGAAAACAAATCGAGACCATGGAATGGCTGAGCCTTTTTCTGGTCATCGCCTCCGGCACGGCGACGCTGCTCACCGACGACCCGCGCTTCGTGCAGTTCAAACCCAGCGCGATCTACGTGATCGTCGGCGTCGTGATGCTCAGGCCCGGATGGATGAATCGCTATTTGCCTCCCATCGCGCGGACGATAGTGCCTGATGTTGCTTTAATTGTCGGCTTCTGCTGGGCCGGTCTGATGTTTTTATCCGCCGCGACAAATGCGTTCGTGGCCCTAAATTTCAGCCTGGTCACGTGGGCTTCGTTCATGCCGGTCTTTGGCATCGTCAGCAAGCTCGCGCTGTTTCTCGCCGGGTTCGCCGCTATGCGCTTGATTGGCCGACGTCGGGTCCGGGCCATGCCGGCACCTGAACGCGATGCTCTGTTGGCGTCGATGCAATTGCAGTCCGGCAGCGCGTAGCACGTAGCGCAGAACGCAGCGAAACCCATCGTGCTCCGTTCACGATCGGTGGGTTTCGCTTCGCTGAACCCACCCTACTCAGCCCTTTGTCATTCCGGGATGCGCCGTCGCGACAAAATAGCGAAGCTATTTGCGCGGAAGGCGCAGGCCCGGAATCCATTTTTCCCAGCATTCTGTGGCCGGATGGATTCTCTGATGTGCAATTGCACATCATAGTTCGCTCGTTACACTCGCGCCCCGGAATGACGGTAGGGGAAAACTCGCTTCGTCGCCTTGCTGCTCGCAACGACAAGTCCGCGTTCACTCACCCCTCCCCGATCGCCGCCTCCACGAATCCCTTGGGATCGTCGAAGAACTCGCGCAGCGCCTTGTAGTGATCGGTTTCTTTGACCGTCGTCGGCTCCAGTCCGTATTTGGTGAGCCGCAGCAGCGTCGCGTTGGGATAGGCCATCAGCATGGGCGAGTGCGTGGCCATGATGACCTGGCAATGGCCGGACGTGTCCATCATCCGCAACAGTTGTAGGAATTCGATCTGGCGTGACGGCGACAGCGCCGATTCCGGCTCGTCGAAGATGAAAATGCCCTGGCGCTGGCAGCGTTCAGTGAAAAAGCGCAAAAAACCTTCGCCGTGGGAGTGAGAAAGGAAGTCTGGCGGCGCACCTCCCATCGGGTATTCCTGGGCGACCTGATCCAGATATCTCGCGACCGAGAAAAAGCTCTCGGCGCGGAAGAACCAGCCATTGGTGATCTTCGGCAGCCAGCTCGCGCGAAGTGCCTTCGACAACTGACCGCCCATCTTCTCCAATGCCCATGAATGATCGACGGGCGCATAACCCTTGCCGCCGCCGGCCTCGTCATAGCCGGCAAGCGCGGCGATGCCCTCGAGCAGCGTCGATTTGCCGGTGCCGTTCTCGCCGACGATGATGGTGATGGCGCGCTCAAACGAGAGCGAGAAGTCGTCTTGCAGGAACGGCAGGCAGAACGGATAGGCCTCGCGGTCGCTCACGCGGGAGGGATCGAGCCACAGCCGCTTCAGATAAGGCGCCGGCAGGTTGATGTCGCGGTTTCGTCTCGCCATGGCGTCCAAGCTGTTGGCAAGGCACTATACTGCAAGTTGTGGCACAACGTCAGGCGCGGAACAAGAAATCCGTAGTGGACCAATGTCCGGATTCAGCCCCATTACGCGATGTCATCGGCGCGCAGCCCGCGCAGGATGGGTTGAGCACTTGCGAAACCCATCGCTTGCGACATTTGATGGGTATCGCTGCGCTCCACCCATCCTACGACTGCTGGCGATGATATAACCCCATGTGCTGCTGCACCTCGTCCGGCACATCATAGTCGCGCATGACGGCGCTGAAGTCGCGAAGGCCACACGCCTCTCGCTGTACCACGAACATCCAGAGCGCGTGGCCGGCCTCCATCACCAGCGCACGCCTTGCTTGCCTCACCGGCGCCGCCGCGCCCGTGTGGGCGGCATCGAACTCCTTTAGTCTGGCGAGAGCCGCTTCCAGGGCTCGCCCCATCCGCCCGAGCGCAGCGGCCTGTTCCTGGACGATCTCATAGTCGAGAACGTCGGCGGGCGTGCGATGAAGGCGAAGATCGCGGGACATGGGCTATGCATAGCGTCGCCCGGGTCGCACGCGCAACCTGTCAAGCCGTCAAATTGACGCGTCAAAGCGGGAAGCGCGAGCCGGCGCGGTGCAATTCCCAGCCATGGAAATTCACTGTGGTTCCGCTATCTTGTGTTGAGCCGCTATTTTCGTAGCGGCGTTCTTGAAATGAGGTTTGCCATGATCTCCGGGTCCTGGATCAGGCGGCTCGGCGCGCCGCTGGTCGCTTTGATTTTGACCATCGCTCCGTCGGTCTCGCCGCTACACGCCGTCGAAGACGCTCGAAAGGTCGGCGTGGTGTCCTTTGGCCTTTTCGGCGATCAAGGCGTGTTCAGAAATGAGGCGACCGGCGCAGCCCAGGTCGTGGCGGGCCGTTTCGAGACTGGCCCGGTCGACGTGCACTACAATTCCAGGAAAGGCGGAAGTGCAACGATCGAAGCCCTGGCGACGTCGCTGCAGGCTGCAGCCAAGGGCCTCGATGCCGAGAGAGATGTTCTGTTTTTGGTTCTTACTTCGCATGGCTCTCCCGAGGGTCTGGCCATCAAGGCGGGGCGGCTCACGCAAACGCTGACGCCGTCTCATCTCGCCGACATGCTCGCGAAGACCGGCGTGCGGCACAAGGTGGTGGTCATCTCAGCCTGTTATTCCGGGATCTTCATCGCACGTCTGGCGAATCCCGACGTGCTGGTCATCACCGCGGCCGATGCCAACCATCCCTCGTTCGGCTGCCAGGACAAGGCCAAGTGGACCTATTTTGGTGACGCTTTTTTCAACGTCGCGCTCCGGCAAGCTGTGAGCCTGAAGGATGCGTTTCTTGATGCGCGCACGCTGGTACGCAAGCGAGAACTGCGGGAGCATTTCGAGCCATCGAATCCTCTGATGGCGGGAGGCGCGAACGTGCAGCCGCTGCTCGTTGCACATCCCTGAACGAACGCTTGCCAGCGCGCAAACGGAACTCTCATGACCGCGCGGAGGCAGCAGCAGTTTCCGAACTTCCTTTCCGAACCAGGATGCGCGATAGTCAGCAGTCTGCGGAATGGGAACAGGCCTCATGCCCCAGGGAACAGACAGCCAAGAGAGCGAGATCGAGGCCACCAAGACAAGCGCGCATCTACCCGGTCTCGACATCGACGTCATTCACCGACAATCGCCAGGCGGCGATTGGGAGCAGGTGTCCATCAACGTGCGCGCCGCACCTTCCTTCGAAGCACTCGGTCGCTCTTTCGAGATAGCCGATCCTTTCACGCTTTGGGCCCAGGCTGCGCGCTTGATGTGGATGCCGTGGCTGCTGGCGGCGCAGACGATGGCGCTGCCGGACGGTCGGCCGCGCGTGCTGCCGGGCGTCCGCTCACAGCAGGGGGTGTCGACTTCGAGCGATCGGTGAAGCGGCGCGCTTCGCCGCACATTATCATTCTTTGCTCTGGCACTGGCCTTGAAAGCCGTCAAAGCGGGCAAAATCCCCCTGCGCGTAAAAACGATTTCTTCAAGCAATTTCAAAGTGATTTTAGCTGTCCAGTCCCGCACGCAAAAATATTTTTCTTCCGCTTCTGGCCAAATCACCGGCTATTTCGATGCGTCCCGCCTCGACCAGAGGGGCGTACGCGTCGTCACGGACGTTGAGCGCGGGATGCGATGGACGCGATCATGTCGAAAGACGAACGATCATGATGCGGACGGCGAAGTCGTGTGGTTCTGGCATCTCGACGCTGATGTCAAGTTGGTGACGATGCTTTGGCATCGCGCCTGCGACGGTGACAAACAAGCCCGATCACCGGGAAGAGCACGAAGGAAACCGTTAACACCATCGCGCAGGGAATGCCGGTGATTTGGCTGTACCTGTGGTGATTAGGCTCATGTGCTTTTTTCATTTGCACGTGAGGCCGCGGGTGCTGGCTTAAGCACCCGGCATTCCCTGCGCCCTCTCTCATAGAGGGTGATGTTGCATCAACTCGGGCGCGATTTTCGCGCCGCGGGAACGCGGAGGTGTGCGCAACAGACGTCATTGCGAGCGCAAGCGACTTGTCCGCGGTAGCTTTAGCGAAGACGGAAAGCAACTCAAACTTCTTCCGCGTCGTCATTCCGGGGCGCGAGTGTAACGAGCGAGCTTTGATGTGCAATTGCACATCAGAGAATCCATTTCTCCGCAGAGTTTGTGGTGTGATGGATTCCGGGTTCAGCCCTGCGGGCTGCCCCGGAATGACAAAAGGCTGTTTGATATTCGAATAGGTAAGAGCGGCAGTTCGCTGCCGCGCATCGCGCGCCGGCCAAGGCCGCAGTTGGCCATGTGCGCATCACGACAATCGCATGCCGGGCGCGTCAACGTACCTTACCTTGCGAATTTGGATTTTCTGATCCAGGTCAAGGCGCCGGAACGGTCTCGCCCGACAATTTGAGCATGGAATGGAAGCCGATTATCACCGCGCCATTCGACCGCGACCTTGAGGTTGCCATCATTGATTACGACGGCACCCATGCGCTGGCATTTCCATGTCGCCGTTTTCTCCGCGGCTGGACGAACGCCGAGACGAAAAAGCTGCTCGATCATTTGCGGCCGACACACTGGCGTGAGTGGCAAGTACCAATTGGGAATGTGTCAAATTAGGATTTATTCTTGTCGCTGTTTTTGTCAGACGCGTGAGTAAGCGTAACCAGCTTCGCCTCTTCTTCGGCAAGCAGATGGATGATCTGCCGCCGGGTTTTATCGTCTTGCTCAGTGAGCAGCTTCCGGCGGAAGTGCTCGATGTTCATTTGCGCGACGTACACACACTGGTCCATGGCGACCTCGCCCTGCGCTGGTCTGGACGAAAAACTGTTACTCTCATGAAGGAGAAAAGCAAGCGACCTCTGTTCAAACAGAAAAATACGAGTTGGTGACAACCAATCCCGGCTGAAATGCACCGCTAATTGCGGGATTCGCTCAAGGCGTGTGCTTCACATTTCGGGTGCGTGCCGAGCGGGCGGACCACCCTCTCGAATTGTGGCAGAGCGTCGATGGTATCGAGATAGGCGACCGCGAACCGCGGGCCGCCGACTGCCCCGACATCCGCTTGTTCATCTGCGTCCCACCCACCATCCCGCCGCGACCAGCACCACGCCAACGATGGCGGCGACGATGCCGTGCTTGCCGTGCACGCGCGTCATCCCGGCCTCGTAACCCGGCAGGAAAGTTGGCAGTTGATCCGCGGGCACGACAAAATACACGCCAGCCAAAACAAGAAGCATCACGCCGAGGACAATGAGGATGAGCTTCATCAGAATTTTCCTTTTGCCAACGCCATGGCACACCTACGCTAGGCCCAACCACACCGGAAAACACAGTCATGCCCGACGTCGTGAACAACAGGGCCGGTCACCGTTATGAACTCACCGTCGATGGCTACCTCGCCGCGACCTATTACAAGCTTTCAGGTGACGTCATCACCTTCGTTCACACCGAGGTCCCGAGCGAACTCGGCGGCAAGGGCATCGGGTCGAAACTGGTGAAGGGCGCGCTCGACCAGGTGCGCAGCGAAGGCCTGAAGGTCGTCGCCGAGTGCCCGTTCGTGAGAGGTTATATCGACAAGCACCCCGAATATTCGGATCTTCTGAAAGCCTGAAATCTCGAGAATGGCTTGTCCGGGTCTGGTGCATGGGATCGATCTCCTATCAAGGATTTTTGATGGTTAGTCGCAGCTTTGCGTCCCCGGTTCACATCGCTTAAATAAGCCGGTGAATCACTCCCGCCGAAGGCCCATGATGGTCCCCGTCCGCGACAACAAGGCACAAAGCCGCTTCGAGCTCGACGTCGATGGCGGGATTGCCTTTGCTAACTATCGCCTCACGCCCAACGCCGTCATCATCACCCACACCGAGACCCCGCGCAGCCTTCGCGGCCGCGGCATCGCCTCGTTGCTGGTGGAAGGTGCCCTCGACTTGATCCGCGCCGACGGACGCAAGGTGATCGCGGGATGCAGTTTCGTGGCGAATTACCTGCGCAAGCATCCCGAACACGAAACCATGGTGGGTTAAGCCAGCGGGGTCGATGTTGGCTTGATCGATCGCTCAGACGATCCGGATCGACATGTCCGGCAGGCCGTCGAGCTTGCACAGCAGCACGTCGCCCTTCACCACCGGACCCACATTCTCGGGCGTGCCGGAATAGATGATGTCGCCGGCTTTCAATTCGAAGGCTTCCGACAGCTTGGCGATCTGCTCGGCGACGCTCCAGATCATCTTGTCGAGATCGGAGGCCTGGCGAACCGTGCCGTTGACGGCAAGCGATATCGCACCTTTGGTCAAATGGCTGGTCTTCGTCACCGGATGGATCGGACCGATCACCGCGGCATGATCGAAACTCTTGCCGATCTCCCACGGCTTCTTCTCGGCGGCCATGCCGTTTTGCAGATCGCGCCGCGTCATGTCGAGACCGAGGGCGTAACCATAGACGTGGTCGAGCGCCCTCTCGGGCGAAATATTGGTCCCGCCTGATTTCAATGCCGCCACCAGTTCGACTTCATGGTGGTAATTCCTGGTCAGCGACGGATAGGGATGGTCCGCCACTTCGCCCACCGCGACATACTGGATCGCATCGGTCGGCTTCTGGAAGAAGAACGGCGGTTCGCGGGTCGGATCGGACCCACGTTCGATCGCGTGCGCGGCGTAGTTGCGGCCGATGCAATAGATGCGGCGGACCGGAAATACGTCCTTCTCGCCTGCGATCGGGATTGTGACGGCGGGGATATCGAAAATCGGTTTGGCGCCCGATTGCGCCTGCGCCGAACTGTTTGTTGTCGCGGCGCCCGCCAGTGCCAGCACGCCCGAGGTAAGAACGGTCCTGCGGTCGACGGTTTCCATGGGTTGCTCCGCTCTGTTGCCAGTGGACCTTTTCTCGCGAAGCTATCTAGCGCCCGCTTTCGGAGCGGGCAAGCTCGATCGAGATCCGGTGCAAGATCGGACGGGAGCACAAAAAGGCCCGCGACGAGGCGGGCCCTTGCTTGTCGATGACGAATTCCTCACCACTTGACGTCGGACGGCAACTTGCCGCCGTTGGCGGCGAGTTTTGCCATCACCTGCTTGTGCAGCCACACGTTCATGGTGGCGGAGTCGCTGGTGTCACCGGTGTAGCCGAGCTCCTTTGCCAGCTCCTTTCGCGCGGCGAGGCTGGAGTCGATGTCGAGCGCTTTCATCAAGTCGACAATCGACGTGCGCCATTGCAGCTTTTCCTTCTTGGCCGCGACCGCCTTGTCCAGGATGGGCGCGACGTCGACCGTCTGTGCCGGCGAGGCGGAAGCGGACGAGGAGCTACCGGCTTGTGGGGCAGGTCCAGAAGCAGATCCTGCGGCGCCGCCGCCTGCGCTAGCGGCATCAGCCTTGGTTCCCAAAATAGCGCTCATGATTTTCCCGAAAATACTCATGGCTTTCTCTCCCAATGAATCTTGTGCCTAATCAAACCCGGCGTACGCCTGACGGCTTAACCCTAATGCTGCAATTCGGCAGTGCCGGGCCGTATCGCTTAACACGTAAGGCCGAAAACTCTGCCCGCAATGCAAGCACGTGCCACGAGCTGAGCTTAACTGGGGCGAAATGACGGCCACGTGACGTGACATTCGCGTTGCGGCGACACGTTAGCACTCACTCAAGCGTGAGCGACAGCGTCGGCAAATCGGAGTACGTTTGGAGTTCGGTTCGCGACATGGCCAGTCTCGGTTCGCTGTCTTCGCGTCTGACCTGATCGTGATCGTTTTTGCAGACGGTCCCGCGCAGGTCCGCTGCGTCAAGGGAGATAGCGACCATGGCGACACAATACTCCGGCAATGCCGCACCGCTGGCCCGGCCAGCACAGGACACCACCTCCACTCCTGTCATCCGCAAGATCAACCTTTCTGATCTGCGTGACGCGCTGCGGCAAGGCTGGGAAGATTTCAAGGCGGTTCCGAGCCACGCGATCATCCTTTGCGTGATTTACCCGGTGCTCGGGCTTGTGCTCGCCCGCCTCGTGCTGGGTTATTCGGTGTTGCCGCTGCTCTTTCCCTTGGCTGCAGGCTTTGCCCTGCTCGGCCCGTTCGCGGCACTTGGCCTTTACGAACTCAGCCGCCGACGCGAGGCTGGCGAAGAGCCCTCGGCATGGGATGCCGTCGACGTGATCCGTTCGCCGTCATTCGGCGCCATGCTCGGGCTTGGCACGCTGCTGCTGGCGCTGTTCGTGACCTGGGTCGCAACCGCGCAGGCGATCTATGTTGCGGCCTTCGGTTATGAGGCGGCCGCCGAAATGCCTGATTTCCTGCGACGCGTGCTGACCACCCCGCAGGGATGGTGGCTGATCATCGTCGGCTGCGGTGTCGGCTTTCTGTTTGCGCTCGTCGCCTTGTGCATCAGCGTGGTCTCGTTTCCGCTGATGCTCGATCGCCACGCCGGCGCCGGCGATGCCATGGTGACTTCGCTTCGGGCTGTTGCGCTGAACCCGATTCCCATGGCGGCCTGGGGCTTGATCGTCGCTGTATTGCTGGTCGCGGGCTCGCTTCCGCTGTTCCTCGGTCTTGCCGTCGCGGTGCCTGTGCTTGGACACGCGACCTGGCATCTCTACCGCAAAGTGGTTGCGCCCGATCCCAATCAGCAGCCGATCCCGCCTCGTCCGCCGCGCGAACGGCGCCCGGCGGCCGACTTCCCGGCTAACCTGTTTCCATGGCGGCGCAAGGGCGGCCCGTAAGATCAAAGTGATCGCGCCGCAGCGGTTTTCGCGTCGAGCGGTAACCGCTGCCGCCGCCTGGGGCGGAATTTGGCACCAGTGACGCGATCGCCGGCGCTCTTGCGATCGCCCTTCCTGGTAAAAAGCCTTGTTTTGGCCGCTGTTGCCGCGGACATATTTCGTCGTCGAGCCCCTAAAGAGCGAAACGATTCCGTGCGATATCCAGTGATCTCCCGCTGTTTCTTCGCCGTGAGCACGATGCTTGCGATTTCGACCACGGCAGTTTCGGCCGTGCCCTGCGGCACGGGCAGCTTTCAGGCCTGGCTCGAGGATTTCAAGGCTGAAGCGGCCGCGAAGGGAATCTCCCAATCGGCAATCGCGTCAGGCCTCAACGGCGTAACGCTCGACCAGGCGGTGCTCTCCCGGGATCGTTCGCAAAAGGTCTTCAATCAAAGTTTCGAAGAGTTTTCCGGCCGCATGGTGCCGCCGCGGCTTTCGCGCGGAAGCAACATGTTGAAGCAATACGGTTCGGTGCTGTCGCGCATCGAGCAGGCCTATGGTGTGCCCGGCGAGGTGATCGTTGCGATTTGGGGATTGGAGACGGATTTCGGCGCCAATACCGGCAAGTTCCCGACCATGCGCTCGCTGGCGACGCTGGCCTATGATTGCCGGCGCTCGGAAATGTTCCGCAACGAATTGCTGGATGCGCTCCGCATTATCGAGCGTGGCGACCTGACAGCTGCTGACATGCGCGGCGCCTGGGCGGGAGAGATCGGCCAGACCCAGTTCATGCCATCGTCTTACATCAAGTTCGCCGTCGATTTCGACGCCAATGGCCGCCGCGATCTCCTCCGCAGCGCGCCGGACGTACTGGCCTCAACCGCGAATTTCCTTGCCAGTTACGGCTGGCAGCGTGGCAAGGGTTGGGACCCCGGCAGCGCGAACTTCACCGTCCTTCAGCAGTGGAACAAAAGCGAGGTCTATGCCAAAACGGTCGCCTATTTCGCTGACCAACTTGCCCATGCGCCGTGAGGCGGTGGCAATACACATCAAATGATTCAGGTCTCATTCTTACGTCACATGCGAATCACGCATAAATCAACTTTATTTGCCGTTGGAATTTAAATCCCTGCCAACACCTCATTCGGGCCGTGTTCCCGGTTAGGAGCAGGCGCGGAGCCGGTCTTTTCCGCTTACTTTGTAAAGGCGATAGGCTTTCAAAAACTTGTCCAAACCGGATCCTGAGGCCGTAGCCCGCTTAGCTATCCGGGTCGAAATAGTTAATCATTCCTTGCTCGAAGCCATGCAAATTCCGTTTAGCTGCAGCGCAACATAGGAACTTCTGAGCAGCAGAACTCTCCTTTATATTCACTTCAACGTTGAGGCTCCTCCAAGGGCTGAATCTTGAATTTATGGAGACTACCATGTTGCTCTCGCTCATTCGCATGATCCAGGCGTTCCGAGATTATCAGCGCAACGTCGCTGAACTGTCCCAGCTTACCGATCGCGAATTGGCCGATATCGGCCTTGACAGGTCGGATATCCCGCGCGTTGCAGCCGGCAACTACAACGGCTGAAACGGTTCCAGCCTGTGATCGAAAACGGATAACGCCCGCCGAGTTGCGGGCGTTGTCGTATCGAGTGCGCACCGCGCCAGCACTCATTCCACTTGGCACCAAAACGCGCTACCTCTGTGCCTAATGACAGGCACCCATTCTTCATCTCGGCACGTACATATCGTCGGCGCCGGCCTTGCCGGCTCGGAAGCGGCCTGGCAGGTCGCCAATGCCGGAATTTCCGTCGTTCTGCACGAAATGCGACCGCACAGGATGACCGAAGCCCATCGCACCGATGGGCTTGCCGAGCTCGTCTGTTCGAACTCGTTTCGCTCCGACGATGCAGCCAACAATGCTGTCGGATTGCTTCACGCCGAGATGCGGCGGCTGGGCTCGCTGATCATGCGTGCTGCCGACGCCAATCAGGTCCCCGCTGGCGGAGCTCTGGCCGTCGACCGCGACGGATTTTCCGCCCTCATCACCAAGGCGCTGCGCGATCATCCCCTGATCGAATTGCGGCGCGGCGAAGTTGCCGGACTTCCGCCGCCGGATTGGGACAACGTGATCGTCGCGACCGGCCCCCTCACCTCTGCGCCGTTGGCCGAAGCCATTCGCGAGCTGACCGATGAGAAGGCGCTTGCCTTCTTCGATGCCATCGCGCCGATCGTGCATCGTGATTCGATCGACACGTCTGTGGCGTGGTTTCAATCGCGCTATGACAAGATGGGCCCTGGCGGCACTGGCGCCGACTACATCAACTGCCCGATGACAAGGGAGCAATACGACGCATTTGTTGAGGCACTGATCGCCGGTGAAAAGACAGATTTCAAGGAGTGGGAGACCAATACTCCCTATTTCGACGGCTGCCTTCCGATCGAAGTGATGGCGGAACGAGGTCCCGAGACGCTGCGCCATGGACCGATGAAACCGGTCGGGCTGACCAATCCACACAATCCGCAGGTCAAGGCTTACGCGATCGTGCAACTGCGCCAGGACAACAAGCTCGGCACGCTCTACAACATGGTGGGTTTTCAAACCAAGCTGAAGTATGGCGCGCAGCAGCGCATCTTCCGCACGATCCCCGGCCTCGAAAACGCGGAATTCGCGAGGTTGGGAGGTCTCCACCGCAACACGTTTCTGAATTCGCCGAAGTTGCTCGACGCGCAATTACGCCTTCGCTCCGCCCCGCGGTTGCGGTTTGCAGGCCAGATGACGGGGTGCGAGGGCTATGTGGAGTCCGCGAGCATCGGCCTGATCGCCGGCCTTTACGCCGCAGCCGATGCGCGCGGCCGCTCGCTGTCGCCGCCACCTCCGAGCACGGCGCTGGGATCGTTGCTTGGCCATATCACGGGCGGCCATATCGAGACGATCGACAACGGCCGAGGCTCCTTCCAGCCGATGAACATCAATTTCGGACTATTTCCGCCGCTGGCCAACTCGCCGACCAGAAACGCTGAGGGAAGGCGCTTGCGCGGCAACGAGAAGACCATTGCAAAGCGCCGGGCCATTACCGCCCGTGCGCTCACAGATCTCGATCATTGGATTGCCGATCGTCTGCGGGTAGCCGCAGCAGCGTGAGTTTTTTATGAATTTGCCAAGGGAAGACGCCGAGGTTCTGTCGGCGCGATGGATCGAAGGCGTATTGCTCAAACGCGACGTGTTCTCAACGGTCGAGCGTGGCCGCTTTCGGAACTCGGGCGGCGACGTCGATGCGGTCCTGCGCCGGATCGATCAGGTTCCGTGGTGGTCCCATGCTTTGGCGCGACATCTTTTCGCTCGCGAGCGCCGGGCGCTGGAGTGCGCGCGCGGTCTGAACGTTGGACCCGAATTACTGTGGACCGGCAAGCAGGCGCTGGTCCGCGGCTTCATCGACGGCGTAGCACTTCATCTGGCTAAACCGTTTGACAATGCCGCCTATTTTCGATCAGCCAAACAGGCGCTGCACAAACTGCATCGTGCCGGCATTTGCCATAATGATCTCGCCAAGGAGCAAAACTGGTTAGTGGGTCGCGACGGGCACGCCTATCTCACCGACTTCCAGCTGGCGACCTGCTTCCGCACCCGCGGCCGTCTGTTCCGGATCTCGGCCTACGAAGACCTCAGGCATATGCTCAAACACACGCGCAGTTACGCACCGTTGGCGCTGACGCCGAAGGAGCGTCAGATCCTGGCGCGCAAGTCGCTCCCAGCCAGTCTCTGGCTTGCGACCGGCAAAAAGATTTATCGCGCCGTCACCCGTGGCCTGTTCAATTTTACCGATCGCGAGGGTGGTGGCAGGCGGCTGGTCAATGACGCACCCGTATTGATGGAAACGATCCGGAAGAATCCTGATGTGCGCGATGCGGCCATTGTCGCATTCGCCGACCGCCGCGCCGGCGTCGGGCTTTATGCCTTCGTCGAGGCCGATCAGACCGCTCTCGAAGCCCGGATCAGGAACGAGCTTGCGGCTCGCAAGGGTCCGAGGCCGCCGGAACACATCCAGGTGGTGACGGCGTTGCCGCGCGATGCTGGTGGCAGAGTCCGAACCGAGCTGCTGCAACTGGTAGCGACCAACCAGCTCGATCTGATCGAACCGATGATGACAAGTGAAACCGATCGCGCCTTCCTGAAAAACATCCTGGAATCGCGCAAAAACCTGCGCGATCGATTCGATTTCGGGACGGCTGAACTCAATTCTCGCTCAGGCTGAGAATTTCCGCGAACGAGACGCCCGCCACAGCGTCCACAAGATCTGAAGCCGCGGTGTCGAGCGAAGTGCGAACGGATTGTTGTCGGCGCGCGACAGCCGCGTCAGATCGCTTCGGACCTGGGCCAACGGCAGGAACACGGAGCGTACTTCCGGCGGCACGGTCGCCATCAGCTCGAATGCCGTCGTCAAATGAGCAAGCGCCTCGCTCAGCAATTGATCGAAGGCGGCGCGAAGGTTCGGCGTCTCCCTGCCGGCGAAGACGTCCTCGATCCCGCAACCATGACTAGCCAATACCTGTTGCGGCACGAATAACTGGCGCCGCGAGGCATCGAACGGCAAGGAAGTCATCACCTGTGCGATCCCCTGCGCGAGCCCCGCATGTCGGGCGAGATGCTCGATGTCGCTCGAGGACTGCCCGAAAACCGCAGTGGCCAGCGAGAAAAGCGCAGACGATGTCTCGTTGATATAACCTTCGAGCGCCGCCATGGTCGGCATCGGATCGTTGTAGAGGTCGAATTGATGCTCCTCGATCAGGCGAGACAGCCGCCTGACCGGCAACCGCCAGGTCTGGATTGCCAGCAGTAATTCGGCGGCGACCGGATTGCCCTCGACGCCGCCGTGCTCCAAGCCCGCAACCATGTCGGTCCACCATTGCAGGCGCATTTCGCCTGGCATCGGCTGACTCACTAGCGTGCGCACGCGGGAAACTTCGACGTTGAAGGCATATAGCGCCAACAGCGCGCGTCGCTGCACCGCGGGCACGAAGAGGCTTGACGCGTAGCGAACGAAATCGTGCGAACGTACGAGATCAGCACAGAAGCTCGACGCCTCCCTGGCTTGAGCCGACTCCTGCGTCGGAACGCTCATGGAACCGCAATCAGCGCCGCCGCGACACGCCGCCTCTCGCCGATCATGATGTTGTAGGTCCGGATCGCCGGCCCCGTCTGCATCGGGTCCAGAACGATGTGGACAGCACGCAGTGCTTGGCGCAGGTCCTTCGGAGGGATCCAGACATCCGTACCCGAACCGACGATCAGGGTGTCGATGATGCTGGCTGCTTCGAACACACGCGCCAGCGATTCCTCGCTTATTTCGGCAGGTTTCGTCACCGGCCAAGCCCAGATTGCATCCGGCAGGCACAGCAACGAGCCTCGATGCGACATTCCGGCAAAGACAAAACCGCCTTTCCCGTAAGCGTCGATCGGGGCCGACCTCGGAAGATGCGGGGCGTCCGAGCGGCTCGCCATGACTACTTCTTTTGCGGCGTATCCGGTGCGTCAGCCCGGTGGGTACCGACGCCGAGATAGATCAGGATCGGCGCGGCGATGAAGATCGACGTGTAGGTGCCCACCAGCACCACGCCGAACATCATGACGGCGGTGAAGCTTCGGATGGCCTCCGGGCCAAACAACAGCAACGCCAACAACGCCAGCGTCACCGTGACGTGGGTGACGATCGAGCGCGACAATGTCGAGTTGATGGATTCGTTCAACAACTGCGGCATCGGCATCTTCTTGTAGCGACGCAGCATCTCGCGGATCCGGTCGTAGATCACGACCGTATCATTGAGCGAGTAACCAAGAATGGTCAGCAGTGCCGCGATACTGGTGAGGTCGAAGTCGACCTGCGATATCGACATGAAACCGATTGTCAACACGATGTCGTGCACATTGGCGATCATGGCGCCCAGCGCGAACTGCCATTCGAACCGGAACCACAAGTAGAGCAGGATGCCGGCGATCGCGAGCATCAGTCCGATCATGCCGTAGGCGAGCAGTTCGCCGGAAACCCGCGGTCCGACGACTTCGACGCGCCGGTATTCGACGGAATCGCCAAGTGCGCCACGCACTTTCTGCACCGCCTCCTGCTGCGCCGCATCGCCGCCGGGCTGTTCGGCCACCCTGATCAGCACGTCGGCGGGACCGCCGAACTGCTGCAATTGAACCTCGCCAAGCCCAAGCCCGCTCAAGTTGGCGCGCATCGAGGCGATGTCGGCCGCGCCGGACTTGGCCCTCACCTCCAGGAGCGTGCCGCCCTTGAAGTCGATGCCGAAATTCAGCCCATGCGTGAAGAACAACGTAATGGCAATGATCGAAAGCGTCGCCGAGATCGGAAAGCTGATGCGGCGGAATTGAGTAA
>Ga0307474_10000918_pt1 | contig 21234 bp, 29 predicted proteins | sample atmos_gasesECM1C_2_FD_203312 | JGI IMG/M metagenome (GOLD analysis project Ga0307474, IMG submission 203312) | Hardwood forest soil microbial communities from Morgan-Monroe State Forest, Indiana, United States - atmos_gasesECM1C_05 | ecosystem: Environmental > Terrestrial > Soil > Temperate... | reverse complement strand
GTGACCAAATTGAAGAGATCGTCGTAAGGCCCGAAGGCCCGACTGTGAAACCCCTCGACACCCTGAACGATGCTTGTGCCATCTGGACTGAACTGCAGGTCGGAGCTCCCAAAGATGTCGATCATCGTCGCAATGGGTCGCCAGGTGTACCCACCCACGAACTGATCTATGCTTAGGCCGTTGGCTTTGGCGTACGAGTAGGTGGTCACCAAGTAGTTCACAGCCTGCTCGATGGTCGCCCCCTGGTCGAGGGTTAGCAGCATCAGGTTCTGGAGGCTCTGGTCATCCCCGGAGGTGGCATTGGAAGCGTCCTGGATGGCATCCGCGGTCTGGTCGTCTGGGCCACCACTCTGCGTAGTCCCCGATGGAGTCGAGGTGGTGGACGCATCAGAAATAGATCCCGTATTGAAGTAGAACTGGTAGGTCTGCCCGATGGTCTGAGGGCGCCAGACGTCGCTGTACCAGCCGGGCCGGATGTACTCCTCCGGTGGGATGTCCACAGTCTTCTGTTGGTACTGGGGCACCTGCTCGGTGACCTTGTACGCCTTGAAAGTGACCATGGCGTAGGGAGACCCGGCTATGGAGACAGCCGCGGGGCCAGCGTTCTTGGCCAGCATGGGCTGTCCCACAGCCACCGTGGAGCCAGGCTGCTCGGTATTCGGATCTCTCGGTCCGTTGTAGACGGGGATCTGCTGGGAGGTGGAGGTGCTGTCCGTTGACGGAGCTGCGTAGGAGTCCGTGACATCCTGAACCGCGGTGATCTTCCCGAAGTTGGGGCCCACACCACCGATAGGAGGGGGCTGGATGGCTGCCACCACTGTGTCTCGGTTCACTGTGGCCGTCTGTTGCATGACCGTCTGGTCCGCCTCGATGGGACCAAGGAATTTGCTGATCTCATCATGCTGCCTGGCGTAGACAGCTGTGATGTCCGTCTGCCCATGCCGTTGATCTACAGTATGGGAGACCTGCATGAAGTCCCCAAGGAAGTGCGTCCCCAGGAAGGAGCGCTGCTCCGGGGTGGGTTGCCCGTTCTTCTGCATGATGGCCTGCAGTGCCGCCACGCTCTGCAGATCGACCCACTTGTCGATGACGAGCCCGGGGAAGCCAACGGCAATGTATGGGTTGAACTTGCCGGAGATCCGCATCTGCCTGGAGGCAAAGCGGTGCTTGAAGTAGATGAAGTTGGCGGACCGTGCAGCCAAGCCGATCTTGGGGATGGTGCCATCCGTGGTGCCAGAGCGGACCGCGAAGATGTTGAACTCCCCCATCTTCTCAAAGACCGGAAGGATGCCGGTGTAGAGCTCGTGCGACATGATGTCGTTCTGGAACAAGCTCTGGAGGGTGCTCTTCTGCCCCTTGATCGATCTCACTTTGGGGGCGAAGTAGAACTGGTCGAACAGCTCGTCCTCCCCGAAGAACTCGTCGTTGGTCTTGAGTAGCAGTCGGGTGGGCTCCGCCAGGAAGGACCGAGAGTACTGGACGGTGTGGTATTGATCTGGAAAGAGGACGTTGCACATCGGCGGTGCACCGAACCAGATGTCCGGACGGATGATGTGGCTCTGGAGGCGAGCGGGGACGGCCTTGGCCTGCTGAACCGAGTTGGCCTCCATGTTCTCGACCGACTGCACCTGCTTCTGCGCCTGCGAGAGGAAGCCGTTGATGGTCGATGCCACCTTGCCAGGACCCTGACCCACGCCCCAGGACGACTTGGTCTTGGTGATGGCAGAGTTGATTGCGCTGGAGGCTGACTGGAATGCCCCGGAGACCGCAGGCAGATTCTGCCTGGAGGCCTGCACCCCCGTGCTCCTCAACGTCTGGCTCAAGTTGGACATCCGCAGAAGCACCGAGGCCTTAGTGGAACCAGAGCTCTCAGCATTGGCCTGCAGGGTCTGCTGGCTCAGCGTGAGCAGGTCAGCGTTGTCATCTGGCACCGTGGCCGGCGCCAAGATGTCGTTCTGAAGATTCGTAAGCTCTTGATCTGCTGCTAGGGCCGTGTTGTAGATGTACTGCAGGTTCGGGATGTTGGCGATCTTCTGCCGTCCTAGACCATTCACGCTGCCTGCGGAACCAGGAACGTAGAGAGGACAGGGCTGCCCATAAGATTCGTGGAAGATGGTGGCGTTGAGGCTGTTCATCACGTCGCGGATGGAGACCTGGTCTCCGAGCCCGCCCAGGACGCGACCGAAGAGTGAGTCCCAACCACCTGCGTTGAGCAACTTGCTGCCCGTGTCGTCCTTGTCGTACGCCGTGATGCACTGGTTCAGGTGCAGGCGTAGTTCCGCCAGGGAGAAGAAGGTGTTCTGCCCAGCGAAGGTCTTGTCGTAGTAGTAGCTGCCGCCGATCGCCTCCAAGACCCGAACGATGCCACCCAGCAACCCCTTCAAGGACGGGTACTGGATGGAGGTCTGGTGCAATAGGCTGGTGATGACCTCTGCTGGCGTGGTCAAGAAGTCAGTGAGCAGGTTGGTCGACCCGCCAGAGAATAGTGCCTTGAGCCCTGGTCCGAAGAGATCTGTATTGTTGAACTGGTAGGCGTAGTCCCAGTAGTTTGAGAGGTCGAGGCACTGCAGAACGATGGACCTGCTGGCCTGGTTCTTCGTCCACTGGAAGCCCACCAGCTCACCGACGAAGAGGACCTTGTAGTTGGTGTTGTCGGTGATATCTGCGCTGACGGGATCGGCTGGGTTCAGGGCAGCCATAGCCTGCCTGCCCTGCTCGTAGCTCGTGGGGTTCTGGTTCTTTGGATCTCCTGGATTACCCGATGGTCTCTGCGAGACTGTAGGGTTGCCCAGCTCATAGGGATCGAGGAAGAAGAGATGGACCAACGTCCGTGGAAAGAACTTGGTGGCCAGGTGCTGCGGAGGGATCTGTATCGATGCCGTCATCGGAGCATTGGGCGCAGAGGTTACCTGCGCCGCGATGACCGGGACCTCGATACCCTCCAAGAACAAGCGGAGCCTGAGAAGCTGACCGGTTGCGGCCATGGTGATCTCCTATACGCCGAGGCCGCCGCTCTGCTCAGTGGGATCGTACGTCCCTGGTACAGCCTGCAGGGCAAAGGCGCCATCACCACTGATGCCTGGGCCGAAGCTAGCTACTGCTGCCGAATCAGGGCCGCCGTCGAAGAGAACGGAGGGACCGAGGACACTGGTGGCACCGAAGCCAGCCGAGACACCTGCCCCGGCGGAGAAGCCGCCACCGGCAAAGGCTTGAGACTGGAGGGTGCCGTTGGCAGCCACACCTGCTGTGTAGGCGTAGACGCTCTGTGTATTCGATCCATCCGAGGTGATGGGGAGGCCGAAGGGCGTACCCGTGGGCTGGCCGTAGGGGCTCTGGAGGAAGTTCTGGACCAGCGGGTTGCCAGACTGTGGGAAGAGCGGGTTGCCGTAGGTACCGGACCCCCAACCTCCAAGACCTCCGCCGATACCTGGGCCGAAGGACCCGCCCATGCCGCCCCCGTAGGCGCCACCGGCCCCAGCGGTGTACCCGAAGCTACGGCTGAAGCCGGCTCCGAAGTTCTTCCCGTACCCGTAGCCAACCCCAGGGACGATGCCGACGCCGCCCGGCGGGCCTAAACCACCCCCGAAGAAGCCGGAGTTGCCCTGCTGCAGGGCGTTGATGAGACCTGCCGACCCGCCGATGCCGTTTCCCACGCCGAGACCGACCCCTCCAGCGACTCCCGGGTAGTAACTGAGGCCAGTGCCACCCGAGGTGCCAACGGACGCTGAGAAGCCCGCTCCGGCCCCTGAGGGGCGCCCAAAGGTCCCCGCGCTGATGAACCCCTGCCCAGGGGAGTACGGCACCATGTTGAAGCCGTAGTACGCCGAAGCGTCGAGCTCGGCTCCCACCGAGGCCGAGAACTGGCTGAGTGTGTAGACGGGATCGTAGACCTCACCACCCACAGGAGAGTAAGTACCAGCCACATCAGAGGGATTGGAAACCACTGGCGGGTTCACCGCGTCCGTACCAGCCCAGCTTAGGTACTCATCCTTATTGTCGGTGATCTTGCTCCTGATGGGCAGCTCTCGAATGAGCCCGGGGTCTGGTGTGGGGCCACCGAACGCCGACTGCATGGCAGCTCCGAACGCTGCAAGCGTGTTGTCGATGAAGCCTTCCACGTTCTGGGCAGGGAAGGAAGAGCTGGTCAGCCCTTGGCGCAGCATAGCCACCAGTAGCCCTCCCCCTCCGAAGCTCTGAGGGCTGGATGCATTGAGCGCCTGCTGGGCTGCGATACCCTGCTGCTGGGCGGTGAGGCTCTGTTGCAGGCCGACTAGATCTTCCTCCTCAGACGCCTGAATCCCGCCGGTCTGCTGGAGCAGTGCCAAGTAGGCCTGCTGGTTGAGCACCTGCTGCGAGACGGGAGTAGAGGGGTCTGGGTTGGCTTGCTCCAGCAGACTGGAGGAGTTGTCTCCGGTGAGATCGACAGACGTGTACAGCAAGGAGCTGGCGCGGATCGGAAAGTAGTCGCTCCCCGTGAGCGAGATGTTCGAGTAGTTCGTGACAAAGAGACGAAAGCTCAGCGTGGCGAATAGCGGGCCGTCCGAGGACATGGTGGTGGTCGCCATCAGCATGTACCCCTCAACGACGACGTCATCGTAGAAGAGGTAGAGACGAGACCCCATCTCCGTCAGCTTCGATCCCCTCAAGTAGTTGTCGTAGTTCTCCCACCACTCCCCATGCCAGTTGAAGTCGTAGCTGTTGATCAAGATTGCGTTGACGTCCAGGAAGCGTGGCTGCTCGCCGAAGAAGAAGATGTAAGGGTCACCGAAGGTCTCGACGATCTGCTGCTTCTCCATCCGCGCTTCGGTTACTGACTGAAGCAGGAAGTTGGCGTAGCTGGTGGAGCGACCACCGCTTCCACCTGAATCGAAGAGGGGTAGCTGGTCGCCTGCCGCCGTGACCACCTTCGCGCAACAATACGTATCATCTTTTATCTCTAGCCCCCTGACGGGACGACGCACATTCACAGACTTCCCAGCCCCATACCGTCCACCGTTTCCAGCCCTGGAGGACGCAACGGTCTGTTGGAATACCTGATCAAAAGCATCCTGGGTTAGCTCAACAAAAACGGCCACTGGTTAGCCCTCCACATGTGCCCAGATCTTTCGCTGCACCACCAAGCTTACCAGATTCACGCTTACCCCATATTCTTCAGCCAGGATCGCTTGAATGACACCACCGGCGGCGTACCTCTTGCGGATATCTTTTACTATCTGATCTGTGAGTTTGGAGTTTGTGTGCTGTACACCGATCAATGGTACGTGACGACCTTTTTGATCCCTGTCTAGATTGTTGTCAGTCCTGGTCCCCAAGAAGAAGTGTGCTTCTCTCACGCACGGAGGATTGTCGCAGCCGTGACAAATACAAAGGCCACCAGGCACCGGCGTTCCATACTCCAGGAGCCATGCCGCGGTCGTAGCCAGTATCATTCGAGGCGCCTTACCCACCTCGTTCTTGACCATCCCATATCCTTGATCGTTCTTGAACGCTGTCCACACCCAGCAGGGCGTGTCCATTCCAGGCATGATCGGCCCGTTCTTGTCGACCTTCTCCCAGAACCTATCCGTCAATGGCCTTCGTCGCATAGGGTACCTCGGGCGACTTATACCCTTCAGATGATCACGTTGTTCTTCACCAGAAAGTCTCGCACGGTTCGACTGGGAGGGACACCACGGTACTGTTCGCTGCGAGCAATGGAGAAGGCTGCTGCCTTGAGGGCGACCAGGTACCAATCCTCGGGAAGGATCTTGTCTCGGAAGACGAAGTTGTACATCTTCCCCGCCCTCTTCATCCGAAAGAGTGTCTCCGTACGTCCGGGTCCGCAGTCAGCCGGCTGAACGAAGGGGCTGGTAGGCAGCTGCGTCTGCATCACAGGCACAGTGATGAGAGCGTAGGGATCGAATGGTGTGCCAGCCATCAGGTAGGTCCTCCGGGCCAGGGTGCGCTGTTCGTGTCCTTCACGTTGCCGTCCTTATTGGAGCTGTCGTTGAGCTGCCAGATCCCATGGGCCATCTGCTTGATGTCAGGCTGCGTCTGTTTGCTGACATCGAGCATCTGCGCCAGGGTCTTGTCGATGCTGTCGAGGATCGGATTCTTCTCCCGCTGCTCTTGCTCGCTCTGCTTCTTCTTCTCGTCGAGCAGCTCAAGCCCACCCTTGCTGACACCGCGCTGGATGTCACTGAGGGTTCTGGCCTGCAGGTTCTTGTCCTTGGTGGTCAGCGCTGTTGTCAGTTCGGTTCGGAGATCGTCCATGCCAGCGCCGCCCACACCGGCCTTGTCCATCATGGCCTGAACAGCGGAGCTGACGTTGTCTCCCGAGGCGCCCTTGAGCGAGTAGTAGTTCTCTCGGTTGACGGCCAGGCCCAGGGTCTGAAGAACGGCCCCAGCGGCCCCACCACGACGCATCTGACCGGCGATGCGCTGCTTTTCCGACAGGACGCTGCGCTCTTCCTGAGAGGCCCCGTACAGACCCAGCTTCTCCCGAGCCTTGACGTCCGTGCGCAGGGCGCTCGTGCTCTTGTTCCAGTAGCCGTTCATTCGATCACGCTGCTCTTGGAAGGCGGACATTTCCCCCATGGCGTCCGATGCCTCGGCCCCAACAGCCCCGCTCAATCCCGCTTCCTCCCTCGCCTGCCGGATGTAGGACTGCAGGCTGGCGTCCACACCCGTGGAGCCGCGTCGGCCGATGATGCCAGAGGCATTGATCTCATCAAGTCGATGCTGAGCTCCGCCCCTGGTGGCACGTGCGATGGAACGGATCTCGTTGTTCTGCGTGTCCGTGAAGGTCTTGCCCACCGAGGTGAGGGCTGTGCCTAGATCGTCCTCCGATACCCCAGGCAGGGACCCAGCCACGCTCTTGATGATGTCCTTGTCGAAGACGCTCTTGCCTGCAGCCTGAGCCCTCTTGGTCACCATGGCCGCGGCGTACATCATCTTGATGCGCTGGGCTTCGTCAGTGTTGCCCTCACCACGGCTACGCAGATCTGTATACTGGTCCTGGACCTTGTTGAAGGCCTTGTCGATGTCTGCCGAGGAGCCGCTGGCCAGAGCGCGGGTGAACTCCTGCCCGGCGGAGGAGAGCATGAACTCTCCGGCCTTCTGCCTCTTGGCCGTGTTCTGCACGTGGTCGATGAGGCCCTTGATGCCCAACCCAACGGCAAGCCCTGCACCCACCACGCTGGTAGCAAGGAGGGCCGTCCCGGCGATCTTCCAACCGGAGATGCCACCCTTGTCCGTACCCAGGATGTTGCCCGCCGCCTCTGCCTGCTCACCCCTGGAGGCGTAGGCCCCACCGAACAGGGAGGAGGTCTCGGCAGCCCCGGCGCTGATCTGTGAGCCGCTGGAGACTTTGCCAGATCTCTCAATGCCCAGGGCGATAGCCCCCTTCTGAGAGTCCGGCGCGTTACGCAGCTGCAGCAGGGCCGCCCTGGCTTCCGTACTCCCTTTGGCGGCCTCCCCTTCCAGGAATCCCTGGAGGGCGTTGGCTCGATCGAGCCCGTGCTTCTCTGCCAGGCCACCAGCGTAGGCCTCCCGCATCTTGTCCTGCATGCCGGAGCTGAAGCCGAAGCTCTGACCCGACAGGTTCGGGTTGGCCATGTTCGAGAAGAACTCGTTCATGAAGGTGCTGGCCTTGCCCAAGGCGACCTCACGGCCAGCCCCAGCGCGCATGCCGCGAACGGGATCTAGCACGGAGCCGAAGCCAGCCTTCACAGCCCTGTCATAGCCAGTGTCCCCACGCAGGAACGAACCGATGGCGCCACCGAGACCGAAGCTTGCGAGGCCAGCAACACCCCCACCAGACATGCCACCCTCGCCAAAGAACTCCGAGGAGGCAGAGATGCCGCCGCTGCCAGGTCGTGCCGCCCCACCGAAGCGGTTGGCCCGACCGATACCCGTCCGTGCCTGAAAGTCACTCAGGTTGCCAGACTCCTTGTACGCACGGATGGCATCCCGATTGATCTCATCCACGTAGGTGCCTGACATCTTGTTGATCCAGCGCTCCACCATGTCCGAGGTCTGGGTGTAGAAGTCGGCACCCAGTGACTGCAGACCGCCCTGCACCTTCTCCCTGGCCTGCTCGAACTGACGCTTCATCCCCTCAATGCCCTGGGTACGGCGCCGGTTGGCCACAGTGCGAAGACCCTGGTCGATCTGCCCCTCCGTTTGCTGGGACTGCATCAGGGCTGGCAGGTTGCGCGCCTCCTTGAGGGTGGCCTCGAGCTCGTCCATACCCATGCCGAGCTGACGGGAGGCGAAGAGCATCTCGCGATCGCCCATGTTGTTGATGTCGACGCCCTTGCCCTGAGCCCACTGCTGCATCGCCATCGCCGGCAGCAGCCCGCCGAACTTCTCCATGGCGGCCCCACGCAAGCGCCCCTCATTGCGGATGAAGTTCGCCCGGCCCACACCCCGCAGATTGCGGTGCGCCTGACCCCGAGTCTCCTCAACGTCCATACCGCCGCCCATCCAGGAGCTGACGCTGGCCTCATCGAGTTGCCCGTTGGACCCTGCCACGGAGGCCAGGAAGTAGCGCCCCTTGTTGGACCGCAGAAAGCTGGAGGAGAGCTCCATCTGCCTGGTGGCCAGGGCCTGCCGACCCTCCGCCCCGTACATCCCAGTGGCGTTGTAGATGTCCTCGTCGTTGAGGACCCCAGTCTGCAACGCAGAGCCGATCGTGCCCAAGGTCTTCATTCCAGCGAAGGCTCCGGCGTTCCCCCTGCCACCCACGGAGCGGGAGATCTGCGAGCCTATACTGCCCATGGCCGCTAGCTCAGAGGTAGCCAAGCCTCCGGAGATGGAGTAGCCGCGGATCTGCGTGGCCATCTTGACCTGGTCCGCCGCCTTGAAGACGCCAGATCCCCGCATGGAAGCCATTGCTTGCTGCGCCTGCTCGAGGCTCGTGCCAAGCTCCGTGGCCACCGTCTTGATGGTCTGCACCATCTCACGGAACTTCTGGCTGAACTGCTGAACATCCCGGACGCCCGTAGCCATCCCCATCCGCCCCATGTTGGCGGCAAGCGAGGAGAGCTCGTGGAATGAGGACATCTCTCCTGCAGGACCGACCTGCCCGACCATCCCACGAATGTCCGAGCCCATAGCCCCCAGCTGTGTCGTGGAGAAGCCCTGACCGAAGCCCTGATTGAAAGGGAACGACTGCCGCATGGCGGAGTTGAACCCCTGCTGCTGACCAGCCCCCTGCATCATCTGGTTGCTGGCGAAGCCTGCCAAGGCCAATGGGATGGCTGCTGCACCAGCGACTCCCAAGCCAGCGGCAGCACTGCCCATGAAGCCAGCGCCGGCACGGTAGGCCCCCATGCCTGCCTTCATCCCCAGAGAGACTGGGTCCAGGCCCATCATCCCAAGTCCCAGCCCTGCAAGGGGACCAGCCACGGCCCCTATCCGGTTCATCGCTCCGCCAGTGATGGCCTCCGCTTGCATGGGCGGCGGGCCAGCCATCCCCATCACCCCCGACAGGAAGGAGGAGTGCTGGTACTGAGCCGCGTAGAGGCTCTGGAACTGTCCTTGAGCGCCTGCGATCTCCGCCGAGTTTATCGCCACGGCATAACTCTATCACCGACTCAGCCTTGGTACAGGCAAAGTGCAAGAGCGATCGGGAATAAGAGTATCGGAGGCTACTATCATGGTTTACGAGATCGCTACATCGGGGTTGCATAAGGTCTTGGATGTCTACGAAGAGCTGACTTTCTTACGGATGCGGCTTCAACGGAAGCTGGGGGTTTACCGGATCACTGGGGAGGTGCTGATCTACTACAGCCACGGTTACGGGGGATTCAAAGGAAAGGAGGAGGTGCTGGAGGCCCTCATCTACGAGCACGGTGTGACTCTGCGGGGTGTCTACTTTGACGCTCTTCATCAGGCGATCGAAACGCCTGAGATGAGCACTCTGGAAACGGCTGGTAAGAGGTTCCGGTATGCAAAGCTCGCCTTTCTGAGCAAGCTCGCGGCGCTCGCCGCGTAGAGGTCCCCTGAGACCCGGGCGAGAGCCCGGGTCTCCTCTCTAGCCCCGGTGCAGCAAAAGTGTGCGATCAGGGATAAGAGATATGTGCGAGAAACTTGTTCCCAACAGAGGGGGGGAGCAAGGTTGATACGGGTATGAGATGGTCATTGTGTTCAGAGACAGCACGGAAAGATCTAACCTAAATCTAGGGGGACGATCTACCAGGGCCTGGGGAGCACCCCAGGCCTCTCCCTAGCCCCTCCAATGGCCAAATCCTGCCCCAGATCGGGCATAAGATCTATGGAGGCAAACAACATGCTGTTCTTCATTTTGGGGGGCTGTCTTCTCGCGCATCTTGCTGAGAAGGAGACCAGCCGCAGAGTGGTGGCCAAGAGGCTACGGTCCTTTCGTGAGAGGTACCCGGAGCTGGAGATCGTACCAGGCAAGTCACGGGTCTACCTGACCACCGAGCAGATGCTGCTCGGTGAGGGTGGTGACCCCTTCCTGTTCGTGCAGCAGGTATTGGGGGAGAAGAAGCGCATCATCAACAAAGTTCTGGAGATCTCCGAGAACGCCCTGGCTACAGTGAGCCGGGAGCGTAGCGCGGCGGAAGATCGAGCCAGGTCCATCTTGCAGCCCTAAGGAGGCTCGACCTATGCCCAACAAACGCAGTCGTATACAGCCGCCGTCCGCGGCCATGCTGGCGGGTCTACCTCCACGCAAGGAGGCGCCCGCCCGCCAGTTCAAACCAGCACCCTTCCATGGCCGCAGGTCACAGGGTGGGCTGCAGGTACAGGAAGTCGAAGAGCAAAAACCTCGAGAGATCGGGGATAAGAGTTCTGAAGAGACAGGTACAACTGATCTCATGGAGGCAACGATTACAATGGATCCCGAACAGCATACGCACACCATCCCGTCCAACCAGATGCATGAGACCAACAGCGAGGGTCAGCCGACCACCAGCTGGTTCAAGGGCGGGATGACCCGGCGCTCCACGGCGATGCCGGTCAGCCTGACTCGGCGCATCGAGCAGATCCAGGCCACCGGCATCGACGAGGGCATGCAGAAGCGCCTCATCGAGAAGGTGGTGGAGAAGCACTTCACCGAGAACAAGATCTCCAACCAGATGCTCGAGGTTCTGTGTGTTGGGGGCTCGATCGTCGCGGTCATCGCTATCGGCACGGTCGTCCTGACCTACGTGTCGAAGCTGGTGGCACCGACGATGCCGGCGATGGGCGGCGCGACCGGCGAGTTTCTCGAGGACGGCGTCTGAACGAAGAGAGGGTACCCCGAGAAGGGGCCCTCTTCTTCTCTACCCCTGCCTTCGCAATTCGTTGGCGATATCAGGTAAAAGAGATCTGAAATCGCAGGAGCTCCTCCCCCGCATGGCACTCGTTAGCGCGCGCCGCCGTCCTCCTTCCCCCAAAGGAGACCGCAGGTGCCCTACGAGCGCTCTGTCGGAAGGCCTCCACTCCTGCGGTTTCACTTTAGCCCCGAGGCGACCGGACAGGGCCAGGATGCTGGTGGGGTACAGGCGGTGGCGGTGAAACAGGAGGGCTTGGATGCGCTCCGTTCGTTGCCTCCGCAGACTTCTTGCCCTTTACCCGTATAGGGGACAGCTTCTCGGTCGGCTGCATCATCTTGATGCAGTTGCTGATCGTATTTCGACAGGGGGTGCAGAGGTCCTCGTAAAGTACGGCCGGAGGGGCGTCCCCCAACTGGACTACCACCTTCCTGGATTCTGGCTTGGCATCGGGTGGTAGCCTCTCTTCCCTATGACAACGCTCGCACTCGATCAGGACAACGGTCTTTCTCATGGTCAACTCAACCTAGCGTCAGTAACAGAGATCGACAAGGGATAAGAACCCAGGAGGATCTACTATGTACAATCAAGCATACACCGTCGAAGATCTAGCAAAGCTTCGAGCCCTGCATGAGGGCCACAAGACCTACTGCGCCATATGCAGACTCTTGGCTACCATCGATGAGATGAACAGGGAGATCCGTGGGGTTGTGTCCGGCCTGGACTCCCTACAAAAACAGGCCGGGGCGTTCTTGGAAGAGACTACACCCCAAGAGTCACCCCTGGTTGGGCCCAGGGCTGACCGCATCAGCGCTTCCACGAACCTTGATCATGTACCAGATGAAGGTACTGAGGATGGCCTTCTCAGGACCTGACAAGGGCTCGTTGGGCAGGCTCTGGAAGTACCGGTCGAAATTGGCGATGGCCTCATCGGCTTCGGCCTTGAACTTCTCACCTTCGGCATTCTCTGAGGTCACGTGTAGCATGGGGCCAGTTATCTCATGATCCGATTAGCCACACAAGACGACGTCGATTTCATCGCCGAGCTCGAGCTCTCGGTCTTCCCAGACCACGGCGTCAATGAGTACGCCGTCAAGCAGGTGATCGAAGCTGGTATGGTGACCGTCTTCAGCCAGGTGGGGTACATCATCACCCACTGGGGTTCGGAGATCGCGGACATCTTGAGGGTGGGCGTACACCCAGACCATCGGGGCAGGGGAATAGGCCATCTCTTGCTTGACGAGGTCCTTTCCAAAGCCTGGCTGCCTGTCATGCTCACCGTGCAGCAGAGTAACGTTAGGGCGATCCGTCTCTACTCAGGCTTAGGCTTTCATCCCATAGCTTTTATGCCACAGGACACAGCAATCATCATGAGAAAGGAGAGGTCATAACCTCAAGATCTGAGCTGTTTCGGGTATAAGAGATCCGGAGGCAAACAACATGAAAGCTATCTGGATCTTGATTGGGATACTGACTTACTTCGTGGGCATGCTGGGCTTCGCCGCCTGCACGGGCTGCACCGCCATTGGCGGTCCAGAGTTCCTCACCGGGTCAGGTGAGGCCGTCGAGAAGGAGCAGCCGGATGCTGGGGCAGTCGGGGTGATGGACCCGACGGACCCCGTGGTCGACAGCGGTGCACCCACGACCTCGCCGGAGGCCGCCGTTGAGGAGAAGCCGGACACGGGCACCGCCGAGCAGGATGCAGGGATGCCCATGGTGATGCAGGAAGTGGACAGCGGGGCAGTCGAGGCAGCTGCCCCTGTCTGCAACACCACGCCGCATCAGACGGGCGTTGGCGGCATCCCCTTCACCAGTTGCAGTGCACTTGGGGACTACAGCAAGGCACTTGCAGACCAAGCATGCGCCAAGATCGTTTACATCGAGCCCCCTCCGGCAGGTGGCAGCACCCAGTGCGTTACTGACACGCCCTGCGGCTCCACCAACATAGAGTGCTACGAGATGGTGGAAAGCGGGGTCCTCAGCGACTGCAACTGCTGGTCTTATGGGGGCAGCCTGGCTGGTCACATGGCAAGGGGACTAGACGATGCGGGCAGCTGCGCCTGTCCCTCGGCCACCAGCCCGATGTGGAACTGATGTTGGCGCCAATGGCATCGGGGGCACGCAGCGTCTTCCAGGGACTGGAACCCTGGTACCGAGAGTTCTGCGAGGGGTACACAGCAGGACACGACGATGGGGCTCAGGGGCTGCCGGCGGACAGCACCCTGATGGCAGAGCAGAGCAACTACGCCAACGGCTACAGGCATGGGTACGGAGACGCGCGGAAGTATGGGGGCAAGACCCCATGCTGATCGCTCGTCGGAAAGAGGGTCCCTCCTCTTTCTTTTAGCCCTGAGTCACATCCTGGTGGACTTGAAGACCGCTCCGCAGCCGCAGACGTACCTCTCCTTGCCATCCGGCCCACGACTAGGGGCAACGTTGGCCGACTTGCAGTTGGGGCAGGCCGCCTGACGCAGGCCCTTGTTGTTGTTGTCGAACTTGATCCCCTTGTTCGTGCCGGGGATGGGGGTGATGGGCAGGTCCCTGCGGTTGATGGCCTTGGTCATGCGCTGTCTCCTCCGAAGACCGTAGTCCCAAGCTCCTCGACTGTCTCGTCCACAGTCTTCTCCTGCATAGGGTTGAGCCTCTCGACCCACTTGGCCAGGGCTTGGATCGCCTCGTACTCAGCGAAGTAGCGCATCCAGTCTATGCCGACTGGCAGGTACCCATCCGTAGGATCAAATCTACCACCCTTTCCATTCCTGTAGTAGATCGCATTGGGGCATAGGAGCTGCTCCTCCTGAATGCGCATCAGCACAAAGAGCCTGCGATCGGTAGATTCGAAGCCCTGACCAAAGACGGCAGTGTTAGTGACGTGCGCCTCGGCCAGTTCTTGTAGATGCTGCTCCAGCACTTGGGTCCTGCCCTGTAGGTCGCTCGGGTTCTCCAGTGCTTTGCTGGGCAGGTGCTTTCGGAGGGTCTTCACTGTCAGCCTTCGGCTGTTCCTTGTCGATGACATTCGTCTTTTCCTTGGGGGGATCGTCTGGTGGGGGAGGAGGGAGGCACATCTCTGGCATAGACCGATCCACCAAGGTGAACTGGCTGATGCGCAGAGACTCCATCGCCTCATACTTCTCTAGATGATCGAGGACGTCCATCATGGCCGTCTCGCTGACGACGCGGTCCTTGAAGGGCACATCGTCAGACATGAGCGGCTCACGTCCCTCCGCCTCATCTTCGAGTCGGTATCGAAGGGTCTCCTGCAGGAACAGTAGAACAGCTCGACGGTGGGCAAGTAGGGTGAACGCAGCGCTCTTCATGGTCACGCACTCAGTAGGGCCTTGAATCGATCGGTGAGGCTTGCACCGGCGGAGGTATCTTTGATGATGCGCTGAAGAGGGTAGATCACCAAAGCCCTTCGCTCTCGCACCTTTGCCAGAACCTCACCCCCCTTGTTCTTGGCCTGCTCGATCATTGTCTTGGTGCGGATGTCATCCTTGGCGTGCTTCACATAGATGTCCGCGTCGTGGTTCAGGCGGCTGTAGTACATCGTCAGCAGGTTCGCCCAGTCCTGGATGCCGAGGCGGGCGATGTGCTCGCCGATGACATCCGGTCCCTTCCAGCTGGTCCCGCACTTGGGGCAGAAGAGGATGGCTGAGGCGTTGCCAGAGTCGGGGATGAAGGCAGAGCACTCGCTCATGCCCTTGTACTTGCCGGGGCAGATGTAGAGCTTCGTGTCGCCTCCTCCATGCATCCTGGAGCCGGACTCCCAGAAGGAGAGGACGCCCGGCGTGGGCTTCTGCATGGAGCGAGCGCTGGTGAAGAAGAGCTCGATCTTGTACTTGGCCCTTCCCTCCTTGGCCTGCGCCTGGAGGAGATCGATGGCCTGCATCTTGGCGCGGATGATCTCCGCCTCCTTCGGGTCGAACTGCTCGACGCCGAGGACCTCCTTGTGTTCGAACTTGGTCGCTTCAATAGGCACAGATCATCTCCTCAAAAGTAGGGGACCTACAGGCGTATGATCTGTCAGACCTGCGCCTTTTCCGTTGGGGTTCTGGGGCATGCCAGCCCTGGAGCCAACGAGTGGGATGGACATGACATCGGAGCGAGAGCTCTTGGGGCTCATCCCAACTGCCCGCACGATATCGTCGAGGTGCTGCGCCATGGAGTCCGCATGGTTCCTGGGTTGGAAGATGACCCTCCAGCCAAAGACCACTCGCTTATCCAGAGGGAAGTACAGCTTGGAGATGTCCACGGTCCAACCGGACCGCCGGGCCTCAATCCAAGACACATGGATGTGATGAACGAAGATCAGCCAATCCCCCATGCGATTCTGGGGCAGTCGCCCGAGGAGACGGATCTGCTTCTCGCTGGCTGACGGCTTGACCGTCTCGTAGCCTAGGGTCGTCCTAAGCGCAGTCGTCAGGGGTGTGAGATCCATTGTCGCTTTCCTCGGGCAGAAGGCGGGTGGTGGGCACGGCCTCCGGAGTATCCAAGACGATGGGGGTGCAGACTGCGAAGGCCTTGACCTCCCCATAGAAGAGCTCTCGCACGTTGCCGAAGTGCACCCTCACTCCCTCTGCGGTCGTCAGGTAGGAATCGACGGTGCTGAGAAGGGGCGTGATGTCCTCCCCCACCCAGGGCAGGACGTACTCGCCCGTGCGAAGCAGCGCGTAGTGGATGGGCAACCCATCCCCGAACACGCCCTCCTCATTAGCCAGGCGGATAGCACCCTCCTTCGCTGTCCTGAGGTAGATGTGCAACGCCTCCAGGTCCGTCTCCCTGACCAGGACCATGTCCTCGTCCTGCAGAGCAGTCTCGATCTGCTGTACGAAGTCCTGGACATCCGACGGGTCAGCAAGGGCGACTTCCTCCTGCGGGTAGCCCCAGCGCCTGAACTCGTCGAGCTGCTCGGGCTTCAGCAGCCCCGAACGAACCATGATCTTTGATAGCTCACTCATGCTCTCCCTCCGTGGGTGCTGTACCTAGATCTGTATCCGGCAGATCTTCCGGTGGAATCGCCTTGGGCACTTCCGCAGGGGCCTGCAGGTAGGAGGGCCCAGTAGAGTCGGTTGTCTTTCCGGTGAGCATGACCAGCTTGAAGCTTAGCTTCACATCGATCATAGCACCGCCCCGCTCGTGCGCAGTACACAGAATCAGCACATCGTCAGGGATCTTTTCCTCGTAGAGAAGTGGCAAGCCGTACGCTTCCCCACGATTGCCAGGTGGGGCCATGCCTGTGGCGCTCGCATGCCAATCCCAGAAGAGAGAGCGAGTGCCTGACACCCAGGCAACGGGGTACATCCCTTGAGTGGCTGCCTTCTGAAAGAGCCTGGCGATTCCCTGCAAGGGATCGGCATGGACGTCCAGCTCCACAATCTCGTTGTGCGTGATGATGAAGTAGGGCCGCACCGTGTCGAAGAGTTCTGGCCCCTCCAGCTCCTTGAGCGGGTCAGCTGACGGGGTGCCTAGGATGAGGCGCGTCCATGTGACCTTGCCGGTCGGCCCGATGTTGATTCCCTGCACCCTGCCCAATCGCAAGATCTTACGAATGGCGAGCAGGAAGCCATCCACACCGGTGTTGGGTGGGACTTGAATGGACTCCTCGACTTGCTCTAGATCGGCCATCAAACCTGCTCCGCGTCGATGGGCATGGTGTCTGCCACTGCTTGGGCCTGTAGGACTTCACGAAAGTGCAGCTCAATGAGAGAAGTCAGGGACAACCCCCGACGCCTCGCATAGTCACGCATGCCCTGGATTAGATCAGGGTCCAGACGGAGGTTCAGCCTGGCGCTCTTGGCTCGAGGCATTGCTTCTTCCTCCCGGGAGCTGAACGTACTTCAATGCGTCGAGGAGATCCCGGAGCCCCTCGATGTTCGGGAACCGCTCACACAGGCGATCAATGACGTACTCATGCATCTCGTCGAGGACAGCCTCGGTGAGAGGCTGCCCGACGAACTTCTTGCCGACCTCTGCATCGAGGGCCTTGAGAAGGGCAGCGTTCATGCCGATCCAAGTAGGCAGCCAGGAGTACGCCAGCCCAGCCTTCCCTCGCTCCACGCTGACTACGGTTCTCATGTGTCGACCACCGTACCCTTCTTGACCTCCATGAGGACGTCTGACGAACGGATGAGGGCTAGATCTGTACCCAGTTCCTCCCCCATCTCAATGAGGACATCGTTGATCCTCTTGCCGGTCTGGTGTTCCATATTCTCTCGGAAGAAGGCGACCCGCTGCCCCACCTCCACCCCGACCGGCACGCGGATGTCCGTGCCTTCCTTGTACCGGCCAGGGCCCACCGCGATGACCTCCCCATGCCGGACTCGCTGGTGATGGGCGAGCACGATGATGGAGCCCTTCTTCTCTTCGAAGGGCTCACACCGGATGAGGATGAGGTCACGCTGCGGACGGATCGCCATCACCACTCCCAACGACATCCACATGGTCTGCTGCGGGTAGTTCCTCGCCCTTGGCTACACCAACACGGGCGATCTCTCTATCGACCTGTGTCTTGAGCCAGGAGGCCATGCCCTTGAGTGAGCTTGCCCACTCGATTGCATTCGGGGAGAAGAAGAACTTGTCCCCCACCTTGAGGACGATGGCCTGCATGAAGGCTCCGCTCTCGTCGTGGTAACCCACGGCATAGAAAGCAGCCGGCTCGATCGCCACCAAGGTCTTCGGGGGACCAGCAGTCCCCAACTTGATCGGTCGATTGGCCTGCACACCACGCAGCTTCGGATTCGAATTGCCTTCCATCATGTCTTGCTCTCCTTGTGTTGCTCCTTGACCCGGAGCCATTGATCGTAAAGTGCCTGTAGGTCTTCCCTGGAGATCCAGGGTTTGGTTGGGTTGAAGCCTCGCGGGAGGAAGTAGTGCGGGAATGCCAGATCGAGGAGCACCTTCGTAGGCAGCTGCCCCCAGCCCTCCACGTAGGTGGCACGGATGACCAGAGGGCATCCCTTGGTGCATCGGAGATCGCGCAAGGCGGGTATCCAGTGCCCGCATCCGGCGCACTCGAGGGCGGGGGACGTAAGGCCACTGGTGAATTTATGAAACCTCACCCGGCAGTAGATGACATCGCCTACAGTTTCGGAGATCGTATCGTAGCCAGCTGCAATAGCTGGAGGGGGCGCACGCCTGGTGCCACCGGAGAGGGCGTTGTCACCTTCATAGGTCATCATCCGTATGGCCTTGGCCGGGTCCGACCTGAGTAGCTCCACAGTGGGTGCATCTAGCGTCATGGGAGCCAGACCCTGGCGGTCCGTCCTTTCCAAGATCACCCTCTCATACTCCTTGGCTGAGAGATGATGAGAGACCTCCACGAAGAGCTTCTTGAAGGCGACCTGTTCAAACAGGTGCAGAGGGACGGCAGGAGACGAGCCATCGGTCTGACGCTCGAGGAGCTCCCCATCGTACGTGGAGTTGCCCTCACCCATCTCGACCCGCTGGTAGCGCAGCAGAAGTTCAGCCGTCATTGAGAGCCTTCTCCGTGTAGTTGGGTCTGTTGGAGATTCGGTAGATCGTAGCCCCGTGAGAGCTCGCCCCAAAGTAGAGGCGCGCCCCGTCCTCCATCTCCAGCCACTCGACGCAGAAGCGCTTGGTCCCTGAAATGCGGTGTCCGGCAATGCTCTTGACCTTGCTCTTGCTGAAGATCTGCTGCAGCACCTCTACGCTGCAGTCCGACTCCTCCGGCAGGCCAACGCCCATCAGGAACCGGAAGTAATCCTCGGCATCGAGCTCCCGGATGTTGAAGTCCTTGAGCTGTACGGGACTGACCTCGATCTCGTATACCGCTCCGGCCGGGCCATTGCAATTCGGGCACTTGTAGCCCTTGGGCCACCACTCACTGCCCTCCCCAACTAGCGCCTGCATCTCATCAACCGACCTGCTCATCACCCGAGTGATCGTATGACACTGCAGAGACTCACATACGAAGAGGATCATAGCGATGCTACCCCGTCTTCATCTTGGTTCGCTCCCTGACCCACGATCTCACCAGGGTCCTTGCCCGCAGAGCCTCCCGGCATGATGGGGTAACCCATGTCGTCCATCGCCGGCTTCTGCCTGCGGCCTCGTGGGGCCTCCGCTACAGGCGCTGGTGCTGCCGGTGCCTGCACGTCCCCGCCAAAGACCGCTACCTGGTCTGGGTCAATCTTTGGGTCGGAAGAAACCTCCCCCGTACCAAAGGTTAGCGGGGTCGGCGTACTCGTAGGAGTAGTGGACCCCTGAGGAACAACACCTGCCGTCCCCTCACCCAACGCGATCTTCTCTAGCAGAATCTGCAGGACTGGCGCCTCGATAGCTACGGCAATGAAGCTGCCATCAGGCAAGCGTAGGTGCAGACTGTTCATCGTCTGACCGCTCTTCAAGTCGAGCGTCTGGAGCACAGAAACGATCTCTACGAAGGTGCTCATGGCTACCTCGGCACGGGGGGAGGGACGTTGCGTTGGGCCTCGAGAGGGTCACGCTTGCCAAGTAGCTTCTCCACATGAGAGGCGAGCACTGTGAGATGCTTACCGGTCCTGTGTAGATTGATCAGGACGATACAGTGCGGCCAGGGCTGATTCTGGTAGTCCTGATGGTTGGCGACGTAGGTGCTGTAGGCCATGCAGTCCGGCCCGCAGACGCGCTCCGCCTTCAGGAAGCAGCGCAGGGCCTCTTGCCCCTTGCCCTCCTCGTAGGACGACGGCACGGCCTTCATGCCCGGGTGACCGGGGACATCTTCCAAAGGCGGCTTAGGACACATTGACCCTATCCTTCTCCAGCTCTTCACGTGTTTGGAGTACGGCGGTGATCGCCCCCTTGGCGACGGCCGTGATGTACCTAGCCAGCACCTTGTGCTGCTGACTAGGATCGTTCGGTAGGAACCCCCACTTGTTCAACCACTGAGCGATCGGCAGGGCAATGGCAGGCTGTCCCATGAGGTTTCTGAAGTCCCGAACGAAGCGAGTTAGGACCTCGTCTTCCGATCCCATGTCATGCTGGTAGGCAGTGACGACGAGATCTTTTTTACCTCCTCGCCAATGACAAGCGCTACACGAGGCGGGGCTGTCGGAGACTCCTTCGAGCTGGGTGAATGAGACTGCCGGGCTATGGCACCTCGGACAGAAGTAGGCTTTCCCTGCGGTGCCTTTCACGGTCGACCTCTCGGTATGACAGGAGACAAGGACTTCGACAGACGACGGACGGCATCTGCAGCACCTGGGGACAGCGCCTCTCGAGAGACGACCTTTGCCTTCAGGCGACTGCGGTAGGTGGTGTCGGGCTGCGCGTAGACTCCCAGCGGTCCACGGGCAACCTCCTGTGCCAGATGCTTGGCCCATTCGGCGACCTCGCGCTTCTTTGCCGTCTCCGCCCAGGGGAAGGCGACGTTGACGAAGTTCTCCCACGCCTTCGGCGCGTGCTCCTTCTCCATGATGGCTTGCACAATGGCCCTCGTTCGAGCGCTCTCGATGTCTTCCCTCTTTAGGATCAGTCGAAGCAGGATGGACTCCCGAAGTGATCCTCTTTCAGGCGGTGCTGTCGACGTCGCGAGGACGAGGTTAGCGATCGCCCAACCTTCGGGGGTCTCTAGCCATTTTTTATTTTCTCGGCGACGAAGAGCTTTCGCACCCTCATATCGAACCAGAAGTAGTGAGGGCCGAGAGCTGCAACCATGGGCAGAGGCATGCGCAAGACGTGCTTGAACTTGGCAAGCAGCAGCTCCTCAACGAAGTCCCCGTCTTGGTTTCGATGGGATGGAAGAGGCTTGCCATTGATGGACCGGAGCGCGCAGGCAAGGCCCATGAGGGAGAACTTGTCCATCAGATAGCGATCGCCAATCTGCAGCGTCTTGGCTTCTTCGACGATCATCCTCTTGAGATTCAGGTCGTCGTCCGGACGAAGCGACTCGAACTCCGGCTCGAAGACTCCTGGGATGATGGGAACCTTCTGCGTGACCGTGTAGTTCACGACCAGATCTGCCAGGTCGAGCGGC
>Ga0307474_10000917_pt1 | contig 21236 bp, 22 predicted proteins | sample atmos_gasesECM1C_2_FD_203312 | JGI IMG/M metagenome (GOLD analysis project Ga0307474, IMG submission 203312) | Hardwood forest soil microbial communities from Morgan-Monroe State Forest, Indiana, United States - atmos_gasesECM1C_05 | ecosystem: Environmental > Terrestrial > Soil > Temperate... | reverse complement strand
TTCAGGAGGCGATCCCGTTCATCAAAGAAAATGGATCATTCACTTTGGTTTCGGGCGTTCTTAATGACGAACCGATCTTCGCCGGTGTCGCGGCTTCAACCGTCTCGGGCGCATTGGAAGGTTTTGTCCGGGCTACCGCAATCGAACTTCCCAAGGGATTGCGTATCAATTTGGTGAATCCCACGATCCTGGAAGAATCCGTACCTAGTATGGGTTCGTTCTTTCACGGCGTGATTCCGGTCGAAGGATGGAAAGTCGCACAAGCCTATAAACGCGCGATCTTGGGGGCGCAATCCGGACGCGTTTACAAAGTTGATTGAGGTCTAACGCATCAAAATATGGGGAGTACACGTTAGGTGCTAGGACCCCCGCGTCGCAGAAGAGATCCAAACGACGCGGGGTAGCGCGGGGGATGAGCAATCGTTGGAGCTCAGTCAGTAGACCACGGCGTAGCTGGCCTGTCACCGAGATTCGAGTCCAATACCACTAGAAATTACCGCGATCAATGCCTTCGCTCACCACTTGTTGACAAGTATTCAGGCCGTGGGCTTGGGTGGTTTCCTGATTATCTGTTCGCTATCTAGCAGGCGATTCAGTTCTTCGACCAGCGCCCAAAACCTTTTCGGGTCTTGCTCGATGTCAATTCCAGCGATCAATTCTTTCACTCGCCGATTCGTGTCGTCATCAGTTGGCATGGCTCTTCCTCCGGCTGCGACGGCGCATGTTTCCTTCGTGCGCTCATTGCCGTTATAGCCATTTCTCGGCGCGGCGAAGCCAACAAATCCTCTGCTTCTTGATCGCTACAATCGGTACGGTCCATCACAAATCGTTTTGCTTGAAGTGCAGTTAATTTTGTAAGCGTAGGAGGGAAATATGGCTTTTTCTCTTTGGACTCGCTTCTTTTGTTCATGGAAGAGTTTTTCACACGAACTCGTCGCCAGAGTTGCCGCCGTCGGCATTTTTACGAGATCCGAACAATGGTTCCTTCACGCCGCGGGCGCTTTGAGATGAGTCCAGAACGGCAATCGCACTTACTTGCCCTTCGAGAGAGTCCTTCGCTAATTTAACGTGCTCATGAAGAGCCGCGCGGAGTTCGGGAATAATCCGTTCCACGTCGGCTTCTGTCTGGGCGGCGAGAGCTTCCGTGCAGAGTTGATGGATCTTGGCTTCGGTATGGGCGGGCACGGCGGTATGCTATCGAACAGAAGCCGTTTGCCGGTATACAGGATTATCCCTAGTAAGCAGTTGTCCACTTGTGAGCCTTGGAAAGCTCGCCGAAGGAAAGTACGAACCAGCCTGTTGGGCTTCCCAAAAGTAGGGTTTCGCCCTTTGGACCCCAGCCTCTAAAGTCTCCCGGACTGCCTGGCGATCAGCTCAAACAAGTGATGATCTTCCACATGCTTAATGTTGTCGGCCAGCCGGAGAAAACGGCGGTAGATGTCATCGAGTCCGCTGCGATCGAACTGATAGCCCAATTGTTCGCAGCGGATGCCGAGAGCGTGTCGGCCCGAGTGCTTGCCCAGCACCAACTTCGAATCGGGCACTCCGACCGACTGCGGGGTCATGATTTCGTAGGTCAGGGGATTCTTTAGAACGCCGTCCTGATGAATGCCGGCTTCGTGCGCAAATGCATTGCGACCGATAATCGCCTTATTCGGTTGCACCGGCACACCAGTGATCTCACTCAGCATCTGGCTGGCGGAGAAAATCTGCTCGCCAACGATTCCAGTTTCGTAGGCGTACCGGTCGGGCCGAACCCGCATGGCCATCACGATCTCTTCCAGCGACGCGTTACCCGCCCGCTCCCCGATTCCGTTGATGGTGCACTCCACCTGCCGCGCTCCCGCCGCCACAGCCGACAGCGCATTCGCTACCGCCATGCCCAGATCGTTGTGGCAGTGTGCGGAGATAGTCACATTCTCGATCCCCTTCACGCGTTGACGGATGGTCGTGATCAGGTCTCCGAACTCAGCCGGGACGGTGTAGCCGACCGTGTCAGCGATGTTCAGTGTGGTTGCTCCCACTTCGACGACCGCATCCAGCACGTGACACAGAAAATCTGGGTCCGTGCGGGTCGCATCCTCCGAGGAGAACTCAACGTCATCGCAGAGAGACTTGGCGAAGCGAACCGATTCGCGGGCCTGCTCTACACACTGATCGCGCGTGATACGCAGCTTGTATTTCAAGTGAATATCGGATGTTGCCAGGACAATATGAATGCGTGGCTGCGCCGCGTGTTTCAAAGCTTCCCAAGCGCGCTCAATATCGGACTGGCAGGCTCGTGCCAGTGCGGCAATGATCGGCCGCCGCACCGCAATCGCAATCGCCTTCACCGACTCGAAGTCTCCATCTGAAGCGATGGGAAAACCAGCTTCGATCACGTCGACGCCGAGACGGTCAAGCTGATCAGCCAAGCGCAGCTTTTCCTGCTGATTCATAGTGCAACCGGGAGACTGCTCTCCGTCGCGAAGAGTCGTGTCGAAAATTTTGATGTGGACGCGCTTTGCCGTCATGGTCTCCTCCGAACGAACATGGTACAGCGCACCCGGAGTAGAAGTAAAAGTTATGCTAATTCAGCTATAATTAGTTGTGCTTATTCAATAAGGTATGCTAATAGATCCCGGCGATTTGTTAAGATGCTGGGAGATAAAGGATTCTCAATTCGGAGACTAAACAACAGCCGAAGTTCCAGAGGTTCTCCTCTGTGGCACAGTCGGGTTGTAGGAAGTTTCACCATCGGTACTAGAAAACGCTCTTGTGTCCACGAATGGATTAGTTCCCGGTTCGTGTCCGACTCGAAAACTGATATCCACCATTGCTTCGACGCATTCTTGACCCACTGAATAGGGGCGCGTAGTATCGGCCCAAACTGCGATGATTCTGACGGTTTCAGCACGACCGCGCATCCTATTGCTGATTCGCGGTGGTCCGTGCTGGCGAACGTAGCTCCCCGAAAACGCAATGCGTCAAGTTGACACACCTCGCCGAGAATCCCCCCGAAGATGGATGGCGTATCCTCACCGGATCCTCGTTTCGGTAGTTGTTGGCATTGTCTTTCTCACTGTGGTTCTTGCAGTGTTCAGGACCAAGCTTCGGGCGCTTGACGTATTCTCCGGTTTCTTGCTTTTTGGAGCCGCTGTTCTCTCCGTTCTGATTATCCTCTACACCAGATCATTGCAGCGTGCGCAACAAATACAACTCGATACCGAACAACGGCTCCAGGAGATGGCAGACAACATTCAGGAAGTCGTCTGGATGATTGACGCGGAGACCAAGAAGGCCCTCTACGTGAACGCGGCTTACGAGACGATTACCGGACGTTCGTGCGAGAGTCTGCTCGAAAATCCGTCATCGTACGAAGATCTCATCCATCCCGAAGATCGAGTTCATGTGCTTACAAAGCTTGGAGAGGCAACGCAGACGGGACACTTCGATGAAAGATTTCGGATCGTGCGTGCCGACGGGGAAGTGCGATGGGTGACGGTGCATGGTTTCCCGGCACGGGATCACGCCGGCAGAATCTACCGTCTTGTCGGAACGGCTCAGGAAATCACTGCGCTCAAGGAAGCAGAGGAGAAGATTGCCAAGCACCTAGCGTCAGCCGAGTCCGCAAGGGCAGAATCCGACGCTCTATGCAAGGCCACTCTCGCGCTGACCGCAGATCTTCGGATGGACTTTGTCCTGGACACATTGCTTGAGTCGTTGTTGGAACTAGTCCCAGGTGAGTGTGCACGCGTGCTGCTCTTGGAGGGCGACTCACAGCTTCTTGTGGCACGAGAAAAATTGCGTCACGAGGTTCCCAAGAAGGCTGAGGAATATCCGCTGACGCTCGACGCAGCAGACTCCCCGTTCCTGTTGCGCATATTGACGACCCAGAACAGTGTCTGGCTCGCCGATACCAAAGACGAGAAGGACTGGCCCAGCTTCAAGGGCCATTCCGACATCCGATCATGGCTGTGCGTGCCGCTGGTTGCATCCCAGCAAACGTTGGGGCTTCTTTCGGTGAGCCACACCCAACCAGACACCTTCACTCAAGACCACCTCCGGCGCACGGAGTTATTGGCGATCCCAGCCGCTGCAGCCATCCAAAATTCTCGCCTCTACGAGCGTGCTGAAATCTATGGGTCCGAACTTCAACGGCGTCTCACCGATCTTCGGCAAACCGAGAAAGCGCTGGAACAGTCGGAGGAAGGACGCAGAGTGTCTGAGGACAAGTTTCAAAAGGTCTTCCGTTCGAGCCCCATTGCATTCTCCATTACGACAGTCAACGAAGGCAGATTTATCGATGTGAATGCCGCATTCGAACGCAGGTACGGCTATTCCCGCACCGAAGTGATCGGACGTACTGTTGGGGAGCTTAGGATCTGGGAAGACCCGAAGGATCGAGCGTTGATGATCGCGCAGCTGCAGCAACGGGGGCCGCTTCGGAACGTCATGACCCGGCTTCGGACCAAGTCCGGCGAGGTCAAGACCATCGCCTATTCCGCTGACAAGATTCAATTCGATGGTCAATCCTGCATTCTTGCCGTTTCAGAAGATCTTCCGGACAACGATAAATCTTCGAATAACTGACCGTCCTCGAAGCGCCGGCCCTCGTCACCAGCCTCCGCCCACGCCCACCTTTTGCTGTCCGTCGTCACGGTATCGAAAACCCCTTACCCTCCACGAAATGGATCGAAATTTGAAGGGAGCATCTTTCTGTCCCGAATCTGGGCCACCAAACAGAAAAATAATCATCCTGTACGGAAATCACTCAAAATATGGACTCCCTCGTAGAACGAAGCGCGAGCTGCCCACGGCCTGGAGTTTTGAGCCATGTTCCCGAACCTCGAAGTCCGCCACCTACACGCAGTCGTTGTCTTGGCCGAAGAGCGGAACTTCACGCGGGCCGCGGACAGATTGCACATCACCCAGCCTGCCCTCACCAAACAGATCGCCGACCTCGAAGGCGAACATCGATTCCACCTGTTCACTCGCGATAAGCGACGAATCGTGGAACTCACGGATGCTGGGCGTGTCTTCGTCCAAGAGGCTCGCTTGGCCCTCTCGCATACGGAGCGGGCCGTGCATCTTGCCCAAGCTGCACACGAAGGTGCCGATAGCGTATTAACGATTGGGCACTCACCCTATGCCGATCACGCGTGGATTGCCGCGATGCTGGCTATCCGCCTCCCTTTATATCCGACGCTCCGAATCCGACTAATGACTCAGTTCGCAATGGAATCCCTCCGGGGCGTCCTTGTAGGAGAACTCAGCCTCGCCCTCGTGACGGCGCCGCCCCAGGACGTTCAGATCACGGCTGTAGCATTCGCTCGGGCTCCACTGTACGCTGCTCTTCTTGAAACGCACCCGGCTGCTAATAAGGAGCGATTGGTTCTCCAGGATCTGGCAAAAGACGAGTGGATTCTGCTTGCGAAACGGGTTCATCCACTTGTGCATGAGGCGATCATGGATGCAGCACGACGTGAATCGATTGTCCCCAAGCACGCTCACGACATCATTACGCCGCAGCAGGCGGTCGAGCTCGTATCGGAGCATGTGGGCGTCGCGATCCTCACGAAACCTACGGCCCGAAGCCTTCATGCTGAGGGTGTAGTAGTAAAGCCGCTCTCCGATACGTCATTGTGGTTCGACACATCGGTGATCATGAGAGCCGGTGATGAGTCTCGGTTGGTCAACGAATTCGTTCGAATGTTCCTCCGCAAATATGCGCCTCAGCGCCTCCAACCAAAGCAAATGGAATTGTGGCTGTCCGCCTAGTGCAAATTCTTCTCGGGTCTGCGGACGCCGGGAGCATCGCTGAACAGGCTGAGCAATTCGACACGGCGCATCTTTCAACTTCACCTCTTACCGGGTCTATTCAACGGTCCCCATGAGGGAGTACGCCGCCAATAAGCCATCTCGCAATTTCAAAACCGCTTCCGTGCCCATTGACTGAGCACGACCGCTGAACGCGTCCAAATCAATCAACATCTCAAGAGACATCCGACGATCTCTCGCATTTACTTTCCGCATTGCATCCTTGAAATTCTCGTACGCGACCAGATCAGCGGGTTGCAGTGGAACACATTGCTCCCAGCCCACGGACTTGAACGTCGTGAAACAAGCCTTATACGTAAAATTCGGGTCAGCCATTTGCTGATTGAATGCCTCCTGCATGACGGCATCGTATGCACTGCGGTCGTGAATCAGAGCAATCCTAGCGTTCGGATTTCTTACACAGTGTCGGTCAGCGACGCGCGCGATAAGGAATTTGGTTGTCATCCCGTACAGGAATGTTTCAAAGTCCGGTCGAGCTTCTGTCTTCGCTTCCGGGATTACTTGGTGAAACTCATCGAGGTTGATCGAGAGAGCGACTGTATCCACCTGATGCCGCCGGAAGATTTTCAGGATGTCGGCAAAAAGAGCCTTCTGCTCGTCTGTAGTCCAGTGAGCAAACTCACGTTTAAGGTTGCTGCAATCAGCGGCGTGGTATCGCGAGATTGTGCGCCTGCCTTCCGTCTTGAGTTTTCTGTTGACAGAATCCAACATCAGTTTCCAAGCGCGGGAAAACTCGCTCCATATCTTGCCCGTTGAGATGAGGCAGGACAGCGTGAAGACGTGTGCGTTGTAGCTTTCATCAATGTAGCCTCGGAAGTCCACAAACTCCTTTTCAGACTATATCCTTTCAGACTACCTTTCGGTTGTGCGGCTCAACTGGTCAACCATGCTACGCGATGCTTCGACACTGCTGACGTCCCAGAGCCGTGCCGAAAGAACTCGTTGACCTTCTTTGCAAGCTCTCCAATACGTTCACCACTGACGAACAGAGGATTCATTACGCTATCTTTTCGAAATATGCGGACACGAACGATGCGGTGTTGCTGTATGCCAAAATCGCGTCTCCCTTGGAGAATCGGTACCTCGGTATTGCACGCGGGTGAGCGCCCGGTACGTTGCCTATGTTTCTGACAGAATCAGCAATGTTCAACCAGTGCCGAGGTAGAGGAGGTGGGGAGAGTTTTTCAAAGCGTCTAATGATGCCATTCAAGTCCAATCCTTTGCCCGATTTCACTCCAAAGAACTTCTCATAAGCAACTTCCATTAGTGCCTGCAGTGCTCTGCGGCACATAACCACGCAGGACTTCCAGTTCCGCTTTTCCATCCCGCGAAAAGCTTCTTTCATCGAATCTTCAATCTCGTGGGGCACTTTGGGTCCCCAGCCCAAGGCTCCCGCAGCAGAACCCGCGAAGAACGCGACGGTGGTCTCATCGGTCACCCAGACGCTCGTAATTTTCCAATCCTTGCGACTGTGAAATGCCGGGGGACTATACAAGAAAACGCTGCTGAAAAATCTCGTGGCATATTCCTTGCTGTTACTCAGAATCCTAAGCTTCCCATCCGCCTCGATATGGCAATGCACCAACGCTTGTTCGTCGAGTTCGAGCTTCCTTATAGTCATCCGGACTCCCGGCAGAAGGGAGTCGCCGTTCAGTGTGTGCCAAAAGCGCAGTCGGTCCGACACGCTCCAAGCGGAATCCTCGCACAGAGCCGCCGCGTTAAGGTCGATGGGAGAACATTGCGGGGTGGCGTCCAACTTGAAGACCGAAAGCTTCTTAAGCTCGCCCTTTCCAAACTTGTTCGGCACGTACTCTGAAATCGGAATCGCCTTAGGCATAGAACGCCGGCAGTTCGCCTCTCTTGTTATTATGTCCGTCTCGGCAAGACAGCCTGAAAGTCGCCCGGCTCGTTACTGCGTCGACACTGTCTCTTGAATGGCTTTGAGCAAGGGCCGCATTTTTGAGGGCCTAGTAATGCGAAGCTTCTCGAAAGCCAATATACTATCTCAACGAATGTGGCGTTTTGGTGACAATGCCGTTGATATCCAGCCGCTTCATTCTGTAGATCAACGTCGTCCGGGCTAAGCCCAGCCGGACCGCAGCGCCGTTCCGACCACCTATCACACCCTTCGTTTCTTAGGTGAACCCGTTTCTAGCGCTTACAGAAACCTATTGGAATCTATGATTCCAACCGCTTCGGATTGAATGGCATAGCACGCGCGTTGAATGATGTTGATCTGTGAGGCTCGTGCGTGCAATGACACTTACGATTTCGACCACCGCGAGCATAGCTCAAAAGCGTCCGACTCGTACTGCGAAATGCACGAATTCTGGGGTTTAGGTCAGAGTACGCTGTACAGATCGCGAATCTGCTTGATTAAGTACGCATGCGACGAAATTCGTCGCGACGCCGTTTGTCTGGGTGCTGCTCAGCTTTTCGTTCTCGAGCCAGCGCCCGACAGGCCTCATAAACGTCCCACGGAATTTCTCCAATCTTCTCCGCCACTATTTCATATCTCGTGAATTCGTTTGGCAAACTCTCTAATACACTCTTACGCAGCCCAGCGGATACTTCATCTCTCAACCAGTCGTCGCGATCGCACCAATAGATTCTATTACCCCACAGAATGAAGTGTGATTCACAATGCGAATCTCTCCAATATGAGGGAAAGAGCGTAAGTGCATTCTTGCGCAAATAAAAGCGCCAGGCCGGGCCCACTCTGGAATCGAGATTGATCGTCAAATAGTGACCACATCCGCAAGGGCAATTGAGTATCAATGACCGCACGATTCCGCGAACCACCAAGACGGCGTCACCCGACTGTTGCCGGATAGCCGTGAGCGCCTCATCATGAGTGGAAACTTTCCCCACGAAACGGATTTTATCTACGCGCATCAGTCTTACGTTACCTGCTCGAACACTTGTTGTGCCTTCACCATCGCGTAGGCCTTTCTCTCCTCAGAGATCTCAAGCAAACGCCGATCATTGAACGACGGTTTCGAAAACCGCGCGTAACGCAATAGTGAGGCGGCAAACACCAGCAACGCCTCGTCTCGGCTTACCCCACAGCACTTCACAATGTGGCGTACCTCGCGGATTGCACGATTCACCCACGCAAAGTGAAAATGATCGGGAGTGGGAATCGGCAGTTCGAGAGGGTTCTGATAAATCTGGTCAATGAACTTGAACCACTCGTTCTGGTTGTTCGGTGATTCATCCTTTCGCGTGCCGAACGCGATACTTGCCTCCAGAGCAGCTGGATCGGCCGTCAGTGGGCCTTCAGAACGCATCGAACCAAAGTCAATTACGATCGAGTCCTTGTGGCGTACCATGATGTTTCCCATGTGGAGATCGCCGTGGATAACAACGTACAACGACTCGATCCCATCCGCGCGCAAAGCGATTGCTGCTTGCAAATCCTCGGGCTCGCCCTTGAATTTATGCTGCTTGGCTGTCTGGATCCGCGGCAGTTTTGTCTCGTCCTCGCGCAATTCTGCAATCTTGACGCGATCGCGAATATAGTCGCTGACGAGCTTCGGTTTGCGGGTCTCAGAGTGTGCCTGATGGCGAAAGCGGCGGAGTGTCGTCTCGAACAACGAGAATATCGCTCCTGCCCCTTGGCCGTTGGACAAGGCCCTTTCCAAAGGAATCGCCCCCTCCACAAAATTGCAGGCCAGTGCCGCGCAATTCGGAGTTTCAATACATCGCGTTTCGATGAGCCCCGGCCTCAGGTGGAAAGGCACAAACGGCTGCACGAATTGCCGATAATTGTTGCACTCCTCATATATCTTCTGTGGCTGACCCACCTTGAAAACGAACGGTGTAGGCTCCTTTTGACCATAATCCGTGTCGAGGCTCGCATAAAGGCAGTAAGCTCCAAGGGATGATGCTCCGCCGGAAAGATTCTCAACCGCGATATGCTTAGCGTCCCAGAAAGCGCGGCGCAGTAACCGACAATGCTCGTTGGGTAAGTCGACCGTATCGTTCAAAAGGGCGATATTCGCGCTTCCTGTGCTTGGCCCAGGGTTGTGCCCGCGGAGATCTTCGGCGAGATCATGAATATTCTCCGAATAATAGACCCATGTTGGTCCGCCCACCCGATGGTTCAGATAGGGTTTATCCTTCATCATCGCTGCCACACGATTAAGATCAGCTGGAGCGTTGAGGAAATACGCTAATGCGATTCCTTCGGCGACCGCCCAGGGTGCGACTCGCTCGAATACATCTGAAAAGACGCCATACTTGCCGGGAGATTCCGCCACGATCAGCGCTTTTGCTTTCGCAAACTGCGAAGGCGCTGAGGCCTCGGTCAGACCCGCAAGATCTCTCGGCTCTAGGAGGAGCTTCCTCCGACTAAATTTATCGGTATGCTCGGCCATGTCCCGACCGCCGGCGACGAAGATGGTTGTTCTGTCTTCCGGATTCATTTCAGTCGACCCGGAAGCGGCCACGCGCCAGCTTGGGCAAACGCGCCTCGCTCAGAACAGACGTAGCACTGCGGATGAGGTGAAATGCTTGCGGGTCTCGCGGCACCGCTGATCCCGTTGTAGTTTATGAACCGTGCACTTGCGCCTATCTCGAGTACCGCATCCAAGAACATAGTTACTGCCAAAGATGCGACGGTGCTATTGAGCGAAATCACCGCAGGTGCGGGCTCTCGCGACCCGACGACATAAGGGTCAGCGGCGCGTTCGAAATCTGTGAGGAGATCGACACGAACTGCTTCGGGATTCAAGAGTTGTCCGCAAACGAAACAACCGAGTCCGGCGGCCAGCATATTGACTCGGCCGGCCATGTGGCTCACGTGTCCATCCGCTGCCACAATCGATACCCCCATATCGATCATGGGCAAAAGGAATTGATACGAAAGCTGATTAAGGACTGCTCTGCTGCCTTGCGAGTCCGTGCACCCAAAAACAAAATCTACGTCGATCAAGCGGGTCGCGACTTGCGCCAAGAGAGCGCTTTCTTCGAATGTCGATACACGGGCGTCTGGATTGATTTCGTTCACCATCCTGTGAGCGACCTGGACCTTCGGCAAGCCCACATCGGCGCGGCGCGCGGCTACCAGGCGATTCAAATTGCTTAACTCCACTTGATCGGGATCGATTAAGAGAAAATTCTCGATACCCAGATGAGCTAGCTGCTGCGCGACAATTGATCCAGTTCCTCCGAGCCCGACGATCCCAACTCGAAGTGTTTTGAGCCGCTCTTGGCCGACTCGTCCAAACATTCGAATTTGCCGGTCGAATTGATCCGAGGGGTCACTAAGGCCAGGCCCCTCATCGAAGGTCAATCTTTCTCCTACGCCGAAAACCTTCAACCGCGCACCGGGGCCGAGCACTCGCGCGATCGTTGCAGCAGGCGTAACCAGCAGCGCGGCATGCCACAAGTCGGGAGTGCGCTCGCTCAGAAACTCCTTCAGGGGGCGTTCTCCGGCATCGTCAATCGGCGAGAACTCATTGTGCGCAAAAGGATGCGAATGAACAAAAACAATGGATTCCCCGGATCTCTTTACGCGTTGAGCAAGGGACGCCACAAAGGTCGACTTCAGCCGTGCTTTCGTTTCGGAGCGCACCTCATAGTCTTCGTAAGTTGGGAACGCTGCCTCCCGAATGACCAGACGCAGGAGCCGACCGTTTTCCTCGACGGCGCGACCGAATAGGATCGCGCACGCCTCCATTTCCGAGGCGAGTAGCGTAGTGCGAATCTTCATCAGTAACGCGTACGGCAGCACCAAACGACTCATTTCAGATCCGCGAAACGGCGTCGAATGACTTGGAGGTAGGTGGCTAACGTATCACCGATCGGACTCCATTGTTGAACGTGCCACGAATACCATCGGAGCGGTATAGCTTGTGCATGGCCCGGCAGCGGATTCGGTCCAGTGTTTTGCGGAATGCGTCCCCCTTCGAGCAGCAAGGACTCCACCGTCCAAAAGCAATCGGGCCTCGCGGATGGATATTGCACCGGAATCACAAACCATATATCCGCTTCGTTGGCGTTCCAGCCGGGCGGTATGCGCACTTTGGGAACCTTGATGACGAACGAGCCATCTCCTACCGAAGTCAACTCCACGGAATTCCCATCGCGGTTGTATTCAGTTTCGAGTTCGCCAAGCTGGCCCTTTAAGTGAGGAGAACAGACCGCGCTCATACTGCCCCGAAATTAGCCGGAGGAACGCTGTAAAACCGCAACGGCTTCTTCTCAAGTGAAAACGTGTCGCCGTCGTTCACCAGTTGGTCCGGATCGTTTCCCTGCGCTTCGAGAAAGATGGCATAACCTGCTTTGTCTGGACCAAGTTTGGCGCGGATCTCGGCGCCCGTGAGTGACGGCGAATCGACGTCAATCTTGTTGCGATCGAGGAAGTAATGATACTTCGGCTTCTGGGCGACTTCGGTTTCCGGCTTCCCGTCAGGAGATGGATTCATGAGCCCGAGAGTACCGCGATTGCCATTATTTTCCTACCAAAGAAACGATAGTTAACCTTACTATGTAGTCATGTTCGACGCTTTGTTATCCCGCTCAGGTCTGACTCTTGATCGCCTCAAGGCGCTCGTAGAAGTAGAGGCGGCAGGGAGCATTGTGGGCGTGGGCCCAGGCAATCCCAATAAACATAGCCAATACAGCCGGCAACTTCGGGAGTTGTCGGAGTTCTTCGGCTGCGAACTCGCTGAACGTCGTGGACGCACGCTTCGACTTACCCAGAGAGGTGCCTCTCTTGCAAAACTCTCTCGCGAGTTCTTGCAGCAACTCGCAGACTATGACGCCGCATGCCGCGCGCAGCAAGTTGACTACACGATTGGAGGCGGGGATAGCCTAATCCAATGGGTCGTGATGCCCCACATTGCGAAAGTCGTAGACGCGGTGCCCAGCATCCGTTTGTCGACAGCAAGTCTGAATACAAAGGACGTTATTGAGAAGGTCACCGACTGCAGGCTAGATATTGGCCTTGTCCGCAAGACGGCGCCCACCCCGGGACTTGGCTCTGTGAATTTGGGCTCTATGCGCTACTGCCTCGCGGTTCCGCGATCGCTCCTTGCCGGTCGTGTTGCCCCGACGATCACCAGAGCTTTTCGTGAATTGCCTATGGCAATGCAGGTCTCGAGCGGCGAGTTCACCGCGACTTTACTTTCGATCGCTAAGAACGTTGCCCCCGAATTCCAGGCTGCCCTTTCTTGCCAGTCCCTGCCGCAGGTCCTGGCAGCAGTGAAATCGCGACGCTTTGCGGCCGTGTTGCCGGAACTCGCCGCACGGGAGCTTCCCGAGAATACCTACAATCTCCTCGCCGGCCGCGAACTCGCGCCGCTCAACCGCGAGATATGCCTCATCTGGAACCCGCGGGTAATGACTGTCCGACCTCACGCGAGCGCTCTTTTGGCCGAATGCCAAAGCGCATTTTTGCTCCGGAGTTGAACTTCATGCTTTGCAATGCCTTCGGCGTTCGAACTTCGCCATTGACTCAAGTGATCGGCAAATTCTGAAAGATCGTCGGATGCTCCAAGTCATTTGAGACGAACTCGGCTGCTGAGACAGGAAACTGTATGTGTCATAGGCCCCATTCTCGCCGGACGGGAAGGGGATTTGGCAGCTTTCGAGATGCTCCGCGTCAGGGCTCGTCCGGCCTACTTAGGCTCGGCAACCGGGTTCTCCCCCGGGACCGCTTCTCAATTTCCGCAATATCGCCAACTTGCTCATCGGCCACTGATAAGGAACGATAAGTCGGCCAGTGTTTACAAATCCAGTCGACTTGGCCGTAAAATCGGGCTATCCGGAACCCTGGTATCATCGAGACCCGTCGGACGATGAGCCGCGGCAACTGTACGAGACGCCGACTATTCGGCACAAGTGCCGCTTCAAGTCCGTGTGCCGTAAATGTGCCGCGGGGTTCACAAAGCCGCGAGTTTATCGAGGTTTTTGAGGCACCTCGGAACCTTCCGTGCGAGCGTTTATTTGGGGTAAACTATTGATTCATTTGAGTGAGCAGAACTTTCTCGACCGTCCTGAAACCTGCCTTACAAGCAGGAGGTCGCAGGTTCGAGTCCTGCACTGCCCACCATTTATTCTGTGAAAAATCTAGATGAATGCTGCTATTCGGTCCGGGCGGTCGTAATCTCAAATCTCAGAGTTATGATCGTGAACTCCTGGCCGAGAACCACCACTCCTGGTGGAAATGGGCCACCGCGCCCCGCCTTGCAGCTTCTGCAAGAAGCTACTCCTCTCTTAACATCCGAAAAACATTGCGATTAAATAAATTGCACCAGCGGGTCTACATTGGCACACGACCTGCATAATTCTCACTGAGAGCCTGAGAGTTAGCACTGGCGTTTCGTGTTGAGCGTTCGTGAGGTCGGGTCGGGAGGAATACCGCTACCGTAAATCCGGCTTAGTAGGGGTAGTACAAACTTGTCCGGCGGCGAGCAAAAAGCGTTTCTTGCGGTTTTTCTTGCGAGGAATGCTTCTGCGGTCTAATTCTGCTGCGCCCACGGCTGACTCTTTGAATGAAATGATGCGGAACTTCGAATTGCAGCGTGACAAGTCTAAATCCTATGTGTGCGCCGCGCACCGAGAACGATGGGCGCAAAACACCCAATTTGATTCAAGGTGAGCGGTTTCACTCACTTCGCGTGAGGACATGCCATTCTTATGAACGTTGCAGGATGCCGCGAGGTTCTCTTAAAGACTCTTACGGAGGGCGCAATGACAGATGACCGTACCTCAACGTACCAAAAAATATCATACCCACACTGGCAACGCGAATTTGAAGCCGCACTTCTTGAACGAGACCCGCAGAAGTTGCGGGAGCACGTGGATGCAGCAGAAGCAGCCATGTTTCAGCGGTCGCAAGCATTGGTGGAGAGCGCCAATGGACACGCGGAGCAGCGAGCCATCTCTGACGCGATCCGGACTTTGCGGACCATCCAGAGGGAAAAGCTCGGCTATCCAGAGTGGAACAAAAATAACAGCTAAGCCTCTGTACACAACAGTCTGCAAAACGCCGTTGCTCCCGCATCCTCGACCTTCGGCAGAACGAACGGAGAGCATTTTCATGCTCTATGCGGCTTCCCGGCTGTGCCAAGAAAATGCTAGACTCCCGCACAGAGGAACTTTTTCTCCATGAGACTCAACGAGAGATTGGCACCGCAGAGTTACGAGCAAAGATTGCGAGAGACCCGCCAGGAACGAAAAGCCGAGACTAAACAGGTAGAACGGTTGTCAGCGGCGCTCGCGATGAAAGCTAGTTTCGCAATAGCCCAGGTAACTGCTTCCCGTGCCGCTTGATTTTTTGCCCCTTCCGTACTGGAGTAAAAATAACAGCCAGCCAGGAATGGATGTCGGATTGCGAATTCGGAACAGCTAAGGAAAAAAGAGGCCCTGCCAGGCAGGGCCTCTTCAAGAACTGCCATTCTTTTAGTCGTGAGAAGTTACTTCCCTAAATGGCCGCGCGGGCTTCCGATGCCGGTGCACTGATCGTATCCTGCACCGGCAGCGTGACCGTTTGATCCGGTTGTGACGTCGTAGAAATTTCCGGTGTACGCGGTTTTCGCATAAAGTTGAGAATAGAGTAGGTCGTTCTCGTGGGTTGCGTAGTAGCCGCCTCCCGGAGGAGTCTGCCCTAGTCTGTTGTTGGAGGCGTTGACGATACCGGCCAGCGCCGGTGACGACACACTGGTTCCACCTACGATGTACCAAGCGCCACCCTCGTCGGTGTCGTAGACCCATACGCCGCTCGCAGGATCGGCGTTGAATGAAATGTCAGGCGTTGATCGGGCGGGAAAATTATAAGGCGACCCTCCGAACAGTTGATATTGATAGTCGGACCAAGGTCCCATCCCGTTTGCGATGGTCGGCGGGTTTTTCCAGGCTTCCACGGTACTGAGGCCGCCGCCCGAGTCAGACCAGCAACTCTCGCTTAGGAAATTTCCGCTCGCATCGCGATTGACGGTGGTACCGCCTGCAGAGACCACCCACGGTGAAGCGCTGGGGAAAAGAACCTCCGCGCCAGCGTCGCCGGCGGATGCGAAATAGGAGATTTGCGAGTAGTAGTAGCGGAAGAAGTAATTGTCGTCCTGTTGTTCGGTTAGAGTTCCGCCGCCGCACGAGGGGTTTCCAACGCAGCTCTCTGGGTATCCCCAGCTGTTGGAGATATCGCCACCGCCGCTCTTGCTCACTTCAAGGCCGGCGACCTCTTCGGCAAACAGCAACTGAGGGAGGGACTGGTCGCAGGCCTCCACCAGAATGATCTTCGCGGCGGGCGCCATCGCGTGCGCCCACTCGATGTCCAAAGACTCCTCGATGTCCCAGCCGAAGTTAGCATTTGCCGGTGGTGGGGTGCCGCTGCAATCAGCAGTCAGGCCGTTAAGAGTGCCGAAGCTCGAGTTGGCATAGACCACCGTGAAGTTTGCTTTTGGCAAGCCCCAGTGCGAGTCGAAGAAAGCCAAGTCGGAGGCCGCAGTCGGGTCGTCATAGGCGTCAACCAAAGCGATTGCGCCCCAACCGCCGCTGGCGTGGTCGGAGCCGCCGGCTGCCGGGTTGCATCCAGCGTAAGTTGGGCCGACCTTGTAAACGCAACCCATCGATGCCGGAGTCTCAGCAAAGGTGAAATCCGGGATCGCGGAGGACACTTCGTGACCGGCGGGAACGAAAATCTTGAAGTTAGTGTGAACTCCCTTGCCGGGGCTCGAGATGCTGCTGAGTGGAGTGATCACCTTGCCCCGGGTCGCAAAAATCCCGGGCGGAGCGGGCGCTGGTTTCTGTTGGGCGGTCGGTAGCTCTGGACTGATGTTGTCCTGAGCGGCTGCGACTCCGGAGGACCCGAAAGCGAACGACAAAAGCACTGCAGACGCAAACAACCTCGTTTTGATCATAAACCTCACATCTCCTTGTTTTGAAATTGAGGTTTGATTGAAAGATTGAAAAGGGGGTGGTCAACGTTCACCTCGTCCTGATAGTGCTGGTTTGGCCGCAATCGTTTCAGGGAATCGGTTAGAGGGTGAGAATCGCCTCAGAGACTCGGAGTCGTTCCTGTGCAGCCACTCGCTGATCGTCCACCGCTAACGGGAGCAGTTCCGGGGTAGGAGAAAGCACTCGGACCGCGGAAGATATCCGGAAAGAACGCAGTTTCGTTCGATCCTATTTGGGGTTTGAGAGTGAGCCGGTCAACTGGGTGTTCATTCGCGCAGTGCTGGCATCGGTGGCTGAGACCGCTATCGTCCGCCTGCTAGATGTGTCGGGACTGGGGAGCGAAGCGCGCATGAATTTACCGGGCACTGTGACCGGAAACTGGAATGGCGTTGCCGTCCGGATAGCTTGACGAAGGATGTTGCTCAACATTTACAGGACTTACCCTGCTCTATGATCGCTGAGCAGAGTGGGTTAAGGTAAGCGAATCGTTTTGCACAGGCGCTCGACGTGTTCCATTCTCAGTTGTGCTTGACTAGAGCGGCGAGGGTTCGTCTTCATTTTCCTCTTTCTTCGGACGAACAAACTTTTTCTCGAGGAACCCTTGGGCCAAGTTTCTGCCCCCGATGCCGAAAGCAATTGCCAGTCCGAGCATTAGCGCTCCAAAAGCAATGCCGAATGCGACCAGCATTGTTTCTTCCGCCAAACCGAGTTCCTCAAAGACAATCGACAAGACGAAGACGATGATGACGCTGCGGACTGCAAGGCTCAGAACGCGAGGGGAAGGCACATTCGCATTTACCGCAGCCAGCAGTGCGGCGCGAGAAAAGAAGCTGGCCGCCAGCAATCCGAAAAACATGATAAACATGGCTACGAATAGCCGTGGCAGGAAGAAAAAGAATTTTGCGACTTGCTCCTGCAGGCCAAGGATTCCGAGAACCCCGACCCCCAGCAGAATGAATCCAAGCCATACTAACCAGAAGACGAATCGGCTCAACACCTCCGAGGCCGAAGGTAAAGCCGCTTTGTTCAGCAATTGTGAGGCACCGGCGTTTTCCGAGAGCTTGTCGAAACGGATAAGACGGAGAATGCTGCGCAGAACAGTTTTCACGACATAAGCAAACACCCATCCCAGAAATGCGAGGATCAGCATTACGATGAGACGAGGAAGGTAGTGGGCGAAGCCTCTGGCCAGTTCTTGCAGCGCCTGGCTCAGTTCACTGATAATCATTTCCCGCATGGTTGCCTCACTCTCTCGATTTCCACATCTGTAACAGATAGGGTTTCCATCGCTCGAATTCAAGGCATAAGCCTTCGATATTGTTTTCGAGGTCTTCTGTGGACCCGTTGCGGTTCTCCACCAGAAAGGTGAACACTCTGCCGCGAAAAAGCGGAGCCAGAGCCTGGATAATGTGGTCGCGGCTGATGACAGATTTCTGGTAGGAAACGGCAAACTCGTAAACCGTCTTAACCCACAATTCCGCTGGGTAGTTAAAGTCCGCCTCTTCCAGGCCTGCAATGCGCTGCAGTTCCGCGAGGGTGGATGGGGACAGAATTGAATGGAACACAGTTTCCAATTCGGCCACTCCGGTCGAGAACATCTCGCGCAGTCGCTTTCGATTTACCCGCATGGGATCGAGCAGCGCTTCATGGTCAGGGCCGCTGGTAGGGACCGGTTGCGAAGCGGTTACACCACTCCAGGCCGTAAAAGTCGACTCAAGTGCGGAGAACATTGGGCCGACTGTTTCTCTGAGTGCCGGGACCAGGTCGGCTGAGCGCAGCTCGACGTGATCTTTTTGTCCCAGGAACGACTGGCAGATACGCTGTTGTCCTGTAATCGCGGCCAGGGTGAAGCGGAGCTCGATGCCATGCCCGCCCGTTGCATCGTCCCAGACGTTCTGCAAAAGAAATTCACCACCCAACCGGCCGGAGAATCCGAACTCGCGCGTGTACGGCTCACGGATTCTGAGTCCGTAGAGCGCTCGAATCATGGGATAGAGCAAATTCGTGACCAGCAATCCTTCAAACTTATGGCGGCGATAAGTGGGGGTCACCAGATCGAAGCTGTCGTGGCGAATAGGGCGCAAGAGTTTTGAGATCCATTCCCCTTCAAAACTGGAAGACTCGGGAGACATCACGACACAGGCCTTAGCGCGGAGCAGTTCGGCAGCAGCCAGGATGGTCCGGAATGCAACCGTACGGGACGGACTGCTGCCGTAGCGAGTGCTGATGGAATGCAGGGTGCGGAGCGCGTGAAGATTGGAAACAGGACGAAGATCGTCGATGGAAATGCCGGTAACTAATTCCGGAGTTCCGTCGCGTGATCCGCCATCAGGATTGATGATGACGGCTCGTTCTCTGGGAAACCACTGCAGGATACCGCTCTGAATAGATTGGACGACGGCACCGATCGTGGTGGCGTTATTGTGAGTCGGCAAGCCCACGAGGATGTCTACCTCACCCACGTTGATCAGTTGGCGAACAAAATCATCCGTTAGAAAGGTGTCTTCTGCCAATTAAGTCTCCGTGCGAACTGAGGACACAAGTGCGAGGCGATATGTGAGATCGTTTCCACAATCTGCATTAGTTTAAATTCGCCGCAGCCGAAACCAGAAAAACTGATAGGGGCCCAGCGTTAACAGGTAGGGCTGCTCGCCCACACGCGGAAATATATTCTTGCCTGACATCTCGATCAGGATATTCCCCTTATATTTTTTCAGGTCGAGTTCAACAGCTTGCGCGGCACCCGAAAGATTATTCACCGCCAGCACGGCTTCATTGCCCAGCCGCCGGACGTACGCGAGTATTCTATGATTGGCTGGGTGTAGAAACTCAATCGATCCTCTGCCGAACACCGCTGTGGAGGCGCGCACCGTTATGATGCGCTGCATCCAGTGCAGCAGTGAGTGCTCGCTTCCGAGTTGAGATAAAACATTCACCGCCGGATAACCATAGACAGGATTCTGAATCAGCGGAGCATACAGGCGGTCTGGCTCGGCGGTGGAAAATCCCGCGTTCCAGCCTCCGCTCCACTGCATGGGAGTTCTTACTCCGTTGCGGTCGCCCAGATTAATGTTGTCACCCATTCCGATTTCGTCGCCGTAATAAATGATCGGGGTGCCGGGCAACGACATCAGCATTCCATTCATTAGCTCGATGCGCCTGCGGTCATTGTCGAGTAAGGGTGCGAGCCGCCGCCGGATACCCAGATTCAGCCGCATCGTCTTATTTTCCGCATACGTGTCATACATGTAGTCGCGTTCCATGTCAGTGACCATTTCAAGGGTCAGTTCGTCATGGTTGCGCAGGAACAGCGACCACTGGCAAATGGAGGGGATTTCCGGAGTCTGCTGCATTATCTCAGTAATGGGTTTGCGATCTTCCAGCTTCACTCCCATAAACATCCGGGGCATTAACGGAAAATGAAACGCCATGTGGAATTCATCACCGTCGGCGAAATAGGGGCGCAGATCCGCGGGCCACTGGTTGGCCTCCGCCAGAAGCATTCTGCCGGGAAATTGTTCATCAAGCCGGCGTCGGAAGTCCTTCAGCACTTCGTGAGTCTCGGGCAAGTTCTCACAATTCGTGCCCTCGCGTTCCATCAGGTAAGGCACAGCGTCGAGTCGAAACCCGTCCACGCCCATCTCCAGCCAGAAACTCATCACCTTCCACACCTGTTCGCGAACGTCCGGATTGTCGTAGTTGAGATCGGGCTGATGACTGAAGAAGCGATGCCAATAGTAGGCTTTCGAAATTGGATCCCAGGCCCAATTGGATTTTTCGGTATCGAGAAAGATGATGCGCGTGCCCTTGTAGCGCTCATCCGTATTGCTCCATACGTACCAGTCGCGGCGGGGATTGTCGGTTGAACTTCGTGATTCTTGAAACCAGGGATGCTGGTCGGAGGTGTGATTCAGCACCATCTCGATGATGATGCGGATTCCCCGGTTGTGGGCGGAGTCGAGGACCTTCCGAAAATCCTCCAGGGTGCCGTAGCTGGAATGTACGCTGTTGTAATCGGCAATGTCGTAGCCATCGTCGCGCAGAGGCGAGGGAAAAAACGGCATCAGCCAGATTGCATTGACGCCCAGATCCTGCAAATATCCGAGTTTCTGTTCGAGTCCTTGAAAATCGCCGATTCCATCTCCATTGCTGTCGTAAAAAGTGCGGACGTGCACTTGGTAGATGATGGCGTCCTTATACCAGAGCACATCCTGACTTAGCGGCAACCGGCTTCCTCCTGAAAGGTGTCAGTACTTTTCCAGCAGAGTAAAAGGCAAGTTTATACGAAGCGAAAAGCGCTGTCCGGCTGCCGCGGCGCCCAGACTGTTGAAAACTCGATTAATCGAGTTGATTGCGGAGGCGGTGACTCCGGTAATTGCCCCTATTTCCGGTGTCTATTGCAGACGAGGTCCTCACCCTACGTGCCTTTTATGCTGTGCAAGGATGCGAAGAGGGAGCGTTCTTCCGCTGAGTGCACAACAGCTGTAGCGGCCGATGACTGTCACGGAGAC